>Ga0302299_10001137_pt1 | contig 15833 bp, 4 predicted proteins | sample III_Fen_N3_4_FD_198795 | JGI IMG/M metagenome (GOLD analysis project Ga0302299, IMG submission 198795) | Peat permafrost microbial communities from Stordalen Mire near Abisko, Sweden - III_Fen_N3_4 | ecosystem: Environmental > Terrestrial > Soil > Wetlands > Permafrost | place: Sweden: Abisko... | reverse complement strand
CGCGAGACCTGCCCTCAGCCTGGTCGTGGTCGAGCGGCACGAGGGCGGGCCGGGCATCCTGCTGGCGCTGTCGGGTCACCTGTCGCACACCGAGACCGTCTCCGGGATGGACGTCACGCTCGACGCCGGCGTGGGCGGGGCCTTCGAGCTCTACATCCCCTTCACCGGGGAGCCGGTGCGGGCGCTGAGCGGCGCCACGCCCTCGTTCGGGCTCACGCTGAAGCCGTCGGCGTCGGACGCGCACCCGAAGCCCGCGTTGATCATCGGCACCACCGACAAGACGCGCATCGAGATCGGCCGCCTCGGCCTCGGGGTGCAGGTCGACGGAGGTGGAGCAGGCCTCCGCTTCTCCGCGCACCAGGGCAAGCTGGCGATCCTCCTCGGCGACGGCGACTCGTTCCTGCGCCAGCTGCCGGGCGGGTCGGTCGAGGTGCCGATCGACATCGGGCTGCTTCTCGACACGGTCCACGGCCTGCGCCTCGAGGGCGGCACCGGGCTCAAGGTCAACCTGCCGGTCAACGCCACCGCGTTCGGCGTGTTCACCGTGCAGTACCTCGAGCTCGACCTCGAGCTCGAGTCCAGCGCCAAGGTCACGATGTCCGGCGGGTTCTCGCTGCACCTCGGACCGTTCCAGGCGACCGTCGACAAGATCGGGATCGCACTGCTCGTCGGTGACGTGATCAGCGGCACCAAGCAGCTCGACGAGCTCGTCGTGTTCCAGCCGCCGAAAGGCATCGGGCTCGCGCTCGACGCCGGGGTCGTCAAGGGCGGCGGCTACCTGTTCATCGACGCCGAGCACGGCGAGTACGCCGGCGCTCTCGAGCTCAAGATCCTCACGTTCAGCCTCAAGGCGATCGCCGTCATCGACACCAAGAAGCCCGACGGCACCGAGGGCTGGGCCCTGCTGATCATGCTGTACGGGCAGTTCTCGGTGCACATCGCGTTCGGCATCTTCCTCACCGGGATCGGCGGTCTCATCGGGCTGCACCACCGGGCCGACACGGACGCGCTCTCGGCGGGCATGCGCACCGGCGCGCTCGACGACGTGCTCTTCCCCGACAACCCGGTCGGCGACGCACCGCGCATCATCAACAGGTACCGGTCGCTGTTCCCCTACGAGGAGAACACGCTGATCCTCGGCCCGATGCTGCAGCTGTCCTTCAGCGAGCCGCCCATCGTCTACCTGAGCATCGGCCTGATCTTCGAGGTCAAGAACGCGCTCGGCGACACCGGGCCGGTCCGGCTCTCGAAGGTGATCCTGCTCGGGCAGGTGCTCGCGCAGATGCCGCCCAAGGCGACCGGCTCGCCGGCGATCCTCAAGATCCTCGTGGACGTCGTCGGCTTCTACGACGCCGACCAGCAGTTCCTGCTCATCCAGGCGCGGCTGCGCGACTCCTTCGTCGGCGTCGAGCACGTCACCAAGCTCGATCTCGGCGGCATGTTCGTGCTCGCGATGCACTTCGGCGACGAGCCCTCGTTCGTGCTCTCGGCCGGCGGCTTCCACCCCGCCTTCAAGGACGTGCCCCCGGGGGTCCCGGCGCAGATCGACCGGCTCTCGGTCAGCTTCAACATCGAGATCGTCAAGATGCGCATCGAGGTCTACTTCGCGGTCACGTCCAACAGCGTGCAGGGCGGTGCGAAGGTCCAGATCAAGGCCGACATCTCGGTGGCGTCCATCGAGGGATGGCTGCAGTTCGACGCGCTGTTCCTGTTCACGCCGACGTTCCACTTCACGATCGACGTCGACTTCGGCGTCTCGCTCAAGGCGTTCGGCCAGAGCCTGCTGTCGGTGCACGTGCACATGGCGCTCGAGGGCCCCGGCGAGTGGCACGCCAGCGGCTCGTTCTCGTTCTCCATCCTGTTCTGGGACAAGACGATCGGCTTCGACGAGCGCTGGGGAAGCGCGCCTGCGCTCGACTCCCAGACGCAGTCGGCCGCCAGCGCGATCACGGCAGCCATCGACAAGGACTCGGTCGAGCCTGGCCCTCCGCTCGGCGGCAGCGCCCTGGTGACCCTGGCCGCCACCGGCGACGCGACGCTGGCGCATCCCCTGGCCCAGGTCGCCGTGCGGCAGAAGGCGGTGCCCTTCGACGTGCAGATCGACCGTCTGGGCACCGCCATGGTGAGCGAGGGCCCGTCGACCTGGTCGGTCACCTCGGTCACGGCCGGCAGCCAGGAGCTCCACGCCATCGAACCCGTCACCGAGTGGTTCGCCCGAGGGCAGTTCATGGCGCTCTCCGACCAGGACAAGCTCGACCAGCACTCGTTCGAGCGCTTCACGTGCGGGGTGGCGGTCGGAACCGACGCCTACTCCGTGCCCGTCGCGGGCTCTCGTGTCGCCGCCGACTACGAGGTCGACATCCTCGAGCCCGAGGAGCGTCTCCACCTCGGGTTCTCCGTCGCACGGCTCGGCCGCGAGGTGCTCGCGTTCGACCTCGCCGCGCAGGTGGCCGTGCTCGGCGCTGCCGGGCGGTCCTCGCGTGCCGCCATGACGGCGCTGCGTCCCGACGGCACCGGCACGGCTGCCGTCCAGGAGCCGCTGCTCGCCGTCGTCGACGCCGCGACGCTGTCGCCCGTCGCCTCGGTCGTGCTCGAGCACGACCGCTCCCCCGCGATCGCCGGTCAGGTCGCACGTGCCGCGGGTGCCACGGTCGTCGAGCTGCACGAGGTGGTGGGGGCATGAGCACCGCGGTCTACCGGTTCCTGCCGTGGGCGCGCCGAGGACTCGCCTCGGCGCTCGTGTCGGGCCAGCCCGATGCGTCACCGTTGCCCGTCCGGGCGTCGCTCGACATCGGCGTGCGCATCTCCGGCATCGCCGACCCGGTGTCCGCGCCGGTGACGCTCCACGGGCCTGGCGACATCATCGGTCTGGACCCCACGGTGATCGTGCGGACCACCCCCCGGGCGGGCACCACCGACGTCGAGCCGAACTACCTGGTCGCGGTCGACTTCGACCAGCCCGAGCTCCCCTGGCTGTTCACCCCGACGGGTGCGCGGGCCAGCGGACGCATCCCGCCCTGGCTGGTGCTCGTCGTCGTGGAGGACCGGCCCGGGGTGTCGGTGACGGTGCCGCGAGGCGCGCCGCTGCCGGTGCTGCACATCGACGCCGGAGCGGGTGCCGAGCTGCCCGACCTGGCCGACAGCTGGGCGTGGGCGCACGCGCAGCTGCTCGACGACGACGGAGGTTCCACGGTCGAGCAGGTTCAGACCGCGCTGCACGACCATCCCGATCGCAACGTCTCCCGCCTGGTGTGCCCTCGGCACCTGCGGGCCAACGCCTCGTGGATCGCCGCTCTCGTCCCTGCCTTCGACGCCGGCGTATCGCGTGGGCTGGGAGGCACACCCACGGGCACCTCCCTGGGCCCGGCGTGGGCCGCCGTCGACACGGTGACGCTGCCCGTCTACTTCCACTGGACGTTCACGACCGGACCGGAGGGCGACTTCGAGTCGCTGGCTCGACGGCTGCACCCCTTCCAGGTCGACTCGTCGGTCGGACACATCCCGATGCACGTCGGCGCAGCGGCGCCTCCCATGCTCCTGCCGCAGGACGACCCGCATCGCATCCTGCAGATGGACGGGGCGCTCATGGCGCCCGCGGACGACCCCGGAGCGCTCGACGACGTCGATCCACGGATCCGCAGCGGCCTGCGCACCCTCTCCTCGCTGGTGGCCGACGCCGCCGACGGCGTGCTCGACGGTCACGCCGACCCGACGCCCACCGCGGCGCAGCCCGTCGGCCCGCCCGTCTACGGGCAGTACGCGCATCGCGACCGTGTCGTCCGCGACCCGGAGCCGACGCTGTGGTTCGACGAGACCAACACCGATCCTCGGTCGCGTGTCGCGGCCGGTCTCGGCGCCGAGGTGCTGCGCGCCAACCAGGAGGACGTGGTGTCCGCCGCCTGGGACCAGGTGGGCGACGTCCTCGCCGCGCAGGCGGCGCTCTCGCGCGCTCGCCTGAGCCTGGAGGCCGCGCGACGCTTCCACGAGCGCCACGTCGCGCCGTTGCCGTCCGACCGCATGCTCACCGTCGGGGCGCCGCTCGCGGGTCGCACTCTCCTCGGGCCTGCCACCGTGCGGCGCGCGGTCGCGGCGTCCAGCGTCCCGGACGCCGTGCTCGACGGCGCGCTGCGCCGGCAGATGGCACCCGGAGGGCGGCTCATGATGCGCGCCGCTCGTCGGCTGGAGGGGCAGGATCAGCTGCGCAGCACGATGGTCGACCGCTTCGCCACCGGGAAGGTGGCGGCGGACCCGACGCGCTTCTCGTGGGTGGCGATCGACGGGTTCCCGTCCGCGGCAGTGACATCGCGGGGCGACGGCACCTCCGACCTCGCGGGCCTCGGCATCGCGCTCGTAGCACCTGACTCGACCATGAAGCAGCTGCGATCCGACATCGATGCCATGAGCTCGGCGAGCGACGGGAGCAGCACCGCCCTGGCCCCACGCGGCGACCTCGCGACCATCGGGCTCGTCACCAGCGCCCAGCTGGATGCCGCTCGCACCGCGGCGCGCACGGCCGTCGCCGCGGGCGTGGCCGCCGGTGCACCCGTGAGCACCGGCACCTTCTCCGTCCTCACGCAGCTGGTGAGCGCGTCGGTGGCGTCCCCGTCGAGCGCCGGGCTGCAGATCGACCTCACGAAGGTGATGACCAGCGGCCCGGTGCTCGTGCACGGCGTGAGCATCCGCAGCAGCGGCGACGTGTCGATCCGCGACGTCGAGAGCGCCACGACGGTCCGCGTCGGCAGCGTGTCGCCGGCGCTCATGCGCACGGCGACGCCGCGCGATATCGTCGCCGCGCTCCCCGCGGGCGCGCTCCCCGCGCCGTCGGCGGGCACGGCCGACGTCCTCGTGCACGCGACGGCCTCGTCCGGGCGCGTCGGGGTGACCCTGCCCGGCAGGGGCGTCGTCACCGGTCCGGTCCTGCACGTGCCGCCGGTGGTCGTCCCTCCGGTGGTGCTCGGGCCTCCGGTCGTCGCGCCTCCCGTGGCGGTGCCGCCGGCGGTGGGACCGGTGCTCACCATCCCCGGCGGCGTGCTCGACCTGCCCGGGACGATCACGGTCCCCGCCACGATGACCGTCCCGCGCCTCACCACCGACTCCGTCGTGCTGTCGACGTTCCGGTCGGCCATCACTGCGGTAGCCGCGTCGATCTCCGTCGTGGGTGTCGTGGAGCCGGTGCAGTCCTTCGTCGGGCTCGACCTCGACGCCGCCGGCGCCGCGCTCAAGGCGCGCAGCGACCCCGGGACGAGTCACGTCTCCCGACGTGACGCCATGATCTCGCTCGCGGGAGAACCGGTCGGTCGTCTGGCAGCCGGACTCGTGACCCTGCCGGGATGGCTCACGCCGGTGGCAGCCGACCGCGTCATGGCCTTCCCCCGTTTCGACCGCGGCGCCTACGAGATGCTCGCCGCCTTCGATCGCAACCGGTTCTGCCCCGGCATCGACTCCGTCCCGCCGGACTCGGTGACCCTGCTGCGCACCAACCCGCGCTTCATCGCCGCCTTCCTGGCCGGACTCAACCAGGAGACCGAACGGGAGCTGCTGTGGCGCCGGTACCCCACCGACCAGCGGGGCACTCCGTTCCAGCGGTTCTGGACACGGCTCGACGGCAAGGTCGACATCCCTCCGATGCACGAGTGGACGCCGGCGGGCCTCGCCCAGCAGACGGCCGACGGGCCCGCGGGTGCCTTGGTGCTGCTCGTGCGCGGTCAGCTCCTGCGGCGGTACCCCAACGCCCTCGTGGTGGCGGTGCCGGCCACCGGTCCGCGCACCCCGTCGCCCGACCCGACGCTCATCCAGGCACCTGTCCTCGCGGGCCGGTTCGACCCGGACGTGTCGTTCTTCGGCTTCGCCCTCACGCGCGAGCAGGTGGTTGCGGATCCCGGCTGGTTCTTCGCGATCATGGAGCCGCCCTCGGAGCCCCGGTTCGGTCTCGACGAGACGTCGTCGCTCGACCACCCGACGCGCTGGGACGACGTGTCGTGGAAGCACCTGCCGGACGCCGCCGCGGGCAAGTACCTCACCAGCGCGATGCTGCGCGGGCTGTCCCTCGCGCCCTCGGGACTCCAGGCCGACGAGACCGCCAGCGCCTTGTTCCAGCGCCCCTTCAAGCTCGTCGTCCACGCGCGCCACCTGGTCAAGGAGCAGCCATGAGCGGCACGGATCTCACGGGCATCTCGGCCGCGCGCGACCAGATCCTCGGCGCACAGCAGAACCTCCGGGCGATCGACGTCCAGATCGCCGACGCGACTCGAGAGCACGCCGCCCTCATGGCAGCCGGAGACACCGGGCTGGCCGCGACGACCGTCGAGGAGCGGATGCGTGACCTCGCCCAGGCTCGTGAGCGAGCTGCCGACGACCACGCCCAGCTCGTCGGTGGGCTCGGCAGCCTCTCGGACCAGATCATCCACGTGCTCGGAAGCCCCGAGGACGCCATCGCCGCGCTGGACGGCGCCACCCCCGTGGCGCTGCTCCCGTTGCGCATCGAGACCATGTTCGACGACCCGCGCACGCTGCGCGTGCGCGTGTTCCCCGACCAGCTGCACGTGAGCGCGCACGACGACGCCCTCACCGACGCCGAGGTCGACGCCGGCCGCCAGTACTGGCTCCTGCGCTGGACCTCGTTGGGCGACACCGTGCTCGCGGCGGACGCCTGGGCCCGCATGTGCGCGGGCTTCCGCCCGGGTCGGGCGCGCTTCGTCGTGGATGCGATGACTCCGACGAACCAGCCCCCGGACGCACCGGCCTTCCCCGACCCGACCCGTCGCGCGCGGGGTTTCAGCGCTGCGCCGTCAGCGCGGGCGCTGCCCGACCGCGTGTGCGTGCTCGGCTTCCGTCGTACCGCGGAGGGGCAGCACAGCGAGCTGTTCCGCGTCTGGGCCACGAAGCCGGTGCCCGACGTGCTGGCCGTGGGCCCGAGCTCGGACGGCATCACGACCGACGACCTCACCGGCCTCCCGAGCGACCCGGCGATCGCGTGGCTGCACGACCCGGCGACCGCGGAGGCGGTGGGACTCCTCATGACGATCACCGACGCCGACGTGCACGGAGCCACGCTCGCGTCGGGTGTCGACCGGCTGCTGGCTGTCGGGGTCGACTGGACCCGGACCCCTGAGCAGTCCGCGACCGAGCTCGCCGCGCTCCTCACCGCGCAGAACGCCGAGGGCGACCTCCGGTTCGTCGCGACCGGAACCCCGACGAACGCCACTGGGCCCACGCCGTCGGGCTTCGTCACGCCGGAGGCGGCGCGAGCCGGCCATGACCCCGCAGCGCCGCGGCCGACGCTCGACGACGGCTCGGGCGCACGCGTGATGACCCGCGCCCTCGGGTTGGCCGCCGATGCGCTCGACACCGTGCCCGGAGCGGCGTTGCGCGAGCAGCGCTGGCAGCAGCGGCTGGCGGAGGCGCTCTGGCGCGTCGGGCCCGGGTACTACCTCACCGACATGCTCGAGGGGCTCGGCGTCGACCGGGGTACCGACGACGCCCTCCGGGACTTCGTCGCGTCGTACGTCCGGCCTGGCGGAGCGCTGCCCGTCGTGTGCAGCGGGCGCCAGCCGTACGGGTTCCTCCCCGTGGTGGCCCGTCGACGGTACGTCCCCGGCGGATCGCGCGCCGAGCAGCTGACCGCCCGCGTGGCAGGCGTCCTGCGCGAGATCGCCGAACCGCTGGTCGCGCAGGTGCCGACGCTCGCCGACGCCGCCGACGTGACGGGCGTCGACGACACGATCGCGCGGCTGCTCCAGCGGACGCCGGTGCCGATGTCGCTCGACTTCCGCGGCGCGATCGGGCCGGTGGAGGTCAAGGCGATGAGCGTCTACTGGGACAGGGTGGCCGCGTTCCAGCAGGACTGGAACGCGACGATCTGGGCACGCCTGCACCAGTACACGGTGACGCGGCTCTCCGAGCTCACGCTCGACAAGGCCAGCCACCCCCTCGACGTGCCGCTCGTGCTCAAGGACGGCGGGACCGCCTACCTCGGCGACATGCTCGCCCTGCTCGACCGTGACGACGCCGAGGCGCAGCTGCGGCTGCGCGAGAACTCGGTGGCGCTGCTCGAGGCTCTCCTGGCGGCGTCCGCCGCCTACGAGTACCAGTACGCGCTCAAGCGGCTCGCCGACCCCGTCCTCGTTGCCGAGCGGCCCGACCTCGCCGCGCGCGTCACGATCCCGACGCCCGACTCCGCTCGCATCGAGCCGGCGCAGCAGCTGAGCCCTGTGGTGGCCGCGGTGCAGTCGTCGGTCGCGCTCGCCGAGGTCGTGCTGCCTCAGGTCGACGCGGGCAAGACGCTGTCGCTCGTCGTGGCGGAGTCCTACAGCGCCTGGCGCGTCTCAGGTCGAGCCGCCGACACCGCTGACCGCGCGTACCGGTTGGCCCGGTGGTCGGAGGCGGTGCAGGAGCTGGAGACAGCGCCGGCCGACCAGCTCGAGTGGGCGTTCCGCGCCCATCTCGACGCGTTCTCGTCCCGTCTCGACGCCTGGTTCACCGCGCTCGCCACCGCGCGGCTCGACACCCACCGCTCGTCGCGACCGGCGGGGGTCCACATCGGGGCGTGGGGCTGGCTCGAGGGGCTGCAGCCCCGCCAGGGTCAGCCGCGGAGCCTCGGGTACGTCCACACCCCGTCGATCGCGCACGCGACGACGGCGGCGCTCCTGCGCAGCGGTCGCCAGGCCCACGGCGACGCGTCCGGCTCGGTGTTCGACGTCGACCTGTCGTCGCGGCGTACGAAGGCGGCGTTGCAGGTGCTGCGCGGAGTCGCGCAGGGACAGCGACTCGCGGCCCTGCTGGGGTACCGCGCCGAGCGCGGTCTGCAGGACGCGGGCCCGACCATCACCCGCTACGTCTGGACGCTGCGTGCAGCGTTCCCTCTGCGCCACACCGAGACGCTGCCTGACCATCCCGCTGAGTCGATCGCGGCCCGCGACGTCGTGGACGGCGTCGCTCTGCTCGATCGCTGGCACGACGACCGCGACGCTGTGCTCGCCGCCGGCAAGATCGACGTCGGCGACCGGCCCGCCGTCTCCGCGGTCCTGGATGCCACCGCGTCGCTCTACGACGCCGTCAGCGACGTCCTCGTGGCCGAGGCCGTCCACCAGACGGCGCAGGGCAACCTCGACCGCGCCGGCGCCGCGCTCGCGGCGCACGACCGGCAGTCGGCCGCGCCGGCTCCGGACGTCACGTCGACGCCGCGGCCGGGCGCGAGCGTCACCCATCGCGTCGGCGTCCTCCTCCAGGACGACGGACCCGCCGACGGCTGGACGGCCGACGTGCGGTCGGTGGCCGAGCCTCGCCTGGACCGCTGGCTCGGGCAGGTGCTCGGCCCCGCATCGGGATTCAGCGTCACCGCCCGCCTGGTCCGCGCCTCCGGGGAGGCGACACCGCTCGACCCCGTGTCACTCGACACCCTGGGGCTCGGCGCCTCGTCGGTCGTCCTCGCCGCGATCCGGCCCGGCGAGGGCCGGGCCAGCGAGCTCGAGTCGGTGCTCGCGGCGCACCTGGCGTCGTCGGTCGGTGACGCCGGCCCCGACGACCGCATCGAGCTGCTCGCCGAGGGTGCCGCCGCTGATCCCGAGCGCGGGCTCGGGCTGCTCCTCGCCCTGACGTCGAGCGCGGGAGAGGTGCTGCGCTCGCCCGCGCTCAGCGGCACCGACCTGCGTGCGTCGGGGGACACCGTGTCGGCACCCGACGGAACGCCGATGCTGGCCGCGGTGCCCGACGCCGACGAGCTGAAGGCTCGCGCCACGGCGGTGCTCGATGCCCTGACCGAGCGGCTCGACAAGCCGGTGACGGGCCTCCAGGCTGCCACGACCGACCGCGACGTCGACCGCATCTGGACGGCGCTGGTCGCGCTCGCGCCGTTCGACCCGTCGGCTCTCCCCTCGGTGGCCGCCGACTCGGACGGCGCGTTGCCGGCCCTGCTCGATCAGGCCACCTCGGTGGGCACCGCCCTCGCAGCACGGCGCGACGCCGCCGTCGCGGCGCTCGCGGCGATCACGATCCCGACGGCTCCTGCGGACGCCTCGGACCCGGCCTACCCGGCGTACCGCGACGCGCTGCCGCAGACCGTCGATCTGATCGCGGGCGTCGTCCGCTCGGTGCTCGGGCAGGCGCAGCCCGTCCTTCCGCTGCTGACGCTCGCCCAGCCCGGCGCGGCGTCGGCGTCGCTGGCCGCGGCCGCGACCCTCACCGGCGACGATCCCCTCGCCGTGGTCGAGTGGCTGCACCGGTCGGCACTGGTGCATCCCTCCGTCGACAAGCTCGCCGTCCTGCTGATGCACGCCGAGGCCGACGGCGCCGACGTCCACGAGCAGCTGCGACTCGTGCAGGCACCGTTCGACCCGAAGGCGCGCTGGGTGGCCCTGCCGTTCGGCGAGGCTGGGGCTCCGCCTCACGGTGCGGCGTGCTTCGTCGGTCACGCCACGCACGCCGTCGACCCGACGCAGCCGCTCGCGGGGATCGTCGTCGACGCGTGGACGGAGACGATCCCGGAGGCCGTCGAGACCACGGCTCTGACCCTCCACGTCGACGCCCCGGGGTCGCGGCCGCCGCAGTCGGTGCTGCTGGCCGTGCACCCGGCCGTGGTGCCGACCACGTGGGACTTCGACACGCTGGTCGACACCGTGCACGAGGCCGCCGACCTGGCGCGTCTGCGCACCCTGACCACCGCGGAGCTCACGCCCCTCGGCGGCTTCCTCCCGGCGTGGTACCTGCCGGACTGCTACACGCGGGACGTGCCCAGCGTCCCGCTGCGCGGCCTGCGCGAGCACGCCTACGAGGTCGGGCTGTCCCGACGTACGACGATCCTCGGGAAGGGGTGAGCGCGGTGCCGATCGAGCTGGTCGACGTCGCCAAGGTGCAGGCGGAGCTGCTCGCCAAACCGCTCGTGCCGTCCTGGTCGCGGCTCGAGCCGCTCGGCATGACCCGCGGCGACCTCCTGCCCGGCCTGGCCGCCGCGGTGGCCGATCCGCTCTGGATGCTGGGTCGTCAGTGGCAGTTCGACGAGCTGCACGGAGAGGACGCCGGCTCACCGATCCTGGTGACGGTGCAGGGCTCGACCGGCCCGCTCACCCGTTACCGCCCCGGCGCGAGCACGACGGGCGCGACAGCCGTCGACTACCCGTCGTTGCCGCTCGAGGTCGCCATCGAGGCCGAGGCCCCCAGCACGCTCCCCGAGCGGGTGCGCGCCGAGGGCGGTCTCCACCTGCAGCGCATGCTGCGGCTCGCGTCGTCGGGACCGTTGGGCGCCGCCGGCGTCCACGATGCGCTGGCCGCGTTGACCGGCTACCGCTTCGAGGCGCCCGACGACACACTGTCGTCGGCCGATCCTGTCGGCGCGCGCCGGCGCCGCCTGGCGGCGGGACGCGTGCCCGACGGAGGCCGGATCGCCGCGGTGCTGGCGCCGCTGCGCAACCCGGACGGCACGCTGTCGGGCCTCCCGGCAGGGCTCGATGCCGTGACCCCCGCCGATCAGCTGCGCGAGGTGCTCGCACGCTGGCTCGCCTGGTTCGACGGGTACCTCGCCGCCCCCGTGGCCGCGGCCGACGACAGCGCGCAGCCTCCCTTCGCGTGGGAGCCGCACCGCCTCGAGTACGCGTTCGGCGTGCAGGCGACACTGGCGTCCGGCGACGTGGCCCTGGAGTCGCAGGAGTACGCCGACGGCCGGCTGGACTGGTACGACTTCGACGTCGCGCCCGGCGGACAGCTCGGTGCGGCCGGCACCCAGGTCGACCCACGTCCGGTGCACCAGCAGCTGATCGCTGCACCCGTGCGGTTCCCCGGGATGCCGTCGGACCGGCTGTTCGAGATCGAGGACGGCAACGTCTACCTCGGCGGCATCGAGGCGGCTCCCCACGACGTCGCCCGGCTCGGCCTCGTCGAGTACGCGCTCGCGTACGGCAACGACTGGTACCTGGCTCCTGTCGAGCTCCCTTACGGGTCGGTCTGCGAGATCACGTCGGTCACGGTGCTCGACACCTTCGGTGGCACCACCGACGTCAAGCCCGGCTTCCAGGCGTCGGCGGAGGGGCGGCCGGGCTGGTGCATGTTCCATCTCGGTGGCAGCGACGACGCGTCTGTGTCGTCGCTCTTCCTGCTCGCGCCGACGGTGCGCGGTGCCCTCGAGGGCCCACCGCTCGAGGAGGTGGCGTTGTTCCGCGACGAGATGGCCGACCTCGTGTGGGGCGTCGAACGTGTCGTGCAGGGACCCACGGGTGAACCCGTGCCGTGGGACTCCCTCGCGGGTCAGATCTCGCTGCGCCAGACCGTTCCCGCGGATCTCGGCGACGCGCGCATCGTCTACCGCCTGATGACGCCGGTTCCCGAGAACTGGATCCCCTTCGTCTCCGTCCCGGCCGAGGGTCGGCCCGACGGCTCGCCGGCGACCGAGCTCGAGCGTCAGCCGCTCATCAGATTCCTCGACGACGGCACGGTCGAGCTGACCCATCCTCGCGGGGAGCTGCTGCGCACGACCACGACGGGAGACGTCGCCGCCGACCTCCTGCGCATCGCCGAGGAGGAGGTGCCTCGCGAGGGCATCGTCGTGCGCCGCTCGTTCCAGCTCGCGCGCACGGTCGGCGGCGGCACCGTCGTCTGGGTCGGGCGCTCCAAGGACGTCGGCACCGGCGAGGGCTTCAGCGGCCTCCGCTTCGACACCGCCCTCCCGCCCGGAACGGTCTAGTACGCGGTCGGGCCCCTGGGGCGCCGACCAGGCCACCGTCTCCGGCGAACGGCTGCGGCGTCTCCACGCCGTGGTCATCATGGCCAGCATCGACGACGCACCCGGGGGCGGGCGCCGTGCGGGAGGTCGACATGTCCACGACCGTCGCAGCAGCACCCACGCGGCTGCAGAGGCTGATCACCGTGGGGTCGAGCCCGCGCTGGGTCGGTGTCGGCACGTGGTCGACCCTCGCTCTTGTCGGGATCCTCGGCATGCGCGAGGCGGAGCGGCTGATCAGCCAGATCACCAGTGCATCGGGTGCGACGGCGCCGGCGTCGCAGGTCTACCGTCCGAGCGCGAGGCCGGACCCGGTCGTCGACGCCGTTCACGTGTGGACCCATCGTCCGCCGGGCGGCGTCTCGTTCGACGTGCTGTGGCGGACGCTCACCGGCTTCGACCTCCTGTTCATCGCCGGATACCTGCTCCTGCTCCTCCTCCTTCTGCCCTCCACGTGGCGACGCCTGCGCTGGTGCGCGGTGGCACTCGCCCTCGCCGACCTCCTCGAGGACGCCTTCCAGGTGTGGGCGATCCCCCACGCAGTGGCGCTGGGCGGCCTCGAGACCGGCTGGGCCTGGATCTCCTGGGGGCTCACGGTGGTCAAGTGGCTCCTCGTCCTCGTCCTCGGCGTCGGCCTCGTGATCCAGGCGCGGAGGGTGCGCCCGGCTCCGACGACCACCACGGGCCCGGCGATGCCGAGCGCCGGGCGTCGGCTGCTCACGGCAGTGAAGTGGCAGCGCTACACCGTGGTGATGGTCGTGGTCCTGCTCGTGCTCATGACCGGCTCAGGGTCCGACATGCTCGATCAGGTGCCCGACGCACAGCGCGCCTGGCTCCCCGTCGGCTGGCGCAGCGTCGACGCGCTCACCGCGTTCGTCGCGCTCGCACTGGTGTCGTGCGCCCTCGTGTCGCTCGGCCGGCTCCGAGCGCACCAGCTGGAACGCCGGTCGACGCCCAAGGAACGCACACCCGGCGCGCTCTACGTCGTGCCCATCGCGATCGCCCTCGGGCTGCTGGCGGTCGGCGCAGCCGTGGCCGCTTCCGGCGCGTCCGTCGCCTGGGTGAGGACGTCGATGGCTGCGCTGGTGATCGGCGGCCCGCCGCTCGTCTCGTACGTGGGATGGCGGCGCAACCACGTCGATGTTCCCGAGCATCGGACGTCGCCGGTCGACCCTGCGAGCGTCGCGACCGCTCGCGACCTCGGAGACGCGCTCGCGGTCACGTTGCTGGCGATCGGCTTCCTCGGCCTTGTCCGCTCCTACACGGCACCGGCGATGCTCTACCGCCCCTGGCTGGTGTTCGTGCCCGTGATCTTCGGCCTGCTGGCCGTGGCGCTCTGGTGGACGGCGGGACGTGCGCTGGAGAACTGGCCCGCGTGGCTGGACGAGCCGTATTCGTCCGAATCCGACATCCCGACAAGGCTTCCCGCCTTCGCCGTCGTCGTGACCCTGCTGGCCATCGCGGTCTCCCTCGCACTCCTCCTCGAACCGATCGGGGTGTCGTCGGCGCTCGGCCTCGTGGGCACGGCGGTGACCGCGCTCGGCGCGCTGGTGCTGGGGTTCGGCTGGTTGACGGCGACCCTCAACGCGTCGCAACCGGTCGAGCTGCTGCGGGTCTTCGGGCTGCGGGCTACCCCGTTCCTCAGCATGCTGCTGCTGGTCGGGCTCCTCGGCAACGCGTTCTCGCCCCGTGACGAGCAGCACGACATCCGCACGACCGCGACGGCTGGTTCGACGACGCCCGCCGCAGATTCGCTGGACGCAGCCCTCGCCTCGTGGTTGGCGCAGGCGCCCACCTGCGTGGTCGGCGGCCGCCCCGTGCGACCTCTGGTGCTGGTGGCTGCCTCGGGCGGTGGCATCCGGGCCGCCCAGTGGACCGTGCAGAGCCTGGCCCGCATCCACGACCTCCCGTGCGGCAAGGGCGCGGTGTTCCTGTCCAGCGGCGTCTCCGGCGGATCCATCGGCCTGGCGATCGACGCGTCGCTCGGTGCCGTCGGCGGCTCTCCCGGGGGCGTCGGCGGTGACGGGCAGCGCGCGGTCGACGCGATCTCCGGGCCCGAGGCTCTCTCGGCAGGCGTCGCCGGCCTGCTGGTGACCGACCTCGTCGCCGGCATGACGGGCATCCCCCTGCCGTCGGCCGACCGCGATCCTGGCCAGCCCGCGGATCGGGCCGCCCTCATGGAGAAGGTGTGGGAGCAGCAGGTCGCTTCGCTCGCTCACCCGGCGCGGGGCGGTCTGTTCGACAGCGTGGGGTTCGTGGTGCTCAACTCCACGTCAGCGGCGGGGCTGTGCCGCGTGCAGGTCTCGACGACGCGACTGACGCCGGCTCTGGAGCATCAGACGCTCGACCCCGGCACCACGCCCCCTCAGCTGCTCGACGGCGCACCGCCCTCGTGCTCCACGACTCCTGTCGCCAACAGCTATCAGCTCGAGGTGGGTCGCTGCCTGCCAGGAGTGTCCTGGGCGACGGCCGGGATGCTGTCGGCCCGGTTCCCCTACGTCACGCCGTCCGGCATCGTGTCGCTCAAGCCCTCGGCGTCGTGCCGGCTGACGAACCTCCACGACGCGGCCTCCGGCTGGGACCAGCTCATCGACGGCGGCTACGCCGAGTCGACGGGGCTCGGCACGATCGTCGATCTCGCGCCCCTGCTGCGGCCGCTCATCGAGCGGACGAACCAGCATCTGCTCGCGACGGGCGCCGCGCCGATCGTGCCGTTCGTCGTGCTGCTCGAGAACGGGTACGGCTCCGATGTCACGCCCGCACCCTCCGGAGGCGTGTCGGAGCCGCAGGTACCCATCACCGGTCGAGGTGCGCAAGGCGCATCCTCGGGAACGCGAGCCCTGCTGCAGCGAGCCGAGTCGGAGTACGGGCAGGCCGCCCCCGCGGGGTACGAGTGCATCGCCGGCGTCTCGGTCGTCGCTCCCCGGTCGCAGCCGCGTGTCGAGGCGCCGCTGGGCTGGGTGCTGTCGCAGATGACGATCGACGACATGGCCTCCGCGAACGCCGGAGCGTTCGAGGACGCCGGCGGCCAGGGTGCATACCCCGTGGCCGGGCTCCGGACGCTGCTCGGTTCGCCGCCCACGAGCTGGAGCTGCGGCTGACGGTCGCGCAGGCGAACCCTCGCCGG
>Ga0302299_10001136_pt1 | contig 15841 bp, 13 predicted proteins | sample III_Fen_N3_4_FD_198795 | JGI IMG/M metagenome (GOLD analysis project Ga0302299, IMG submission 198795) | Peat permafrost microbial communities from Stordalen Mire near Abisko, Sweden - III_Fen_N3_4 | ecosystem: Environmental > Terrestrial > Soil > Wetlands > Permafrost | place: Sweden: Abisko... | reverse complement strand
CTGGTTCGTGCGGGTCGGCCGGCGGTTGACCCCCGATGAGCGGATGACCGCCGTCCGGCACCGCCTCGACCTCGCCGGCAACCCCGAGGGTTGGGACGCCGACCGCGTCGTCGGGCTCAAGGCGCTGTGCGCCCTCACCGGGGTGGTGCTCGGGCTGCTGGGGCCGCCGCTGGCCGGCTGGTCGGTGCCGACGACGGCGCTGATCGGCGTGCTGGCCGCGATCGGCGGGTGGTACACCCCCAGCGTGTACCTCTACCAGGTGTCCTACGACCGCTCCGAGCAGCTGCGGCGCGACCTGCCCGACGCCCTCGACCTGATGACCATCTCGGTCGAGGCCGGGCTGGCGTTCGACGCGGCGATGTCGCAGGTGGCGCGGCGGACGCGCGGCCCGCTGGCGAAGGAGTTCTTCCGGGTGCTGCAGGAGATGCAGATCGGCACCGGGCGGGCGGCGGCGATGAAGGCGCTGGGCGAGCGGACGAACGTCCAGGAGCTGCGTTCCTTCCTCAGCTCGATGGCCCAGGCGGACGAGTTCGGCGTCTCGGTCGCCTCGGTCCTGCGCGTGCAGGCCGCGGAGATGCGCGTCAAGCGCAGCCAGCGGGCCGAGGAGCTGGCCCAGAAGGTCCCCGTGAAGATCCTTTTCCCGCTCATCTTCTGCATCATGCCGTGCCTGTTCATCGTGGTGATGGGCCCGGCGGCGATCACACTGATCCAGAACTTCTCCGGGGGTTACTGACATGGCCCGCCTGCTCGTGGTCTCCCGGTCGATGGCGCTCGCGCTGCGCCTGGCCGACACCCATGACGTCGTCGAGGGGTCGGTCGAGGCGCTCGCCGGCCTGACGCCGCCCCCGGACGTCGACGCCGTCGTCCTCGACGTCGGCGAGCCGGCGCTGGCGATCCAGACCGTCGACCGGCTGCGCCGCGCCGGGGACGCGACGCCGCTGCTCGTCGTCTCCGGCTACCAGCCGGAGTGGGCCGGGCTCACGGCCGTCGACGTCCCCGGCGTCGTGGTGGTGCCCCTGCCGGTGACCCGGGCCGCGCTGCTGGACGGCATCGACCGGCTCGTGGCCGGCCCCGGCGGCCCGACGTCCGGGCCCGAGACCGGAGCGATCCCGCTCGGCCCGCCGCGGGGCGGTCCGATCACCGCACCGATCCCCCGCCTCGGGGACCCGCCGTCCGACCCCGGCGCGACGGACCGGCTGGTGCGCCCCTACCGGCCCTCGGCGACCGCCGAGCACCCGGTTCCGGCATCACCGGTCACGACGGCGGCGCCGGTCACGGCCGCCGCGGTGGTGGTCGACGCGTCGCCGGGTGCCTCCGGCGCCCCCGGCGCCCCGGACGACGGTTGGCACGGCAACGGCTTCGACTGGTGGACCGACCCGGACGGCGCGCCCGCGCCGCCGAGGCCCGGCCACCCCGTCGCACCTGCTGCGGCCGACGTGCTCGACGAGCCGCTCGACCTCCCCGTCGAGAGCGACCTCGGCAGCGAGAGCGGCCTCGTCAGCGAGACCGGCAGCGACAGCGAGGCCGACGCCGACGTCGAGGACTCCCGGCCGCTGCGCCGCGGGTGGCCGCCCCGCGCGGCAGAGGCACCCGCCGCCGGCACCGCACCGGAACCGGCACACCCGGCCGAGCCCGAGCCACCGGTCGAGCCCCACGACGCGCCGGGAGTGCGGGAGTCGTTCGGGGGCTCGCTGCTGGGGCGACCGGCGCACGGTGGCGCGGACATGGCGGAGTTCCGGCGCCGGCTCGGCGGCCGCGCGTACACGACGAGCCTCGGCCCGGGCGGGACATCGCCCGAGCTGGTGGCGCTCGGCGCGACCGGCGCCGCCGGCCCCGACGAGCTGCCGGTGCTGCTGGGGCTGCCGGACACCGGCGACCGGTCCGGTCCGCGGGACGGCGACCTGTCCGTCGAACATCACGCGCCGCCGTCGGCGCCCACCGCCCCGTGGGCGCAGTCCCCCGCCCCGGACGGCCGCCCGGCCACCCCGTTGCCCCCCGAGAGCCTGCGGCTGGTCGCGACCGACCTGGTCAAGGCCCTCCTCGACCGGATCGGGGACGTCGTGAGCGTCGCCGAGGCGGCCCAGGCGGTCGCCGACCGGGCGGTGGCGGTGACCGGGTCCGCGGCGTGCGCCGTCCTCGTTCCGGACGGCGACCTGTGGCGGGTCGCGGGCGGGGTCGGCCTGCGCGAGCTGGAGCGCCGGCTCGTCATCGACCGGTCCCACCGGCTGGTGGAGCTCGTCGAACCCCGTGAGGGCCGGTCCGGGCGGCGCGACGAGCGCCAGGACGGCTCGGCCGGGCGTCCCGTCGTCCTCGACGACACCGACGCCGTGCGGCAGCGGCCCGGCGGCCTGCCCCTGGCGGGCTGGCGCTACCTGCTGGCGGGCCCGGTGCCCGCGGTGCGCGCGTTCGTGCTGCTCGCCCGCGGCGCGGACGCCCACCCGTTCGGGCCGCCGGAGACGCAGGCGCTGCGCGAACCGCTCGCCGACGCGGCCCCCCTGCTCCAGGCCGCGCTCCACACCCGGCACCTGGCCCGGCTCCTCGCGCCCCTGCGCGACCTGCCGCGATCGTGACGGCCCTCCTCCCGGCCGAGCCGCCCCACCCGGCCGACCCGGCCCCACCGGCCCATCCTGCCCGTCCCACGCTCCGGGAGAGGACCTCCATGCCCGAGGTGCGACTGCGACTCGACAGTCAGTACTGGCCGCTCGTCGCGCGGGGCTTCCTGCTGACCCTCTGCGCGATCCTGACCACCGTGCGGCTCGGCTCCACCGGGCAGCAGAGCCAGGCCGTCGCGCCCGCGCTTCTGCTGCTGCTGGTCGCCGCCCTGGGCACCCTGCCGTTGCCGGACTCGGTGCCGAGCTGGCTGCAGCCCATGGCGGAGACCCTGGCGGCCGCGCTCGTCGTCGGGGCCCTCCCCGGGCGCGCCGACTACTTCCTGCCGTACCTGCTCATCCCGCTGACGACGGCGGGCCTCAACGCCGGGCTGGCGACGGGCTTCCTCGCCGCGGGGACGACGATCGTCGTCATCCTGCTGACCCGGCTCGTCGCCAGCGTGCCGCACGACGGCACGAACAACCGGTTGGACCTGGCCCCCTGGTTCGCTCTCTTCTTCTCCGTGACGCTCGTGTCGGCCTGGATGCGGCGCGTCGTCCGCTCCCAGACGCCGGCCACCGACCCGGCCTACGCCGACGCGCACCGGCTGCTCTCCGAGCTGCACGTGGTGGCTCGCCAGCTGAGCCTCGGGCTCGATCCCCAGACGCTCGCCGCGGCCCTCGTGGACGAGCTGCAGGGCCTGGTGGAGGGGTTCGGCGCCACGGTGCTGGTCAGGTCCCCCGGCGGCCGCTTCGTGCCGCTCGTGGGCGACGTCCCCTCGCCCGTCGCCGAGTCCGCCGTCACCGACGCCTGGCTCGCCGCCGACCTGGTGCGCCGCAGCCGGGGCGGCCAGACGGTGGCCGCGCTGCCGGTGCTCATGGGCGAGCGCGTCGTGGCGGTCGTCGTCCTGCGCGGCGACGGCCATCTGGACGACGACCTCGTCCGGGTGTGCCGCTCGGCGATCGCCCAGGCCGGGCCGCGGCTGGCCTCGGCGCTGCTCTTCGACGACGTCCGCCGGCTGGCGACGGTGGACGAGCGGATGCGGCTCGCCCGCGAGATCCATGACGGGATCGCGCAGGACATGGCCTCGGTCGGGTACCTCCTGGACGACATCGCCCGGGATGCCGCACCGGACGTCGCGGACCGGCTCGCCGGGCTGCGCCAGCACCTCGGCGGCCTGGTCAGCGAGCTACGGCTGTCCATCTTCGATCTGCGGGCCGGCGTCGACGAGACGGTTGGCCTCGCCCGGACGCTCGGCGACTACGTGACGCGCGTCGGCCAGCAGGCAGGCCTCGTCGTCCATGTGACGACGGACGAGTCGCCGCACCGGCTCCCGGTGGCCACCGAGGTCGAGCTGCTGCGCATCGTGCAGGAGGCGGTGACCAACGTGCGCCGGCACGCCGGGGCGTCGAACCTGTGGCTCGGGGTCACCGTCGACCCGCCCCGGGCCGTGGTGACGGTCAAGGACGACGGGCACGGGCTGGGCCGGCGCCGCCCGGAGAGCATGGGGATCACCGGCATGAAGGAGCGCGCGCGACGCATCGGGGCGGGCTTGTCGGTGCACAACCGGACGGACGGCGTGCGCGGGACGACGGTGGAGGTGGTCATCGATCCGGAGAACCCACCGGCCCGGATGGGCGTGAGCGGTGGAGTTGCCACCGTGGAGCTCCCGACCGTGGGAGACTCCCATTCGTCACCCCGTGTAGACAGGTAGTTTGCAGAGGGTGTTGATTCTTGCGTCGGCGACCGTCGACGCGATGAGCCCGGTGACGGGCCATGACCAGGAGGTGACCGGTGTCGGGCGACGCATCCCGTATCACCGTGCTGTTGGTGGACGATCACCAGCTCATCCGGGAGGGCCTGCGCCGCGCGTTCGACCGCGCCGGCGATCTGCAGGTCGTCGGCGAGGCCGGCTCGGTCTCGGAGGCCATGAGCGCTCTCAACCGGCTCACGCCCGACGTGGTCGTGACCGACGTGCGGCTGCCGGACGGCGACGGCATCGCCCTCGCCCAGCAGGCCCGGCAGGCCTCGCCCGACCTGGGCGTCGTCGTCCTCACCATGTACGCCGGTGACGACAAGCTCTTCGCGGCCCTGGACGCCGGCGCCTCCGCCTTCGTCGGCAAGGACGCGCCGGCCGACGAGGTGGTCGCGGCGGCGCGGCACGCCGCGGCGAACCCGCGGGCGTTCACCGCCCGCGACCTCGCCGACGCGATGCAGCGACGCATGCACGCGCCGGCAGGGCCGAAGCTCTCCCCGCGCGAGCGCGAGGTCCTCGAGCTGCTGGTGGACGGGCTGGCCATCTCGCAGATCGCCCGCCGGCTGTTCATCAGCGAGTCGACGGCCAAGACGCACGTCGCGAACATCTACGAGAAGCTGGGCGCCGGCAACCGCGCCCAGGCCGTGATGGCGGCCGTCCGGCTGGGCCTGGTGCCCGACACGGGACCGCTGGCCCACTGAGGGCCCCGCAGAGGCTTGTCGGTTCCTGAGTACGCGGCGGGTGCGGGGGCCCGCCGGCAGCACGGCGTGAGTTCGTGGGTACGGTTCGTGCGGTTCGCGACGCGCCGATCCCGGTCCGGGTGACATGCTGGCCCGCGGGAAACGCTGGACGTCCACGGAAGGCCGCTGTCGTATGTTGCTCCTGCGCCGGGCGCGTCGTCGTCACGACGAGGGTGCCTCCGCCGTCGAGTACACGCTGCTCGTGGCAGCCATCGCAGCCGTCGTCATCGCCGTCGTCCTGGGGCTGGCGAGCATCGTGAAGGATGCGTTCACCTCGACCTCCGACTGCATCGGCAGCGGGGGCACCAGCGTGAGCTGCCCCAGCACCCCCACACCCTGACCGACCGTTGACCTTGCAGCCAATACCGGCTGATGCGGCGGCGGGACGGCGGAACTAACACCGATTCCGCCCCGGCGACAGTCGATCAACACTGATTTCGGGCGGGAAACCCTCTTTCTTGATCACCCCGCGTGTTCGGTGACGATCTGTACACCCCGGTGCAATTCGGCTGGATCGGCCGCTGACCAGGCATGCTCCGCTCGGCCCAGGCCGAATCTGCGACTCGGCGGAGTTCTCGAATCGGCCATTCTCCTGATCTACCGCGACGGCGCCACCACATAGCGTGATCCCTGGAACTCTTGGCTCGAACCGGTCGGATGAGGATCCCTCGTCCCGAACCGGGGGCCCCTGGACTCAAGCATTCGAGAGGACATTTCATGCTCGCCTACCTGCGCAAGGTGATGCGACGTGCCGAGGACCGCGGAGCGTCGGCCGTTGAGTACGGGCTGATGGTGGCCGCGATCGCCGCCGTGATCGTGGGAATCGTGTTCGCGCTCGGCGCGAACATCAAGAAGGGTTTCACGACGACCAACGACACGATCTGCGCCCAGACTGTCTCCCCCGGCGGAACGACCTGCACGACGCCGTAATCACCAGCCCGCACGACAAGCCTTGGCGTCGCCGGCCGACACAGTGTCTAGGGTGGCCGGGTGTCCCAGCCACCCACCGGACGATCAGCGGTCGCCCCAGGTTCTGAACTGGCGGCCGACGGGCTGAGCACCACCCGCACCTCCCCCAGCAACAACAGATCCACCACCACGCGCAGCCGCATCCGGCTGCTGCGCACCGCGGGACTCCCGACGGCCGCACCGCTCCTCCTGGTGAGCGGGGCGGCCGTCGGCGCGTTCAGCGTCTCCGCGTACCACCGGCGCGTCGTGCTGTCGTACCTGGTGCTCGTCGTCGTCCTGGGCGTCACGGCCTGGCGCGGCCTGCGCCGTCCGCTGCCGTTGCCGAGCCCGGCCGTCGCCCGCCTCGCCGGTAGCCTCGCGCTGCTGGCCGCCGGGGTGCTCACCTGGACCGTGCCGGCCTTCAGCTACGTCAGCGGCGACCCGGCCGTCGCGCTGCGCGGCCTGGGAGCCGGCGCCGCGGTGGCCGCGGCGGCCGTGCTGGCGCTCCCGTGGCGCCCGGCCCCCACGCTGGCCCTGACGATCGCGGCCGCCGGCTACGCCGCCTGCTGCGCCGCCGCCCTGCGCCTGGACCCCGCCCCACGCATCGACGTCTGGTACACGCTCCAGGGGGCCGCCGACGGGCTGCTGCACGGTCAGGACCTCTACCGGCAGGTCTGGATCGGACCGCCCGGTCCGATGCCGTTCTTCACCTACCTCCCCTGGACGGCGGTGCTGCTGGCTCCCGGTCGCTGGCTCGGCGGGGACGTGCGCTGGGCCCTGGCGGTCGTCACGATCTCCATCGCCGTGATGCTGCGCGCGTTACCGCGCCGCACCGCCCCTGCTGCCGGCGCCACGGCCCAGGACCTGATCGCGACGACGTCGGCGGCGCTCGTCCTGCTCCTCCCCGGCACCCTGACCCAGGTCGAGCAGGCGTGGACCGAGCCGCTGCTGCTCGGCTGCCTCACCCTCGCCGTGCTCGGCCTGGTCCGGGGGCACGGCTGGCTCGCCGTCCTCGGGGTCGCGCTCGCGTGCGCGAGCAAGCAGCACGTCCTCCTGCTGCTGCCAGTGCTGGCCGCGTGGCCGCGGTTCGGCGTGCGTCGCACCCTCGTGGCGGGGTTGCTCGCAGGCGGGCTCGTGCTGCCGTGGTTCCTCGTCGACCCGGCGGCGATGTGGCACGACACCGTGACGCTGCTGGTGAACTTCCCGCCGCTGCGGTTCGCGGACACCCTCTACATCGCCGTGCTGAACGAGTGGGGCGTCCAGCCGCCGTTCTGGCTGACCGGGGCGACCGTGGCGACGGTCGTTGGGACGGCGGTCGTCGTCGTCCGGCGCCACGACCCGCCGGTGGCCGTGGTCCTGCGCTGGTGCGCGCTGGTGCTGTTCGTGGCGAACCTGGTGAACAAGCAGGCCTTCTACAACCAGTACTGGCTGGTGGCGGGGCTGGTCCTGCTGTCGTGGGCGGCCGTGGAACCGGCGTCTGCGCCTGCTTCGGCCGGCGACGACACGGCGGCCCAGGGCGACGCCCTCCCCGGCCCGGCTCAGGGGCCGGCGGCCGTCGCGAGCTGAGCGCGGTAGTCCCGCCAGTGCTGCTCGAACTGCGCCGGGGTGGTCCGCAGGACGTCGGTGAAGGCCCGGTCCAGCGCGGCGTCGGCGGAGGGGTCGACCGCTCCCGTCAGCCCTGCCGCCCGCCGGTAGAACGACACCGCGCGGGTCGGGTCGCCCTGGCCCATCAGCTGGAAGGCCAGCCAGGCGTCGGCGTACGCCACCGCGATCGGACCCGCGGCCGGGTCGAACGCCGCGGCGACCGGGAGCTGCGCGGGCGCGGTGCCGTCCCGGACGGCGGACAGCACGTCGGAGGCGATGAGCGCGGGGGTGAGGTTCGACCGGCGGTACGCCACGTAGTTGGCGAACCCCTCCTCGACCCACAGGGGCGGCGACCAGCGGGCCGAGGCCCGGGTCGCCACGTGCGTCAGCTCGTGCGTGAGGACGACACGCTGCCCGACCGGGGTGAGCCGGTAGAACGGGTCGGGGTTGAGGACGACGCGGTCCGCGACGCCGCCGGGCCGCCCGTCCCCACCTGCCGACCCCGCTGCCGGCCCTGCCGCCGACCCTGCCACCGGCCCTGCCACCGGACCTGCTGCCTGCCCTGCCGCCGGAGCGGCCGACGGAGCGGCCGACGGAGCGGCGGCCGGACCGGCGGCACGGTCCAGCTCCCCGCTGGTCACCGCGGCGACCTGGTCGAGCCCGGCCTCGGGACGGTTGAGCGCTTTCGCCATCAACGAACGCGTCCGCGGGACCACCACCACCGCGGCCCGTGGCCAGCTGACGCCCCAGACGGCGTCCACGTCGCCCGCGGCGGTGTCGGTGTCGGCCGCGACCTTGCGCAGGCGCGCCACCGTGGCCGGACCGGCGTCCAGGCCGAGGCCGATCACGAGCGCGCGCCGCCCCCGGCTCACGCTCAGGTCCCCGAGGTCCCACAGGGCGGCCTCGTTCCGCGGGTCGGCGGCCCCGGCCAGGTACCAGTGCCCGGACCGGTCCACGACGTCCAGGTACTGCTCGCGCACGGTGTCACGGGTGTCGCCCGAGAGCCGGTAGTGCAGGCGGACGTGCGCGAGGAACCCGGCCACTCCCGGGCCGCCGCCCTCGGTCCCGACGAACTCGTAGCGCCATGCCGTCGGGGCGAGGTGGTGCACGCGGTCGAAGACCGCAGCCTGACCGGAGCGGAAGGCCGTCGCCTGCGGGTCGATCACCGCGAGCCAGCCGGCGCGGCGGCCGGATCGCAGCGCCGTCGTCCGGGCGCTGAGCAGGGGGCCGACCGCGCCGGCCCTGGCCCGGGACAGCGAGGGGTCCATTGCGGCAGCACTCGCCGCCCCGCCCGAACCGGCGTCGTTCTCGGCGGCCCGACCGGCGACGACGCCCGCGGAGGGCGTCAGGGCGCCGGCGGAGGCGTGGTTCGTCGAGGGCTGCCCGACCCGGGTGGCCGCGCGGTCAGGCATGCTGCCGACCAGCGCCGCGCCCCCGGTACCGGCGACGAAGAGGGCCCCCGCGACGATCAGGACCGCGGCCGACGGACGACGACCCGCCCCGCGGCCGGCCACCCCGATCACCGGCACCCTCGTCAACGGCACGCCGACCGACGGCGTCCTGGCGCCACGAGCGTCGGCCTGATCGCCGTCCGCCACCTGCACGGGGACAGCCTACGGCCGCGACAGGCCGGCGACGGCTCGCCGATGCCCGGCACCGGCGGCCCCGGACCGGTCATGACCAGGCAGCGGTCAGTAGTGGACGGCGGCGACCATGTCGGCGCGCAGCGGCACGATCTTGACGACGTCCCCGGTCTGGGGGGCATGGATCATCAAGCCGTTACCGATGTAGATCGCGACGTGACTGATCGGGCGGTGGAAGAAGATGAGGTCGCCGGGCTGGAGCTGGCTGCGCGTCACCGAGGTGCCCTCGGCCGCCTGGGACGCCGCGTTGTGCGGCAGGGACACCCCCGCCTGCTTCCAGGCCATCAGGGTCAGACCGCTGCAGTCGAAGCTGCCCGGACCGTCCGCCGCCCAGACGTACGGGTCGCCGACCTGGGCGCAGGCGTAGCTGACGACCTTCCCGGCGCGCCCCGACGGGATAGGGACCGGCACGTCCTCGCAGCGCAGGCGCCCGGACTTGGGCACCGACACCCCGAGATCGGCCAGGCTCGTGCGGTCGCCGTTGGCCCGCAACTGGCCGAGCTGACCGCGCTCGGCGTCGGTGAGCTGGCCGAGCAGGGCCGTGGCGTCGGCCAGCTTCGCCAGCACCTCTGCACGGGAGGACTGCAGGTCGGCGAGGGCCTGCTGGAGGCGCTGCTGCTGCTCCTGGACGTCGGTCATACCGCCCACGAGGGACTGGCGCTGGCGCTTCAACGTCTCCACGGCGGCCACCCGGCGGTCGCCGAGGGAGACGAAGAGACCGCTCGCCTGGAGGTACTTGTCGGGGTCGTCGTCGAAGAAGAGCGACAGCGTGGCCAGGTCGCCCGCCTTGTAGGTGTCGACCGCGACGCTGCTGAGGTCCTTCTGGGCGGCGCCGACCGACTTCTGCATCTCGGCGACCTTCTGCTGCGCCGCGGACACCTGCAGCTGGAGACCTGCGATCTTTTCACGCGTGTCGTTGTACTTCTCCGTGGCAGCTTCCGCCTGGTCGTGGAGGTCGTCGACGCGCTGACGGACCTGCTCGAGGGTCGGCTTGGGCGCCGCGCCGGCGGTGGGCTGGACCCACGCACTCGCAGCCGCCGCCGCGACCACGAGCAGGACCAGCCGCCGAGGCCTGGCACCGCGATGACCGAGCAGGAACACTCCCGTTCGCTCCGTTCGTCGCGCCGGCCCCCACGTCTCCCGGCGATCCCAAGGTAATGACACCCTGTGACTCAGTCAGTGAACATAGCCGCCCGTCAGCAGCCCGCCAACCCCGTCGCCCCAGGCATGACGGAGCATTAGCGCCCGCATAACGAACCGCACCATGACCTGCGCCACCAGGTGCATCATCGGCTTCGGCACGCAGCGGTGAGGACTGGAGGCCCGGGCCACTCATCCGGCGGCCCGCCGAGCACCCGGACGGCGGGGTGGCGGTGACGGACGGTTGACGGAACGGGCCGCAGGGCGAGCCTCCTCGACCGGCTCGCCCTCCGGCAGCAGGCGCAACGGCGGGACGAGGCCGGAGCCGGCGAGCACGGCGATGGCCGCCTGCTCGGCGCCGTCCAGCTCGACGCCGTCACCGGCGACCGCCGGTGGGGCGCCCAGCAGGACGGTGACGACGCAGTCCCCGCAGGCCGGTCCACGCACTGCGCACGTATCGCAGTCGATGAGCATCGAAGCCCCCTCGGGGGTGGTGTCGGACGGAGCGTCCGGCCGGCGCGATGCCGACATCAAGGGACGCTAGGCGGCACCACCGACAAGTTCCGCGGCTACCCGCGGGAGAGCAGCCGCAGCAGGGCCTTGGCCGGCACGCTGCGGGCCCCCGCGGCGCGCACCCCGCGCCGCACCTCGCCGTCGCTGGACACCACCACGACGGGGCGTCCCGGGGGCTCGGCGCGCACCAGGCGACGCACCAGCTCGTCCGCCGTCGTCCCCGGATCGGAGAACATCACCCGCACCCCGCGGCTGCGCCACGCCCCGGAGGCGTCCACCTCGGCGCCGTCGAAGCAGCAGGTGACCTCGGCGCCGGTCCGGGCGCCGAGGCCCGTCAGCGAGTCGACCAGGCGGCGGCGCTGCTCGGCGAGCGGCAGCGTGCCGTACCCGGACTTGGTGACGTTGTAGCCGTCCACGACAAGGTGCACCTGCGGCAGCGCGAGCAGCTGGGCGAGCGTGGCCGGGTCGTCGTCGTCGCGGCCCTGGGTGGCCGGGCCGGCCGCGGCCGGGTCGTTCCGGGCGGCCCCGACCAGATCGGCCGGGCGCAGGTCGGCGGGCGGCAGGGCCAGCTCACGCCGCAGCCCGGAGGCGGCGTCCACCACCGTGTCGAGCAGGAGCCGCAGCCGGGTGTCGGCCAACGACCGGCCCTCGCGCTCGGCGCGGCGCAGCGCCGCGACCTGCTCGCCCGCCCGGCGGGCCTGCTCGGCGGCCTGGCCGGCGAGCTGCGCCTGGCGGCGCCCCTCGGCCTCCAGCCGCTCCCGTTCCGCGGCGACCTGCTCAGCCGTCGTGCGCGCCTGGGCCCGCGCCCGGTCGGCGTCGGAGCGGGCGCGGCGCAACTCCTTGCGGGCGGCGGCCAGCTCCTCCTCGAGGGCCGCGAAGCGCTCCCGCTCCCGCTCGACCAGGTCCCGCAGGTGCTCCGCCTCCTGCCGCGCCGCGGCCAGCTCGGCACGGACCGCGGCGTCCGACTGCTGCGCGGCCCGGCTCTGGAGCTCGCTCGAGACGGCCGACGTCAGCGTCGAGGCGAGCGCCGTCCATTCCGGCGGCCGCAACAGGTAGACGCCGGCCAGGGCGAGCGCCGGGTCGACCGCGCCCGGCAACGACCCGGCGTCCACGTCGGCCGCCAGCTCCGGGTGCAGCGCCCGCCACGCCCCGGCGACGTGCTGTCGAAAGGCCGGCTCGCGGTCCAGGGCCACCGACAGCGGGACCGCACCCGCCCGGGACCGGCGTGCCGGCGTGAACGCCCGCACCCGGGCCAGCGTGGCCGGCACCTCGGCCGGGAGCAGCTCGCCGACCACGGCGGCGGCCAGCTCGACGAGTTGACGCCGGACGTCGTCAGGCAGCACCTGCACGGACGTCGACGTGGTCACCCTCCAGAGGGTAGTGACCCGGTCGCAGCCGGCACCTGTCACCCCGCCGGGCGCCCCACCGTGCACCCGGCCCGCTCACCCCGCCGCCCGGCCGGGGCGCGGCGGGGGTCGTTCTGTCGGACCCCACCCCTACGGTCTGCTCCGTGGCGGTCCGCACCCCGACGGCGCCGGGTTCCGCGAGGAGGGAGGGCCGGTGGGCACACCCGTTCCCGTGCAGGCGACGATCGACGAGCTGGGCACCCCGCTGAGCGAGGTCACCTTCGTCGTCGTCGACCTCGAGACCACCGGTGGCGCGCCGGCCGACTGCGGCATCACCGAGATCGGCGCGGTCAAGGTGCGGGCGGGGGTGCGGCTGGGCGAGTTCCAGACCCTGGTCAACCCGGGCGAGCCCATCCCCGCGTTCATCGCCGTCCTGACCGGCATCACCGACGCGATGGTCGGGGCGGCGCCCCGGCTGGGCCCGGCGCTGGCGGCCTTCCTGGAGTTCGCCCGCGGTTGCGTGCTGGTCGCCCACAACGCGCCGTACGACATGTCGTTCCTGCAGGCGGCGTGCGAGCGCACCGGCCAGGTCTGGCCGCGCCCCCCGGTGGTCGACACCGCCCGGCTGGCGCGCCACCTGGTCAGCCACGACGAGGCGCGCAACCGCAAGCTGGGCACCCTGGCGCGGCTGTTCCGCTCCCCCGTGACGCCCGACCACCGCGCGCTCACCGACGCCCGCGCCACGGTGGACGTGCTGCACGCCCTGATCGAGCGGGTCGGCAACCTCGGCGTGACGTCCTTGGAGGAGCTGCGGGGGTACAGCTCCCGGGTCCCCGTGACCACGCGCCGCAAGCGGCACCTCGCCGACGACCTGCCGCACGCGCCCGGCGTCTACCTCTTCACCGACGAGCAGGGCCGGGCGCTGTACGTCGGCACCTCGATCGACATCCGTACCCGGGTCCGCAGCTACTTCACGGCGTCGGAGCATCGCTCGCGCATGGCCGAGATGGTCGCCCTCGCGCACGCGGTCACCCCGGTGGTCTGCGCCACCGGGCTGGAGGCGCGGGTGCGCGAGCTGCGCCTGATCGCCGAGCACGCGCCGCGCTACAACCGCCGGTCACGGTTCCCCGAGCGGGCGCCCTGGGTGAAGCTCACGGTCGAGACCTTCCCCCGGCTCTCCGTCGTCCGGGACGTGCGGGCCGACGGCGCCACCTACCTGGGTCCGTTCGGCTCCACCCAGCAGGCGGAGCTGGCGGTGGCCGCCCTGCACGAGACGTTCCCGCTGCGTCGCTGCTCGGGCCGGCTGCCGCGCCTGCCCTCCCCGGGCGCGACGGCGTGCCTGCTGGCCGACATCGGGCGGTGCGGCGCGCCGTGCGTGGGCCGTCAGGACGCCGACGCGTACGCCGACGTCGTGGCGGCGGTCCGGCGGGCCATCACGGGCGATCCGCGTGCCGTCCTCGCCGCGCTGACCGAGCGCGCCGCGGCCCGGGCCGCCCAGGAGCGTTTCGAGGAGGCCGCCGTCCTGCGGGACCGGCTGCTGGCGTTCGTCCGGGCGGCGTCGCGCACCCAGCGCCTGACGCCGCTGGCCGGCGCCCGCGAGCTCGTCGCCGCCCAGCGCACCGCCAAGGGCGGCTGGGAGCTCGTGCTGGTGCGCCACGGCAAGCTCGCCGGCACCACCGTGAGCCCACCCGGCGCCGACCCCTACCCCTTCATCGACGCGCTGCGCGCCACCGGCGAGCAGGTGACGCCCCGCCCGCTCCCCCTGCCCGCCGCCCACCCGGAGGAGGCGGAGCAGATCCTGCGCTGGCTGGAGCAGCCGGGCGTGCGCCTGGTCGATCTGGACGGCGAGTGGAGCTGTCCCCTGCACGGCGCGGGCCAGGCCGCCTCGCGGTTGGAGCCACGCCCGGCACCCGACGGCCGGTCGGCACCGGCAGGGCGATCGGCAGCCGCTGCGCGCGCGGCACCCGCCGGGCGGGCGGCGCCGGCCGGGCGGGCGGTCGCGCACGGCGTAGGCTCGGCCTCCCCGATCCTGTCCCCGCTTGGGAGGTCCGCGTGATCACGGCCGTCGTGCTCGTCGAGACCGAGGTCAATCGCGTCCCCGAGGCGGCCGCGCACATCGCCGACCTCGACGGTGTCAGCGAGGTCTACTCGGTGACCGGTGACGTCGATCTCGTCGTCATGGTCCGGGTGCGGGAGCATGAGGAGCTCGCCGACGTCATCGCCGACCGGCTCGGCAAGGTGCCGGGTGTGCGGTCGACGAAGACGTACCTTGCGTTCCGCGCCTACTCGCGCCACGACCTGGACGCCGCCTTCGCTCTCGGCATCGAGGCCGACTGACTCCGGTCGCGTCGTCCGCGGCGGCCGAGGCGCCTCAGCCCCGGTCGGCGTCCTCGAGTTGCTCCGGCGGCTGGGCCGGCTCCAGCCAGGACGCGGCCCGCACCGCCCCCGGCAGGGCCCGCCGGCCGGTGAGCCGCGCCGCCGCCCGCCAGGAGGTGAGCGGCCGCAGCGGTTCCGGCAGGTGGCGGGCGAGCACGGCCCGGCTCTCGGCGACCGCTGCCGTGGCCGTGACCGTGGCCGTGGCCGTGGAGCCACCCGCACCACCGCCCACGACGCCCGCGCCGCCCTCCAGCTGCCCGCACCGGAAGGCCGCCAGCGTGCGGCCCGTCGGGGCGAACCGGCCGAGCCGGCGCAACCGCAGCACGAGGTCCAGGTCGATCGCGTAGCGCAGGTCCTCGTCGAGGCCGCCGACCGTCGTCACGGCGTCGAGGCGGAAGAGCATGGCCGCCGCCACGGGCGGGTCGGCGCCGATCCCCAGCAGCCGCCGCAACCGGGCCCCGGTGTGCGGCGTGAAGAGGTACTCGCCGTCCGCGGACTCGTGGCGGCAGTCGCCGAACGCCAGGACGGCGCGCGGGTCGGCATCGAGCGCGGCTGCCGCCGTCCGGACGGCGCCCGGCAGCAGGACGTCGTCCACGCACAGCCAGGTCCCGTAGCGGTGCGCCGACGACGCCGCCCGCAGGCCCGCGTTGACGGCGGCCGCGGCGCCCCGGCCGGGGCGCGCCAGCACCCGGGCCGCGTACCGCCGAGCCACCTCGCCGACCTCACCGTCTTCGGACCCGGCCGGACCCACGACGACGACGTCGACCGGTTCGTCGCGCTGGTCACCGACCGACCGCAGCGCGCGCTCCAGCGTGGCCGCCCCGCCGTCCGGCAGCGGGATCACCACGAGGACGCGTGCCGAACCCCAGCTCGCCGAGGTACCCGTGGCGGCGGGCTCCGAGGCGTCCGCCGACCGGGAGAGATCCAGCGACATGCGCATCGCCGTCCGTTCGCCCCGAGACCGGCCGTCCGATCTCACCGATGCCGTGCGGGCGTCACTGTAGCGGGGCAACCGTCGCCGCGGGTCGAGCACCCCCGCGGCGGCCGGCAGCCACCGGCAGCACCGACTGACAGCACCGACCGGCAGCGCGCAACGACAGCACCGACCGGCAGCTACCCGATCGAGGCCTTGACCCAGCGGTCCAGGGTCTCCGCCGCGGCCCCGGAGTCGACCGCGGCCGCGGCCACGGGCAGGGCGGCGGCGAG
>Ga0302299_10001135_pt1 | contig 15844 bp, 17 predicted proteins | sample III_Fen_N3_4_FD_198795 | JGI IMG/M metagenome (GOLD analysis project Ga0302299, IMG submission 198795) | Peat permafrost microbial communities from Stordalen Mire near Abisko, Sweden - III_Fen_N3_4 | ecosystem: Environmental > Terrestrial > Soil > Wetlands > Permafrost | place: Sweden: Abisko... | reverse complement strand
GGTCGACCCGGTGCTCGACGTCGACGTCGTCCTCACCGCCCGCGCGGCGCCCGGGCTCGAGTGGGTGCTCAGCTGCGGCTACGCCTTCGGCGGGCTGAACTCCGCCCTCGTCCTCGGGAGGGCAGCATGACCACCACGACGCAGCACTGGACCAGCGAGCCGCTCGACGCCGCCGGCGAGGTGGTGGCCGCCTGGGTCGCGGCGCGCCTCGGCGAGGCGGACCCGGCGCTGCCGACCGGTCCGCGGGTGTCGCTGCACGTCGCCACGCCCGACAACGGCTCGCGCGAGGCCCTGGCGTTCTGGGCAGCGGCGCAGACCACCGGCTACGCGCTCGCCGCTCCCGGCGCCTTCCCGTGGACGCTGTCGAACAGCGTGACCGGGCGGATCTCCCTCGCCCTGGGGGTCACCGGCCCCTGCACGACCTGGGTGGGGGGACCCGAGGCCGTGACCGAGGCCGGGCTGGCCGCCCGCCTCGACCTCGACGAAGGTCTGGTCGAGGAGGCGCTCGTCGTGGCGGTGGCGGGGGTCGATGCGCCGGATGCCGTCGGGTCGCCGGTGCGGGTCGCCCTCACCGTGCGGGTGCTCCACCGCCACGGGCCGTCCTGACCCGAACGTGGGTGAAAACCGTTGCGTAGGCGACGACTTCCACCCACGTTTCCGAGGGGCGCATGCGATCAGAGGCCGGCGAGGCCCTTGACGAGCACCAGCGCGCCGATGACCAGGAGCACCACGGCCATCACCGTGGCATTGTGCACGGTCAGCCAGGTGTTGGCCCGCTGCAGCGGAGCCGTGGCCCGGTCGCCGAGCACCAGGTGCGCCGCGAAGGGCACTGCCACGCTCACCGACGCCGCGAGCGCGAAGAGCACCGCGCCGAGTACGGTCTCCGGAGCCGAGGTCGCCGAGGCGCCGATGGTCATCCCCGCCGCCGCGCAGAACAGCAGGATCTTTGGGTTGGCCAGCGACAACAGCAGACCGAGCCGCCCGGCCGACCGCGGCGTCGCCGACTCCAGCGACTGCATCCATGCGGGCGCCGGCTGTTCCTTCGCGCGCGAGAGCCACTGTCGCGCACCGAGCACGACCAGCGCAGTCCCCAGCGCCACCCGGGTCCACGACAGCCAGGTCGGCGGCTCGTCGAGCCTCTCGATGACCGACTCCAGGAGCACGAACGCCACCGTGCCGGTGAGGATGCCGCCGGCCCACCCGCCGAGGAAGGCCGCCGCGTTCGCGGTGGCCCGGGGCGTGAGCAGCAGCAGGATGACCGGGATGACGGGGAAGGGGGACGCCGCGATGCCCACCACGAGGGGCAGCAGGTCGGCGGTCATCGGCGGCGGTCGGCCACGTCGGAGCCGAAGAGGTCCAGCCCGAGCTCGCGGGAGAGCCGCGCGGCCGCGAGTACACCGCGAACGCTGTTCCCAGCCGGGTCGAGGGGCGGGGAGAAGGTGCCGAGGCCACCCTTGCCGGGAGCGGCCGTGACGACACCTCCGCCGATGCCGCTCTTGCCCGGGAGGCCGACCCGCACCAGCCACTGGCCGGAGGTCTCGTAGAGGCCGGCGGTCGTCATCACCGCGAGCGTGCGCGCGGCGACCTCCGCCCCCACCACCCGGCGGCCCGACACCGGGTTGACGCCACCGTCGGCCAGGGTGGCACCCATCACCGCGAGGTCGCGGGCGGTCACGGCCACACAGCTCTGCCGGGTGTAGAGGTCGACCGCGACGTCCGGGTCGGGCAGCCGGCCCAGCGAGTGCAGCAGCTGGGCGATGGACCGGTTGCGGTAGTTCGTGGCGCGAGCCGAGGCCAGGGCGGCATCATCCAGCTCGAGCCGGCGACCGGCGAACGCCGACAGTCCCGTCAACAGGTCGTCCCACGCGGCATCGACACCTCGCTCGCCGACCGGGCCGGCCAGCATCCCGGTGCAGGCGATCGCGCCGGGGTTGACCATCGGGTTGGTGCGCCCGTCGGCGCTCGCCTCGATCGCGCCGAGCGAGTTGAAGGCGCGACCCGTCGCATCCACCCCCACGTGGTCGACCACGGCGTCGATGCCGTGCTGCTCACCGGCCAGCGCGAAGACGAAGGGCTTGGCGACGCTCATCAGGGCGAACGGGACGTCGACGTCGCCGGCGAGGAACTCGTGACCGTCGACGCTCACGACCGCGAGCCCGAACAGCGCCGGATCTGCCTGCGCCAGAACGGGGTACACGTCACTGACCTCGCCGTCGTCGATCCCGACGAGGTCGGAGTGGCACGCGGTGAGGGCGGCAGAGACCCGCTCGTCCCGCGGGAGGCGGCCCGTGGAGACGTAGCGCTCCGGACCGACCGCGGATTCGCTCACCTGGGAATCGTAGGCCGGTGCTCGTCCACCGCGCCGCCGCGTCCGCCCAAGCGACTGGTGCGCCGGTCGGCTCAGGCGCTCAGGCGCGCAGCGGGGCCCCGGCCCGCTCGACGACCCGGCGGGCGAGCGCGTCGATCGAGTCGACGACCGTGGGGTCGTCGATCCCGAGGTCCTCGTACAGCACCGACAGCTCGGTGCAGCCGAGTGCCACGACCTCGGCGCCCTGCTCGCGGAGGTGGTCGACGACCGCGTAGAACCGCTCGCGGGGCACCGGCATCCCGGCCTTGACGCCGTGGTAGATGATCGACATGACCTCGCGCTGTACGTCGGCCGAGGGTGTCAGCAGGTCGACCCCCGCGGCGGCCGCGGCGGCGGCATACGTACCCGCGAGCAGCGTGCCGTCCGTGGCGAGCACGCCGAGCCGCTGCAGCCCGGGCACCGCCACCTGCGCCGCGGCGACCGTCTCGGCGACGGTGTCGAGCACCTCGATCGACACCGCGGCACGCATCTGCTCGACCCAGACCACCGCCGTGTTGCACGGGATGGCGATGAACCGCGCGCCCGCGCTCTCGAGCGCTACGGCATCCGCGACGAGCACCGGCTCGGGACTCTCACCGTGCCCAAGGAGGAAGGCCGACCGGTCGGGGATGCTGCCGTGCTGCCAGACGAGGAGGTCGACGTGGTCCTGGTCGCGGGAGGCGTCGGTCAGCGCGACCAGCCGCTGCATGAAGTGCACCGTCGCGGCGGGCCCGAGGCCCCCGAGCACCCCGACCGGCTCGTCGCGTCCCGTGCCGGCGACCGGGCCCGCGGATGCCGTCATGTCGCCGCGGAGCACCGCGGAGCCGGAGTCACTGGCGGGGGCGTCGGGCACGCGGGGTCCTCCGGAAGCAGGGGCGGCGGCGGCCGCGAGTCGCGTCCAAGGTTGCCACAGCGGATGCCGTGCCCGGCCCGAGCCACCGCGAGGGGGTCAGATGCGGTCGTCGCGCAGCACCGTGCCGTCGGGGTCGAACACGTCGTACAGCCGGGGCGCCCAGAGCAGCTGGGCGGGCGTGAGGTGCGGCGGGGACAGCCGTCGCAGCCGCCCGGGGGGCCGCTCGGCACCCGCCGCACCGGTCGAGGGGCCGGAACGGCGCCGCCAGTGCACCGCGGTGCCCTTCAGGGGTGCACTGGGGCGCGGGAGGTGACGCCGGCCCCGCGGGCCGTGCCCGCCGGCATACCAGTGGTCCAGCGCCGCGGCGGCCGCCGCCATCAGGTCCCACACGGCATCCGGGTCGTCGGGGACGTCGTCGGGGGAGATGCCGACGTGCTCGGCGACCAGCTCGCGGCGCACCCGTAGCGCGAACGAGTCGTGCGGAACCGGCGACGACCGGTCAGACACCCGGACGTCCTGCACGGCGCAGGCGACCTCGGAGTCGCTCGACCAGGACCTCCGGTTGAAGTTGTCGGACCCGACGCTGGTCCACACGTCGTCGATGACGCAGACCTTGGAGTGGACGTAGATCGGGTAGCCGGCCTCGCTGGTGAGCCCGTAGACGGCGACCCGGTCGCCTCCCGCCTCCAGCAGCAGGTCCATCGCGAGCTTGCGCCCGTAGAGCTGCGGCGGCCGCATCATCGCGCCGTCCTGGTCGGGGTACATCGGGATGACCGCGATGAGGCGCAGCTCGGGGTTCTCGCGCAGCGCCTTCGCGAAGTGCCGGCCCACCTCCTCCGACCACAGGTACTGGTCCTCGAGGTAGACCAGCCGTCGGGCGTGCGCGACCGCCTTGGCGTTCGCGTGCGCCACGCTGCGCTCACCGTCGGGCGCGAAGTCGTAGCCCTTGGGCAGGATCGCCGGGTAGGTGCGCAGGATCTGCACGACCTCGGTGGCGTCCGGCGCCGGTGGCGGCGGCGGTGCCTGCTCGGCCAGCGGGCGGGGGGTCAGGGGCTCGCGTTGCACCAGGCTCGACAACAGCCGGCCGGGGTTGAGGGTCAGCGGGGTCGAGTCCTCCCACCGTTCCCGGAAGGTGGTCTCGACGTCGAAGACCGCCGGACCCTCGATGGCGAGGTGCACGTCGTGCCAGGCCGGGCGCACGCCGAACACCTGCGGCATCGCGATCACCTGGGGGTCGCCCTCGTGCGCGATGTCGTCGCGCCGGCTGTGGCACAGGTCGATGCCACCAAGGAAGGCGATGTCGCGCGACGGGTCGTCGCGGTGCCGCAGCACGACGAACTTCTGGTGGTGCGAGCCACCGGTGCGCACCCGCATGTCCCGCAGGCACTGCCCACCCGCCTCGTCGATCTCGAGGCCCAGCAGTCGCGACTTCTCGGAGTGGAAGCCCAGCTTGTTCCAGTGCGAGCGCCACAGCAGGCCGCGCACGTCGGCGCCGCGCCGGGCCGCGGCGGCGAAGGTCGCCGACACCGTCGACCGCGGGTCGTCGGTCAGCCGCTGGTCGGGGTCGCCGCGCCAGTCGACGAAGAAGAGCAGGTCTCCCTCCCCCAGCCGGGAGATGCGCTCGTGCAGCTCGGCCATGTACGGCCGGCCGTGCGCGATCATCCGCACCCGGTTGCCCTCGCTCCACGCGACGCCCTCCGGGTGGTGCGCGTCTACGACGGTGTGGGGGTTGTCCCGCTCGGCGGGCTGGAGGAAGAGGTCGGGGAGCACGCCCGACATCCTGCCCGGTAGCGCGCGCCGCACGGAACGAGGAGTCTGGACGACTGGCGGGGATGTCGCGGTCGCCTTTTACCATGGGAAGGTGTCCGGCATGCGCGTTGTGCTCGCGGAGGACAGCGTGCTGCTCCGTCAGGGCCTCGTCGCGCTCCTGACCGAGCACCCCGCCGTCCAGCAGGTCATCGAGGCCGGTGACCTGGGCGAGCTGCTTCGAGCGGTCGACGAGCACGAGCCCGACGTCGTGCTGGCCGACATCCGGATGCCGCCCACGCACACCGACGAGGGCATCCGGGCCGCCGAGCGGTTCCGCCGCACGCACCCACAGCTCGGGGTGGTCGTGCTGTCGCAGCATGCCGATGCCGAGGGAGCCCTGGCCCTCGTGGCCGGCGGCAGCACCGGACGCGGCTACCTGCTCAAGGAACGCGTTGCCGACGTCGAGCACCTGGTCTCCGCGATGGAGGCGGTGCGCCGGGGCGAGAGCGTCATCGACCCGCACGTCGTCGACGCCCTGATGCGGCACAAGCTGCGCTTCGAGGCCAGCCCGGTCGCCCGGCTCACCAGCCGCGAGCGCGAGGTCCTGGGCCAGATCGCGACCGGTGCCTCCAACTCGGCGATCGCCTCCTCGCTGCACGTCACCTCACGCGCGGTCGAGAAGCACATCAACTCGATCTTCACCAAGCTCGACCTGCCGGCCGGTGACCGCACCCACCGGAGGGTCGCGGCGGTGCTGCTGTACCTCGGCGACAGTGGGTTCACCCCGACCGCTGCGGCGGCCGGACCGGCGGGCTGAGGTGTCGCCGCGCCCGAGGGGGGAAGCCTGGCGCTTCCCCCGCAGCCGGAGACTGGCCCGGCTGCGCGCGTACCTGCGCGTCAACCTCGTGGCCATCTGGGCGTCGGTGCTGGCGCTCGCCCTGCTGCGCGTCGTGATCGGCCCGTCGCAGACGATCCTGACCGACCTCTACGCGCTGGCCGGGTGCGGCATCCTGCTCCTCGCGGCGGAGGCGCTCGCCGCCCGCGAGCGCAACGCCGCGGCGGCCCTGGTCGCCACCGTCGCCACCTGGTTGCTGGCGCTGGCGATCACCTGGGTGAGTCCCTTCCTGGCCCCCGTGGGGCTGCTGGCGGTGCTGCTGCCCCTCGTCATCGTCGCCGACCACCTGGGGTCGCGGCTGCGCACCCCCATCGTCGCCGCCACCGTGGCGCTGTGCGGCCTGCTCGCGGGGATGGGCGTCGCGCGCTGGCCGGCGTACGAGGCAGACCACCCGGTCACCCGCCGCACCGTGCTCATCGTGGCGCTGTTCGTGCTGGTGCTCGTCAGCGTGCTCGTGGCCGGGCTGCGCGACTACGTCACCCGGCTCGGCGAGCGCACCCGCGAGCTCGAGGAGTCACGGGCCCGGCTGGCGGTGGCCGCGATCGAGGCACGCCGCTCCATCGAGCGCGACCTGCACGACGGCGCCCAGCAGCGCCTGGCGACCATCGCCGTCGACCTCGGCCGGGCCAGCCGGATGTTCGAGCTGGACCCGCCGCGGGCGCGCGACATCGTGATCTCCCTCCAGGGCCAGCTCGAGGCGGCGATCCGCGAGCTGCGCGACCTGGCGCACGGCATCTACCCGCCGCTGCTCAGTGAGCGTGGCCTCGTGGGGGCCCTTCCCGCGGCGGCGCGGCGCACCATCCTGCCGTGCACGGTGGACCTGCGCTCGCTCGGCCGGCACTCGCCCGCGGTCGAGGCCGCGGTCTACTTCTGCTGCACCGAGGCCATCCACAACGCCGACCGGCACTCCGGTGCCTCGATCATCACCGTGGAGGCGTCCGACGAGGAGGGGCCCGGGCGTGGGCTACGGTTCAGCGTCACCGACGACGGCCACGGCTTCGACCCGGAGACGGTCCGCTCGGCGCACGGCCTGACGGGGATGCGCGACCGGATCCGGGCCGCCGGGGGCGAGCTGCGGATCATCTCGGCACCGGGCCGCGGCACGACGGTCGAGGGGCACTTCGAGCCGGGCACCGAGCCTCCCCGCTGAGGAGGTGGTGGTGCCAGCACCACCACACGTTCGGATGGACGCACCCCCGCGGTGCGCAGGCCGGTCCGGCACAGTGGACGCCGTGGCCGTCGCAGGGGACGGTGCACGCCCACCCGGGGAAGCGGTTGAGCTCGACCCTCCCCGTGGGCGGTGGGTCGCACGGACGGCGTGCGACCCACCGTCGGTGGCGTCTCGCCCGCCCTTGGACGGTCACGTCCACGCCCCGGTGTCGAACCCCGGAACAGCTCTTCCCCGCGCGCGGTTGACCCGAGAACCGGCCGTGTCTGCACGGCAGCCGCACTTTCGCCACGAGGAGTTCTCATGAAGGCCACCTGGAACGGCACCGTCATCGCCGAGTCCGACCACACCGTCGTCGTGGAAGGCAACCACTACTTCCCCGCCGATGCGGTCGACTCGAGCCTGCTGCGTCCCTCGAACACCCACTCGGTCTGCCCGTGGAAGGGCACCGCGTCGTACTGGACCCTCGAGGTCGACGGCGCCACCAACGCCGACGCCGCGTGGTACTACCCCGAGCCCAAGGATGCAGCGGCCCAGATCCGCGACCGGGTCGCCTTCTGGAAGGGCGTCACCGTCGAGCCGTGACCTCGTGGCCGCCGGGGTTGGAACCGCCCCGGTATGACCGGCCCCGGCGGGAGCGGCCCCGGCAGGACCGGCCCCGGCGGGAGCGGCCTCAGACGGCGAGCAGCGCGAAGAGCAGGGCGAGGACGAACGCGGCCCCGAACAGGACGTCGAGCACGTTGAAGGGCACCCAGAACAGGTGCGTCACCTTCCAGCCGTAGTCGGCCTCGGGCCACTCCGGCGGTATCCACCGGCGAGCCCGCCACAACCGCTGCCCGACGAGCAGCGTGGCGTAGACGCCGACCGCGAGCCACCAGGCGTCGACCACCGTCGCCGGGTCAGGCCTGGCCGATCGAGCCCAGCAGGTCGGTGAACCACGGCGTCGCGGCGTCGAACGCCTTGCCGCCCTTGATTCGCGGGAACTCGATGGCGCGCAGCTCGTCGCCGCGCTCCTCGTCGTGCCCGATCACGCCGGCCTCCCCGCGCAGCGCGCAGTCGACCGCGAGGTCGGTGCACTCCTTGATCAGGGCGAGGTCGCGCCCGTTGGCCGCCGCCGACCGGGCGAAGTAGCCCGACTTCTGCACCATCGTCTTCTCGGCGCCGAGCAGCTCGGCGAACTGCTTGGCGAACCAGGCACCGGGGTTGACCTTGTCGAGCTGCACGTGGCCGAACGGGTCCTTGGGCACCTCCTGACCGGCCGCCTCGAGCTCGGCGACGACCTCGGCCACCCCGGCGCCCTCGGACAGGAAGATGTTGACGCAGCCCAGCTCGTCCATGACGGCGTGTAGGCGGTCGGCCTCGGCGTGCAGGTCGATGGGACGCTCGGGCACGAAGACGGCGTGGACGTCCCACCGGCGCGGGTCGTTGCCGATGCCGGGTACGAAGTCCTGCTCGGCGACCCAGTTGTGGTACGCCTCGGCGGTGGCAGCGGTCAGCCACCCGCAGTTGCGCCCCATCACCTCGTGCACGATCAGCATCCGGGGGTTGGACGTGTGCTCGGCGATGATGTTCTGCGCGAACACCGACCCCTGCTCGGCCGCGGTCCACGCGCCGAGCGACTGGCGGATCGGCACGACGTCGTTGTCGACGGTCTTGGGCAGGCCCACGACGGTGAGCTCGTAGTCGTTCTCGTGGAGGTAGGCCGCGAGGTCGGCGGCCGTGGTGTTGGTGTCGTCGCCGCCGATGGTGTGCAGCACGTCGACGCCGTCGGAGGTGAGCTGCTCGGCCGCCACGTGCAGCGGGTCCTGGCCCTCCTGCACCAGCCCGCGCTTGACGCAGTCGGCGACGTTGGTGAGCTTGACCCGGCTGTTGCCGATCGGCGAGCCGCCGAAGTGGTGCAGCAGGTGCGCCTTCTCACGCACCTCGGGCGTGACCTCGATCGACTCGCCGCGCAGCAGGCCGGCATAGCCGTTGGTGTAGGCGATGATCCGCACGTCGGGGGCCAGCTCGGTGTACCGCTGGATCAGCCCTCCGACGGCCGAGGACAGGCAGGGGGCGAGGCCTCCGGCGGTGAGCATGGCGACGGTGCGGACGGTCATGGTGCGCTCCTGCGATGAGGTGGTCGTGGCGGAGGTGGGACGGGGCCGGACGGGCGCGCCGTGCGGCAACGCGGCATCCCGCTGCCCCATTGTGGCGCGTCGTGCCCGACACGGGTCACCCGGCCACCATCCGGTCCCGGGACGCCCGAGTCGGGTGCCCAGGTGGCTGCCGGGGCGACCACCCGAGCACCCGACCACCCGACTCGGATGGCGCTAGCGCCCGGTGAGCTCGATCGACACCAGCTCGGCGGTCTGCACCATGTTGAGGGCGGCGCCCTTGCGCAGGTTGTCGCCGCAGATGAACAGGTCGAGGGTGTGCGGCGACTCCGGCGCCTGGCGCAGCCGCCCGGCGAAACGCGGGTCGGCGCCGACGACGTCGTTGGGCGTCGGGAACTCCGGCTCGTCGGGGTCGTCGAGCACGACGACGGCCGGGGCCTCGATCAGCGCCCGCCGAGCGTCGGCCACCCGCACCTTCTGCGCGAACGTGGCGTGGATGGTGACCGAGTGCGACGAGATGACCGGCACCCGCACGCAGGTCGCCGAGATGGGCAGGTCGGGCAGGTCGAGGATCTTGCGGGTCTCCTCGCGCACCTTGACCTCCTCGGACGTCCAGCCGTCGCCGACGTGGTGCCCGACGAAGGGAATGACGTTGAGCGCCAACGGAGCCGGGAAGGGTGACTCCCCCAGCTCGTGCTCGATGAGCCGGCGCACATCGCCCGGGCGGGTGCCGAGCTCGCGCTGGCCGTGCACCACGTCGAGCTCGTCGTGAAGGCGCGACATCCCGGTGCGGCCCAGGCCCGACGCGGCCTGGAGGGTGGTGACGACGAGCCCGGTGAGCTCCCACACCCCGTGCAGCACGGCGAGCGCGTCGATCATCGTCATCACCGTGGCGCCGGGGTTGGCGATGATGCCGCGCGGCCGGTCGGCGACCTTGCGGGGGTTGACCTCGGGCACGACGAGCGGCACGTCCGGCTCGGTGCGGAACTCGGTGCTGTTGTCGATCGCGACCACCCCACGCGCCGCCGCGAGCTCGACCCAGTGGCGCGCGATCGAGGGCGGGATGTCGAAGATGGCGACGTCCAGGCCGTCGAAGAACTCCGGCGTCAGCGCCTCGATGACGACGTCCTCCCCGCCGACCCGCAGCGTCGCGCCGACGTCCTCGGCACCGGCAGACACCCTTATGCGGCCCCAGTGCGCGTGCCGGGTCGGCAGCACGTCGAGCACGACGCGGCCGACCGCGCCGGTCACCCCCACGATTCCCAGCGTCGGCAGTGCGCCCGCCGGAGTCCCCTCCCCAGTGGTAGCCACGTCAGCGGCCGGTGCCCCCGTAGACGACGGCCTCCCCCTCGGAGGAGTCCAGCCCGAACGCCGTGTGCACCGCCCGCACCGCCTCGTCGAGCAGGTCGTCGCGAGTGATCACCGAGATGCGGATCTCGGAGGTCGAGATCATCTCGATGTTGACGCCGGCGTTGGCGAGCGCCTTGAAGAAGGTCGCGGAGACACCGGGGTTGGACCGCATGCCGGCACCCACCAGCGAGAGCTTGCCGATCTGGTCGTCGTACTGGATCGAGCTGAAGCCGACCTCGTCCTGGATGCGCTGCAGCGCCTCGACGGCCGCGGTGCCGTCGGCCTTGGGGAGGGTGAAGGAGATGTCGGTGAGGCCGGTGGCGGTCGCCGAGACGTTCTGCACGATCATGTCGAGGTTGATCTGGGCCAGGGTCACCGCCTCGAAGATCTGGGCGGCCATGCCGGTGCGGTCGGGCACGCCGACGACGGTCACCTTGGCCTCGCTGCGGTCGTGAGCCACACCGGCGATGATCGGGGCTTCCACGGCGTCTCCTTCGGGGTCCGGCTGGTCCGTGACGATGGTGCCCGTCTTCTGGGAGAACGACGACCGCACGTGGATGGGGATGTCGAAGCGCCGGGCGTACTCGACGCTACGCAGGTGCAGCACCTTGGAGCCAGAGGCGGCGAGCTCGAGCATCTCCTCGTTCGAGATGCGGTCGATCTTGCGGGCCGTGCTGACGATCCGCGGATCGGCCGTGAACACCCCGTCGACATCGGTGTAGATCTCGCACACCTCGGCGCGCAGGGCGGCGGCCAGCGCGACGGCGGTGGTGTCGGTGCCGCCCCGTCCCAGCGTGGTGATCTCCTTGGTGCCCTGGCTGACGCCCTGGAAGCCGGCGACGATCACGATGTGGCCCTTGGCGACGGCCTCGGTGATGCGGCCCGGAGTGACGTCGATGATCTTGGCCTTGCCGTGCACCCCGTCGGTGATGACGCCGGCCTGGCTGCCGGTGAACGAGCGGGCGCTGAAGCCGAGGTCGGAGATGGCCATGGCCACCAGCGCCATCGAGATCCGCTCGCCGGCGGTCATCAGCATGTCGAGCTCGCGCGGCGGCGGCACCGGGCTGACGTCGCGCGCGAGGTCGAGCAGGTCGTCGGTGGAGTCGCCCATCGCGGAGACGGCCACGACGACGTCGTGGCCGTCCTTCTTGGTCTGCACGATCCGTCGGGCCACCCGCTTGATGCTCTCGGCGTCGGCCAGCGACGAGCCGCCGTACTTCTGGACGACGATGGGCACGTGCTACTCCCGGAGGGGTGGTGCGTGTGGGGGTGGGCGACCACTCTAACCGGACGCCTCCCGACCGGCCGCCGTGCCCGGATGCCGACCCCCACCATCCCCTCCCCTCTCCGACTTCGTGCGACTTGCCTGCGGTTTTCGCGGCTCCCGGGGCCAGAAGCCGCACCGAAGTCGCACCAAGTCGCGACTTCTTGCGAAATACCCACCGGCTCGGCCCTGCCAGCGCGCCCCGAAGGTGGGTAGATCGCAATCAGTCGCGGATGAGGGGTGGTAGGGAGCCGCACCGGGCGTAGCGTCACCTCCACCTGCACAAAGGAGCTGGTATGTCGATCGTCATCGTCGGCGCGGGCCTGGCCGGCGGCACCGCCGCCACCGAGCTACGCGAGCAGGGCTATCGCGGGCCGGTGGTGCTCGTGGGGGCCGAGGAGCATGCACCCTACGAGCGCCCCCCGCTGTCGAAGGGCTACCTGCTCGGGAACGACCCGATCGAGGACGCCTTCGTGCACCCGCTCGAGTGGTACGCCGAGCACGACGTCGACCTGCGGCTCGGCGTCGAGGCCACCGCGGTCGACACCGCCGCCCACGTGGTGCACACCAGCGCCGGGGACCTGAGCTACACCGGTCTGCTGTTGGCGACCGGAGCCGAGCCGCGTCGTCTCGCCGTGGCCGAGGAGAGCGGGGTGCCGACCGCCTACCTGCGCACCATCGAGGACAGCGACCGGCTCAAGGCGGCGTTCGCAAAGGGCGGGCGGATCGCCGTGGTCGGGGCCGGCTGGATCGGTCTCGAGGCCGCCGCCGCGGCCCGGGCGGCGGGCTGCGAGGTGACGGTCTTCGAGACGGCCGACCTGCCGCTGCTGCGCGTGCTCGGGCCGACCGTGGCCAAGGCCTTCGCCGACCTGCACCGCAGCCACGGCGTCGACCTGCGGCTGGGCACCTCGGTGTCGGCCGCCGACCTCGCCGGCGCCGACCTCGTCATCGCCGGCATCGGGGTCTCCCCGCGTGTGGCGCTGGCCGAGGCGGCCGGGCTCGCCGTCGACAACGGGGTGCTCGTGGATGCCGCGCTGCGCACGTCAGTGCCCGACGTGCTCGCCGTCGGCGACATCGCCAACCACGACCACCCGGTGCTGGGGCGCCGGATCCGCGTCGAGCACTGGGACACCGCCATCAACCAGGCGAAGGTGGCCGCCCACAACCTGGCCGGTGCCGACGAGGTCTACGACGCGATGCCCTACTTCTTCACCGACCAGTACGACCTCGGGATGGAGTACGTCGGCAACGCCGGCGCCGACGACGAGGTGGTCGTGCACGGGGACCTCGACGGCTTGCAGTTCCGGGCGTTCTGGCTGCGCGACGGACGGGTCGTCGCCGCGATGCACGCCAACGACTGGGACGCCACCGACGACCTGCGGGCCGCCGTCGCCTCGGGCGACCTCCCGGCATCCCCCTGACCCCGACTGATTGCGAATTCCCCACCCGAGAGAGCCGTTGTGCGGCCCTGGAGGGGTGGGAAATTCGCAATCAGTCGGGAAGGTGGCGTCAGGGGTGGAGGGCGTCGAACTCCGCCTCGGACACGGCATCCGGGTCGGCGTCGAGGCGCACGTGCGCGAGCAGCGCCTGGACGACGCGCAGTGCGGCGGCAGCCCGCTCGCCCCAGTGCGAGAGGTAGCTGAACTGCCACCACCACAGCGCCTCGACCGGCCGACCGGCCGCCTGGTGGCTGAGCCCGTGGGTGAGCGCCGAGGCGATGTCGACGAGGTCGTGGCTGAGGTAGCCCACCGTGGGCTCGGGATCGAGCACCGGGTCGGCGACGTCGGCATACTCGTCGAGGCCCTGGAAGACGTTGGCGAGGCTGTCACGCAGCGGGTCGAGCTCGGCATCCGGACCCGGGTCGGGCTCGAAGCGCGCCACCGGCACGACGTCCTCGACCGCGCCTAACCGGGCGCCCATGACGAGCACCTGCGACAGGGCCAGCAGGGCCATCGGCAAGGTGGCGTCCGGGCTGTTCCCGGACGCGATCTCGCGCACGGTCAGCAGGTACATCCGCGCGTCGGCCGCGGACTCCTCGGACAGCACGGACCAGTCATCAGACATCGAGCAGTCTCCTCCCCTCGAACGCCCGCCCCAGCGTGACCTCGTCGGCGTACTCGAGGTCACCCCCCACTGGCAGGCCGGATGCCAAACGGGTGACCCGCAGCCCGAAGACCTTGAGCATCCGCGACAGGTAGCTCGCGGTCGCCTCGCCCTCGAGGTTGGGGTCGGTCGCGATGATCACCTCGGTGACTACGCCGTCACCGAGGCGCGCGAGCAGCTCGCGCACGCGAAGGTCGTCGGGGCCGATGCCGTCGATCGGGCTGATCGCCCCGCCGAGCACGTGGTAGCGCCCCCGGAACTCTCGGGTGCGCTCGATGGCGACGACGTCCTTGGGCTCCTCGACCACGCAGATGGCGTGCACGTCGCGCCGCGGGTCGAGGCAGATGCGGCAGCGCGTCGCCTCGGCGACGTTGAAGCACAGCTCGCAGAACCGCACCCGGGCCTTGACCTCGGTCAGCGACAGCACCAGCCGGTCGACGTCGGCCGGGTCGGCCTGCAGCAGGTGGAACGCGATCCGCTGCGCGCTCTTGGGACCGACGCCCGGCAGCCTGCCGAGCTCGTCGATGAGGTCCTGGACCGCGCCTTCGTACACACGTCGAGACTACGACCTCGCGCCCACGGTGTCGTCCGCCGCCGCGCCCGGATGCCGCGCCGTCCACGACGCGTCGGCTGACGGTTCTCCGCCACGAGTGCGGAAGTGGTCGCCCCGGCAACCACTTCCGCACTCAACGCGAGGTCTCAGCCGCTGATTCGGGCGGCGCGGGAGATGTCAGGGGCGGACGAGGACGTACTCGCCGGCCTCGTCGAGGGCGGCGACCAGCTCGTCGTCGGTGAGGTCGCGCTCGGTGACGACCGTGACCGTCGAGGCGCCGCCGTCGACGACCTCGACCGAGGCGTCGAGCACGCCGTCGAGGGCCAAGAGCTCTTCGCTCACGGCGCGGGCACAGTGCCCGCAGGTCAGCCCGGTGGCCTGGAACTGCGTGGTCGTCGACATGGTCGTCATTGTCTCAGATGCCGACCGCCACGCCGCTGGACTCGGGGGGCAGCTCGTTGTAGGTGTCGGCCCGCTCCTGTCCGGAGAGGGCTGCAATGGCGTCCATGACCTCGTCGGTGAGCAGGCGCCGCGCCTTCCCGGCCGGGAGGCCCGCGAAGGATGCCGGGTAGATCGGCTTGCCGAAGGACACCCGCACCTTCGCCAGCCGCGGAAAGCTCGCCCCGACCGGCTGCACCCGGTCGGTGCCGACGAGCCCGACCGGCACGACGGGCACGCCCGCGGTGAGCGCCAGCCAGGCGACCCCTGTGCGGCCCTTGTAGAGCCGACCGTCGCGCGAGCGGGTGCCCTCGGGGTAGATGCCGAAGCCTCGCCCCTCCTGCAGCACGACGAGGGCGGCGTCGAGCGACTCCTGTGCTGCGCGGGAGGAGTGCCGGTCGACAGGGATGGCGTTGGAGTTGGCGAAGAAGGCCCGCCGCACCGCCCCGCTGAACCCGGTGCCGGTGAAGTAGTCGGACTTGGCCAGGAAGGCGACCGGCCGCGGCGCCGCGATCGGGATGGCGAAGGAGTCGATGAAGGACAGGTGGTTGCTGGCGATCAGCACCCCACCGGTGGGCGGGACGTTCTCGGTGCCGGTGATGGTCGGCCGCCAGAGCGCCTTGGACAGCGGGGCCACCACGCCATGGCTGACCCGGTAGGAACGAGCGCTCACGAGGGGTCCTGCGCGATGACGGTGCCGCCGAGGATGCGCTCGACGACGGGCACGCCGACGTCGGTGAGGTCGTCGATCGACTCGTCGTCGTCGCTGATCGCGGTGTCGTCGACGACGTGCTGGGGGGCGGCCACCTCGGCTTCCTCCGCGACGGCGGCCTTGGCGCGCTCCAGCGGGCTGGCCCACGACGGCGCGGTGCCGGGCGGGGGCGGAGCGTCGGACCAGCTCACGGGCTCGGGAGTGCGCGAGCCACTGCCCCGAGCGCCGGGCCCGCCCGTCGAGGCGCGCTGACCGCCACTGGGGGCGGCCTCCGGACCGCGCGCCAGTCCGCCGGCGTCGGAGCCCTCGTCACCCG
>Ga0302299_10001133_pt1 | contig 15850 bp, 14 predicted proteins | sample III_Fen_N3_4_FD_198795 | JGI IMG/M metagenome (GOLD analysis project Ga0302299, IMG submission 198795) | Peat permafrost microbial communities from Stordalen Mire near Abisko, Sweden - III_Fen_N3_4 | ecosystem: Environmental > Terrestrial > Soil > Wetlands > Permafrost | place: Sweden: Abisko... | reverse complement strand
GGCAGCAGCCAGCCGGGCGACCGCGACCTTGAACGCGCGACCGCGTGCCGCGTAGTCGGGGAACTGGTCGAAGCTGGCCGCGGCGGGGCTCAGGAGCACCGTGGCAACGCTGCCCGGCGCGGCGGCGGCGAGGAGCTCGCGGGCAAGTGCATCGGCGCGGGGAACGGCGACCTCGAGCGTGCCGGCCTCCTCGACGCGGGGACATCCGGCTGCGCGGAAGAGGGCCGCGAGCGCCGGCCCGGACTCCCCGATCAGGACGGCCGCCGCGGCACGCTCGGCGACCACCGGGGCCAGGGCGCGCAGGTCCACGCCCTTGTCGCGCCCGCCGGCGATCAGGACGAGCGGCGCCTCGAAGCTGCGCAGCGCGGCGGCCACGGCGTCCGGCTGGGTACCCTGCGAATCGTTGACGAAGCGGACGCCGTCCACGAGGCCGACCGGCTCGAGACGATGCTCGACGCCCTCGAACGTGGCAGCCGCAGCACGGATCGCGTCGGGCGCCAGCCCAAAAAGGAGCCCTACCGCCACGCCCGCGAGCAGGTTCGCGACATTGTGCCGACCGGGAAGGGAGAACTCCCCGACCGGCATGATCCGACCTGCCGGACCGGTCCAGGCGGGGCCGCCGCCGACCAGTGGCAGCCGCTCGACGCCCGCGGTCACGACCCAGCCGTCCACGATCCCGACCCCGCCGGAGATCGGGTGTTCGAGCCGGTAGCAGACCGCCGGGGCAGTCCCCAGTCCCGTATAGCCAGCCACGACTGGATCGTCGAGATTGAGAACGAGCGCACCCTCGGGATCGACCATCTCGGCGAGGCGCCGCTTCACCGCGCGATAGGAGGCAAGGGACCCGTGGCGGTCCAGGTGGTCAGCAGTGACGTTCGTATAGACGGCAACCGTCGTGCCGCGCGTGAGACTCGGCAGCTGCAGCTCCGACAGCTCGACGACCACGCGGTGTGCCGGCGTCAGCTCTGTCACGCGGTCGATGAGCGGCACGCCGATGTTCCCGCCGAGCACGACCGGGTGCGCCGGGTCCGCCTCGAGGAGATGGGCGATGAGTGACGCGGTGGTCGTCTTCCCTTTCGTCCCGGTGACCCCGATCGTGGGCGCGGGACAGAGCCGGAGCGTCAGGTCCGGCTCCGAGACGAGGGCGGGCGCGCCCGGGTCGCCGCCTGTGCGGCGTGCCGCCAGGCCCTCGAGGGCAGCGCGGAGACGGGGCTCCGTGGTCGGGAATCCGGGCGTGATAGACGGCGAGAACGCGACGAGCGCGGCGCCTTCCCAGCTGGAGGCCGGGTCGACGTCCGGACCGGCCAGGAGCCGGATGGCTCTGCCGCCGAGCTCCGCCAGCCGATCGCCAAGGGCGGCCTCTGGCTTGCCGTCGTACACGGTGACCACGCCGCCGGCGTCGGCGAGGAATCGCACCAGCCCGACGCCCGTCCGCGCCAGCCCCAGCACGGTAACCGGCACCGCGGCAAGGGCGCCCGCGCGAATTGCCTCGAGGGTCAGGGCGTCGAGGTCGAGAGGGTTCGGCATCGTCAGACAAGCCGCTGCAGGGTGGCCAGGAAGAGCGTCACGCCCATCAGCCCCGCGAGCGCACCCACGATCCAGAAGCGCAGCGTGATCTTCGTCTCGGGCCAGCCGCCGAGCTCGTAATGGTGATGCAGCGGGGCCATCCGGAAGATGCGCCGGCCGTGGCTGATCTTGAAGTAGCCGATCTGGATGACGTCGCTCAGGACCTCGACCACGAAGATGATCCCGATCAGGGGGAGGATCAGGATCTGCCCCGTGATCAGCGAGACGACTGCCAGGGTCGCCCCCAGGCTCATCGAGCCCGAGTCGCCCATGAAGATCTGGGCGGGGTGGACGTTGAACCAGAGGAAGCCGAGCAGCGCGCCGATCAGGAGCGAGCACAGGATCGCGAGGTTCGGCTGGGCCGGGCTGTTGAGCAGGGCGATGATGAGGAACGAGACGAAGGCGAAGATCAGGGTTCCACCGGCCAGCCCGTCGAGGCCATCGGTAAGGTTCACGCCGTTGCTCATCGCCACGATCGCGAAGGCTGCGAACGCGATGTAGAGCCACGGCGCGATCGGCACCGCACCCACGAAGGGGACGCCCACGGCAACGATGTCGTAGGTGCGCTGGATCTGCCACGCCGCGAAGACGGCGACCGCCGTTTGCCACAGCAGCTTCTGGCGCGCCCGGATCCCGTCGCCGGTCCGCGCATTCAGCCAGTCGTCCGCGAAGCCGAGCGCGCCGACCAGCCCAAGCGCGGCCAGCGGGGCGAACGTGGATGCGTCAACGAGATTGAAGACGAGGGCGAGCGCGCCGACGATAACGATCAGGAGCGTGCCTCCGGCGGTAGGCGTCCCGCCCTTGACCTGGTGAGTCTCCGGGCCATCCATCCGGATCTTCTTGGCGAATCCTGCCCAGCGCATGAGCCGGATGTAGCCGGGCATGAGGATCACGACGATGGCGAACGCGAGCAGGATCGCCTGGATCAGCTCGACGGTCACGCGGGGATCCCGGAGCTCAGAGCGTCCACGATCGCCTCGAGAGCCGCGCCGCGCGACGCCTTCACGAGCACCGCGTCGCCCGGCTGGAGGATGGACCGCAGGATCTCGATCGCGGCCGAGCGGTCGGGAACCACGTGAACGCGCGACGCTGCCAACCCGGCCGCGAGGGCCCCGTCCGCGATGCCGCGGGCCCGGTCCCCGACCACCACGAGCTCGGCGACCGCACCGCCAGCGGCCTCGCCGACGGCCCGATGGCTCGCCGCGTGCGCGTCGCCCAGCTCGAGCATCTCGCCGAGGACTGCGACCGGACGCCCCGGGAGGGAGGCGAGCACCGCGAGCGCCGCCAGGACCGCGGGTGGCGACGCGTTATAGGTGTCGTCGAGGATCGTCAGGCCCGGAGCCTCCACGATCGCGCCGCGGTGCGCGGAGGTCGATGCCCAGCCCGTCGCCAGGCCGGCCACGATTGCCTCGTCGGCGAGCCCGGCAAGGAGCCCGACGGCGGCGGCGGCCAGGGCGTTCTGGACGCTGTGGCGGCCCAGCGCCGCGATCTCGACCGTGAAGCGCGTGCGCCTCGGGGTGCGCGCCACCACGTCGAAGGTCATGCCACCAAGGCCGCGCCCGGCGACCCGGTCGGCGGTCACGTCCGCGTCCGCCGCGAAGCCGTAGCGGATCACGGACGCACGCGTGCGCGACCCGAAGAGGCGCACGCGCTCGTCGTCCGCATTGAGGATCGCGGTCCCGTCCGGCGGCAGCGCCTCGACCAGCTCCGCCTTGGCCCGCTCGATCGCCGCCAGGCTGCCGGCCCGCTCCTGGTGGACCGGGGCCACCGATGTCACGACGCCGATCTCCGGCCGTGCGAGCCGGGCCAGGGTTGCGATCTCACCGCCGACGTACATGCCCATCTCGAGGACGGCCGCCCGGTGGAACGGCCCCAACCGCAGGAGCGTGAGCGGCAGCCCGATCTCGTTGTTCGCGTTCCCCTCGCTCTTCAACGTCGGGAGCGCTACGGCGAGGACGGCGGCTGTCGCGTCCTTCGTCGACGTCTTTGCGAGGCTGCCGGTGATCCCGATCACGAGCGGGTCGAAGCGGGCCCTCCAGGCGCCCGCGATCGCCTGGAGTCCGAGGAGCGTGTCGGGCACGCGGACGATGGTCACGTCCCCGGCCGCCCGGAGGGCGGCGTCGTCGACCGGGCGGCTCACCAGGACCGCGGCGGCGCCGGCCGCGACGGCCGCGGCGATGAAGTGATGGCCGTCCGTCCGCTCGCCGGGCAGGGCCACGAACAGGTTGCCCGGCTCCACGGCCCGGGAATCCACGGCGCCCCCGCGGATCGCTCGCCCGGCATCGCGGAGCAGCGTCCCGCCGGTCGCCGCGACGAGATCGGCGGCACGCAGCGCGGGAGCGACAGCCGGCTGGGTCGGGTCGCCGGCACTGCCGGGCGCCGGCACGGTGCTCACGCCGGGGAGTGTCGCACAGGGTGCGCTCACGGGCGCGCGGACGCGGAAGGGGCCAATGGAGACGGAGCCGGGCGGGTCGGCGGGAGGTCCAGGGTCGTCATCGCGTCCGTCGCGATCCGCCGGAAGAGCTCGAACGACTCGACGGCATTCTCCATGTCACCGGGCACGTTCACGATCGGCCGACCCTCGGTGACCCGGACGGCGACGACCAGCTCCGGCGCGGTCCGGCCCACGAACCCGACGAACGAGAAGTTGTAGACGTCGGTCCGGAAGCTGCCGGTCTTCGAATCCCAGATCTGGGCCGTGCCCGTCTTGCCGCCCACCAGGTAGCCCGGGATGAGCGTCCGGGCACGATAGAAGGGCACGACGTTCACGACTCGTTCCATGATCGCGGTGAGGTCCGCAGAGAGGGCGGGCGTCATGACCCTTCCACGGTCGGCCGTGGTCGTGGGCGTGTCACCGGTCGCCTTCACGACGTGGGGCGTGGGGAGTGTCCCACCGTTCACCATCGCGCTATACGCGGTCGCCAGCTGGAGCAGCGTGACTGCGATGCCCTGGCCGAAGGAGCCGTTCGCAAGGTCGATCTGCTGGTATGGCTGGACCGCCGGGTCGCGGACGAGGCCGGACACCTCTCCCGCCACGTCGATCCCGGTCGGGGCGCCGAACCCGAGACGCGTCCACGCCGAATGCAGGACCGTGGCGGCCTGGCGGGTGGTCGGGCCGAGCTTGAGGGCGACCTTCGACATGACCACGTTGCGTGACCAGGCGATCGCGTCCTGGAACGACAGCGTGCCCTTGCTGCCGCGGTCGGCGTTCTGCACGGTGGCCCGCCCGCCGTCGAGGCGCAAGACGGCCTGATCGCTCAGCTTCGTGGTGCGCGTGACCACTCCCGCCTGGAGCGCCGCGGTTGCGGTCAGGAGCTTGAACACCGATCCCGGCTCATAGACGCTCGAGATGATCGGGTCGATGAAGCGTGACGGATCCTTCGCCGCGATCGCGCCGTAGTCGTTGCCGTCGTAGCTCGGGTAGGTCGCGGACGCCAGGATCTCGCCCGACCCTGGGTCCATCACGACACCCGAGACACTCTTGGCATGATCGGCGACCCAGGCCGCGTACACCTCCTGCTCCAGCTTGAGCTGGAGGCTCGCGTCGATCGTCAGGGTGAGCGACGTTCCCGGCGAGCCTGGCTGCAGCGTCTGCGCGTCCTCGAGGATGGGCCGGCCCGACCCGTCACGCTGGGCAAGGAGGACCTGCGGGCTGCCCCCCAGCAGCTCCTGCCAGCGGCCCTCGATCCCGTACTGGCCGGTCCCATCGCGGTTCACGAACCCCAGGAGCTGGGCGGCCAGGGTCGTGCCGGTCGCGCCGCCAGCCATGGGGTAGACGCGGACCGGCTCGGGTTCCAGGCGCAGCTGGACGAGCGTGCCGTCGGCGAGGCCAGCCTTGATCGCACTCGACTGGGACGGCGTCAGACCGTGCGCCAGCACAACGTATGCGTTGCCATCGCCCAGCTTCGCCCGGAGAGCATCAGCGTCTGCCGGGGCCAGGCCCAGGATCGCGACGAGCCTGGCTGCAACGCGCTCGCGCACCGCGGCGGTCTCGGCGACGGTCGGCCCGGTCATCTGCGCCGGAAAGGCGCTCAGGAGATCGCGCTCAACGGACGTGGCGAGCACGACGGCCCCGCTCCGGTCGTAGATCGTCCCCCGCACCGGCGGGACCTCGATGCGCGCCGTCACCTGGTCCCGGGCGCGCGCAACCAGGTCGTCGTGGCGCACGAACTGCCAGTAGCCCAGCCGCCCGATGCATGCGATGCCGAAGACGCCCATCAACACGAGCACGAGCAGGCTTCGCGGGCGGCTGTCGGTCCGGCCGAGCATCAGGTGCGCACCCTCATAGGTTCAGGCGATCGATCGTCGCCGCTGCCGGTTATCGGGCGGGGACGATGAGCGGGTCGACCAGCTGCCCGAGGCCCGCATCGAGGGCAAGCCTCCGGATTGCCGGCTCGCGACCCAGGCGCGACAGGTCGGCGACCATGTCGCGTTCGCTCGCCTCGAGCTCCTGGCGCGCCGCGATCAGGCGGTCGACATCGAACTGGGTGGCCGAGACGCGGACGGTCTGCGCGAGCGAGAAGAGACCCAGCAGGAAGATGACGACAATACCGACGATCAGGAAGCCGACCCGGCCCTGGCGACGACGGGATCGGACGGCCGAGGTTCCCCGCACGCCGCGTCGGGGAAGGTCAACGGCCCGGTCGGATCGGACACTGCCGCGCCGAACGACGGGTGTCTCATCCCGGCGGCGCGGCGCCAGGACGCCGGAGCGCGGTCGCGCGCCGGCGTAGCCCGCCATCAGTCCGCCCCGAGATAGGCGCTGCCGTAGGCCGGCAGCCCCAGCTCCCGGACGGCGACATCCATCCCCGCAAAGGATTCCGCACCGAGCTCACGTGCCTCGTCGAGGGCGGACCACGTCCGGTCGCGGCGTTCGCGGATCTCGTGCTCCCTGCGGCCGTATGACCTCCGCCGCTGAGACTGGTGACGCTTGCTCATCGGTACGAGACCTCCTTCACCGCGACGCATTGGCCGCTCATGCGGCAAGCCGTTCCGCGGTCCGGAGGCGAGCGCTCCGGGCGCGGGGATTCGCGGCGACCTCCGCCTCCGAAGGCACTGCCGGCTGGTGGCCGACGGGACGGAGACGGGGGGCCCGGCCGCAGACACAGACAGGAAAGCTGGGCGGACAGGTGCAGCCGCGGCGCTCCGCCGCGACGAAGCGCTTGACGAGGCGATCCTCCAGCGAGTGGTAGGCCAGCACGACCAGCCGACCGCCCGGGCGCAGCAGCGTGACGGCCGCGTCAAGGGCCGCCTCCAGTGCGTCGAGCTCGCCGTTGACGGCGATCCGGAGCGCCTGGAAGACGCGGGTGGCGGGATGAATCCGCCCTGCCCGGCCCGGCCGGCGCGGGACCACGCGCTCGACAAGCGAGGCGAACGCCATAGCCGTCGCGACCGGAGCCGCCCCGCGCGTCTCGACGACGGCGCGCGCGATCCGCCGCGCATGGGGCTCCTCGCCGTAGCGCCGGAACAGGTCGACGAGCTCCGCCTCGTCGAGATCGGCGAGGAGGGCTGCGGCGGGCCGGCCGGCATCCGGGTCGAACCGCATGTCGAGCCGGCCGTCGGCACGGAAGCTGAACCCGCGATCCGCGTCGGCGAGCTGGAAGGAGCTCAGGCCGAGGTCCAGGAGGATTCCGTCGACCTCCCCGAACCCGGCGGCTGGCGCGACCGTTGCGAGGTCCCGGAAGTTTGCCTGCCGGAGAACGAGCCGATCGCCGAATCGCGCGAGCCGCTCCCCCACCCGCGCGATCGCGGCGGCGTCGGCGTCGAGCCCGAGGACGCGGCCGTCCGGGATGGCGGCCTCCAGGATCCGCTCGGTGTGCCCACCGCCGCCGACGGTTCCGTCGACATGAAGACTGCCGGGGCGCGGGGCGAGCATCGTGATGACCTCCTCCGCGAGCACCGGCAGGTGCCCAAGCTCCATGTCTACCTCACCGCGACGAACGGATCCCGAGCGGATCCTGGAAGCGCATGTAGTGCGGCGCTAGATGCCCAGCCCAGCGAGATGCTGTGCCAACGCATCGGGCGCCTCGAGCGCCTGCCGGTAGTCGTCCCACCGGCTCGGCGCCCAGATCTCCGCGTGGTCGAGCGAGCCGACAACTGCCGCCTCGCCACCGAGCCCGGCCGCCTCGCGCAGATAGGCGGGCAGGACGAAGCGACCCTGCGCGTCGAACTCGATCTCGACCGCGCTCGCGAACACGAATCGGCTGAAGGCACGGGCGCCCGGGTTCTCGACCGTCGGCAGCGCGGCGACCTTGCCGGCCAGGCGTTCCCACCCGTCCCGGGGCCAGATCGCCAGGCAGAGGTCCAGCCAGCGCGAAACAAACGCGCCGCCCGCAAGCTGTGCGCGGAACTTCGAAGGCACGGCAAGCCGTCCCTTCGCGTCCACCGTGTGCCGGTACTCCCCGGTGAACAACCTGCCCGGGCCCCTCTCTCGGTGACCGTCGTCCGTGGGCTCCGTGCCCTGGATCCGCCGGTTCGTCGCCCGGTGCCCCGGCGGCGGCCTGCGGCCCCCTCCGTTGCCGGGATTCACCACTTGTCCCCACTCTGTGGGACTTGATGGGCATCATACACCCCGACAGGTGCGCGTCAACGCCGATTCGGGTTCGCTGGGCGCCGAAGGTGCCAGTACGAGTGGCCTCTTGCGGGCGTCTCCCGGCGGGGTGTAGGCTCGGCCGCCGAACCAGTTCGACGACGCACCGAGGGCACGACCCGCACCATGACCGCGATGCCCCGCACCGCTGATCCCGGCTTCGCGCCACCTCCGGGGGCCGACGCGGCGATCCGCTCCCACCAGATGGCTGCCATGCGGATCCGCCGGTGCACCTTCCGGCGCCTGATTGCCGTGGACGGCGCCAGCGGACGCGGATACGACGTGGACTGCCTCTACCCGGACCGGACGCTCCCGCTCCCCCTGGGAGACCTCCACGCGGCCACGCCGATCTGCAACGCCTGCACGGGGTCGCACATCTTCAGGGCCGACGAGGACTGAGCCCCGTCCGGGGCCGACGGCGAGGGCGCCAGCGAGGCGGCCTGTACGCCGGGTTCTGTACCGAACCCGAGGGCCCGGCGACGGTCATCCATCTCAGGCCGCCGGTTGCCCGACGGCTCGTGCGGCCGACCCGAGGGTCCACGGCGGCGCGCCGCTGCCCCGGCGAACCGGGACACGCCCTCCTACTTGGCCTTGCTCCGGGTAGAGCTTGCCGCGTTTCACCCCGTCGCCGGTTGCCCGGCAACGGACTCGTCTCTGTGGCGCTGGTCCTCGCCTCGCGGCGGACGGGCGTTACCCGCTACCCTGCGCCTGGGAGCCCGGACGTTCCTCACGCCTGCGGTTTCCCGCCGACGCGCGACCGTCCAGCCGCCTCGCTGGCTGACGCAGTCTACCCCTCGGGGTGGAAGCGGGGATTCACGCCGTCGGATACCGGGCTGTCGTCTCGGCAGCTTCGGTCGTCATGGCAGCTCGATCTCCAGCCCGTCCCACGCCACCTCGACCCCGGCGGGCAGGCGTGCGGCGAGCTTGGCGTGGCCAAGGTCGTGGTCCAGGTGGGTGAGGTAGGCCCGCCTCGGTCGGAGCGCGGCGATGACCTCGAGCGCCTCGGCGACGGTCTGGTGCGTCGGGTGTGGCTGGTCGCGCAGGGCGGAGATCACCAGGACGTCGAGGTTGCGCAGGAGCGCCATGCCGGCGGGTTCGATCCGCTGCACGTCCGAGCAGTACGCGAACCCGCCGGTCCGATACCCGGTAATCGCCCGGTCCACGTGGATCACCGGGACCGGGATGAAGCGCCTCCCGCCGACCTCGAACAATCCGTCGAGCGCGACCGGACGCAGTTGCGGGACCCCGAAAAAGGCCGGCTGATCGGGGCGGAAGGCATAGGCGAACCGGCTCACGATGACGGCCAGGTCCTCCGGGGGCGCGTGGACGGGCAGGTACCCGCCGCGCAGCTCGTTGAAGCGGCGCAGCTCGTCCAGCCCGCCGATCGCATCCTGGTGATCGTGGGTGAGGAACACCGCGTCCAGCCGCCGCATGCCCGCCGCGATCGCCTGCCACTTGATGTCCGGGCCGCAGTCCACCAGGACCCGCATCTCCCCGAAAGAGAGCAGCGCGGACGCCCGGTAGCGGCGATCGCGCGGGTCGCCGGACGTGCAGACCGGGCATTCGCATGCGATCCGCGGGATCCCCTGGCTCGTGCCGCTCCCGAGGATGCGCACGACGAGAGGGCCCGGATCGGGGCCCGCGTCCCCCGGGTCGAAGCCGGGCTCGAGCACGATCGCCTCGGCGGCCGGGCGTCCGGTCTCGAGGTCCATGCCCAGCTGGGACGGCCGGACCTCCACGCTCCCGGTGGACGGCGGCCGACGGACCACGAGCCGCGGTCCCCCCGCCGCGACGCGGTCCAGCGCCTCGTTCGCCAGCGCATCCGCGGTCGCGTTCTCGCTTCGGGGGACGTGCCGCGCGCTCCAGCGCCGGAAGCGGCGCAAGCCGGCGATCGCTGCATCGTGGAGCGGGGCCAGCTTCGCGTCCTTGACACGCCAGCGCCCCTGGATCTGCTCGACGACGAGCTTCGAGTCGAGCAGGAGGAAGACCTCCTCCGCGCCGAGCTCGGCGGCCAGGTCGAGCGCACGGACGACCGCCGTCCACTCGGCCACGTTGTTCGTCTGGTGTCCCAGCGCCTCGGAGATCGTAGCGAGGGGGGCGGCGCCAGGCCGCTCGGCACCGGGTCGGTCAGCGTCGATCAGGGCCGCTCCCGCGGAGGCCGGGCCCGGGTTCCCCCGCGCCGCGCCATCGGTCCGGATGATCAGCCGGCGGACGCCACCGGCCGCGGCTCCGCTCAGACCGTGCGCTCCACGACCGCTCGCGAAACTTCGAGGATCGCACGCGTGATGTTGATGCCGCGTGGGCACGCGTCGACGCAGTTGAAGATCGTCCGGCACCGCCAGACGCCGTCCTTGTCGGCAAGGATCTCCAGCCGCTCGTCGCCGGCGTCGTCGCGGGTATCGAAGATGAACCGGTGGGCGTTCACGATCGCCGCCGGGCCCACGTACGACGGCTGGGCCCAGAAGGATGGGCACGCGGTCGTGCAGGCGGCGCACAGGATGCACTTGGTGGTGTCGTCGTAGCGCGCCCGGTCGGCGGGGCTCTGGCGCCGCTCGCGCTCCGGCGGCGGCGAGTCGGCGATGAGGAAGGGCATCACGCTGCGGTACTTCGCGAGGAACCCGTCCATGTCGACGACAAGGTCCTTCACGACGGGGAGGCCGGTCAGCGGCGCGACGGTGATCCTGCGACCGAGCTGGTCGACCCGGATCTTGCATGCGAGCCGGTTGCGGCCGTTGATCAGCATCGCGTCGGAGCCACAGATGCCGTGGGCGCACGAACGCCGGAACGTGAGCGTGCCGTCCTGGTCCGCCTTGACCGCGTGGAGGAGGTTGAGGACGCGGTCCATCGGCGCGGCTTCGACCTGGTAGGACTCCCAGTGCGGCGCGGCGTCGCGTTCGGGATCGAAGCGGAGGATGCGAAGGTCGACCTGCATCACGCGGCTCCCCGGCTCAATAGACGCGCGGCTTGGGCTCGAACCGGGTGATCGTCACCGGCTTGTAGCGGAGCGAGGGCCCGGCCTCGCCGCGGTACGCGAGCGTGTGGGCGAGGAAGTTGACGTCGTCGCGCTCCGGGTAGTCGTCGCGGGAGTGGGCGCCCCGGCTCTCCGTGCGGGCGATCGCGGACGCCGCCATCGCCTCCGCGCAGTCGATCAGGTACCCCAGCTCGCGCGCCTCGAGGAGGTCCGTGTTGAATACACGGCCCGTGTCGCGGACCCTGACGCGAGCGTAGCGCTCCCGGATCCCCGCAACCCCGGCAACCGCGGCCGCCATCATCGGGGCGGTCCGGAAGACGCCCACGTTGTCCATCATGAGCGTCGCGAGCTCCGCCTTGAGCGCGGACGGGCTCTCGCCCTCCGGTCGAGCTCGAAACGCCTCGAGCTCGGCCCGGACGGGCTCCTCCACGGCGTCCTCGATCGCCGGCGTCGTTGCGGCCCGGCAGTAGGCGCTCATCTCGCGGCCCGCCCGCCGCCCGAAGACGAGCAGGTCGACGAGCGAGTTCGTGCCGAGGCGGTTTGCGCCGTGGACCGAGACGCAGGCCGCCTCCCCAGCCGCGAAGAGCCCTTCGACGGGCGTGTTCGTCTCGTCCCGGACGACACGGGTGCGGAGGTCGGTCGGGATCCCACCCATCGCGTAGTGGGCGGTGGGCTGGATGGGCACGGGCTCGGTGAGCGGCTCCACGCCGAGGTAGACCCGGGCGAACTCGGTGATGTCGGGTAGCTTCTCCTCGATGACCGCGCGGCCGAGGTGGCGCACGTCCAGGTAGACGTAGTCCTTCTTCGGGCCGATCCCCCGCCCGTCGCGGATCTCGAGATAGATCGCCCGGCTGACCATGTCGCGGGGTGCCAGCTCCATCGCCTTCGGCGCGTACCGGCTCATGAAGCGCTCGCCGTCCGCGTTGAGCAGCGTGCCGCCCTCGCCTCGGGCCGCCTCCGACAGGAGGATCCCGATCCCGTAGATGCCGGTGGGATGGAACTGGTAGAACTCCATGTCCTCCAGCGGGATGCCGTGACGGTAGGCCAGGGCCATCCCGTCGCCGGTCAGCGAGTAGGCGTTCGACGTGATCGAGAACATCCGGCCGTTGCCGCCGGTGGCGAGCAGGACGGCCTTGGCCCCGAACGTGTGGAGCTCGCCGTCGGCGATCCGGTACGCCACGACGCCCGCAGCGCGGCCGCCGTCGCCGCCGTCGCCTCCTTCGAAGAGGAGGTCCACCACGTGGTACTCGTCGTAGAAGTGGACGCCGGCCTTGATGCAGTTCTGGTAGAGCGTCTGGAGGATCATGTGGCCGGTTCGGTCCGCCGCAAAGCAGGCCCGCTTGACCGGGGCCTCCCCGAAGTTGCGGGTGTGGCCGCCGAACCGCCGCTGGTCGATCTTCCCGTCGGGCGTCCGGTTGAACGGCAGGCCCATGTGCTCCAGCTCGATCACTGTCTCGATCGCCTCGTGGGCGAGGACCTCGGCAGCGTCCTGGTCGACGAGGTAGTCACCGCCCTTCACGGTATCGAACATGTGCCACTCCCAGTGGTCCTCCTCCTGGTTTCCCAGGGCCGCGCAGACGCCGCCCTGGGCGGCGCCGGTGTGGGAGCGGGTCGGGTAGAGCTTGGTGAGGACGCCGGTGGAGATTCCGGCCCGGGCAAGCTCGAGCGCCGCCCACAGGCCGGCCCCGCCGGCGCCGACGACGAGCGCGTCGTGGTCGATTCGCATCCGGCGGCCTTCCTACTTGACCGGGAACGGGAGGGTCATGACCGCGATCGTCCCCATCAGGAAGAGCGCGATGCCGGTCATGTAGAGGAGCATCGTCAGTACGGTCCGCGCCCCGCCCGCGGTGTAGTCCTGGACCACCGTCCGGACGCCCAGGAAGCTGTGGAGGACCACCATCGTCAGCATCAGCCAGTCGACGGTCCTCCAAAGGACGCTCCCCCATCGGTCGTCGACGATCCATTGGGCGGTCTGGGTGGCCGGGTCAAAGATGAAATGCGTGATCGAGAAATGGCCGAGCGCGAGGACGAACAGGGCGAGCCCCGAGACGCGCATCAGATACCAGACGCCCAGCTCGAACCCGCTCCGCTGGGGGCGCGCCCGACCGGCCCGGGTGTAGAGGGCCATCACGACGCTCCTGCCCAGATCGGGCGAAGGATGATGTAGGCGCCCGGCAGGCCGACGACGACGAACACGACCCAGCTCGCGTACCAGAGCTGCTTGTGGAACACGGTCGTGGCCGGCCAGAAGTCCATCACGATGATCCGCAGGCCGTTGAGCGCGTGGTAGAGGAGCGCCGCGCCCAGGAGCGTCTCCCCCACCCGCCCGACCGGGCTGGCGTACAGCTTCAGGACGTCGTCGTAGAGGCCCCGGTTCGCGCCCACCAGCCATATGTCGAGGACGTGGAGCAGCACGAACGCCCAGATGGCGACGCCGGAGATCCGGTGGAATGCCCAGGCGAGCATTCCCTCGCCGCCTCGGTACTGCAGATATCGCACCGGAAGACTCGCCTCCGTGACCGGCCGGGGACGCAGCCGACGCGCGGTGGCCGGCCTCGTCCGGGTGGACCACCGCATTGTACGGGGTCGGGCGTCAGCCGACGGCATCACGGAGTGCCGCCGGGCGCGCTTCCGGCGACGCCTGCGATCGCCCTGCCCGCGTGGCTCGTGCGTCGACCGCGCCTGGTGCCACCGGCGGACACGGCGGCAGCGACCGCCGCGCCTGGTGCCGCGCTACCATCGGTCTCCACACACCGCACGTCGCCACACCTCGCGCCCGCCCGCCCAAGACGCAGGAGCCGCCGTGAAGATCCAGGAAGCCGACGCGAAGTCACTGCTCGCCGCGCAGGGCCTGCCCGTCCCGCCGTGGGCCGTCGCCCGGACCGCCGCGGATGCGCGGGCCGCCGCCGAGCGGTTCCTCGGCGCGGGTGCGGGCCGGGTCGTGATCAAGGCGCAGGTCCTCGTCGGTGGCCGCGGGAAAGCCGGGGGCGTGAAGCTGGCGGGCTCGCCGGCCGAGGCGGAGGAGGTTGCCGGCCGGATCCTCGGCATGCAGATCAAGGGAATCCCGGTCCGCAAGGTGCTCGTCGGGCCGGCGGCCGTGATCGTCAAGGAGTTCTACCTCGGCGCGATCCTGGATCGGGCGTCGCGCCGGATCGTCCTCATGGCCTCGGCCGAAGGCGGCGTGGAGATCGAGGAGGTCGCCAAGGCAACCCCGGAGGCGATCCACCGCGTCGCGGCCCACCCGCTCCTCGGGCTGCTCGATTGGCAGGCGCGCGAGCTCGCCTTCGCCGTCGGCCTGGCGGGCCCGCACCTGCGCGACTTCGTCAGGATCGCCCGCGGAATCGTGACCACGATGCGGGCGTATGACGCGGACCTCGTGGAGGTGAACCCGCTGGCGATCATCCGGGAGAGCGGGCCGGAGGGTCACGTGGAGCGCCTGGCCTGCCTGGACGCGAAGATCACGCTGGACGACTCGGCCCTTCCCCGTCATCCGGACCTGGAGAAGCTGCGGGACCTCGACGAGGAGGATCCCGCGGATGCCGAGGCGCGGCACTACGACATCAGCTTCATCCATCTCGACGGCTCGATCGGCTGCATGGTCAACGGGGCGGGACTCGCGATGACCACGATGGACCTGGTGAACCGGGCGGGTGGCGCCCCGGCGAACTTCCTCGACATCGGCGGCGGCGCCAAGGCGGACCGCGTCTCGGCGGCGATGCGCCTCATCCTTGCCGACCCCAAAGTGCGCGCGATCCTCGTCAACATCTTCGGGGGGATTACGCGCGGCGACGAGGTTGCCCGCGGCCTGATCGACGCCCGTGCTCGCCAGGAGCGCGAGGTACCGATGGTCGTCCGGATCGTCGGCACGAACGCGGAAGAGGCGGCGCGCCTGCTGCATGAGGCCGCGTTCGAGACCGCCGCAACGCTCGACGAGGCCGCCGCGAAGGCGGTGGCCGCGGCCAGACAGGCGACGGGAGGCGCGGCGTGAGCATCCTGATCGGTCGCGAGACGCGACTCGTCGTCCAGGGCATCACGGGTCGCGAGGGCGAGTTCCATTCGCGCCAGATGCTCGAGTACGGCACCCGAATCGTCGCCGGCATGACCCCCGGCAAGGGGGGTCTCCATGCGCTCGAGAACCGGGTTCCCGTCTTCGATACGGTCGCCGAGGCGGTCCGCCAGACGGGCGCCAACACGTCCTGCATCTTCGTCCCTGCTGCGGGGGCACCTGACGCCATTCTTGAGGCCGTCGGTTCGGGAATCGGGACGATCTTTTGCATCACCGAAGGGATCCCGGCCCTGGACATGCTTCCCGTGGTGGAGGTGGTCCGGGCGGCCGGCGCGCGGCTGATCGGCCCCAACTGCCCGGGCGCCACGTCGCCCGGCCGGGCGAAGGTCGGGATCATCCCGGGCTCCATCCACAAGGAGGGAGGCGTCGGCGTGGTCTCGCGGTCGGGAACGCTCACGTACGAGGCGGTCCAGGCGATGACGGACGCGGGGATCGGGCAGTCCACCTGCGTCGGGATCGGCGGCGACCCGATCATCGGGACGACGTTCCTGGACATCCTCCAGCTCTTCGCGGCGGACCCCGAGACCAGGGCCATCGTCCTGATCGGCGAGATCGGCGGAGCCGCAGAGGAGGAAGCGGCCGCCTGGGCCGCGGAGCACCTTCGGGAGGTTCCGATGGCAGCCTTCATCGCGGGCAGGACCGCGCCCGAAGGCAAGCG
>Ga0302299_10001131_pt1 | contig 15871 bp, 13 predicted proteins | sample III_Fen_N3_4_FD_198795 | JGI IMG/M metagenome (GOLD analysis project Ga0302299, IMG submission 198795) | Peat permafrost microbial communities from Stordalen Mire near Abisko, Sweden - III_Fen_N3_4 | ecosystem: Environmental > Terrestrial > Soil > Wetlands > Permafrost | place: Sweden: Abisko... | reverse complement strand
ATTCGCCGTCGGCGGGTGCTGCCTGTGGCGCGCGCAGCGTCGCGGGGATCTGCGTGTCGAGCGCCTGCAGAGTCTCGGCTTGCCGCGCTCCGTCGAGCACGAAGCCGTTCAAGTCGATGCGCGTGAATTCGTCGACGATCTGTGCGCCGCTCGAACGCAGGCCCTCGACGTCCGCGTTGACATACAGCTGCACGAACGAGCCGTAGTCCTCACTCGAGAGCACGGCGCCACGCGCCGAGAGACGCGCGATCGCGGGCGAGTTCGCCGGCAGCACGATGCGGTGCAGCGTGCCGGGCGCGACGTAATCCGCCTCGGCCGTGGCGGGCTCTTGCTGGAAGGCGCGCGCCGAGAGCGGGACGAGGGCCAAGGAAACGACGAGGGCGGACAGGGCAGTCCGCCACGCAAGGGGGGCTTGCATGAGAGAATCTCCTTCGAGTTGAGGAACGGTGCTTCGACGAGCGCTTCCGCGGAGAAGTCGCTGTCGGGGCTCGAAAAAGAGCCTCGCACTCCGGCTCGATTCGCGCCAGCCCCCAGATCCGGCCATCCGTGCAGTAGGATCCCCGCCCTTGAAGCTGCTCCTCGCCAGCAACAACAAGAAGAAGCTCGCCGAGCTCCAGCGGATCCTCGGAGCGCTCGAGATCACGTTCCTGCTGCCCGCGGACGCCGGCGGGATCCCCGATGTGATCGAGGACGAGCCCAGTTTCGCCGGCAACGCGGCCAAGAAGGCCATGTCCGCCGCGCGCGCCAAAGGGCTCTGGGCGCTCGCGGACGATTCCGGCCTGCTCGTCGACGCGCTCGACGGCGCGCCGGGCGTCTTCTCGGCCCGGTTCGCGGGAGTCCACGGCGACGACGCGGCCAACAACGCGCTGCTGCTCGAGAAGCTGAAGGGCGTCCGGCCCGAGCGGCGCAACGCGCGCTTCGTGTGCGCCCTGGCACTCGCGCGACCCGACGGCTCGGTCGCGCTGCAGGTGCAAGGGACCGCGCGCGGCAGGATCCTCGAAGCCCCGCGCGGCACGCACGACTTCGGCTACGACCCGCTGTTCCTCTTCACCGAGCCCGGGTTCGCCGCGAGCGAGAAGGGCTTCGCCGAGCTCGAACCCGCAGAGAAGGCCGAGGTCTCGCACCGCGGCCGGGCGCTGCGGGAGTTCGCCCGGAGGCTTCCGGGAGTGTTGCGCGAGGTCTGAGCACGCGTGCGCCTTGGAGCGCGCCCGCTTTCGGATACCATGTGCGGCTCGCTACCCCCGACGAGATTGCCTTGGACACCCAGCACATCCGCAACTTCTGCATCATCGCGCACATCGACCACGGCAAGTCGACGCTCGCGGACCGCCTGATGGAGCTCACCGGCGCCGTCCAGAAGCGCGAGATGCGCGCCCAGCTGCTCGACTCGATGGACCTCGAGCGCGAGCGCGGCATCACGATCAAGGCCTCGGCCGTCACGATCCAGCACAAGTTCGAGAATCAGGTCTACGAGCTCAACCTGATCGACACTCCCGGCCACGTCGACTTCAACTACGAGGTGCAGAAGTCGCTGCAGGCCTGCGAGGGCGCGCTGCTGCTCGTGGACGCCAGCCAGGGCGTCGAGGCGCAGACGGTCGCCAACGCCTACCTCGCGATCGACGCCAGCCTGACCGTGCTGCCGGTCGTGAACAAGATCGACCTGCCGCACGCGCGGCCCGACGAGGTCTGCGAGGAGATCGAGAACTCGATCGGCATCGACGCCGCCGACGCGGCGCGCGTTTCCGCCAAGAGCGGTGTCGGCGTGCTCGACCTGCTCGATCGCATCGTGCGCCAGATCCCGCCGCCCGCGGGCCTGCCCGATTCGCCGCTGCGCGCGCTGATCTTCGACGCGGTCTACAACGAGTATCGCGGCATCATCGTCTACCTGCGCGTGATCGACGGCACGATCCGCGAACGGCAGATGATCGAGATGCTCGGCAACAACAAGGTCTACGAGGCGATCGAGATCGGCCGCTTCCACCCCGAGATGCGCCGCTGCGGCGAGCTCGGGCCGGGCGAGGTGGGCTACTTCATCTCGAACATCAAGACCCTCGGCGACGTGCGCATCGGCGACACGATGAGCGTCTTCAAGGGACCCAAGGTGGAGATGCTGCCGGGCTACCGGCCGCCGATCCACATGGTCTACGCCGACTTCTTCCCGACCAACTCGGGCGATTTCGAGGGCCTGCGCGAAGGCCTCGAGACGCTCGGGCTCTCGGATTCGAGCTTCTCCTTCGAGGCGATCACGAGCGACGCGCTCGGCTTCGGATTCCGCTGCGGTTTCCTCGGCCTCTTGCACATGGAGATCGTGCAGGAGCGCCTCGAGCGCGAGCACGATCTCGACATGATCCAGACGGCGCCGACCGTCACGTACCGGATCCGCTTGAAGGACGGCAGCGAGACCGAGATCCACTCGCCCGGCCAGCTGCCGAACCCGGATTCGTTCGAGGAGCTGCTCGAGCCCTACGCGCGCGTCAACATCCTCACGCCGACCGAGTTCATCGGCAACGTGATGCAGATCGCGGCCGACCACCGCGGCACCTACGTGCGCCAGGAGCACCTCTCGCCCACGCGCGTGCAGCTCGTCTACGACGTGCCGCTGGCCGAGCTGATCTACGACTTCTTCGACAAGCTGAAGAGCTCGACGCGCGGCTACGGCACCTTGAACTACGACATCAGCGGCTACCGGCCGAGCGATCTCGTGAAATTGCGCATCCTCGTGAACACGAAGGAAGTCGACGCGCTGACCACGATCGTGCACAAGGACCGCGCCGAGCGCCGCGGCCGCTCCGCGATCAAGAAGATGCGCAAGGAGATCCCGCGCCACCAGTTCGAGATCGCGCTGCAGGCCGCGATCGGCAGCCGCATCATCGCGCGCGAAACGATCACCGCCTTCAGGAAGGACGTCACCGCGAAGTGCTACGGCGGCGACGTGACGCGCAAGCGCAAGCTGCTCGAGAAGCAGAAGGAAGGCAAGCGACGCATGCGCCAGATCGGCAACGTCGACATCCCGCAGAAGGCCTTCCTCGCTGTGCTCGGGGACGACGAGGAGGACACGAAGTAATGGCTCGCAAACCCACCACGCTGCCGCGCTGGACCTGCCCCAAGTGCAAGGCCCCGGACCCTATCCGCGTGCCCGGGATGAAGGGCTTCGGCGGCGTGCCGCTGACGCGCTTCGCGCGCGGCAACGTCCAGCCGAGCCGCGTGGTCTGCGGCTCCTGCGGTTTCGTCGAGGAGTACTTCGAGACGCTCGAAGAACTCGAGGCGCTGCGCAAGAAGTACGGCAAGGGCTGACGCTAGAGTGTCGGGCACGCTTGCCCGCCATGATTCGCTGCCGCCTGACGCTCGCACTCGCCTCGCTCGTGCTCGCCGCCTGCTCCGGCGGCTCGAGCGGCGCGCACACGCCACTCTCCGAGCGCTACCCGATCGACGGGCACTTCGATCTCGCGCAGTTCACGGGCGTGCAGCAGCAGCAGCTCGACTTCCGCGACGCCTTCGGAACCGGAAACATCGTGAAGAGCACGACGGCGCGCTGGGTCGTCGAGAGCGATGATCGCGACTTCTACTTCGCGATCGAGTGGACCGACGACACGCTGAACAGCTTCGATCCGAACGTGAGCGTCGACGACTTCGACGGGATCCTGCTCGCCTTCGACAACGACCACAACGGCGTCCTCGACGAGAATGAGGACGCGCGCCGCCTCTTGATGACCGACTTCGGCTCGATCTACAGCGACGTGCACGCCGACTCGGTCCCGCAAGCAGACGCGGACGTGACCGGCGACGGACTCGGGCGCATGACCTACGCTGCCGGGACGCAGACGTACCAGGCCGAGTTCCTGATCCCGCGCACCGCCGATGGCGCGGGCGAGGACGGCCTGCTCGGCGCAACGACGCGCTGGAAGTTCGACCTGTTCGACCACGTGCAGTTCCTGCTGCCGCGGCCGAGCGGCAACGAGACCAGCCTCGCCGGCGCGCCGGGCGCCGAGGTCGGCCACGACGCGAGCGCCTGGCCGCTCTTGCCCGACACGGCCAGCGGGAGCTATGCGCATCCGGCCTTTCCCGCCCACCTCGGCGGCCTGATCGCCTTCATCAGCGACCACGAGAACCCGCTGGGCGACATCTACACGTTCGATCCCGCGACCGGCGCGATCACGCGCGTCACGAACAGCGCGCTCTTCAAGGATTGCGTCTCGCTCTCGCACGACCGCACGCGCATCGCCTTCCACGGTGCGCCGAGCGCCACGGACCTCGCGAACTACGAGATCTACCGCGTCGACGTCGGCGGCGCGAACCTGGTGCAGCTCACGAACGACGCGCCGATCCTGAGCGGGCACCCGGGCTGGTCGCCGGACGACAGCGAGATCGTCTACGCATCCTTCCTCGGCGGCGGAATCGCCTCGCTCGTGCGCATCGACGCCACGGATGGCACGCAGCTCGCGATCCTCTCGCCTCCCGGCGCGAACGAGAACGACCCGGACTGGACGCCCGATGGCCGGATCGTGTTCAAGACCGACCGCTGGAGCACCTACCCGGAGCTGCGCATCGGCGTGATGGACGCCGACGGCACGAATGTCGTGCAGCTCACGAGCCTCTCCGGCACCTCCGACCACGACCCGACGGCGATCGCGGGCACGTGCGTGTTCGAGAGGTTCATGAGCGCCACGGACTACTCGACCGATCCCTTCGCGCTCTACTCGAGTTGGAACATCGTCGAGGCGCAGCTCGACGGCAGCTCCGAGCACACGCTCGTCTCCGATGGCTGGGTGAACTGGCTGCCGGTGCACGACCCGAGCGGGAAGTACATCGCGCACCTCAAGACCGTCGGGTACACGGATCTGCGCCTGATGACCCGGGATGGTCGCGACCTCGGCCGCCTCCTCCCCGACCAGACGCAGATCCGGTACTTCGACTGGAAGTGAGCGCGCTCAGGCGGCCGTCATCCCGCCGTCCACCGCGAGCGACGCGCCGTGCACGAAGCCGGCCTCGTCGGAGCACAGGTAGAGCACCGCCTGCGCGATGTCCTCCGGCGCACCGAAACGCTTCATCGGCACCTGCGCGGCGATTTGCCCCGCCATGGCCGTCAGCGCCTCGGCCGGCAGCCCCATGCGGCCGAAGATCGGCGTCTCGATCGGGCCCGGGTTGACGATGTTGAGGCGGATGCCCTTGGGCGCGAGCTCCTGCGAGAGCGAGCGCGCCAGCGAGGCCACCGCGGCCTTGGTGGCCGTGTAGACCGAGGAGCCCGGCATGCCCAGATTCACTACCGACGAGGCGTTGATCACGATCGCGGAGCCTTCCTTCATCAGCGGCAGCGCTTTCTGGATCGTGAAGTAGGCGCCCTTCACGTTGGTGGCGAATTGCCGGTCGAAGAAGGCCTCGTCGCTCTCCTCGATCGGCGCGAAGTGCCCGACGCCGGCGTTGACGAAGAGCGCGTCGATGCGTCCGGCCTCGTTCTTCACCTGCGCCAGCACGCGATCGATGTCGGAGAGCTTCGAGACGTCGGCCTGGATGGCGATCGCGTTGGCGCCGAGCGACGCCTTGGCCTGCTTCAGGGTCTCGGGATCGCGGCCGGCGATCGCGACGCGCGCCCCTTCCCTCGAGAAGGCCTGCGCGGCCGCGAGGCCGATGCCGCTATTGCCGCCGGTGACGAGTGCAACCTTGCCTTGGAAACGTTGTGAGGACATGGGATTCCTTGTGAGTAACCGTTTGCGTTACGGATAAGAAGACACGGAAAGAGGATCGGTGGAGCTGTGTTTCAGCGCGCGGACTCGACGCGGCGGAGCAGGTCCGCGACACTCGTCTCGCGCAAGCGTTCGTGGAGCGAGGACTCGGCGCGCGCGAACACGCCGCCGAGGACCTCCTTGATCGAGCAGCTGACCTTGCAGGCCTGGTTCTCGCGGTTCTCGTGGACCGGGAAGATGCCCTCGGGTTCGACAGCCTTGAGCACGGAATCGAGCGCGATCCGGCGCGGGTCGCGCGCCAGGTGATAGCCGCCGCCGCGCCCGCCCTTGCCGGCCACGATTCCGGCCTCGACCAGCATCCCGAGGATGCGCCGCACGACCACGGGATTCGTGTTGACGCTGCCCGCCAGGCGCTCCGAAGTCGCGCCCTGCTCGCCCAGGTTGGCGAGTGCCACGAGCACGTGCAGCGCGACGGCGTAGCGGGAGCTGGTGGTCATTCCGCAACAACAGTAGCTACGGATCAGGGATCGCGCAAGGACTTTCCTCGCGGATTCAGACCCCGAACTGGCGCAGGTGGTGGTCGAGGTGCTTCCACTGCAGCGTGTCCCACTGCTCGGTGGTGAGCTTGCCGAAGAAGGGGTGCGGCTCCTTGGTCAGCGCCGACGGGCCGCCGCGCCCGAAACGGCGCAAGAGCTCGAGCAGGGCCTCGTGTTCCTTCCTGAAGTCGCGCTCGCCCGCGATCTTGAACTCGGGTGCTGTCGGCATGCCGTGGTCCCAGTTCTTGTGTACGAGCAGCTTGCGCTTGGCGAAGCCGCCGAACAGGACCCCCACCAGGCCGCGCTTCAGCTGCAGCTCGCCGAGCGCGACGCGCAGCGGCACCTGGCAGTGGGCCAGCATCTGAGCCGCGTCCATCGTGCCCCACTGGCGGCGCGAATCGGGCCGCAGCGCCGAAAGGCGGGCGATCATCACCTCTTGCTGGTGCCGGTCGTAGAGCGATTGGCTGGCCATCAGAGCGCCACTCCAGACCTGCGGCGCCTCCGCGTCAAGTCCGCGTCCGGACGCGCGAGGATCGGCCGCCAGCGTTGCGCCCCACCCGCGCGAGGCTACGCTGTTGCGCCCCGTGAGCGCCCAGGCCGAAAAACAAGCCCAGCATCGACGCCCTTGGCGCGACAACATCGAGGCCGTGACGATGGCGATCGTCATGGCGGTGATGCTGAAGTACTTCATCGTCGAGGCCTACAAGATCCCGACCGGGTCGATGCAGCCGACGCTGATGGGCAACGACGACACGGGCATCTTCGACCGCATCCTGGTCGACAAGCTCTCGTACCACCTGCGCGACCCCGAGCGCTTCGAGATCGTGGTCTTCAAGTACCCGCTCGACCGCTCGAAGAACTTCATCAAGCGCATGTGCGGGATGCCGGGCGAGCAGTTCCGCATCCACGACGGCGACCTGTGGACGCGCAAGAGCGCCGCGGACGAGTGGAAGATCCTGCGCCGGCCCAAGCCCGTGCAAGAGGCGCAATGGAAGGCGCTCGACGCGCGCCTCCCGCGCTACGCGAACTGGAAACCCGACAACGGCGCGCGCGGCTGGAAGCTCGAGGGTCGCGCGCACATCGAGGCCACGAGCAGCGGGAGCGTGACGCTGCCCAATGACGGCGGCAGCGTGGTCGATCGCTACACCGACGGCTACCCCGGGCGCATGGGCGAGCTGATCGAGGCGGACATGCGGCGCAACCGCGCGATGCTGCTCGGCGGCGGCAATCCGGTCGGCGACCTGCGCCTCACGGGCAGCGTCCGCGCCGATTCGAGCTGCAAGAGCGTGGCGCTGCACTTCAAGGAAGGCGACTGCCTCTACACGCTCTCCATCCCGGGACCGGCGGCCCCGGCCGATGCGCGCGCGCGCATCCGCGCCACCCAGGGCACGACGCAGATCGGCGAGAGCGTCGACGCCGGCAATGCGCGCCTTTCCGCGGGCAGCAAGACGGACTTCTCGGCCCAGAACATGGACGACCTGCTCGAGCTCGACTTCGGCTCGACGCACCTGCAACTCGAGATCCCCGGCCGCAGCGGTGACGAGCAGCGCTCCTCCTTCGCGCTCGAGGTCGAGGGCGCTGCCGTCTTCGACGGCCTCGAGACCTACCGCGACATCTACTACACCTCCGACCGCGGCAAGGTGGAGTTCGACATCCCGCCCGGCTGCTACGTGATGCTGGGCGACAACACCCAGGACTCGGCCGACAGCCGCGAGTGGTCGCTGATGCAGTACCGCCTCGAGAAGCAGGGCGGAGAGCTCGTGCGCGGCAACAGCCGCGAGGACTACACCGGCCAGGATCCGAGCGGCAACCCCAAGAAGGTCTCGGGCGAGGCCGGCGGGCCGCGCCTGTTCTTCCGCGACGAGTGGGGCGAATTGCACACCTTCCTGCAGAGCGAAGCCGAACGCCTCGACCCGGTCGTTGCCCCGTACGTGCCGCGCGAACTCGTGGTCGGGAGGGCGCTGCTCGTCTTCTGGCCGAACAACCCGTTCAACGGCCTGGGCGTGTGGCGACTCAAGTGGGCGCGCTGATTCCGCGAGCCGCCCCGAACGGCGGTTATCCACATGCGACGCAAGCGTTCTCACGCTTCCGCGCGCTTGTTTTTTGCGAGGCTCCCTCCCGCGGGAGCATTTTGGCGCGGCGTGAAGGCCTCGTGAACACGCAAGTTCACGCGCATAACTCATTACGCGCTCGGCCACTTAGGAGCGCATTTCGAGCACTCGGTGGAACCGGGTATGCAGATTTCGCTGCCGTTTCCCGCGGCCGGATCGGCCGCTCGAAAGTTCCGCGTTTCGGCCTTCTGCAGACTTCCCACAGGTTGTCCACAAACCCGAACGGCTCCCTGACGGACTGCGGCAAGCGCGCAGCACTCCCTATGCTGGGCGCATGACGAGGACGGAAATCTCCGCCGGCCAGACGCTGCTCGAGGTCGATGGACTCGAGAAGAGCTTCCGCGGCCGCAAGGTCGTCAAGGGCGTAGGTTTCCGCGTCGCGGCAGGCGAGATCGTCGGCCTGCTCGGTCCCAACGGTGCCGGCAAGACCACGAGCTTTCGCATGACGGTCGGCCTGATCAAGCCCGACAAGGGCCTGGTCATGCTGGGTGGGAGGGAGTGTTCGCGCCTGCCGATGTACCGGCGCGCGCGCTTGGGCATGGGCTACCTGCCGCAGGAGCCGAGCGTCTTCCGCCGCCTCTCGGTGGAGGACAACCTGCTGGCGGTGCTCGAGACCATGCCGCTCTCGCGCAAGGAGCGCCGTGTGGAGGCCGGCCGCCTGATGGCGGAGCTCGAACTCTCGCACCTCGCGGCGAGCATGGCCGACACGCTCTCCGGCGGCGAGCGCCGGCGCCTGGAGATCTCGCGCGCGCTGGCGACGCGGCCCTCGATCCTGCTGCTCGACGAGCCCTTCGCGGGTGTCGACCCGATCAACGTGCAGGAGATCCAGATGCTCCTGGAGCAGATGCGCGCGAAGAACCTCGGCATCCTGATCACCGACCACAACGTGCGCGAGACGCTCAAGTCGACCGATCGCACCTACATCATCGCCGAGGGCCAGATCCTGCGCGAAGGCACGGCGCAGGAGCTCGTCAACGACGAGAAGGTCAAGGCGGTCTACCTCGGCCACACCTTCGACCAGCCGATCGCGCTGGGCGTGACCCCGGCCGAGGAGCGCGCGATCTTCCGCAGCGAGCAGAACGACAAGACCGGACCCGTGACGCGCGCGGAGGAGGACGAGCTCCAGCGCGGCGAAGGCGAATGAGGCCCCCATGCAGCGACTCCTGAGCGTCTTCCTGGCCCTGCTCGCTCCCCATTCGCAAGCCCAGGAAGCGCGGCAGCCAGAGCCGCTCTTCGACGGCCGCTCGCTCGCCGGCTGGAGCGGCGAAGAGGGCTTCTGGTCCGTGCAGGACGGCGCGATCACGGGCGAGAGCACGCCCGGCCACCTCGCCGCGCGCACGACCTACCTCGTCTGGCAGAACGGCAAGGTGCGCGATTTCGAGTTGACGCTCGAATTCAAGCTCGTGGGCGGCAACTCCGGCGTGCAGTTCCGCAGCCGCGGCGCGGGCCCGTTCGACATCGCGGGCTACCAGGCCGATCTCGAGGACGGGCCCAACTGGTCGGGCTGCCTGTACGAGCAGGACGGCCGCGGGGTGGTCGCGACGCGCGGCCAGCGCATCGAGTTCGACGAACAGGGCCAGCGCAAGCAGACCGACTTCGGCGATCAGGCCGAGATCCTCTCGCACGTGCGCTCCGGCGAATGGAACACCTACCGCATCCGCGCGGTCGGGCCGCGCATCGATCTCGAGATCAACGGCGTGCGCACCACGACCGTGATCGACCGCGATCCCGCGCACGCGGCCAGCGAAGGCTGCCTCGCGCTGCAACTGCACCAGGGCATGGCGATGAAGGCGCAGTTCAGGAACCTGCAGCTCGTGACGCTCGCCGCGGATGCTCCGGCGCTCGAGGATCCGCAGCCGAAGCCCGCCGCGGCGGGCCCGCAGTGGATCTGGGCTGCCATGCCCGCCAAGGACAAGGACGAAGCCTGGCTCGGGACGCGCTTCGAACTCCCCGCGGCCACGAAGAGCGTGCGCATCTCCGGCTGCGCCGACAACAGCTTCGTGGCCGAGCTCGACGGCGAGTTGGCGCTCTCGGGCGACGACTGGATGCATCCGGTCAAGGCCAAGCTCGCGCACCCGCTCGCGGCCGGCACGCACAGCTTCGTGGCGCACGCCGTCAACGAGTCCGGCCCCGCAGGCGCGTGGTTCGAGATCGCCTGCGAACTCGAGGACGGCAGCACGCTGCGCGTGCAGAGCGACGCGAGCTGGCGCGCGGGCAGCCAGGAGGCTCCGGAAGGCTGGCAGGCGGCCAGCGTGATCGGCCCGCAGGGCAGCGCGCCCTGGGGCAGCCTGCCCGCTCCCGCCGAACAATCCGCCGTCGGTTCGCTCGGCGCCGACAGCATCCACGTGCCGCCTGGCTTCACGGTCGAGCGCCTGTACTCGGTTCCGAAGGCGCAGCAGGGCTCGTGGGTCGCGCTGGCCTTCGATCCCAAGGGCCGCATCTACTCGAGCGACCAGTACGGCGCGCTCTACCGCACGAGCTTCACGCCCGACCGCTCGGCGGTCACGCACGTCGAGCGCGTGCCGATCGCGCTGGGCGAGGCGCACGGCCTCTTGTGGGCCTTCGATTCGCTCTACGCGGTGGTCACGCACGGCGGCACCTACGAGAGCGGGCTCTATCGCGCGCGCGATACCGACGGCGACGACGTGCTCGACAAGGTCGAGCTGCTCTCGAAGTTCGCCGAGCTCGGCGGCGAGCACGGGCCGCACGCGATCGTGCTCGGGCCAGACAAGCGCTCGCTCTACGTGCTCGCGGGCAACCACACCTCGCTCCCGAGCCCGCTGGCCGCCTCGCGCGTGCCCAAGTTCTGGAACGACGATCAGCTGCTGCCGCTGTGCGAGGATCCGGGCGGCCACGCGGTCGGCATCCACGCCCCGGGCGGCTGGCTCGCGCGCACGGACCCCGACGGCAAGTCCTGGGAGCTCGTCGCCACGGGCATGCGCAACTCCTTCGACTTCGACTTCGACGAGGAGGGCGAGCCCTTCACCTACGACTCGGACATGGAGTGGGACGTGGGCCTGCCCTGGTACCGGCCGACGCGCATCCTGCACCTCGCGAGCGGTTCCGACTTTGGCTGGCGCCGCGGCTCCGGCAAGTTTCCGGCCTGGGTGCCCGACAGTCTGCCACCGGCGGTGGAGGTCGGCCTGGGCTCACCCACCGGCGTGTCGTTCGGCTACCACTCGAACTTCCCCTCGCCCTGGCGCGAACGCCTTTTCGCCGCTGACTGGGCCTATGGCCGCATCCTCGCGGTCGAACTCGATCCCAAGGGCTCGAGCTATGCGGGCAGCTGGCAGGTCTTCGCCAGCGGCCGTCCGCTGCCGGTGACGGACATCCTCTTCGGGCCCGACGGCGCGCTGTACTTCGCCGTCGGCGGCCGGCGCACGAGTTCGGGCCTGTACCGCGTGAGCTGGACGGGTCCGCGCAGCGCGGAAGACCCGGCGCCGGTCGCGAATCGCGCCGAGCGCGAGCAGCGCCGCGCGCTGGAGCAGTTCCACTTGGGAGCGAAGGCCGAGCCGCGCAACTTGCTCGCGCCGCTCGAGTCGAGCGATCCCTTCCTGCGCGGCGCGGCACGCGCGGCGCTCGAAGAGCTGCCGGTCGCCGACTGGATCGGGCTGCTCGGCGAGCCGCGCAAGCCGCGCGCCGCGGTCGAACTCGTTCTCGCGCTCGTGCGCGCCGAGGCCTCGAGCTCCGGCAAGCGCGTCTTCGCGGCGCTCGACGCGCTGCCGATCGAGCGCTGGAACGCAGACGACCGGCGCGATGCGCTGCGCGTCTGGCAAGTCGCGCTGGCGCGCGCGGGCAAGCCCGAGGAGAAGATCGCGCAGCACACGCGCGCGCGCTTCGCGCCGCTGCTCGCGACGAGCGACTACGACAGCCAGCGCGTGCTGCTCGACGTGCTCGTGTTCCTCGAGGAGCCCTCGGTCGTGCCCTTCGCGATCGAGGCCGCTACGAGAGAGAGCAACGGTGCGCGCGCGATGGCCTACGCCTGGCCGCTGCGCGATGCGACCGCGGGCTGGACGCCGGCGCTGCGCTCGCGTTTCTTCCAGTGGCTCAATCGCTCGCAGACGCTCTGGGCCGGCGGCGCGAGCTTCGCAGGCTACTTCCGCCACCTGCGCACGCAGGTCCTGGCGCACATGGACGAGGCCGCGCGCTCGGCGCTCGGAGCGCTGGCCGACGAACCGGCTCCGCCCAAGGTCGAAGGCGAGCCGCTCAGCATCGTCAACCGCTGGAACGACGCCGGGATCACGCCGCTGCTGCCCGAGTTGCGCCAGGGCCGCTCGTTCGAGGGCGGCAAGCGCGCCTTCGCGCGCGCGCGCTGCGTCGAGTGCCACCGCATCGCCAACGCCGGAGGCAACCGCGGGCCCGACCTGACCGGCGCGGGCGCGCGCTTCTCCGAGCGCGACCTGCTCGAGGCCGTGCTGCACCCCTCGGCCTCGATCGCCGACCAGTACGGACAGACGCAGGTCGTGACGCGCGACGAGCGGCTCTACGTCGGTCGCATCGAGAACGAGACCGCGAAGACGCTCGTGCTGCACGTCAGCGCGCCGGCCGAAGAGACCGTGACGCTCGACAAGGAAGAGATTTCCGAGCGTGCTCCGAGCAAGCTCTCGGCCATGCCCGAAGGCCTGCTCGATGTGCTCTCCGAAGGCGAGTTGCTCGACCTGTTCGCCTACGTGCTCGCGGGTGCGGACCCGGCGGCAGCGGCCTTCCGCTAGCCCACCCGAAGGTCTCGAAGACCTGCACCTTCGCCTCGGAGAACCCAGGTTCTCTAGGATTTTGCTTTTGCACGCAAGCCTGCGCACCGGACGTCCGATGCACATTCCACGGACGACGGCAACGTCCCAGGCAAGGCAGGCAGAACATGATTCAATCTCGCTGGAGCAATCGCCTCCGGCGCTCTCGACGTAAGGGCTTGACCCTGATCGAGATCGCAGTCGGATGCGTGATCCTCGTCACCGGAGTGCTGAGCTTCGCCCAGGCGATGATCTCGCTCGAGAAGGCGCAGCAGCACACGCGCGAAGTCGGACGCGCCACGCAGGCGGCACGGCAGGTGCTCGAAGGCATCCAGGCCCAGGCCTTCGCCGAGGCCTTCCGCTACTACAACGGCACGCCCGCGGACGATCCGGGTGGTGCCGGGACCGCGCCGGGCAAGAACTTCGACGTGCCCGGCCTCTCACCCAAACCGGGCGATCCCGACGGCCACGTGGGCGAGGTGATCTTCCCCACGCCGGTCGGACAACCGGGCGTGCTGCGCGAGAACACCGTGGACGCGAAGCTCGGCATGCCGCGCGACCTGAACGGCGACGGACTGATCAACAACCTGGCCGACTACTCCACGACCTACACCATCCTGCCCGTGCGCGTGCGCGTCGAGTGGGTCGGTGCCGGTGGTCCGGGTGTCGTGGAGCTGCGCACGCTCCTGGGGAACTTCTGATGAAGCTCGCACACAAATCGCGCCGCGCGCGCAAGGGCTTCACGCTGCTCGAACTGGTCATCGCCACGGCGCTCCTGAGCCTCGTGCTCGGCGCGGTCGGCCTGGTGCAGATGCGCACGCGCGATGCCTCGCGCGCCGGCATGGCCCGCGAACAGGTCGAGACGCTCGCGCGCCGCACGCTCGACCGCGTCGCGGAAGAGCTGCAAGGCGTCGGCCACAGCCTGCTCTTCCCCGATCCCTCGAGCAATCTCGGCACGAGCTCGATCACCTACCAGCACCCGACGGGCGTCTCGAACACGGGCGTCGTGAGCTGGGACAGCCAGTCCTCGCTCACGCTGCAACTCGAGCCGGGCGAGACGAACAACGGGCTCGACGACGACGGCGACGGCCTGATCGACGAGCGCCAGCTGGTGCTGACGAAGGGCGTCGGCTCGGCGCATCCGGTCTCGACCGTGCTCTGCACAGGCATCGCCGAGCTCGGCGCGGGCGAGACGGCCAACGGTCTCGACGACAACGGCAACGGCGTCGTGGACGAGGCGGGCTTCAACGTGCGCAAGGTCGGGGACCTCCTGACGGTGCGCCTGACGGTACAGGGCACGGGGGGCGATGGCTCGATCATCACGAGCTCGCTCTCGACCTCGATCGTGCTGCACAACTGAGAACGGGAAAACGGGGAGAGACGACTTCATGAGCCTGCAACGAATCCAGTACTCGGCCCAGTCCAGGCGCGGCAGCGCGCTGGCGATGATCATCCTGTGCGTGGCGGGGCTCGCCGCGCTGTCCGCCGCGATGATGACCGTGAGCCTCGGCAGCCACCGCGAACAGGGCGAGGAAGCGCTCCAGAACCAGGCCGAGTACATGTGCCAGGCGGGTCTCTCGCAGGCGATGTACCAGATGCAACGCGGGCTCAGCCCGGCGGTCGGCAACCAGCACCAGCCGCAGGTCTGGGGCGGTGGCCAGTTCTGGGTGAACTCGGCGGTGGCCGGCCTGAACCTGACCCGGCTCACGGCCTCCGGTCTCGACAACGGCGTCGGCAAGAGCCAGGAGCTCGTCGTGCGCACGATCCCGAGCAACATGTGGACCCACGCGTTGTTCGGGAAGGACTCGGTCTCGCTGGACTCGAGCGTCAAGGTCGACAGCTACAACTCGACCCTCGGCACCTACGCTTCGCAGGTCAGCGGTTCGGGCCTCAACGCGCACGCGCTGGCCCACGGCAACACCGGCTCGAACGGCAACATCAGCGCCGGCTCGGCCACCAACGTCTGGGGCAACGCCACGCCCGGTCCCGGCCACAGCGTGACGCTGCACGAGGCGACCGTCTCCGGTTCGACCGCGCCGGCCACCGCGCAAGTCGTGTATCCGCCGATCAACGTGCCCACGTACTTCAACTACGGCGCGCTGATCGTCAGTGCCAACACGACGATCCCGACCGGCAACCGCACCTACACGAACCTGCGCGTCAAGAACAACAAGACGCTCACGATCACGGGCCCGGCGGACATCGTCATCTCGAACCTGACGATGGACTCGAACTCCTGGATCACGATCAACGATGCGAACGGGCCGGTGACGTTGACGATCATCGACAACCTCAAGCTCGACTCGAACTCGAACCTCTACCCGATCAGCAAGAACCCGGCCAACCTGCGCATCAACATGTTGAGCGACAACGTGGCCGACCCGGAGGTGGTCGTGCAGCTCGACACGATCAACATCAGCTCGAACTCCACGATCTACGGCTGCGTCTACGCGCCCGAGGCCAGGATCGTGCTGGACAGCAACTTCTCGCTCTACGGCGCGCTCATGGCGCGCAGCCTGGACCTCGACAGCAACTGCAACTTCCACTTCGACGAGAACCTGCTCACCGCGATGATGAGCGGCTCGTCGACGTACGAGATGGTGTCCTGGAGGGAAGTGCCCTACCAGGACTGAGATACGTGTGCTCGGAGCCTCTCTCGCTCCGAGTCGGGCCGCATCCGCCCAGCCAGCCAGCAATCAGTTCCGATCGCACGACCCGCACGAGGGAGCGCGCCGCGCGATCGGGGGAACAGACGAACGCAGATGAAGACCGCTCGCATCGACACCAAGGGGAACCCGTCCAGGCGCGGGAGC
>Ga0302299_10001130_pt1 | contig 15876 bp, 17 predicted proteins | sample III_Fen_N3_4_FD_198795 | JGI IMG/M metagenome (GOLD analysis project Ga0302299, IMG submission 198795) | Peat permafrost microbial communities from Stordalen Mire near Abisko, Sweden - III_Fen_N3_4 | ecosystem: Environmental > Terrestrial > Soil > Wetlands > Permafrost | place: Sweden: Abisko... | reverse complement strand
CGGCTTGAGGTGCTCGCGGTTCACCGCCCCCGCTACAACGACTGGTCCTGGCCCAAGGGCAAGCTCGACCCCGGCGAAACCCTTCCAGCGTGTGCCGTCAGGGAGGTCGCGGAGGAGACGCGCGTGATTGTCGATCTCGGCATACCCCTGCCGACGCTGCGGTACCCCATCGCGGGCGGGAAGATCAAGGTGGTGCATTACTGGGCCGCTCAGGAAACGTCTCCCGACGCCCCCGCCGCATCGGCGCGGGAACCGGTCAAGGCCGCGACCAAGCACGAGATCGACGAGATCGCTTGGCTCTCCATCGACGAGGCACGAGAGCGCATCACGTTTCATGATGACCTGCGGCCCCTCGAGCGCCTGATCGAGGAGCACGAGGCCGGGCGCCTGAATACCAGGGTATTCATTGTGGCGAGACACGCACGCGCCCAGCGTCGCAAGGCGTGGCCGGGAGCCGACGAGCGCCGGCCGCTCACCACTGGCGGTGCCGCGCGCGCCTTGCAGCTCAAGGACCTCTTCGCCGCGTTCGGCACTGCGCGGATCGTGTCATCGGCGGCGGTGCGGTGCGTGCAAACCGTCAACCCGTACGCCCAAGCCGCCGGGCTCCCTGTGCGAGGCTACGAGTCGCTCACCGAGGAGGCGCACCGCAAGAATCCCGAAGCCACGGCCGCGACCTACGCCTCCTTGCTGGGTAAGCGTCGGAGCCGCGTCGTGTGCGTGCACCGGCCCACGCTGCCGGTGATGGTGGCGTTGCTCCGGTCCCGCATCACAGGGAAGACGAGGGGCGCACTGCCGCGCACCATGCCGTTCTTGCCTGCGGGAGGCGTGCTCGTGGCCCATGTGATGGATCACGATGGTCATCCGCGCATCGTTGCCGTCGAGACCCACCTGCTCAAGCCCACCTTGTAGCGGTGAGGGACGCCGGGCCGGGAGCGCCAGTCGGCGCAAAGGCCGCTCGAGGCGGCTGGTATTGGAGCCCGGGGCTGCCGCGGCCCGACGTCCCCTTAAGGATACGCGAGGACGAAAGTTCGCACGTCAACCCGTGACAAAACGCACAACCGCCGCACGAATTCAGCGCGCGCCTAGCGGCCCCGATGCGGAAGCTCTGCGGGGTGGCACCGCGGCGGTACCCAATGGCTCACAGGGCGCCCGTCATGGCCGATGGGATCGCCATGAGATCTCTCACCCGCACCCTCAAGCGGCTTCAGATTCCGGCCGCTCCGAAGAGGTCGCGGGCGAAATCGGGCAACGCCGTCACGCGGCTCTCCGACGCGCTCGGCGGCCGATTCACGCTCGTGGTCAAACTCGGTCTCCTCATCGTGTTGCTTACCGTGCCGAGTGTCCTGGCGGGAGCGTCATACGTGGGAAGCGTCAACACGCGTGTCTCGATCAGCAACCAGGAACTGGCCGGAACCGATGTCCTCAAGCCTGCGCTCAACGCCATGATCGGCCTCGCCACGGTCGGGGCCCCCTTGCCCGACCTCGCCGACCTGAAGGCCGCGGTCGCTCGGCATCCGGAACTTGGCCTCGACGACCTCACCTCTGCGGTGGAGGCGGCTGCGACCGGCACGGACGCCACGGCGAAGGCAAACGTCGCGACGGCCCTCAACAACCTCATCCTCGCGGACGCGAATAACTCGGGCCTCGTGCTCGACGCCGACCTCGACTCGTTCTACGTCATGGACACCTTGGCCTTTAGGGTCCCGTCGGCCTTCAACCTCTACCTCCTCGCCAACTCGAACTACCTTGACACCACGCACTCGGACACGGGGGCGACGTCCGACGCGCTCATCAAGGCCAACATTGGCACTCAGGCCGTCCTCGCGGGCGCGCTGAACTCCGCGGCCGATACGATCCACACCAACGTTCAAGCGAGCTTGGACGCCACGAGCGACCCTGCTCTCAAGGACGATCTCACGCCCCTTGTCGCACTCTCGGCGGTGCTGAGCAATGAGGGGTCCCAGCTCACAAACAGCCTGCAAAATCCGGCACCCAGCGCCTTCGAGGGCGGGGCGCCAGCCGCGACAAAGGCGATCGAACCGGCAGTGAACGCCCTCGATCGCCTCATCCACACTCGGATCGACGACGTCTCGGCGAGCCGTGACAGGATGCTCACCATCCTTGTTGTCGCACTGGTCCTCGCCTTCGCGTGGTCCGCGGTCGTGTGGCTCAACACCAGGCACTCGGTCGCCATCATCAATTCTGCGGTCGCGGGCCTTGCGCGCCGCGACCTCACGCGCAAGCCCCTTCCCGCAGGCAAGGACGAGTTCGCGCGCATCGGCGCGGGACTCGAACGCGCGAGGGAACAACTCGCGAGCGCGTTCGGCAAACTGGCCACCGCGAGCGGCCAGGTGGCTACCGTCGCGACCCAGCTGTCCGCGACGACTCACACCGTCGACGACTCCGCCAAAGAGACGCTGGACCAGTCCCAAGCCGCCGCAAGGGAAATCAACGACGTGCAGAACATGCTGTCGACCGTCTCGGACTCCGGGGGCGAACTGACCCAGGCGACGCACGAGATCTCGACCACCATGGCTCAAGTGAACGACGCCGCCCAACACGCACGGGCCGACCTCGATCGCGCGACCCAGATGGCGTCAGGGCTCGGCGACTCAAGCCAGCGCATCTCCGAGACGGTAGCCGCCATCGTCGCAATCGCGTCGAGGACAAGACTTCTCGCGCTCAACGCGACGATCGAAGCCGCGCGGGCTGGGGACGCGGGCCGCGGATTTGCCGTGGTGGCCGCCGAGGTGCAGGCGCTCGCCCAACAGTCAGCGACCGCGTCGGAGGCGATCGGTCGCGTGGCCGACCAACAACACACCGAAATCACCAACGTCATCGCCGCTCTCGACAGGGCGTCGGCGGCCGTGCGGGAAGCCGCGGAGGCGCAAGCGACCGTCGCCGCGGCGGCCGAGGAACAGACGGTCACCCTCACCCACGTCACCGACTCGATCACGGGCTCCGCGCTCGCGTCGACGCGAATCGCAGATCAGATGTCGCGAGTCGAGACCGTGGCATTCGGCACTGCAGGAACCGTCGGCCAACTGCGGCAGGCCGCCGAAGACTTCGACGCCGTCGCCCGATCGCTCAGCGACCAAGTCAGCGCCTTCACCATCATCTAGGTACCTATGGGAGCAGGGCGCTGCTATTCCAGAAGGTCCTTGCGCCACAGCGCGGCGCAGCGCTCGAGGTCCTCTCCCGTGCGGAGCAACTGGGCCGCGCGCAGGGTCGACTGGTGTGCACGAGCGTCCGCGTGGCCCTCGTCGGACTGGGCCTCGAAGGCCGCGCCCGTGGCGACGACGCGGCAGAACGCTCCCGCGCGTTCAAGCGCAAGCGCAAGGTCGCCCTGGAAGACCCCCGCAAGGATGACGTCGGCGAGGCGCTTGACCTCATCCGGGCCTGGGGGGTCCTCGACGCCCGCGATCGCGTGACGCACCTGGGCCGCATTGACGCCCTGGTGGTACGAACGCGCGACCGCGTCCGCCGAGTACTGGACCCACTCGCGAAGCATGTAGATGCGCCAGAGCGCGCCTGGCAGGGTGTGAGGCTCCGCCTTCGACCACATCATCGCGACGGTGTCGATTCCCTCCTCGTCGACGAGGCGTACGAGGCGTGCGGTGAGTTCGGGATCGCTCGACTCCCTCGCTCCGGCGACGAGCGCCGCGGCGGATTCGTGAGCAACGAGCGCCTTGTCCAAGGGGTCAATGTCGCCCTCGATCTGCTCGGCCTCCTCCATGTCGAGCATGGCTGGGCGGCGGTAGCGTCGTTGCTCGACCACTTAGGCCGCCCCGCCCTCATCGACGCCGGCGTCGCCTTCGTCGAAGGTCAGCGACACCGAGTTGATGCAGAAGCGGTCGCCCGTCGGCGTTTGCGGAGCGTCGGGGAACACGTGGCCCAGGTGCGAGTCGCACGCCGCGCAGCGCGCCTCGACGCGGATCATGCCGAGGGTGTTGTCCTCGAGCAGCGTCACGGCGTCGTTCTCGGCCTTGAAGAAGGATGGCCAGCCACAGTGCGAGTCAAACTTGGTGTCGGACCTGAAGAGTTCGGCCCCGCAGGCTCGGCAACGGTAGATGCCCGCTCGCTTTTCTTCGAGCAGCTCACCCGTCCAGGGACGTTCTGTCGCGGCCTCGCGCAACACCTTGAACTCAAAGTCGCCCAGTTGGGCGCGCCACTCGGCGTCGGTCTTGATGATCTTGTTGGGGGACATGATTGCTCCTTCACCTTCCACGGTAGCGCGCCGCGCACCCCTGAACTCGCGCGCGGAGACCACAGACCCGCCAGAGTGCGAGACCCACGGAAAGCAACGAACGCAGGCGCCCGGCTTCTGAGGGGGGGTTAGAAGCCGGGCGCCACGCAGTTCAGTTGTCTCCCCGTGAGGCTCGCGCCTTGGCGGGTACTCCTGTCCAACGCGATGCATCCACGTATTGTTCCCGCCAATGTTGCCTCCCTTATTCTGGCCATACACAGCGGATTGGACGCCCTTCACAGGGGCCAGTTTTCTTCGCGGTGGCGGCCGGCAACCGTGCCACACTTGCGACGTGACGCCACCTCAGTCGGGCAACCCCGCCGCGGACGAGACGAGCGGCGCGTCCCACCGTGGCCCGATGCTTGGCATCGGTCGCCAACAATGGGTCGACTCGTGGTCGGGGTTCAAGGCGATCGCGCCCCTCATGCCAGGGTCCGCCGCCTTTGGGCTCGCCTTTGGCGCGCTCGTTCCCGCGGCAGGCATCAATGCGTGGACTGGATTGTTCGCATCCGTGTCGGTCATGGCGGGCGCAAGCCAGATCTCGATCGTCGAGTCGATCAGGGCGAACGCACCAGCGTTCATTGCGGTCCTCACCGCGCTCATCATCAACGCCCGCTTCGCGTTGTATTCCGCCGCTCTCGGGCCCGTGTTCGCGTCCTTCCCCCGCAGATGGAAGCTTGGCCTCGCGCACCTCATGACGGATCAGGCCGCCGTGGTGGCGCTCCACCACGCACACGAGTACCCGGATCCCGTTCGCCGACGCTGGTTCATCTTGGGCGGCGCGCTGCCATTCGTGCTCGTGTGGCTGGTGGGCACGATCGTCGGCATCCTCGCCGGTCCGATCATTCCCGCTTCGTGGAACATCGGCTTCATCGTGCCGCTCATGTTCATCGCCGTCATGGTGCCGGTCCTCAAGAAGCCCGAGGAACTCGTTGGCCTCGGCGTGACCGCGGTCGTGGTCTTGCTGTCCAAGGGGCTCCCGTTCGGCCTCAACGTGCTGACGGGCATCATCGCCGGCCTCATCGCCGGCACGTTCTTTGCAGAATTTGCCGATGCCAGGCGTGGGCGGCGCGGCGAACACCAGGACACCGTGGCCGAGGCCGCCGAGCACGAGGCCGGTGAGGCGATGTGACCGTCTTCCTCATCTTCCTGGCCGCCGCCGTGGGCACCTACCTGATTCGCGTTTCGGGCATCGCGCTCCTGAGCGACCCCGAGAAGCTGCCACCGCGGCTGCGGCGCGCGCTCGCCCTTGTGGCGCCCACGGCCCTTGGCGCCATCATCGTGAACTCGCTGTTTCTCGACGAGGGCCGCTGGCGGGCGTTCGGCGCGTGGCACGTGGCAGCCGCCGTGGCGATCGGCGTGGCGTTGTGGCGGCGGTCGGCCGGATGGGCCATGCTCGCGGGCGCCGTCGCGTTCGCGCTGCTGCTTGTCGCTGGGGTCTAGCCCCCAGCGAGACAAGCGTTGCAACGGCTGTCGAATCGCGGCACTCTTGTTCGTGTAGAGGGTAAGGGCAGGCGCCAGGCCGGTCCCGGATCGGAGTTCCCCATGTCCCACTATCTCTTCTCCGTGAACCACGACTACTCGAAGCCGCTGTTTCCAGAGGGCACCGACTTGGCCCCCATGTTTGCCGCGGTTGACGCGTTCAACAAGGAGATCACCGCCTCGGGTCAGATGATTTATGCCGGCGGGCTTGCGGAGCCAAGCACCGCCACGACCGTGTCTATCAAGGAGGGTGAGACCCTCACCACGGACGGCCCCTTCGCTGAGGCGCGCGAGCGGATCGGCGGATTCTGGGTCATCGATGTGGCCGACCTCGACGAGGCCCTTGCGCTCGCCGCGAAGGCAAGCGCCGCGTGCGGAAGCCCCGTCGAGGTTCGGCCCTTCCAGGAGGCGTAACCGTGACGCCCGCCGGCACCGACACTGCGGCGACCAACCACGTGGCGGAAGTTTTCCGCCGCGAGTCTGGCCGTGCGGTGGCGGTGCTCGTGAGGGCTCTCGGCAGCATCGACGATGCCGAGGAGGCGGTTCAGGATGCCTTTGTTCGCGCCCTCGAGACCTGGCCTCGAGATGGCATACCGCCGTCGCCTGCCGGGTGGATCATCACGACCGCGAAGAACCGCGCCATCGACGTTGCCCGCAAGGAGGGCAAACGCCGCGAGCGACACGAGGGTTCTTTCCACCTGTTTGGCACACCCGTGGAGCACGACGCGAGCGACAGGGTCGTGGCCTCGGTCGATGAGGCCATCGAGGACGACCAGCTGCGCCTCATGTTCACGTGCTGTCACCCTGCCCTGGCGCTCGAGGTCAGGGTGGCACTCACCTTGCGGCTCATCGCGGGGCTAGAAACCTCGCAGATCGCCCGCGCCTTCTTGGTGCCTGAGCCGACGATGGCGCAGCGTCTCACGCGCGCGAAGCGAAAGATCACGGAAGCCAAGATCCCTTACCGCGTCCCCGCGCGTGAAGAGCTGCCTGCCCGCCTCGATGCCGTCCTCGCGGTGCTCTACCTGGTGTTCAACCAGGGCTATGGGGAGTCGACGGCCGACGTCCCCCCTCTTGCTCGGGAAGCGATACGGCTCACGCGCTCGCTGACCGAACTGTTGCCGGGCACGTCCGAGCCCCGCGGACTGCTTGCCCTGATGGTGCTGACCGAATCGCGCCGGGCGGCTCGCTTCGACGCGCACGGCCGCGTCGTCCTCCTTGAGGATCAGGATCGGTCCCGATGGGATGCCGGGCTCATCGCGACTGGAATCGAACTCGTTCGCGACTGCCGCCCGATTGACAATCCCGGCATCTATCAGGTGCAAGCAATGATCGCGGCGGTCCACGCCATGGCGCCATCTCTGACCGACACCGATTGGGCCGCCGTCGTCGCGCTTTACGACGCGCTCTTCTCCCTGAACCCCACCGCAATCGTCGCGCTGAATCGGGCGATCGCTGTGGGCGAGGTCGACGGGCCCGAGCGTGCGCTTGCGCTGATTGGCGGCCTCCCGCTTGAGCGCTATCACTTGTGGCACGCCACGAGGGCCAACCTCTTGGATCGATTGGGACACGGCCGAGAGGCGCGGGCCGCGTACGCAACAGCGGCCTCGTTGGCCCCGTCCGACTCGGAGCGAGAGTTCCTCGAGGCGAAGGCCGAGCGACCGTGACCTCGCCGACGCACATCCGCGGGGCCGCAACTCGTGATGCAGGCGGGCGCCTGCCCCATAGACGCGTGAGGTTCCCTGCTCATCCCCCGGTTCCCGTCCAGGTGACGGGGGACTTGAGTCCCGGTAGCCTCTGACACATGAGAACGATGAAGGCGGTCAGGCTGCTGGGTGCTGCCGCGATCATCACCGCCCTGGCCGCGACCACCTACGCCGCGGTGCGCGACGGCGTGTTCGTGCTGTGGAACTTCTTCGGCTTCTTCACGATCCAGTCGAACGTGATCGGCGTCGTGGTGCTGCTCGTCGCGGTGCGGTACACGGCCGCCGCAAGACCACGCTGGGTCGAGCTGGCGCGCGCTTGCGCGACCGTCTACTTGGTCATCGTCGGCATCGTCTACTGGACGCTGCTGGTGGGCGTCGATGTCCAGATCGCCTACCCGTGGGCCAACGTGATCCTCCACGGCGTGTCGAGCGTGCTGCTCCTCACGGACTGGTTGATCGAGGGCCCGCGCGCCACCCTCCCGTGGCGCGACGCATGGGTCGTGCTCATCTACCCGGCGGTGTGGCTCGCGGTGGTCATCGTGCGCGGCGCGACAGACGGCTGGGTTCCGTACCCCTTCCTTGATCCCAGCCACGGCTACATGAGCGTTGCCGTCGTGGGACTCGGGATCGCCGCGGTCGGCTACGGCTTGGGGCTCGCGGTATTCAGGCTCACTCGCTGGCGCGTCGTCGCTCCGGCCCGACGACCGGGACGTTGAGACATGGGGATGAAACAGGGCGCGTGACACACTGACCCGGTGACCGAGCGCGACGCCTTCTCCCTGCGCGTCCCGCGTCACCTTCGCCACGAGTTCGCTCACGGCGCCAAGGAGATGCTCCCCCTGTCGATCGGCGGCGCCGTCTTTGGCCTAGCGATGGGCGCGCTCATCGCCTCGTCGACGACCATCAGGCCATGGGCAGGCGCCGTCGGCACCTGGACACTCAATGCGGGCGCGGCCCAACTCGCCCTCATGGACCTGCTCGAGCGCGGCGCGCCGTGGCTCATCATCCTGGGCACCGTCGCCGTGGTGCAGGCGAGGTTCGCGTTGTACTCGGCGTCGCTCGCGCCCATCTATAAGGTCTTTCCCCGCCGCTGGCGCATCGTGCTTGCCTATCTGCTCACCGATCAGGCGGCGTCGTTCGAGAAGCACTTCACTCCCCTGCTCCCCGATCCGGTCCGCCGACGCTGGTTCTTCCTCGGCGGGGCGGGCCTGTTCACCGGCCTGGCGGCGGGAGGGGCGATGCTCGGCATCGTCATCGGCCCCGTCATCCCCTCGTCGTGGCAGATCGGCTTCATCGTCCCGCTCATGTTCCTTGCGATCATCCTGCGGACCGTGAGCGATAGGCCAAGCCTCATGGCGGCGCTCATCGCCGCGGGCGTGGCCGTCGCCGCGCGCGACCTTCCGTACGGCGCCAACGTCATCGTCGCGACGGTTGCCGGCATCGGCGTCACCCGCCTGCTCGCCCCAGCGTCGTGGTACCGCGGCGCCCCCACGGGCGAGGCAAACGAACCCAGGGAGGGCACCCCGTGACCGCGCTCATCCTCTTCTTCCTCGCCTCGGCGCTGACCTTCGCGATCAAGTACGCGGGGATCGCGCTGTTCGCGGGCGAGCGCGAGCTGTCCCCCGGTTGGGCGAAGACCCTTGAGCTTGCGGGCCCTGCGGCCATGGCTGCCATCGCGGCCAACACGTTACTGCTGAGCGGGGGCGGCTTCAGGGCATTCGGCGCATGGCACCTCATGGCGCTTGCCGCGGCCGCGGTCACCGTCTGGAAGCGGGACACCAACTGGATCCTGCTGGGCGGCGCCGTGGCATTCGCCGTCTTCCGCCTGCTCGGCCTGTGACGCGCTACGGTCGACGCATGGTGAGGAATCGATGAGCCGCGCGTGGGATGTTGCTGGCTACACGCCTGTCATCGTCGCGATGCTGGTTGCGGTGGCCGCCGTGCTGCTCGTCGCGCGGATCTCCGTCGCGAGGGGCGGCGCGCGGGTGGCGCTCAAGGCGACCATGTGGGCGATGCTCGTGGCGACGACCGGGGTGATCCTGGTGGCGACGATCGGTTTCAGTGTGGGGGACTCTGAGCCGGGCTCTCGCGTCAACCTGCATCCGTTCGTCGAGATCAGGCGCGGGCTCAGGTCGTCCTCGGACGCGGTCATGGCAAATCTCTACGGCAACATCGCCATGTTCGTCCCCATCGGCCTGCTCCTCGTGTGGCTGTGGACCTCGCCGCTCATCGCGCGCATCATCATGGCGACCATCGCGGGAGCCGGCCTGTCGCTCATCATCGAGCTGATTCAGCTCACCCTGCGCCGCGTGGCCGACATCGACGACGTGATCCTCAATGGGTCAGGGGCTCTGCTCGGCGCGGTCCTCGCCGCCGCGGTGGTCGTGCTCATACGGATCGTGAAGTGGGTCAGGCGAAAGTCGCGACGGACTGGCGGGGGCGTCATCGACGACGCGGCCCATGCCCCGGTCGCTTAGGTAAGTCCCGACTCCTTGAGGTAGCGCTCCACGAGCGCTGGCACAGCCACGTCGATCGGCTCACGGATGATCTCCGACGCGTAGCGGTCGTAGTCCGTGGGCTCGGCGTTGACAATGATGAGGCTGGCACCCGCCTCGACGGCGATGCCCGCGAGGCTCGCCACGGGGTAAACAGAGAGCGTGGTGCCGATGGCGATGAAGACGGTGCACGACTGCGCCGCGTCGACTGCTCGACGCATCGCCTCCGCGGGCAGGGCCTCGCCAAAGTAGACGATGTCCGGCTTGAGGATGCCGCCGCAATGGGCGCACACGGGGTCGGGTTTGGCGCTCAACTCGGCGAGGACGTTGGCGGTCTTCACGCCTAAACCGCACCGCTGGCACGATGTCGTGTGCAGAGTGCCGTGGAGCTCGACGACGTCTTCGGCGGGGGTGCCCGCCGCTTGGTGGAGACCGTCGAAGTTCTGGGTGAGCACCTCGCCAGCCACGCCCGATGCGACCAGGCGAGCGAGCGCCAGGTGCGCCGCCGTCGGCGTTGCAGCGCGGGCTGGGCTGATACTCCAGTCGAACCACCCCGCGACACGCACGGCGGGGTCGCTGAGGAAGGCGTCGATGTCGAGCAACCGCGCGCGATCGGGGTGAAGGGTCCACACGCCCGCCGGCCCGCGGAAGTCTGGAATGCCGGAGCCGGTCGAGATGCCCGCCCCCGTGAGGATGGCGATCCTGGATGCGGGCATGCTCCGAGCGTACGCCGGGGCGCGGTGGCGCCGGTCGCCCCGGGGCGAAGCCGATGCCCTACTCCCCTTAGTATTGCGGGGCGGGCCTCTAGCTCAGTTGGCAGAGCAGCGGACTTTTAATCCGCGGGTCGTGGGTTCGAGCCCCACGGGGCCCACCTGGTAGATCACTGTTTTGTGGTCGCAGTCTGCGCGCCGCGCGGGACGACCCCCGCCATCGCAACGCACACCTTCCCTCGCGCGCTTCCCACCGTCGGCAGAGGCAGCGAAATAGGATTCTTCGTGGAGCGCGATGCCGGGGTGGATTCGCGGATTCGACCCCGCCTGAGGCACGCGAACACGTGCGGCGCCAGGAGGGATCACTCATGTACCAGACCCGATCGCTCGCCGGCTCGGCCGACGCTCTCGCTGCCCACCTCGACGACGCCATCACCAAGGGCAGCGTCTCCGCATCGATCGAGCACCAAGACGAGCGTTCGATCGGGGACGCGCGCATGATCCTGCGCACTTACGAGCGGTACAGCATGACCGGAGGGAACCGCCTCACGCTGTCGGTGAGCATCCTCGCCGTCGGCGACCGGATGGAGGTCGCGCTCACGACGTCAGGCGGCAGCCAGGGTGTGTTCTTCAAGATCAACACGTTCGGTGAGGGCGCGTTCATGGACAAGGGTCTCGAGGCCGTCGACGCCTTCTCTGGAGCCTGAATTCTTTCGGCCGCGGTCGTCCTATTGGCACCAGGCCCTGGCCCACGGTCGGGGGTGCGTGAAAGACTCCCTCCATGTCGACAACCCTGCGCCCGATGAGCGCCGACCGGCTGCCCGGCTGGCTTGAAGAAACCACCCTCGCGTACATCGAAGAACTCGTCGGCTCCGGCCGCACGCGCGACGACGCGGTCCTGCATTCGGCAAAGAGCATGGCCCCCGCCTTCCCCGACGGCCACCCCGCGCCGGGTCACGCGGTCTTCGACGTGCTCGACGATGCGGGCCAGATCGTGGGCTACCTGTGGATCGGTCCCGACACGAGCGAGGACCCCGCCGCATGGTGGGTGTGGGACATCGAGATCGATGAGGCCCAGCGCGGTCACGGCTACGGTCGTGCGGCGATGGTCTTGGGCGAGGACTACGCGCGGAGGCAGGGCGCCAGGACGCTTGGCCTCAACGTGTTCGGTTCCAACGCGGTCGCACGCTCCCTCTACGAGAGCCTCGGCTACGCGACAACGGCCCTGCAGATGCGCAAGCCGCTGGACCCCGCGCACGACTAGCTGGGGTCCTCGGACTCCATGGCGGCGTTGAACTCGTGCTTGCTCGACTGCCAGCCATCCTCGTTGAGACCCGTGCGCCAGTAGCCCGAGATCGACACTCGCGAGCGGTCGAGCCCCGCGTCAAAGAACAGGAAGCGACGCATCGGCTTCACCATGTCGGCGCTGCCATGGACGAACGCCTCGAGGACTCCCTCGGGTACGCCCGCGGCGATCACCGCTCGCGTCAGCGCCTCTCCGTACCGGAGCCCATGCTCGTCCCTGTGCACCCAGGTGATCTCGGTGCGCGACGTCAGCCGCAGCGGCTGGTGGTGCTCCGCCGATGCGACCTCGATGAAGACCGATGCCCTGGCGTCGGCAGGAAGGGTCTCGAGCGCGGCCGCAATCGCGGGGATCGCGGCCTCGTCGCCGACCAGAAGGTGCGCGTCGGCGTCGGCCGCTGGGGCCCACGCTCCGCTTGGACCCATGAACGTGATCTCGTCGCCCGGCCGTGCGCGCGCGGCCCACGGGCCGGCGAGCCCCTCGTCTCCGTGGATGACGAAGTCGATCGCCATCTCGTTTGCCTCGCGATCGAAGCGGCGAATCGTGTACGTGCGCGTCACGTCGCCGAACCTGAGCTTGACGTAGGAATCGGTGAACGTGAGCTCCGGTAGGGCGCGCAGACCCTCGCCGGTCAGGATCACGCGAACCATGTCGCGCGCCACGGTCTCGGTGCGCACCACCGTCGCGGTATGCACGGGGCGGGGAGGGCGGGCGGGTGTTGTCATCGCCCCCAGCCTACGAGGGCCTCGGGCCCGATGACTCTCCGGCTCCGAAACGCCGCTCGGGGATCGCGGCGCGAGTCACGGCCCGTCTGGCGAAGGCGCCGTGCCTTGGGCGACGGATCTCACCGCAGCAACCACCCAGCCAATCGAAGCGATGAGGACAAGGAGCAGGGCAAACAGCCAGGCGACCGGCCGAATGACGGCCACCGCCAGTACCGCCACAGCCGCGACGATCAGCGTCGCGGACACCACGGGGAAGCCCCGATTCTCGGCTTTCGTGTGGGGAAGCGTCTCTGACACGCCCACGAGCGACACGAGGAAGAGCGACGTCGCCCCCGCGAGAAGCCACGCCGTTGGCGCGGGCGTCTGCGGCTCGCCCGCATGCTCGACGAGGCTCACGACGGCCGCGCCTGCCGCCACGATTGCCGCCGCGATCGGCAGGTGCCAGCCGATCCACGCGCCGAAGACGCGCGGCTCATTCGCAGGAATGTGGTGGCTGACAAAGTCAAAGTAGAGCCACCAGAAGGCGAAGGCGAGCAGCATCCCAAACACCGCCGCAACGATGCCGGTGGTGGCCAACTCGGCACCCGACAGGCCAATCACCACGCCAGACACCACCTCGCCGAGCACGAGGATCGTGAACAGGTCGAAGCGCTCCACCACTGACTCCGTCGGCACGGTCGCGACCTGGTCCACGGGGCGTCGGCGCATGAAGGTGGCGAGTGTCAAGGCCAGCCAGATGACGGCGAACGCCGCCCACATCGATAGGCGCCATGCCTCGGGCGCGAATGCGCTGCCGCCCACGATCGCGAGCCCGACCAGCATGAAGGCGACGTAACGCCTGGCCTGCGGGAGGTACTTGGGGTCATCGAAACGCTGGACGCGCCACCAGAACAGCGTCACGACCGCGAGCAGCAGGGCATAGACCGTCCCGAACTCACGCCCATAGTGGCCGGCGGCACCCTCGGTGAACACCGCAAGGATCGAGAGCAAGATCATCTCGAGAAAGACGAAGGTACGGGTGCGCCCATCCTCCCGGCCATGGAGCTCGTAGTACAGCGTGCCGTTGAGCCACAGGATCCACACCATGGCAAAGACCACGACAAAGGCGCCGACGCCGTCCCAGGTCACGTGGTGCGCGAGGGCGTGCGCCGCCCGCGCGACGACGACCACGAAGACCAAGTCGTAGAAGAGCTCGGCATAGCTCACCCTGCGCTCGTGGCGCACCTCACCGTGCGCGCGGGGCGGCATCCAGAAGCGTTTCCAAAACTGGCGCAGCATGTGCGCCAGAGTATCGGGCGCGCAGCGGGGCGCGCCAGAGAATGCCGCACCCGTGGCCGACACCAGCCGGCCGCTGACCTACTCGCCGCGCACGATCGCGAGGTAGTCGGGATCGACCACCTCGCCGTGAACGTCAACGAGCCCAAAGTCCATGGCCTTGTAGGTCCACAGACCAAAGCCGATCCCGTGTTCTCGCAGCAGGCCGAGGATGTCGCCGAGCCACGCGCGACGGCTCGCGGGGTCCACCCAGTCGGCCACGCCGAACTCTCCGCAATAGACCTCGTGGCCGGTGCGCTCGGCGAACGCCACTGCGGGCGCCAACACGTCGGCCATGAACTCGCGGTCCATGCGCCTGTCCACCTGCTGGTCGCCAAACTGGTTGAGCTGCGGATTCGCCGCGAGCCACTCGCCAAGGCCATGGAGGTAGCCGGGGTACAAGGGCGCGCCGCCCCATTCCCGCGGGCCCGACGCCCATGGCGCGTTCTGGTGCGTGAAGTACAGCGGCTCATATGTGTGGAAGGTGTAAACGACATTCGGGTCGTCGATCTCGACAAGGCCGTCGAGGCCGCTCACCGCGTTGTTGTTGGTACCGCCGATCATGATGACCGCGTCGGGCGCTATCGCCCTGATCGCCGCGACCGTGCGCGAGGCGAGCGCGTTCCACGGCCCGTTGTCTGGCAGCGTCACCTCGTTGAGGAGCTCGAAGACGATGGGGACGTTGGCGTTCGCGTAACGGCGCACGATGGTCTCCCACAGCGCGACGAAGCGGTCCTGGACGGCGACATCGGTGAACAGGGTGTTGCCCGCGGCGTCGCCCTCCTCGAGGTCGTTCCTGAACGTGAAGCCAGGCGCCTCGTGAACGTCAAGAATCACGGCGAGGTCCGCGTCGGCGCACCACTCGATGCACCTGTCGATGTACGCGTAGCCATCCTCGCGCGGCACGCCGATGGCGTCGTCCGACTCGATCACGGGGTAGTCGATGGGCAGCCTGACGTGGTCAAGACCCCACGCGGCAATCCGCTGGATGTCCCTCCTGGTGATGAAGGTCCGGAAGTGCGCGTGGTCGTAGGCCGCATATTGCGACAGCCATCCACCGAGATTGACGCCGTGGACGAAGTCCTTCATCACTGCCTTTCGAGTACATCCGTGGTCAAACCATCGTAGGCACGAGTTTGCGCACGGCCGTGGGACGTGAAGCCTTGCGCGCTCGGCCTCCAGCCGCGACGCTCGAGATGCTAGCGTCGCTCGCGTGAACGCGAACGAGGCCGCATGAGCAGCGACATCACCCCGCCGGACGCGCATCCGTCGATCACGCTTGAGACTGTCGTCTCGCTTGTTGCCGAACAGACCCCCGACTTCTCGCATCTTGGCATCGGCGAGCGCTTCGACGGTTGGGACTGCGCCATGTTCAGGCTGGGACGCGAGTTCGCCGCGCGGTTGCCGCGCACTCAAGAGGCAGTGAGGTTCCTCCAGGCCGAGATGCACTGGGTGCCGCAACTCTCCGGCGCATGGGACTTTCCAGCGCCGCGATTCGTGGCGCACGGGGTTCCCGGCCACGGGTTCCCGTGGCCGTGGGCGATTGTGACCTGGGTGCCAGGGCAGATGGCGGACGCCCTTCCCTTGGGCGCCGACGCAGGCGTTGCGGTGGGGCGCGCCCTCGCCCAGGTGCACACCCCCGCTCCCGACGACGCTCCCTTCAACGTGGAGCAGTCGATCCCCATGGCCGCCCGCGACGCCAAGGTTCGCGAGCGCGTGGCGGCGCTGGCCGCGGCGCCCGGTCCCCAAGGGGAGCTCCTCAACAGCGGAGCGGCGCTCGAAATCTGGGACCGGGCACTCGCCGCCAGCGAGCACACCGAATGGGTGTGGTCCCACGCGGACCTGCACGGCGCCAACGTCTTGAGCCACGACGGCGCCTTTGGCGGCATCGTCGATTG
>Ga0302299_10001128_pt1 | contig 15900 bp, 15 predicted proteins | sample III_Fen_N3_4_FD_198795 | JGI IMG/M metagenome (GOLD analysis project Ga0302299, IMG submission 198795) | Peat permafrost microbial communities from Stordalen Mire near Abisko, Sweden - III_Fen_N3_4 | ecosystem: Environmental > Terrestrial > Soil > Wetlands > Permafrost | place: Sweden: Abisko... | reverse complement strand
GTACGGCATCGAGCTGCCCGGCGACCTCAAAGCGATCCTCGGCAGCGAGCTCACGGTGAGCGCTGCGGGTGACCTCACCGACCCGAAGGTCCTTGGAGCCGCGCAGACGACCGACGGCGGCAAGGCGCAGGCTGCGCTCGACAAGCTGCTCACCGCGGCTGAGGTGGACCCGGGCGGGGTGGCCCAGCGGGTCGACGGGAACACGCTGTACGTGGGGTCGGCTCCCGGCGTCGTCGCAGCTGCCGGCAAGGGCACGATCGCGTCGGACCCCCTGTTCGTCCGAGCGGTCGCCGATGCGGATCAGGCTCAGGCCGTGGTGTTCGTCGACCTGGGCAAGGTGTGGCAGGCGTTGAAGGACAGTGGCGGCTCGGTGCCGTCCCTCAAGGAGGCTCAGCAGGTCGCCGCGATGGGGCTCAGCAGCGTCACCGGCAACGGTGACTCGACGCTGACCGTGCGGGTGATCTTCAAGTAGCCGCGGGTCCTGGTGGTTCCGAGGTGAGCCACCAGGCGCCGTAGAGCGGGAGTTCGAGCGTCGATTCGGCGAGCTGCACCGATCGGTCGGAGAGCTGGTCCCATGCCAGGGCGGGCAGTCCGTGCCGGGTGATCTCGGTGGACGAGATCCGCTGGGGCCGTTCGGACAGGTTGTAGACCTGCACGAGCAGGCCCGCGGCTGGGCGCCGGACGGCCAGGAGCACCGACGGGTTCGGCGTCTCGACCATGACCGTCTCGGTGGAGGCGTGCAACGAGTCGAGGCTCGCTCGCGCTCTGCCGAGCCGCACGATGCCCTGGAACATCCGGCCTTCGATCGAGGCCGGGTCGTGCCGCCGCTCGGCCAGGTCCCATGGCATCCGCGGGCGATGCAGCCAACGGTTGTCGTCCGCGTGCTCGGGCACCTCGGAGTACGAACGGTCGTTCACGAGCCCAAGCTCGTCGCCCATGAACAGCAACGGCGGTCCGCCGAAGCCGAACACGATGGCATGGGCGCACAGGAGCCGAGCAATGGCCAGGTCGAGGGCCTGCACGTCGCCGTCCTCGAGGGCCGCTTCGACGCCGGCCAGACTCGCCGCGGACCCACTGATCCGCCGGTCCCCGGTCGCCGGGTTGGCCTGGAAGACCTCTCCTCGGGCGAAGCTGTCAGGTCGTTCGCCGGCATAGAAGTCGGAGAGGAACGAGCGATGTGCGCCGCCGTGCCAGCCGACCGCGGCGGCGTCGTCGTCGTCGATGGCCCACCCGATGTCGTCGTGGCACCGCAAGTAGGTGGCCCAGCTCGCGGTCGTCGGCTTCGCCGGGAACCGGGCCAGAGCCCGCACGAGCATCCGCCCGTCGCGTGCGGCCAGGGCCGACCAGATCTGGACCATCAGCGAGTTGTGGTACGCCAGGTCCGAGACCTTGCCGGCGTGGGAGCCGGTACCGAGATACGCGACGACCTGCTGCGGCCCGACGATCGCCTCGGCCTTGAAGGCCGTCGCCGGTGCGACGATCCGGGTGATCGCCCGCAGCGCCTGGGCGATCGCATGGACCTCGGGCTGGTTCTGCGAGTCGGTGCCCTCGCGCTTCCACAAGAAGGCGATGGCGTCGAGCCGCAGACAGTCGATGCCGTGGTTGGCGAGCGCCAGGATGATCTCCGCGAACTCCGCGAAGACGTCCGGGTTCGCCCAGTTGAGGTCCCACTGCCAGACGTTGAAGGTCGTCCAGACCCAGCCCTGAAGGGCGTCGTCCCAGGTGAAGTTGCCGGGGGCGAACGCGGGGAAGACCTCGGGCAAGGTGCGCTCGTACGCGTCGGGGCCGGTCCGGTCGGCGAAGACGTGGAAGTAGTCGCGGTACTTCTGCTCCCCGGCGCGGGCCCGTTCGGCCCACTCGTGCTCTCGCGCCACGTGGTTCAGGACCAGATCGAGGGTCAGGCTCATGCCTTGCTCGTGCAGGGTGTCGGCCAGGTCGGCCAGGTCGGCCATGGTGCCCAGGTCGTCGCGCACGGCGCGGTAGTCCATGACCGCGTAGCCGCCGTCGTTCGGCCCTGGACGGGGCTTCAGCAGCGGCATCAGGTGCAGGTACGTGACGCCGAGCTCACGCAGGTACGGGACGCGGCGGCGAACTCCTTGCAGGTCGTCTGCGAAGCGGTCGGCGTAGGCGGCGTACCCGATGACGCTGGGCAGCTGCAGCCAGTCGGGCCGCAGCAGTCGGGCGCGGTCGAGCTCGCGCAGGCGGGCCGGTCGTTGCCGGCGGGCGCTCGCCATCAGCTCGATCAGGCGGGGGAGCAGCTGCGGGTCGTCGTACACCTGCCCCAGCCCCTGGACCAGGTCGGGGAGCCAGCGGTCGAGCCGGTCGACGAAACCGTCGACCTCGGCTTCGCCCTCAGGGCCGAGCAACGACCGGGCGAGGACCGTCGGGTCGGTGACCGCGGGCCGGGCCGAGGGCATTCAGGCTCCAGGTTCGTCAGGGCCGACAGGTCGGATGCAAACGCTTTCAGGTCGGTCAGGTTCGCACTCCCTGGGCGCGGAGTCCACCCCCCGTTCGGCCGGGTGGCTGCAAGCGCTTGCGTAGCCCTCGCCGACGATCTACGTTTCCACCACCAGGCCCCAACGATGTCGGCCTCAGTCCATGGCGGGAGCAGCGTCCGATGACGGTCAGCATCGAGGATGTCGCCGCTCGCGCCGGCGTCTCCACGGCTACCGTCTCCCGCGCTCTCCGGGGGCTGCCGAACGTGTCGTCCCGGACCCGACAGCGCGTCCAGGACGCCGCGCGCGCCCTCGACTACGTCGTCTCGCCCAGCGCGTCCAGCCTGGCGACGGGGCGCACCAGCACGGTCGGCGTGATCGTCCCGTTCGTCGGGCGCTGGTTCTTCGGTCAGGTGATCAGCGGTGCCGAGCTGGAGCTGCGCAAAGCCGGCTACGACATGCTGCTGTACGCGGTGGGCTCGGACGAGAGCCGGCGGCGCTTCTTCGGTGAGTTGCCGCTGAGGCGTCGGGTCGATGCCGTCCTGATCCTCACGCTGCCGCTGACCGAGAAGGAAGTCGCGTCGCTGGCCGGGTTGCGACTGCCCACGGCCATGGTCGGTGCCACCGTCGAGGGGTTCTCGTCCGTGCGGATCGACGACATCGCGGGTGCGGCCAAGGCGGTCAACCACCTGATCAACCTCGGGCACGAGCGGATCGGCATGATCACCGGCGCCGGCATCGAGCCGGCCCGCTTCACCGCCCCCGAGGAGCGCCGCGAGGGCTACCTGCGGGCGCTGGGCGCGGCCGGGCTGGCTGCGGACCCGACCCTGCAGGTCGACGGCGAGTTCACGATCGCAGGTGGCGGCCGGGCGATGTCTGCGCTGCTGTCCGCGAGCCGCCCGCCGACCGCCGTCTTCGCGCACTCCGACGAGATGGCCTTCGGGGCGATGCGGGCCATCCGTAGCGCCGGACTTCGCTGTCCCGAGGACATCTCCGTGGTGGGCTTCGACGACCACGAGATGGCCGAGCTGCTCGACCTCACCACCGTGGCTCAGCCCGTCCGCGAGCAGGGCGGGCTCGCGGCGCGACAGATTCTTGCGGCGCTCGCGGGCGAGGTAGTACCGCCCCACGAGATCGTCGAGACGCACGTCGTCATCCGCGGGAGCACGGCTCCACCGCCGCATCGCCCGGCCTCGACCGCGCTCCCGCTGCGCGCCGGCGCCCAACGCTGAGCACCGTGTCCAGCGTCGACGTCTGCATCGAGAGCACCCCGAAGCGGGCGTTCGCCGTCGCCCTCGGGTGGCCCGGCTGGGCGCGGTCGGGTAAGACCGAAGAAGCCGCGATCGCCGCACTGGTCGACTACACGGACCGATATGCGGTGGTCGTGAGCGAGGCTGGCCACGACCCTGCGGCGCTGACTGCGGCTGTTCACGTCGTCGAGCGGGTCGCTGGGGACATGACCACCGAGTTCGGAGCACCCGGCGCCATCGCCGCGGCCGACGCACTGCCCTTGACCGCGGCAGGTGCCGCCCGCGAAGCCGCCCTGGTGGCGGCGGCCTGGCGGGTCCTCGCCAGCACGGCGGCCGCCTCTCCTGAGGCCCTCCGCAAGGGACCACGCGGCGGAGGCCGCGACCGAGGACCCATGGTCGACCACGTCGTCGGAGCCGAGGCCGCCTACGCCCGCAAGCTCGGAGTCCGTGCGCCAAAGCCCTTACCGGGCGGTGCCGACCCCGCGGAGCTGATACGGGTCAGCCTGCTCGACCTGTTGGCGCGACCGTCGGACGGGACGCCACCGCGCGAGGGTGGCTGGCCGCCGCGCTACGCGGCCAGGCGGATCGCCTGGCACGTGCTCGACCATGCTTGGGAGATGGCTGACCGCGGTACGCCCTAGGGCTCAGCCGGGATCAGCGGGCGTGCTGGAAGTCGACCGACGAGTAGTCCTGCAACCGGTCGAGCCGGTGCTCGCTCTCGAGCAACCGGATGGTCCCGCTCTTGGAGCGCATCACCAGCGAGTGGGTCTCGGCCCGACCCCCCTGGTAGCGGACGCCGCGCAGCAGCTCGCCGTCGGTGATGCCGGTGGCCACGAAGAACACGTTGTCGCTGGTGACCAGGTCGGCCGTGGTCAGGATCCGATCGAGATCGTGGCCGGCGTCGATGGCGCGCTGGCGCTCCTCGTCGTCCCGTGGCCACAGCCGGGCCTGGATCACACCGCCGAGGCACTTCATCGCACACGCGGAGATGATCCCCTCGGGCGTACCTCCGATGCCCAGCAGCAGGTCGACGCCGGTGCCTTCGCGGGCCGCCATGATCGCACCGGCTACGTCGCCGTCACTGATGAACTTGATCCGGGCACCCGTCTCGCGGATCTCCTTGACGATCGTGTCGTGGCGGGGGCGGTCGAGGATGCAGACGGTGACGTCCTCGGGGTTCTCACCCTTGGCCTTGGCCACGCGCCGGATGTTGACGCCGACCGGTGCGGTGATGTCGACATAGTCGGCGGCGACGGGCCCGGTGACCAGCTTTTCCATGTAGAACACTGCCGACGGGTCGTACATCGACCCTCGTTCGGAGACCGCCATGACGGCGATCGCGTTGTTCATCCCCTTGGCGCACAAGGTGGTTCCATCGATCGGGTCGACGGCGACGTCGGCCTCGGGGCCCTCGCCGGTGCCCACGTTCTCGCCGTTGAAGAGCATCGGGGCGTCATCCTTCTCGCCCTCGCCGATCACGACGATGCCGTTCATCGAGACCGAGGCGATCAGCTTGCGCATCGCGTTGACCGCCGCGCCGTCGGCGCCGTTCTTGTCGCCGCGACCAACCCATCGACCCGCAGCCATGGCGGCAGCCTCGGTCACGCGGACGAGCTCGAGCGCGAGGTTGCGGTCGGGCACCTCGGGAGTGGCGTCGGCAGTCATGAGTCCGGTGTCCTTACCTGTCGGGCGCGGGCCGTGCGGTGCTCCTTGATCGTACTGAGGTGCGTAGGTGCGTGAGATCACCCGCCCGGGCTGGCCTCGCCCTAGTGGTAACCGCATCTGCGGCGCTAGAGTCCCGCTCATGCCGCAGATACGGATGATGGAGGCCGCCGAGCTGCTCGGGGTCAGCGACGACACGGTGCGCCGGTGGGCCGACGGGGGGCGCCTGCCGGTCGAACGAGGAGACGACGGTCGCCTCACGGTCGACGGGGCCGCGCTGGCTGTGTTCGCGCTCGCCCAGGCCGATGCGCCCGTGCCGGGCCCGGCAGTGCAGGCGTCGGCCCGCAACCGGCTGCGGGGGATCGTCACCCGCGTCATCAAGGACGGAGTGATGGCACAGGTGGAGCTGCAGGCCGGGCCGTTCCGGATCGTGTCGCTGATGAGCCGCGAGGCGGCCGACGAGCTTGGGCTGGAGCCCGGCGTGATCGCCGTTGCCTCGGTCAAGTCGACCAACGTGGTCGTCGAGATCCCGGGCACCCGGTGACCCGGGCCCGGGTCCGCACCGCCGCGGTCTCCTTGACCTGCGTGGCACTCGCGGCCTGCTCGTCGACCAGCAGCGGGGGAGCGAGTGGTGGCCCCGGCGGTGGCCCCCACGCGATCACGGTCTATGCGGCTTCGTCACTGAAGGACGTTTTCACGTTGCTGGGCAAGAACTTCTCGGCTGCCAACCCTGGCACCACCGTGACGTTCTCGTTCGGCGCGAGCTCCACGCTGGGCCAGCAGCTTGCCCAAGGCGCCCCCGCCGACGTCTTCGCCTCGGCGAGCAACAGCACCATGCAGGCGGCTGTCACCGCGGGGGCCGTTTCCTCGTTCAGCGTGTTCGCCACCAACGTCCTCGAGGTCGCCACCCCACCCGACAACCCGGGCCAGGTCCAGGCTGTGTCCGACCTGTCGCGGGCCGGCGTCACGGTTGCCGTCTGCCAGCCCGCCGTGCCGTGCGGCGCAGCTGCGACCCAGCTGTTCGCCAAGGCGGGTCTCACGGTTCACCCGGTGTCGCAGGAGGTCGATGTGAAGGCGGTGCTCACCAAGGTGACGCTCGGCGAGGTCGACGCCGGCGTGGTCTACGTGACCGACGTGCTCGCGGCGGGAACGAAGGTGCACGGGGTGCTCATCCCGGCCGGCTCCAACGTCTCCACGTCCTACCCGATCGGGGTGGTGACCGCATCGAAGGAGCAGGCAACTGCAGCAGCGTTCGTGGCGTACGTGCTCTCGCCTGCTGGGAGCGCGGCTCTCACAGCAGCGGGCTTCGGGCCCGCGTGACGGGTGCCGGCCGGCGGGTCCGCTCGCGTGAACGAATAGCGCCGCCGTGGTCCCTGGGAGTGCCGGCCGCCCTGGCCATGATCTTCCTGCTACTCCCGTTGACGGCCCTCGTGCTCCGGGCACCGTGGGCGGCGATGCCGCGGCTGCTGAGCGAGCCGACCGTGCGCGACGCGCTTCGGCTCTCCCTGGTCACCGCGTCCCTCGCGACCGTTGTCGCGACAGTGCTGGGGGTGCCTCTGGCCTGGGTCCTCGCGCGGATCGAGTTCCCTGGGCGCTCGCTGGCGCGGGCCCTGGTGATCCTGCCGCTCGTGCTGCCACCAGTCGTCGGAGGAGTCGCCTTGCTGCTGGCCCTGGGCCGCCGAGGTGTCGTCGGGGGACTGCTCTACGACTGGACCGGCTGGTCCCTCCCGTTCAGCACTGCTGGCGTCGTGGTCGCCGAGACGTTCGTCGCGATGCCGTTCCTGGTGGTCACCGTCGAGGGCGCCTTGCGGGGCTTCGACCAGCGCTACGAGGAGGCCGGTGCGATGCTCGGGGCGGGTCGACTGACCGTCCTGCGTCGGGTGACCCTGCCGATGTTGGCGCCGTCGCTCGCGGCTGGCGCGGTGCTCTGCTTCGCTCGCGCGCTGGGCGAGTTCGGCGCGACGATCACGTTCGCCGGGAACGCGCCGGGACGCACGCAGACGATGCCACTGGCGGTCTACCTGGCTCTCGAGGACGACCCCGATGCGGCGATCGCGCTGAGCCTGGTGCTGCTCGTCGTCTGCGTCGGCGTGCTCCTGCTGCTGCGCGAGCGCTGGCTCCGACGCGACCTGCTCGGGTGACGCCGCCGATGCTCGACGCCAGGGTGGAGGTTGCACGAGGGTCGTTGTCGCTGCTGGTCGAGCTGGCTGCGGCGGCAGGCGAGGTGGTCGTGCTGCTCGGCCCGAACGGTGCCGGCAAGAGCACCACGCTGCGGGCGCTGGCGGGGCTCACTCCGCTGACGGCGGGCCGGATCACCCTGGACGGCCAAGTGCTCGACGACGTCGCGGCCGGGGTGTTCGTCCCCCCGGAACGCCGCCCGATCGGGCTGGTGCACCAGGATCCGCTGCTCTTCCCGCATCTGTCGGTGCGCGACAATGTGGCGTTCGGGGTCCGAGCCAGGGGCGCCGACCGGGCGCAGGCTCGCCGCGTGGCCGATGGTTGGCTGGAACGCCTGCGGCTCGTCGAGCTCGCGACCGTGCGCCCCTCGACGCTGTCCGGCGGACAGGCTCAGCAGGTCGCCCTGGCCCGGGCGCTCGCCGCCGGCCCGCACCTGCTGCTCCTGGACGAACCGCTGGCTGCCCTCGACGTGACCACCCGGTCGGTGGTGCGCACCCAGCTGCGGGACCACCTCAAGAGCTTCGGCGGCCCTTCGGTCCTCGTCACCCACGACCCGCTCGATGCCCTGGTCCTGGCCGATCAGCTGGTCGTCGTCGAGGCCGGCCGAGTGGTGCAGGCCGGGCCGCCGTCGGAGGTAGCGCGGCGACCGCACACCGACTTCGTGGCCCGCCTGGTCGGACTCAACCTCTACCGGGGCACGTGCGACTCGACCGGGACCGTCCAGCTCGACGGCGGCGGCGTGCTGCACGCCGTCGGTCCGGGTGCTGGTGTGGGCCCGGCGCTCGTCGCCCTGCGGCCCGGCGCCGTGGCCTTGCACTCCGTGCGGCCCGAGGGCAGCCCACGCAACGTCTGGTCCGGCACGGTGGCCGGCATCGAGCTGCTGGGTGATCGGGTTCGGGTAGCGGTCGACGGAACCCCGCCCGTCCTCGCCGACGTGACCGCCGCGGCCGTGGCGGACCTGGGGCTACGAACCGGACTCGGTGTGTGGATTTCGGTGAAGGCGAACGACCTTGAGGTGTACCGTTCCGCACCACCGCCTCGCTGACTGACCGATCAGTTTCGACCGTCAGTGGGGTGGCTCGGACCGCGGAGGGAGCGACGATGACGGCGCGCCGACGAGCGTGGCTCGTGCTCCCTGCAGCGTGGCTGCTCGCGACTTTGCCCGCAGGTCCGGTGGGGTCCGCTGCGGCTGCCGAGACCGCGCAGGTGGGGAACGTCGTCCTGCATGCCTGCCACGTCCTCCCACGGGCGCAGTGCGGCTCGCTGACCAGGGCCTGGGACCCGTCCGGGGTCGTTCCCGGGACCCTTCAGGTCGACTTCGCTCTCGTACCGCCAGCCGATCCCTCGGTGCCCGCGGTCGGAACGCTGGTGCCGCACGAGGGCGGTCCGGGGTACAGCACCTCGGGAACGGCGGCCTTCTACGCCCGGATGTACGGGCCGTTGCTCGACCACCGCAACCTGCTCCTCGTCGACCAGCGGGGAACCGGGAACACGGCAGCGATCAACTGCCCCGAGCTGCAGAACCTGGTGGGCAACTACGCGCGCGCCGCAGCCAAGTGCGCGGCCTCGCTGGGCGCGCACGCCAACCTCTACGGCGCCGAGCTGTCTGCCGACGACCAGGCGGCCGTCATCGACGCGCTCGGGCTGGGCCAGGTCGACCTGTACGGCGATTCGTACGGCACGTTCTTCAGTCAGGTCTTCGCCGGGCGGCACCCGGAGCAGGTTCGCAGCATCGTGCTCGACGGTGCGTACCCGGTCACCGGAGAGACCGCGTGGTACCCGACCCAGGGCCCGGCGATGCGATCGTCGTTCGAGAAGGTCTGTGCTCGGACTCCGCGTTGTGCGGCCCTGGGTGGTAGCTCGATCGCCCGGCTCGACCAGCTGCTGCAACAGATCCGCGTCGCCCCGCTGCACGTGGTCGCGGTCGGAGCCGACGGCAAGCAGCACCGGGTGACGCTCGACGGCCCGACGCTGACGTACGTGGCGTTCAACGCGACCTACGCGGCGCCGACGTACCGGGAGCTGGATGCGGCGGTCCGGTCCGCCCTGACCGGCGACGCGGTGCCCCTTGGCCGGCTCGCGGCAGAAGCGCTCTTCACCGGGCCCGGCGGTGGCTCGCCCTCGGTCTACAGCGAAGGGCTCGACGCGGCTGCCAGCTGCCAGGACTACCCGCAGCTGTACGACATGACCGCTCCACCCGCCGTGCGGCAGGCCCAGTTCACCCAAGCCGTTGCGGCGCAACGACTTTCGGACCCTGGCATCTACGGACCGTTCTCCGTCGACGAGTACCTCGGGTCGTACTGGGAGGAGCAGGACTGGTGCCTCGACTGGCCGGTCGCCGGTGCGGCGCAGGCCCCGGGGCCACCGCAGCCGCTCGCCGGCCACTACGCCGACGTCCCGGTCCTCGTCCTGTCCGGTGAGCTCGACTCGATCACCACTCCGGCCGAGGGTGCGATGGTGGCGGCGGAGTTCCCCCGAGCTCGCCAGGTCGTGGTGGCCAACAGCTTCCACGTCGACGCGGTGGGCGACACCGATGGTTGCGCGCAGGGGTTGGTCCGCAGCTTCGTCGCTAGCCCGCTCACCGCCCTGCCTGCCTCGCTGCTCGCCTGTGCGGCAGCCGTGCCGCCGATCCGCGCGACGCCGACGTTCGACCGCTCGTACACCGAGGCCTTGGTCGTGCGGGGCGGAGCGACCCAGGCCGCCGACGACCGCTCGCGCGCGGTCGTGACTGCGGCAGCAACCGTGGCCGACCTGACCGACCGCTATCTCCAGGCGGTGGGCACGGCGGGCCTCGGGCTTCGGGGTGGGCGCTGGACGTCGAGTGGAGACCGCACCGTGCACTTCTCGTTCACCGATGTGCGGTTCGCTGCCGACCTCGCCGTGAGCGGGACGGCGTCGTGGGACCGGTACGCGCACACCGTCCACTGCGTCCTGCGGCTCCGGCAGACCGACCCGGCCGGGCAGGTCGTCAAGGGCTCGGCCGTCGCGGGCGACCTCGTGGGCGATTGGAGCACTAGCGGCGTCGGTGTCCCTGCGCTACTCATCGGAAGCCTTGGCGGCCAAGAAGTCGCGCTGACGTTCGACGCACCCTGAGCCGTCGCTGCTATGAGTGCCTAGGGTAGTCGGCATGGCCCACGAAGACCTTTTGAGTGCCCGCCCCGACTACCCGATCCTGGCGACGTCCACATACCTGGTGAACAACTCGCTCGGCGCGGTGCACCGGCGTTCGGCCGACCGGCTGCAGGACTACTACACGGAGTGGGCCACCAGCGGTGTGGTCGCTTGGACGCACTGGCTCGACGAGATGCGCCGGATCGCTGACCTGGTCGGCGCGATCATCGGGGCCGAGCCGGGTTCGACGGTGCTGCGCCCTGACACCGCCTCGGCGATCGGGGCGGTGGCCTCGTGCATCGACTGGACCGGTCCGCGCAACCGCATCGTGTACACCGACCAGGAGTGGCCGTCGTCGCACTACCTCTGGACCGCGCACCAGCGGTTCGGCGCAGAGGTCGTGGTCGTCCCGTCCGACGACGGCATCCACCTCGACGTCGAGCGACTCGTCGCCGCCATCGACGAGCGGACGGCGATCGTCCCGATCTCGTTGGTGCTCTTCAGGTCTTCGACGTGCCCACGAGGTCGGTGCCCTAGTGCTGCTCGACGCGTACCAGGCGGCGGGGGCGCTGCCCGTCGAGGTGGCCGCGCTGGGGGCGGACTTCTGCGTCGGCGGCTCGGTCAAGTACCTCTGCGGCGGGCCCGGGGTCGGCTGGCTCTACGTTCGTCCAGGTCTGGTCGAGAGTCTGCGGCCGGCGCTGGTCGGTTGGTTCGGCCACGAGCGCCCGTTCGACTTCGCGTTCGAGGAGGTCCGGTACGCCCCGGGCGTCCGACGGTTCGCCGGAGGAACCCCAGCGGTGTCGGCCGCCTATGCCGCGTCAGCCGGCTACGAAGGTGTGCTTGCTGCGGGAGTCGGCCGCATCCGCGAGCGTTCGCTCTCGCTCACCCAGCCGCTGCTCGAGGGCGCGCTGGAGCACGGGTTCGTCGTCCGTTCGCCGCACGACCCGCAGCAGCGGGGTGGGCACGTGACGATCGACCCAGGTCGTTCCGAGGAGGTTCACGACGCGTTGCTGGATCGCGGCTTCATCGTCGACCACCGCCCGGGCGCCGGGATCCGGGTCGGCCCGCACTTCTACAACACCGCCGACGAGCTCTCGTCGCTCCTCGCCGCGATGGTCGAGATCCGCCGCTCCCTGGCTTAGTGCGATCAGGAGTACGTGAGCCTGCAATTTCGACCCAGATTTGCAGGCTCACGTACTCCTGATCATGCGGCCGCCGGCGTCGGTTCGGCGGACTCGCCTACGTCAGGGATCATGGGCGGGTGGCAAAGACGCGGCGGGGCTTCGAGTCGGTCGGTGACATGGTCCGGTCGCTGGGGGTCGTGCTCGCTGTGGTCCTGGTGACCGTGCTCATCACCATCCGCACGCACGGCCAGGAAGTGCGCGTCGTCAACTACACGCCGACGCTGACCGAGGCCAGGCGGGTCGCGCCGTTCGCGGTGCTCGCGCCGGCCAACCTCCCTGCGGACTGGAGGGCGACCAGCGGCGACTACTCGCCGTCCCAGCTCACGCACAAGGTGGGCGTGGTTCTCTGGCACGTGGGCTACCTCGCGCCCGACGGGAAGTACGTCGGCTTCGAGCAGACCAACGACGCGCTCGATCAGGTGGTTGCGGCCCAGCTCGGCCCGGCGCAGCAGGACGGCACGTCGACGGTCGGCGGAGTGACCTGGGCGCGCTGGTCCGACAGCAGCGGCCGCCGCGCGATCGCAGTGACCCAGGACAAGGTCAGCCTGGTTGTCCACGGAACGGCCGACTGGCCAGAGCTCGAACGCTTCGCGGCGGCGCTACGGAGCAGCTGAGACCGGAGGGCTGGCTGAGATTCGAGGGCCGGACGCCGCCGCGGCGGCGGAGACCAGGCTCGGCAGCGCGAGCCGGAACGTCGCACCCGCAGAGGTGCCGGTGGCGACGCTGGCGGACCCCCCGTGGTCGTGTGCGGTCTCGGCGACGATCGCCAGCCCGAGGCCACGCCCTGGGAGCGAACGGGTGGTGGGCGAACGGTAGAAACGGTCGAACACCCGTTCCGCGTCGTCCGGGGCCACCCCCGGCCCTTGGTCCGAGACGGTGATCGCGCCGACGCGTGCGGCGACCACGACCCGACCGTCAGGCGGGCCGAACTTTGCCGCGTTGTCGAGCAGGTTGACCACGGCTCGCTCCAACGCCACCGGCCGGCCAGTTACGACGAGATCAGGCGATGCGTCCACGTCGATCTCGACCCCCGGTGCGCGGAGCCGGACCCGGCGGCTGGCCCGGTCGAGCAGCGCTGCCACCTCCACGGTCTCCTCTGCCTCCGGAGCGGTGTCCTGCCGAGCCAGCTCGACGAGCTGCGTGAACAGGTCGGACAGCTCGACGAGCTGCGCCTGGAGGTCGCCGAGCAGAGCGCGCCGGTCTGCCACCGGGAGCAAGGTGTCTGCGTCCGGGTGCCCTTCGATCCGCAGGAGCAGGTCGAGGTTGGCCCGCACGCTGGTCAGAGGGGTGCGCAGCTCGTGGCTAAGGTCGTCCACGAGACGGTTCTGGTGCTGGCGGGTGGCGTCCAGGGTGACGAGCATCCGGTTCACGCTGTGGGCGATCCCGGCGATCTCTTGGGGACCGACCTCAGGGATCAGCGCCGACAGGTCCTGGGTCTGGGCGACGAGCTCAGCCGCGTCAGCGATCTCGCGCACCGGCTTGAGGGTTGCGCGGCTGACGAAGATGCCGATCAGGGCGGCACCCGCGATACCCAGCGTGCAGGTAGCAAGCAGGAGGATCAGCAGCCCGCGCAGGGTCTGGTCGATGTCCTCGATCGAGCGCGCGTCCTGCACCGCGCCAGCCGCACCGGCCCCGAGAGTCACCATGCGCAGGTGGATCCCGTCGACTGTGACATCGCGGAACGCGGTGCCTGTACCAGCGGCAGCGATCTGCAGGTCCTCGGCCGAGACCGGGAGCGCCGCCGTCTGCAGTGCCCCGAACGTCGGCCGCGTGACCGTCCCGTTGGGGCTGATCAGCTGGGAGTACAGGCCCGGCGCGTTGGTCGAGGGGCGACCCTGTCCCGGGTTCGTCGGTGGAGGCGAGCTCGGCGGGGACCCGACGAAGGGGGCACCGTTGGCGAAGCGCTGAGCCCCCCGCAGCAGCGACTGGTCGGCGTTGTCTCGGAGCACCCGGCTGGAGGCGGCGAACGAGATCAGCGCGATCACGACCACGACTGCGGCCACGACGGAGGTCACGAGCGTCGTGGTCCGTCGGCGCAGGCTCGCCCGCTGGCCGCTCATCCCATCTCTCGCAGCGCGTAGCCGATCCCGCGAACGGTCTGGAGCAGGCGGGGCTCGGCGCCCTCTTCGAGCTTGCGGCGCAGGCCGGAGACCACGACGTCGAGCGCGTTGTCGCTCGGGGCGGCCTGGTCGTCCCAGACCCGGTCGACGATCTGGGTCCGCGAGATCACCCGGCGGGGATTCTCGACCAGCAGCTCCAGGACGCCGAACTCGAGCTTGGTGAGGATGACCTCGCGGGTGCCCCGCAGGACCTCGCGCGTGTTCACGTCTACGGTCAGGTCGGCGTAGGTGAGGCGGGTGCCGCTGATCACCTCGTGCCGCCGCACCAGGACCCGGAGCCGAGCCATCAGCTCGTCGAGGGCGAAGGGTTTGAGCAGGTAGTCGTCTGCTCCGGAGTCGAGCCCGTACACCCGGTCCTGTACGGCGTCGCGGGCAGTGAGCATGAGGACCGGCACCTGCAGCCCGCGCGCCCGGAGCTCTTGGCAGGCCTCGAATCCGGTGACGTTCGGCATCATCACGTCGAGCACGACGACGTCCGGCTCGTGCTCGGTCACTGCACCCACCACGTCGGCCCCGTCGGCCACCGCGACGACGCGGTAGCCCTCGACCCGCAGGCAGCGTACGAGCGCCGCACTGACCGAGGCGTCGTCCTCGGCCACGAGGACAAGCGTCCCCGGCGGGACGGCGATCCGCCCCGGCATCGCCCCATTCATCCCCGCCACACGGGTCCCTTCATGCCACTAGGCCGAGGTTTGGTGCTGGTCACGCTATGCCAGCGCGGCCGATGTCACCTGCTCCGCGGTCGGTCAGGCCGAAGCGGTGGGCGACGGGTTGCCGCCCGGGCCACCTTGGTCGCCGTTCGGGCCGCCGGTGGGTCGAGTGGGCAGCGTGAGCCCGCAGGCCTTGATGGCGGCGATCGCCTCGGGCGAGCGGAGGATCGAGAAGATTCCACCTGCGCGACCACCTGGACCGCCCGAGGGGAACCCGCCCGACGGGAACCCGCCGGACGGGCCGGGCGAGAAGGTGGGCCGAGTGCCGGGCGACCTGGTGCCACCGGGGAACGCTGAAGGAGTCGGCAGGGTGATCCCGGCCGCGGCCAGGCACTGGCGGATCGCGGTCAGCTGCGCCGGGTCGAAGCCACCGCGCGCACGATCGCTGGGGGCGCCGGCCGTGGGCGAGGCAGCAGCGGTGGCAGTGGAGGCGGCTGCGCCCCCGCCGCACGCCGCGATCCCGAACACGCCGGCAGCGAGTACGGCGGCGAGGGCCGGGCGAGCAAGCGTGCTGGTGCGGGTGAACATCGAGGGTGTCATGTGGACCTTCCGAGAGGGATGTGGCATGGGATCACCCGGTGGGACGGGTGGTGACTGCGGTCGCGGTGACCTTGCCGTCGGCTGCGGCAGTGCCGATGACGCTAACGGTGCTCCCCGGCTTCACCGCCGACAGCGGCACGGACGTGGCTGAGGTGACGCTCGTGCCCTCGGGCACCGTGACGGTGATCAGCTTGCCGCCGAAATTGCGCACGGTGACGGTCGTCCCGGAGACGGATACGACTTGCCCGACGACGACCGGTCCGGCGGCGGCCGTGGTGGTTCCCGTACTGGCCCCGGTTCCGGCGTCCGGCGGCCGCGTACCGCCGAAGCCGGGGAACGTCCCGCCGCCAGGGAATCCGTTCGGCCCCGCCGCCGAGGCCGGGGTGCTGCCGTGGTTCTTCTGCACGTAGATCCCCGCGGTGAACGCGCCGACGAGCAGGAGCGCGACTGAGAGCGCCGCCGTGACCTTGTTGATCCGGCGGGGAGCAGGCAGCTCGAGTTCGTCGAAGTCGTCGTCCGGCGCGGACTGCTGACCGTCCGCAGGCGCCTGCGGTCCGTCCGGTTCGTCGCCCTCCGGCTGGAGAAAGTCGAGGATTGAGTCCATGGGTCGGCTCCGTTACTCGTAGCGCAAGGCGTCGATGGGGCGCAGGGCGGCTGCCCGGTTCGCGGGGTAGAGGCCGAAGAACAGGCCCACGGTCACGGCGACCCCG
>Ga0302299_10001127_pt1 | contig 15903 bp, 7 predicted proteins | sample III_Fen_N3_4_FD_198795 | JGI IMG/M metagenome (GOLD analysis project Ga0302299, IMG submission 198795) | Peat permafrost microbial communities from Stordalen Mire near Abisko, Sweden - III_Fen_N3_4 | ecosystem: Environmental > Terrestrial > Soil > Wetlands > Permafrost | place: Sweden: Abisko... | reverse complement strand
GCCGGAGAACCGCAGCGCCGCGGCCAACACGATCCGCGCGCTCGCGGGGTTCCGGCTGGTGGCGCAGGCGCTGCTACAGGGCAGGAGCGCGGCGATCCCGATCGCGACGCTGGTCGACGACGTCGAGCGGTTCGCGCAGCCGCTGCCGTTCGCCGCGCTCGATTCTCATACGGTGTCGGGCCTTCACGACCTCGGCCTCGCCGGTGAGGCGATGTCGGCGCTCGCGGCGAACGCGGTGCGCTCGGGGGCGTCCACCCAGCAGCTGGCGAGCGCGATCCTCTCGGGCGGCGGCGTGTTCGCCGACAACCGAGCGCGGCTCGGCGCGCGCCCCGGCGGGCTGTCGCCGCTGGCGGCGAAGACCCTCGCCTCCGGTCGCTCGGCACCGCCGGTGCTCGCGCCGGTCGCCGCGACGCTGACGATGCGGCCGGTGGGGCTCGCCAGGCCGGCCCGGGTCGTCCGGCGGCCGGACGATCCGCCCGTGGCGCTCGATCAGGCGCGGCTGCGCGCGGTGATGCGGGCGCCGACCGCACCCGCGCTGGACGCGCCGGTCGTGCCGCACACGACCGTGGTCAAGGTCGCGTTGCCCGACGACGTCCGCCGCGCCGCCCCGACCGCGGCGGACGCGCTCCCCGGCGCGCGGCTCGTGAAGCTGGCGCCGCCGACCGCGCCTCGCCCGACCACCGCGGCGATCGACGTGGCGACCCTGCACCACCCCGAGCTCGCTGGCGCGCTCGGCGCGCGGCACGCCAAGGACTTCACCGAAGCCGAGGTCGCGCTGCGCGACAAGGGCGTGGTCGTCGCCGCCGGAACCACCCACCTGTGGGATCTGCCGTCGCCGAGCAAGGGTGACGAGCTCGCGCTCGAGGGCGAGGGCGCGGCCCGCGTCAGCTTCCTGTCGCGCTCCGGCCGCGTGCTCGACGACTACGAGGTCCGCAGTGGCAAGGCCGCGAGCCGCAAGGTGCCGGAGGGGGCCGTCCGCATGGCGGTCAGCAGCCTCGGCGTGCCGGCGTCGAAGGACGACATCGCCGCCGGGTTCGGCGCGGTGAGCCTGGCCAGCGCCCCGCCGTCGGGTGCCGCGGTCGCCGGCTGGCAGGCCGGCGGCCACGTCCTCCAGCTCGACGCGACCACGCTGCTCGGCCGCGGCGCCGTCGTGGTGCTGTCCCGCGCGCACGCCACCGAGCGCGCCCGCCGGGTGACCAGCCAGGCGATCGTGGTGGCGGCGGAGGCGGTCGCCGGTCAGGCGGCGATCGAGACCTGGCTGCCGAGCGCTTGCGAGGTCGTGGCGGTCCTGCTCGAGCAGATCGATCCAGGCGCCGCCGCCGATGGCGATCTGGCGGTCGCGACGAGCGGCGCGCGCCTGGTCACCCCGCCGGTCCGCGCCGCGGGAGGCCGCCGCCGCGCGCTGTTCTACGACGTGGCGTCGCGCGAGCTCGAGGTCGGCCACTTCAGCGTCGCCGTCGCGAGTCGCGCCGGGTGGCGGCTCGCCGGCTGCGTCGGAATGCGCGGCCGCGCGGCCGACTGGGCGAGCCGGCTCGCCGGCGGTGTGCCCGACCACTTCGTCCCCGATCGGCCACTCTCGCCCGACGGCAGCGTTCGCGTGCGGCTTACACCTGGAGGTAAACCATGAGCGCACCCCCGCGCGGATCGATGGTCCTGTACGACGACATCGTGCCGGCGTTCGACGACGGCGACTACCGGCTGGTCAGCGCCACCGAGGTCGCGTTCGACGCCGAGCAGCACGCGCGCCCGGTTTTGCGCGCGTTCACGATCGACGGGCCGCGGTTCAACCTGCCGCCGGGGGAGGTCGCCTCGGTCTATCCGCCCCGCAACGCGCGCGGCTCGTTCGATCTCGGGTTGCCGCACGTCGCGCTGCGCCGCCGCACCCTGCCCTGGGAGCGGCCGCTCGACGCCAGGCGTCCGATCCCGCCGCCGGTGGTCAACCCAGGTGATCCTCCCCCGCTGGCGGCGCGGGCGCCGTGGCTGGCGCTGCTGCTGTTCGAGGACGGCGAGGACGCCGAGCTGCTGAGGAACGTGCCGCTCGAGCGCGTGGTGCCCGCTGACGTGTTCGCGCGCCTTGGCTCGCCCCGCAACATCCTGTGCGACGCGCTCGACGTCGAGCGCGGGCTGCTCGCCGACGTGCTGCCGTCCAAGGAGGAGCTGAAGCTCCTGGTCCACGTCCGCGAGGTCAACGTCGAGGATCGTGAGCTCGCCACCGGCTCCGGCGACGGGTTCTTTTCCGTCGTGGTGTGCAACCGGCTGCCGTCGCAAGGCGCCAGCTGCCGGGCTTGCCTGGTCTCGCTCGAGGAGCGCTCCGACCTGGTGGCGGCCAACCCGCCCCCCGAGGCGACGGTGGCGCCGCGTCGACCGCCGCGCGCGCGGATCGAGGCCGACAGCGAGCTCGACCGCGCCGAGCTGCGCCCGCACGACGAGCAGTTCGTGATGATCCCGGCGACGATCGGGTTGCCCGAGCCACGCCGCGCGCGCCTGGTCGTGCTGCACACCTGGCAGTTCACCTCGCAGGGCGCCGGCCGGTTCGAGGATCTGATGATGAACCTCGACGTCGCGATGGCCGGCACGGTGACCTCGGCGCAGCCCACGATGACCGATAGCGGTCACCTGGTGATGTCGCTCGGCGATCGCGCCGGTGCGGTGGAGGACGTCCTGATGCGCGGCCCGCTGGTCGGCGTGCCGCTCACCCGCGATCCGCTCGGCCCGTACCACAGCGCGGATCAGGCGCGCCGGGTGTCGCCCGAGACCGGGCTCGAGGACATCTCGTACGCCGCCGCGTTCGAGGTCGGTCGCCTGCTCGCCGCGTCGGATCGCGCGCTCGCCCAGGCGCTGATGCAGTGGCGGCGCGCGGCGTATCACCAGGCCGCGCTGCTCGACCACGTGTCCGCGCTGCGCGCGCGCGTCGCCTGGCCGCTGTCCGGTGACGTCCTGGCCCGCCTGCCCGAGGCGATGGTCCCGATCTGCCTGGCGGGCGCACTCGAGCGCCTCGTCGGCGGCACCGGGCCGATCGCGGACCTCGACGGGCTGCGCGCGGTGGCCGGCGTGGCCGGGCTCGATCCCGAGGTGGTGGCCAAGGCGTGGGGCCTGGGGTCGGCCACCGAGGCCCAGGCGATCCTCGCCGGCGCGGGCACGCTCGGGGTGGCGGTGGCGTCGCCGCCGGTCACGCCGCGGCCCGACACCACGCTCGACGAGGTCCAGAAGGACGAGGCCGGCCACAAGCGCCTCGCCGAGGCGCGCAGCCGGTTGCTCGGCAACGCCGCGACGCGGCTGGGGGGGCGGTGATGCGGCCCCCGTTCATCGACGGGCGCGCGGTGCTGCGCGAGCGTATGCGCGCAAAGGCGCAGGTCGACGCGACCGCGGCCCAGGCCGAGCTACCCGACAACCTGGAGTCGTTCCTCGCCCACCTCCGCCTGCTGGTCGGCGTGCCGTTCGAGTACCTCGTGCCGGACGCGCGCCTCCTGCCCGACGAGGCGATCCGGTTCTTCTACGTCGATCGCTCGTGGACCGACCGGCTGGTCGACGGCGCGCTCGCCGTCGGCAAGATCGGCACCCGCGAGCAGGCCCACCACCACGCGCATGCCGCCCCGGTCGCCGAACGGCTCGACGGTACCGAGCGCGCCGTGCGCGATCTGCAGCGCCGGCGCGTCCAGCTCGCCGACGTCCGGGCCACCCAGGAGGAGGCGCCGCCGCCCCCCGCGGGCGTGGTGACCGGGTTCCTGTTGCGCTCGGCCGCGGTCGCCGGCTGGCCGGACATGGACGTGCGCGCGTTCGACACCGTGCTGCACGAGCCGATCGATCCGGCGGTGGCGCAGGCCCACCAGCTCACGACGCTGCGCCTCGAGCGGCTCGCGCCGGCGGTGCTGTTCGCGCTGTTCGACGGGGTGCCGCAGCTCGTGTGGTGCGAGGAGCCGCACCACGGCGTCCAGTTCGGCGTCGAGCGCTCGGCCCAGGGCTTCGCGGTGCCGCGCCGCACGCCGACCGGCCAGCGCGAGCCGGCGCCGCTGATCAACGCGCCGACCCGGGCACGCAAGCCGCGCGTGCTGTCGATCGCCGGCCTGCGCCGCGAGCTGTGGAAGGCGCGCGCGACCGACCCCGCGATGGTCGCGCAGACCGGCAGCGCCGCGCTCGCCATCGAGCTCCTCGACGTGCCATGGCGCCAGCGCTTCCAGGGCGCCGGCGGCGCCGACCTCCACCATCCGCACGCCGCGCCGGTGCGCATCGAGATCGTGACCCGGGTCGCCGACGCGAGCACCGCGGCGGCGTTCGACCAGGTGGTGCGGCGATGACCATCGACCCGAGCCTGCGGCTGGGGCTCACCGTGGCCCACGATCTATCGCCGCGCGCGATCGCGACCTGGAGCCCGCACGTGGCGCGGACGCCGCGCATGCTGGTCCCGGTCCAGCTCGACGCGCTGGTGGTCCGCCCCGGTGAGGCGCGCGGGTTCGCCAACCTCCACATGACGCCGCCGGCCACCGGCACCGACGTCGACGCGGCCGACCTCTTGCCCGCTCCGTTCACCGACCTTCTGCCCGCGGGCCGCGCGCCCGGGGTGTACCTGCACTGGGCGCTGCCCGACGCGCTCACCCGCGGCAGCCAGGGCGCAGACGGCCAGGTCGCGTTCCCGCCGGTCCCCGATCGCTGGCTGATCCTGCGGCTCGCGCCGTCGAGCGATCCGTCGCGGCGCGCGGTGCGCGGCTGGGTGCTCAACGCGTGGGACGAGACCCCGATCGCGCACGACCTCGCGACCTGGGTCGAGCCCGGCGTCCCCACGGATCAGCCGCCGCCGACGCTGAACGCGCTCGGCCACGGCGACTTCGCGTGGGCCGCGATCTACGACAACGTCGAGAACCGGCTCGGGTTCCACGACCCCCTCGGCGACGTCTCGGCCGGCCCCGTGGCGTACCTGGTGTGCGGCTGGTTCGCGTCCACGGCCTACGATCCGCTCGGCGATCCGGCCGTCCGCTCGCTGGCCGACTTCCACGCGCGGATCGACACGCTGCGCTGGAAGCTGGCCACCGCCGATCTCCAGCAGGCGGTGGCGCACGCGCAGGCCCACCTGAAGGCCGCGTTCGACGTCGGGCTGTATCAGCCCAGGGGCAGCTTCGATCTGCTCGGCGAGCCGACGACGCCGCGGGTCAACGAGGCGGGCGAGGTCGCCACCGAGGGCGCGTTCTGGCCGCGCGCGACCCTGTACCACGGCTCGGTCGTCGGGATCGGCTGGCCGACCCCGGCGTGGCCCGGGCACCCCAAGGGTCTGCTCGGCGGCGAGGTCGGCGGGCCGCCGCAGCCGGGCGCAGTGCAGGTCGCGCTCGGCAACACCGCGGCGGAGGCGCTGGCCGCGCTGGTGGCGCGGAGGAACGCCGCGCCCGGCGAGGCGCGCGTGCTCGAGGCGTTCCAGCTCCACGCGCTGTCCGAGCTCGACGCCCCCGACGGACGGGCCCGCCTCGATCAACGGCTGCACGCCGCCGCGTTCGGCGCGCTGGTCGGTCCGTCGACCGCGGAGGACCAGCGCCAGCCCGGGACGCCGGTCACCCCGACGCCCGCGCCGCCGGGGTCGCCTGGTCCCGGGATCTTCGCCGACCGTCACCCGAGCGAGCCGGTGCCGCCGGCGCCGCCGCCGAGCGTTGCGCCGCCGCCCGAGACCCGGTCGACGCGGTTCATCTCGGCGCTCGAGCGGGCCGAGACCCAGCTCGCCGTCGGCGGGCTGTCGGCGGTGCTCGACGGTGTGGCTCCGCCCGACGAGCCGCCGGCGGTCGAGCCCGATCGCACCGTCGTCGTCGCCCGCTCCGGCGCCCGGTTCTTCCACCCGGTCGACCCGGTGATCCTGGTCGAGGGCGCGCACCGCAGCGCGAAGCACGGCGGCGACGGCCGGTTCAGCCACGACGGCAGCCTGGCGTGCCGGCTCACCGGCCTCCACCTCGCCGAGCTGTCGAGCCTGGCGGATGCCAGGTCGGGCGCGCGGCTGGCGGTGCGCGGCGACGATCTGCTCGCCGGCGGCGTCGACAGCGGGAGCGTCCCGCCGGAGTGCAGCGATCTCCTGCGCGAGCTCGCGCTGCTCGACCCTGGCTCGGCGAACGCCGCAACACAGGTCCTGTTGCCCGGGGCCACGGCGGCCCAGCGCGACGCGCTGGCGACCACGCTCACCGTCGAGCAGACCGCGTGGTGGGCGGTCCGCGACCGGCGGGTCAACCAGGCGCCGCTGCTCCACCACAGCGGGCTCGCCGGCGTGTTGCCGTCGCCGATCGCGGTGACGCCGCCGGTGCGGCCGTGGGCGCCGCTGTTCCTCGAGTGGCAGGCCCAGTACCTGCCCTCGGTCCAGGGCATCGCCGACTGGGAGCTCGGCGAGATCGACTTCTCGCCGCGCGCCGCGCCGACCCCGGATCGGGCGATCCCGCTGTCGGGCCGCAGCTTGCTCACCGCCGGCGCGGCGGACAACGTCGCGGCGGCCGCGCGGCGCGCGCTCGACGAGGCCGGGCGCATCAGCTCGGCCACCACGATCGACCCCGACACGGTCCAGCGCTTCACGTCGAGCCTGGCTCGCACGCTGGTCGATCGCCTGAGCACTGTGCGCCCGCCGGCGTCGGGGACCCGGGACGAGCTCGCGGACGTGGTGTCGGCGCTCGAGAGCCTGGACGTCCTGTCCGGCGCGCTCGACGGCGTCAACACCGGCCTGCGCGGCGGGTTCCCCGGCGACGGCGAGTCGCACCCCGACGGCGGTGCGCCGCCCGGCTTCGTGGCGCTGCGCGCGGGTGCGCTCCGGCTCACCCGGCTCCGGCTCGTCGACGGTTTTGGCCAGACCCTCGAGCTGTCGCCCCAGGGCGTCGTGATGTCCGAGCCGCTCACTGCCCCCGAGCAGCCCGGGCTCGCGCAGCTGCCGCCCCGGTTCACGGCGCCGGCGCGCGTCACCCTGCGCTACTGCGACGCGACGGGCGGCGACGCCGAGGCCGGGGGCGACGTCAGTCCGGTGTGCGGTTACCTGCTCCCCGACCACCTCGACGGCGAGCTCGAGCTGTTCACCGCCGCCGGCGAGGGCCTCGGCAGCGTGCGGCCCGATCCCGAGGCCGGCGTGGCGTGGTGCGATGCTCCCGGCCGGCCAGCGACGCTGCGGCCCGGGGCTCCGCCCGGAGCGAACCGCTTCCTCGCCGGGATCGCCGAGCTGTTGCTGCGCTGGGGCGTGGCGGATGCGTCGTCCGGCGGCGCGCGCGAGACCGCGCTGGCGGCGCTGCTCCGCATCATCGACGCCTCGCTGTGGGCGGTCGATCCGTACGGCCATATCGGCGAGGAGCACCTGTCGCTGCTGATCGGCCACCCGGTCGCCGTCATGCGCGCGCGGTTGCGTGTCGAGCTACGCGAGCCGATCGATCCCGAGGCGGCGAGCCGCCTGGCGGTCCCGGTCCGGCTCGGCGCGCTGGCGCACTGGCAGGACGGCCTGTTCGGCTACTTCGTCGACGATGACTACAGCACGCTGTACTGCGCGGATCGCGCGGTGGCCGCGTTCGCGCGCGAGGTTGGCCCCGGCCGCGGCTTCCTGCAGACCATCACCGCGGTCGACGACTTCTATCGCACGTTCGCCGACGACCTCGGCGCCGGCGCACACGGGGCCAGCCCGGTCGGCCACCCCTATGTCTCGCCGAGCGAGGTGATCTACGTCCACCCCGGCCAGGACGTCTGGCTCACGCTGCTGGTCGAGCCGCACGCGCTGGTCCACGTCACCTCGGGCGTGGTGCCGCGCAAGGACATCGGCATGCGCCGCGAGTGGCTGGTGCCCGGCCTCGATCAGCTCGCGCCGACGTTCCGGTTCGGGCCGGTGCTGGTCGATCCCCGCACCATACGGATGCCGGTGCCCGGCGACCTCGAGGGGACCTGGAGCTGGGACCACCGCGCCGACGCGACGACCTGGACCGAGCAGCCGGTCACGCACGCGACCGCCGAGGCCCGGCTGGCGCCCGATCCGCCGGTCGCCGAGGAAGGCTGGCTCCGGCTCACGCCGCGGCCGCCGAAGCAGGGCGGGGCATGACCACGCGGTGGGTGCCGCGCGGCCCGGTCTGTGTCACCGGCTCGCAGCTCGCGTTCCTGACCAAGGAGATCGACGACGTCGGCCGCGGCGTGTCGTCGGGCCGGAGCTCGGCGATCGCGCTGTCGCCCGACAGCCGCACGATCTACGCGGGCGCCGCGTCCGGCGGGGTATGGCGCTCGGACGATGACGGGGCGCACTGGCAGCCCCTGATGGACCGCGAGGCCTCGCTCTCGGTCGGCGCGATCACCGTCGCGCACGACGGCACCGTCTACGTCGGGACCGGCGAGCTCAACGACACCAACAGCGGTAGCGGCATGATGACCGGCGTCGGCATCCTGCGCTCGATCGACCGCGGGACGACCTGGTCCCTGCTGCCCGCGCCCGATCCTGCGGGCGACGATCTGCTGCGCTCCCGGATCGCGCGCATCGTCGTGCACCCCCAGCGCCCCAACGAGCTCTACGCCGCGACCAGCAAGGGCCTGTTCATCGCCACCGATCGCGCCGCTCCGGGGATCGCGACGCACCACGTGTTCGCGCTCGGCTCTGCGACCAAGCCCGAGTGCACCGACGTCGCGGTCGACTTCACGGATCCCGACGCCCCGATCGTCTACGCCGCGTTCATCGACGCCGGGATCGTAAAGACGGTCGGCAGCCCGCTCGACGCCGCCAGGCCGATCGCCGATCGCTTCGTGTTCGGCGCGGCGATGCCGATGACCCTGTTCCCCGGGGTCGACATCGGCGCGGTGTGGCGGATCGGGCTCGCGCTCGCCGAGTCCCGGCCCGCCACGCTGTACGCCGCGTTCAGCGACTCGGACGGCGGGCTCAACGGCCTGTTTCGCACCGACGACCACGGGCAGGCGTGGCACGACGCCGGCACCGCCACGTTCGGGGAGGAGACCACCTGCGAGTTCACCCTGCTGCTCGCGGTCGACCCGCGCGACCCCGAGACGGTGTTCTTCGGCGACACGCGGCTGTGGCGCCGCACCGCGACCCAGGGCTGGCACATCGTGAGCGCGCACCGCGGCGACTACCCGGGCGTCCACGACGACCAGCACGCGATGGTGTTCGATCGCAACGACCCCAGGGTCGTGTGGCTCGGCAACGACGGCGGGATCTGGAAGTCGACCGATGGCGGTGAGCACTTCTACGCCCGCAACCGCGGCCTGGCCACCGCGCAGCTGTACGCGCTGTCGCAGTTCCCCGGCGAGCCCACGGTGCTGCTCGGCGGGACCCAGGACCTCGGCGGGATCGTCACCCGCGGTCACCCGGCGTGGCACGAGCTGCTCGGCGGAGATGGCTTCTGCACCGCGATCGAGCCGGCGAGCCCGCGCTACTGGTACATCGGCTACAACCCCGCGACCGACGCGGTGGTGCGCTACTCCGAGGCCGACGACGGGCACAAGTGGAAGGTCGTCACCCGCGGTCTGCCGGACTCGCCGATCAACGCGACGCCGTACTCGTTCGTCGCCGACCCCAACGTCGCCGGCCGGCTGTACCTCGGGATCGACACGCTGCGCTGGGCGCCGGACAACCACGCTGATAGCTGGGAGGACCTCGAGATCACCGAAGATCCGGCCACGGGGGGCACGATCTGGGCGATCGGCGTGGCGCCGAGCGACTCGAACATCGTGTACTACGCGCGCACCACCGGCGAGGTCTATCGCCTCGAGCGCACGGGCAACACCTGGGGCACGCCGGTCAAGGCGAGCAGGCGGCTGCCGACCGAGGGCGACGATCGCTGCCAGGCCCTCGCCGTCGATCCGCACCACCCCGAGCGGATCTTCGTGGTGATCGGAAACACGGACGGCCCCGACAGCGACGATGCCGCGATCGCGCACCGGATCTGGTCCGGCGTGTTCAGCGGCGGCGTGCTCACCGTCAAGCCGTTCGACGACCTCCCGGAGGTCACGATCGGCGCGGTCACCACGCCGGCGGCGCTCAACCACGTCAACGCGATCGTGCTCGACCCCGTGATCGCCGACGTGATGTACGTCGGCACCGATCTCGGGGTGTATCGCTGGGCACTCGATCCCGCGGACGCGACCTGGAAGTGGTCGCGGTTCAGCGACGGGCTACCGAGCGCCGCGGTGGTGACCGCGATGAACCTGTCCGGCGCGTCTCGCCGCTTGCGGGTCGCGACCATGGGCCGCGGCGTCTGGGAGTGCGCGCTCGACGCGCCCGACCGCGCGATCGACCTCTACGTTCGCGACTGCGGCCTCGACGACGGCACCACCCCGACAGTCGAGGTCCGCCAGAACCCGCTCAGCCTCGGCCTGCTTCACTGGAACGAGGGCGCCGACATCAAGGTCGACACCGAGCGCAGGTTGCTCGGCGGCTTCGCGTCCACGTCCACGGTGGGCTACGACGGCAGCGGCGGCGTCGACTACCTTGGCTTCGAGGCGCTCGGCAGCGACAACCCGCGCGGCGGCGCGGCGTCGCGGGTCTATGTCCAGGTCCACAACCGGGGGCCCGAGGTCGCGGCCGGCGTCCGGGTCCGGGTGTTCTACGCGCTCAAGTCCGGCGCCGGCTACCCCGACGTCCCCGCCGGGTTCTGGGACCATCACCTCGACGATACGTTCGACGCCACGCACTGGAAGCCGCTCGGGCCGGCGCAGACCCTCGCCGAGCTCGTGCCAGCGTCTCCGGAGGTAGTGCGGTTCGACTGGACCGCCTCGGGCAGCAACGACACCATTGGCTTGCTCGCGGTGGTGTCGAGCGCCGACGACCCGCTCCCCGCGCTGCCGCTCGCGGTCGAGGCCGCCGTCCGCGCCGACAAGCACCTGGCGCTGCGCGAGTGCAACGTCGACCCGGCGACCTACAAGATCGTCCTCGAGGTCGCGGCGATCATCGGGCTGGTGGTGCTCGCCGTGGTGGAGGGGCCCAAGCTCGTATGACCACGACGTGGGTGCCGCTTGGCCCGAGCTGCCTGCCGGACGGCGCGATCGCGACCGCCAACGCCGGCACGTTCCGCGCGTTCGGTCACGGCGTGGTGTCCGGCCGGATCTCCGCCATCGCGCTGTCGTCGGACGGCGCCACGATCTACGCGGGTGCGTCGTCCGGCGGGGTCTGGAAGAGCACCGACGAGGGCGCGAGCTGGCGGCCCACCATGGACGATCAGCCGACCCTCGCCGTCGGGGCGATCGCGGTCGCGGGCGACACGATCTACGTCGGCACCGGCGAGGCCAACGGGTCAGGCAATGGCGTGATGCCCGGCGTCGGCATCCTGTTCTCGGAAGATGCCGGCGCGTCGTGGCAGGTATTCCCGCCACAGGGCGGCGCAGGCGGCGATCTGGTCGGCGCGCAGATCGGCCGGATCGTCGTCCACCCCGACGATCCGAAGCAGCTCTACGCCGCCACCAGCAAGGGCTTGCTCGTCACCACCGACCGCGCCCGCTGGGTCCTCCTGCTCAAGAGCACGGGCGACGGGATCTCGGACGTCGCGGTCGACTTCGCCGATCCCGCCAGGCCGCGGGTCTATGCGGCGGCGCAGGGCGACGGCATCTACGTCGCCGACGGCGTCCCGGCGAGCGACGCCGATCTGACCAGCTCCGTGCTTCCGGTCCAGTCGCTGGGACGCATCGCGCTCGCGCTCGGGCGGGTACCGGGCGGCCGGTCGACGCTGTACGCCGCGTTCGAGGAAGGCGAGAGCACGAACTCCAGGCTGCAGGCCGTGCTCCGCAGCGTCGTGCCCGCGCCGGCCGACAGCGATCGCAGCGATCACTGGACCGAGGCCCCCGACTGGCAGCGCCTCAAGGGCGGGCGCCAGCTCGAGTACAACTTCCTGCTCGCGGTCGATCCCCGGGACCCCGAGCGGGTGTTCTTCGGCGAGACCAAGCTGTACCGCCGCACCCGCGACAAGACCTGGCACGTGGTCAGTCAACGCAGCGGGTTGTTCGGGCTCGGCTCGTACCAGGGCGTGCACGACGACCAGCACGCGCTCGCGTTTCACCCGACCCGGCCGGACACGATCTGGCTCGGCAACGACGGCGGGATGTGGGTCTCGACCGACGGCGGCGAGACGTTCCACGCGCGTAACCGCGGGCTCCACACGTTCCAGCTCTACTCGGTCAGCCAGCACCCGCGCGCGTCGGACCTGCTGTTCGCCGGGACCCAGGACAACGGCGGGATCCGCTACACCGGGCACCCGGCGTGGCGCACCGTGACCGGCGGCGATGCGTTCTACACGGCGATCCACCAGGCGATGCCGAACGTGTGGTACGCGACGCCGACCTACGATCAAGGCCGCGTGAGCCGGTCGCTCCTGTTCGGCGCTGCGGACTCGTTCTCCGAGCAGCCAGACGGGCTGACCGGGTTCACCGAGCGAGCGTACGCGGTCGTGGTCACCGATCCCACCGAGCCCACCACCGCGTTCGTCGGGATCGGCCGGCTGTACTGGAGCCACGGCGCCACCGGGCATGGCCAGCGCTGGGAGGCGATCGACGCGAGCAACGACGGCGAGACCGGCGCCATCACCGCGATCGCGCTCGCGCCGGGGGACTCCACGGTGCTGTACTACGCGCGGTCGCGCTGGTTCGATGGCAGCCCGGTCCCGGGCTCGGTCCACCGGCTCGATCGCACAGGCACTCGCTGGACGCACACCGCGAGCTCGGCCCCGGTCGCTGGCGACCTCCAGCAGATCCTGGTCGATCCCGACGACCCGGATCAGTTCCATGCCGTGATCGGCGGCTGGGACGGGCCGGGGTTCAGCAGGGTGTTCGCGACCAACGACCGCGTCCTGCATGGCAAGCGCAACGCCGATCACCTCGCGGTCGCCGCGCTGGGCTGGTTGCACGCGGTTCCGCCGGCGACCGTCGGTGGCAGGCCGAGCCCCGGCGAGCGCGCGATCGGCCCGATCCGGATCCCCAACGACGCCATCTCGGTCAACGCGATCGCCCGCGCTCCCGGCGCGGCGCTCCTGTTCGTCGGCACCGACTACGGGGTGTATTGCTCGCTCGACGCCGGCGTCAGCTGGCAGCCGTTCGGGACCGGCCTGCCGCAGGCGGCGGTCGTGACCTCGATGGTGCTGCACCCGCAGTCTCACCGGCTGCGGGTCTCGACCCTGGGCCGCGGCGTGTGGGAGTGCGCGCTCGATGAGCCGGATCGCGCCTGTGACCTCCACGTCCGCGACTGCCTGTTCGACGACGGGCGGGGCACCACGCCCGTGACCGCGAGTAACCCGGGTGGGCTCGGCGAGCTGCACTGGACCGACGCGCCCGATCTCAAGCTCGACACGGAGAGCCCGATCCTCGGCGACTTCGACGTGCCGTCGAGCGTCCACTACGACGGCGCACGGCTCGACTACCTCGGCTTCGAGGCGCTCGGCGGCGACGCTCCGCGGGCGCGCTCGACCTCGCGGGTCTACGTCCAGGTCCACAACCGTGGGCCCGCCGCGATCCCGGAGGTCCAGGTCCGCGTGTTCCTCGCCACCAAGGGCAGCGGCGGCTACCCCGCGCTGCCAGGCGAGTTCTGGACGAAGTTCACGACCGACGAGGTCGACACGGCCCACTGGAAGCCGCTCGGGCCGGTCCAGGTGCTGCACGAGCTGCGGGCCGCCGAGCCCCAGGTCGCGCGGTTCGACTGGACGTTCCACGGCGCCGGCGACACCGTCGGCCTGCTCGCCGTGGTCACCAGCGTCGACGATCCGGTCCCGGTGCTGTCGCTCGACGCCGGCGACGCCGCGCGCGGTGACAAGCACGTGCTGCTCAAGGAGCACGACGTCCACAGCTCGGTGCTGCAGATCGTCGTCGAGGTCCTGGCGATCGCAGGCCTCATCGGTGGCGGGATCTTCCTGGCGACCCGCGAGTGATCGGGCCGTGCGCAGGACCCCGCGCGCACGGTTTCCGCGGGGGCGCCTGGAAACTCGTCGACAACGCGAGGACAGTAGACTGAGCCATGGCCGAGCCCGCCGACCGAGATGACGAGCGCTGGATGGATATCGACGTCAAGCTGGCGTTCCAGGAGCGCCTGATCCGCGAGCTCGACGCGCTGGTCCGCGAGTTTGGTGCGCGGCTCGACGCGGCGGAGCGCGAGCTGAAGGAGCTCAAGCAAGCGGTGCCCGCACCGCTGCCGCTCGGCGCGGCGAACGAGCGTCCGCCGCATTACTGATCGCACGTGCGGTGCGGCACGTGTGGTGGCAGCGCGCCTACCGCGGGACACCACCGTCGGCTAGCATCGCTGGATGGAACGCCAGCTCCTGGTCGTGGCGCTCGCCGCCGGCTGCGGCAACGTGCAGCTGGCCCCGGACGCGCCCCCGGCGATCGACCTGTCGCGCGGCTGCGTGCTGAAGGCCCTGATGGACGAGACCTCGTGGGTGGGCACGGCGCGGCCGGTGACCAGCGCGTGCGGCAGCGACACCGGCGCGCTCACCGGCAGCGGCGCTGCGCCGAGCGTCGACCCCACGCGCGGGAGGGTCGGCAACTTCTCGAAGGACGCCTGCATCGAGTTCGCGAGCAGCGCGGCGCTGCACGGCGCGACCGGCCTGACGATGAGCGCGTGGATCCGGCCGACCGCGCTCGACTTCCAGACCTCGAACGGCGTGATCAGCAAGCGGGTCGACAAGGCGGTGCAGTCCGAGTTCGGCCTGTTCGTGTGGACCGGCAACCACGTCTGGGTCGACCTCGGCGACACCGATCGCTACTCCGGCACCGCGACGCTCTCGAACGGCGTGTGGACGCAGCTGACCGCGGTGTTCGACGGCGCGCGACCGGTGGCCGATCGCGCGCGGCTGTTCATAAACGGCATCGCCGATCCGCTGCAGCACGCCACGATCGGCAACCTGGGGACCACGCTGCCGAGCTACGGCTCGCCGCTCCACCTGGGCTGCACACCGGCGCCCTCCGCGGTGCCGCCGACCCAGCAGACCTTCCAGGGCCAGCTCGACAACGTGACGATCTGGAACCGCGCGCTCAGCGACGACGAGATCAACGAGCTCTACACGAAGGGCTAGGCCAGGGCGGTGGCGATCCGCTCGAGCGACGCGCGGCGGGACGCGAGATCGGGGACCAGGGTCGACAGCATGAGCTCCTGGGCGCCGGCGTCTCGCGCGGTGGCGCGCAGGCGGTCGGCGACGCTTGCCGGACCGCACACCACCGCGCCGGTCATGAACTCGTCGACGATCTCGAGCTCGGCGTCCGAGAACGGGTAGGCGAGGGCCTCGTCGATCGAGACGATCGGGCCGCGCCGCCCGGTCCTGCTGCGCGCGACGGCGACCCGGATCGGCGCGGCGAGCCGGCGGGCGTCGTCGTCGTCGGCGCCGCACACCGCGGTGACCGCGAGCATCGCGTACGGCTCGGCGAGCGCGGCCGACGGCCGGAACGCGCGGCGGTAGTGCGCGATCGCCTCGTGGGCGTGGCGCATCGCGAAGTGGCCGGCGAACGCGTAGGGCAGCCCGAGCTCGGCGGCGATCGACGCGCCCGCGAGCGTCGAGCCGAGCATCCAGATCGACGGCAGCCGGACGTCGGACGGCATCGGGGTGATCGACCGGAACGGGTGCGACGCCGGGAACTCGCCGCGCTCGAACGCGAACAGCTCGGCGAGCAGGTGGTTGACGTCGGGATCCTCGGAGCGGCGCAGCGCCGCGGCGGTGACCGGATCGGTCCCGGGCGCGCGGCCCAGGCCGAGATCGATCCGGCCGGGGTGAAGCGCCTCGAGCGTGCGGAAGATCTCGACGACGCGCAGCGGCGTGTGGTTCGGGATCATGATGCCGCCGGAGCCGACCCGGATCCGCTCGGTGACCGCGGCGATGTGCGCGATCAGCACCTCGGGGGCCGAGGTCGCGATGCTCGCCATGTTGTGGTGCTCGGCGACCCAGTAGCGCGTGAAGCCGAGGCGATCGGCGGCCCGGGCGAGCTCGACCGAGTCGAGGATGGCGCGGCTGG
>Ga0302299_10001126_pt1 | contig 15905 bp, 15 predicted proteins | sample III_Fen_N3_4_FD_198795 | JGI IMG/M metagenome (GOLD analysis project Ga0302299, IMG submission 198795) | Peat permafrost microbial communities from Stordalen Mire near Abisko, Sweden - III_Fen_N3_4 | ecosystem: Environmental > Terrestrial > Soil > Wetlands > Permafrost | place: Sweden: Abisko... | reverse complement strand
CGCCCCGACCAGGAGCCGTGATGCCCGACCTGACCGACCTGCCCATCGCCGATGGGGCGCCCGCACCCACGGCCTGGCAGGCGCGCCGGGAGTGGCGGATGGGGTTCGAGCTCGCCAGCGCAGCACTGCGCACCCGCGACCTGACCGGCTGGCCGCGCGGTGACGGCCACCCGGTCATCGTGCTGCCTGGGTTCCTCGCCGGGCCCGAGTCGACGGTCTTCCTGCGCAGCCACCTGCGCCGGCTGGGCTACCGGGCCCACGACTGGCGCCAGGGCCGCAACCTCGGGGCCAGCCCGGCGCTGGCCGACCGGCTCGAGGACCTCCTGCTCGAGCTGCACGACCGCTACGAGCGCAAGGTCAGCCTGGTCGGCTGGAGCGCCGGCGGCATCTACGCCCGCGAGATGGCGCGCGCCCTGCCCGGCCACACCCGCTCGGTGATCACCCTGGGCAGCCCGTTCCGGGGCCACCCGGCCTCCACCCGGGCCTGGACGATGTACCGCATCATGAACCGACGTAACCTGGAGCGGATGTTCACCTCGGAGGCGCTGGCCCAGCGCGCGGCGCCACTGCTCGTGCCCACCACGTGCATCTTCTCGCGCACCGACGGCATCGTCGCCTGGGAGTGCTGCGTGTCCGAGCCGGCCCCGCAGACCGAGAACATCGAGGTGCACGCCAGCCACCTCGGCTACGGCCACGAGCTCGAGACGCTGCGCGTCATCTCCGACCGCCTCGCGCAGCCAGAGGGGCGCTGGATGCCGTATGCCAGGTCGGGCACCCAGGTGACCATCGCGCCGGCCGCCACGGGAAACGTCGTCGCCCCGGTCACCGTCGTGGGCCCCGACGCCGGCGGCGAGCACGGCGGCCGCGCACACGGCCGGGCGGTCTGACCGCCCGTGGCAGGATCCCGCTGGGCGTCCCCGCTGGACTCCGTCTTCCTCATGGGCGAGACCACCGAGACGCTGATGCACGTCGCGTCGATGCTGCACCTGTCCCTTCCCGAGGACGCCGGCCCCGACTTCCTGCGCAACCTCGTCGACGACCTGCGGGCCTCGCCCATCGAGTCACCCTGGAACCTGCGGCTGCAGACCCGGATGCTGATGCGCCAGCCGGTGCACCGCTGGGTGGTCGACCGCGACTTCGACATCGACTACCACGTGCGCCACTCGGCCCTGCCGAGCCCGGCGGGTGAGCGCGAGCTCGGGGTGCTCGTGTCACGGCTGCACTCCAACCCGCTCGACTTCCGCCGGCCCCCGTGGGAGCTGCACATCATCGAGGGCCTGTCGGGCAACCGGTTCGCGGCCTACATCAAGATCCATCACTCGCTCGTCGACGGCTACACCGGGATGCGGCTGCTCGAGCGCGGCCTGTCCCAGGACCCCGACGACCGCGAGCACCCGTTCTTCTTCAGCATGGGCCGGCGCCCACGCACCCCGCGCGAGGTCGACCCGGTCGGTGACTTCGCGTCGATCGTGCGGGGCCTGGCGTCATCGGTCGGCACGACGCCGTCGGTCGCCAAGGCCCTGGTCGAGACCCAGCTGCGACGGGGCCACACCTCGACGCGGGCCGTGACGTCGTACCAGGCGCCGCACAGCGTGCTGAACAGCCGGGTCGGGCAGTCCCGGCGGTTCGCGACGCAGAAGTACGACCTGGCCCGGCTGCGCCGCATCGCCAAGGCCCGCGGGGCGACCCTCAACGACGTGCTGTTGGCGCTGTGCGCGGGCGGCCTGCGCCGGTTCCTCGCCGACATGCAGCAGCTGCCGGAGCGCCCGCTGATCGCGTTCATCCCTGTCAACGTCCGACCCAAGGAGAGCGAGGGCGGCGGCAACGCCGTCGGCGCGACCCTGGTCTCGCTGGCCACCGACATCGAGGACCCACTGGCGCGGCTGGCGACCATCACGGCATCCTCGCGGGCGGCCAAGGCCCGGATGCGTGGCATGAGCGCGGATGCCGTGATGGCCTACAGCGCGCTGCTGCTCGCCCCGGCCGCGCTGCAGGCCGGCCGGGCGATGAGCGGGCTGCCGCTCCCGCTGCCCACCACCTTGAACGTCTGCATCTCGAACGTGCCGGGCCCCAAGGAGACGCTCTACTGGCGCGGGGCGCGGCTCGAGGCGACCTACCCGGTGTCCATCCCCGGGCACTCGATGGCCCTGAACATCACCGCGCACTCGTATGCCGGGGAGCTCGACATCGGCTTCGTGGGCGACCGGGAGGCGCTGCCGCACCTGCAGCGCCTCGCCGTGCACACCGGGGAGGCCCTCGACGAGCTCGAGGCGGCGGTGTCAGCCCTCGGCTGACTCCCCGCCCGGCTGAGCCGACGTCGACCCGATGTTGACCATCCACGGGATGCCGAAGCGGTCGGTGAGCATGCCGAACTCGTCACCCCACATCTGCTTCTCCAGCGGCATCGTGATGGTGGCGCCCTCGGCCAGGCCCGCCCAGTAGCGGCGCAGCGCCTCGTCGGTGCCGCTCAGGCTCACCGACATGTGGTCACCCGCCCGGAAGCCCTCACCCTGACCGGGCGCGGTGTCGGAGGCCATCAGCACCAGACCGTCACCGGCCTGCAGCTGCGCATGCATGATGCCGTCGGAACCGTCGCCCTCCATGCCGAACTCACCGAAGGTGTTCATCGTGAGGTCACCGCCGAAGACCTCCTGATAGAAGGTCATCGCGTCACGGGCCGTTCCGGGGAACGTCAGGTAGGGGGTGAGCAGCGCGGTCATGGCGGGCCTCTCCTTCGAGCGGGGCTGGTGGCGTCGGTGGGGTCTACCCGACCCGGCGAACGCTATGCCGCTGCACCGACAACGTCACGGGTGCGGGCCCCCGAGTTCCCGGCGACCCACCGCCCGGACGCCTCAGAGGTCGACCGTGTCGTTGTCGCCGTCGTCTGGCCGGTCGCCGGTCACCTTCGCCTTGAGCACACCCACCAGGGTGCCGACCTTGCCCGGGGAGTCCCAGAACTCGGCGCTCTCGCCGTCGACCCGGATGACGGCGACCCGCGGGTCGTCGGGCTCGCACTGGAACCAGGCCTCGGCGAAGTCGTTCCAGAGCTCGCGGGCCTTGCCTGGGTCCGAGGTCACCGACGCCCGGCCGGCGAGCGAGACCCACTTGCCCTCCTCGGTGAAGGCCACGTTGACGTCGGGACGCCGGCGGATCTCCTCGGCCTTCTCGGAGTCCGAGAACGAGAGGAACCACAGGGTGCCGTCGGGGTCGGCCTGCTGCAGCGCCATCGGCCGCGCGGCCAGGGTGCCACCCTCCTCGTGCACCGTGGTCAGCATCGCGGTGCGCTGGTCCTTGATCAGGTCGTGCACGTGCTGGGCGCCGTTCTCGTGGTGCGACATTGCTGTTCCCCTCGTTCGTCGTCCGGGTGGTTTCGAACCGTCGACGTTAGGTGCCTCCGGATGCCGGATGGGGCCCAGGTGCCCACCGACCCCGACTCGGCCGGTTCCCTGTCGAAGGTTGCCCCAAGCCCGGAACCGGCCGCGGGGGCCTCAGGGCTCGAGCGAGCTCAGGTCGCCGGGGACGTCGACGGCGTGCCGGCGCAGCGCCTCGAGGGGGACCAGCCGCAGCACCGCCTCGGAGGTCGAGGCCAGCACCACCGGGGCCGCCACCCCGTCGTCGTGGGCGCGCGCCCAGTTGGCGGCGGTGACGCACCAGCGGTCGCCCGGCACCAGGCCGGGGAAGGAGTAGGCCGGCATCGGCGTCGACAGGTCGTTCCCGATGCGCTGCTGGTGCTCGAGGAACTCGGCGGTGACGACGGCGCAGATCGTGTGGCTGCCGCGGTCCTCGGGGCCCGAGCTGCAGCATCCGTCGCGGTAGAAGCCGGTCATCGGGTCGGTGCCGCAGGGCTCGAGGTCGCCGCCCAGGACGTTGCGCTCACTCATCGCACCAGCATGGCGTGACCGGCCCCTGCCGTGGGCGCTGGCGGAGGAGTGTTGGTGCAACGGCCCGAAAGTCCTTGGACACCGGGCCGACATCACCGGTTCGCGCCGCACCGCGCTGACCTGCACGGGAGCACACTGGGGCGATGGACTGGTACCTGGACCGCCGTGAGCTGGTGGGTCACCTGCGCCACGAGCTGGTCCAGTACCTCGCACGACACGCGGCTCCGGGCAGCGAGGACCGGATCGCCGATGCCGAGCTCATCGTCTCCGAAGCGGTCGGAAACGCCGTGCGGCACACCAGCGGCCCGGTGTGGGTCTCGCTGAGCTGGGCCACCGAGCTGCCCGTGCTGCAGGTCTACGACATCGGCCCCGGTTTCGACCCCGACGCAGTGGACTGGAAGCCGGGCGTCCCGACGTCCGGTGCGTCCGGGGCGCCCGCATCGGGGCCGCCGGGGTCTGTCGTCCTGGCGGACGCCGACCCCGAGGCGCTGCTGGCGGAGTCGGGCCGTGGGCTGTTCATCATCCAGTCGCTGGCACCCGAGGTGAGCGCGTCGGTGCGAGCCAACGCCGGCATGGTCGTGTCGATCACCCTGCCGGTGCCACGACGCACGGCGGCCACCTTCGACCCGCCGCGGCGGAGCACCAGCGTGCTGCCCGACCTCTCCGAGGCCCGGCCCGAGGGCGGCTTCGGCAAGGAGTCCTTCCTGCGCGCGCTCGTCGTGCAGCTCTCGCAGACGGTCGAGGCCCACCACGGCCCCGAGGCAGCCGAGGCGGCGGTGGCCCAGGTGGGCGCCGACATCGGCGGGCAGATGGAGGAGGAGTTCCGCCTGGCCGAGCAGGTGGTGGGCGCGATGACGCCCGAGCAGCTCGGCCGCTGCTTCGTCCGCCTCAAGCACGCCATCGACGGCGGCTTCACGGTGGTCGAGGCGAGCCCCGAGCGGATCGTCATGGAGAACACCCACTGCCCGTTCGGCCCGTCGGTGCTGCGCTCCCCGGCGCTGTGCCGGATGACGTCGAGCGTCTTCGGCGGCATCGCCGCCCGCAACAGCACCAACGACGTCGCGGTGCTGCTCGAGGAGCGCATCGCGGTGGGCGACCCCGGATGCCGGGTGGTCGTCTCGCTGGTGCCGCCAGCGCCCGAGGCCGCACCCTTCGCCCACCTCTACCGGTCACCGGTCGGCGCCGACGAGGGGCTCGACGAGCTGAGCGAGCCCTAGGCGAGGCGCCGCAGCCCGAGCGCAGCCATGTCGTCGTCGTAGGTGTCGTCGCGCACCGCCTCGACCACGAGGTTGACCCCGGTCGGGAGCGAGGCGTCGGCCATGAGGGGCACCGCCCGCGCGAGCCGCTCCAGCCCGGCGTCGATGTCCTCGTCGCGCCGCTCGATGAGCCCGTCGGTGAAGAGCAGCAGGCTGTCGCCGACGTCGAACGGCACGGTCTGCAGCGCCCGCTCGTCGGCCTGCATCCCCAGCGGCGGTCCCTCGGTGAACGGCAGCCGGTGGACTTGCCGGTCGCGGCGCAGCACGAACGGCGGTGGGTGGCCCGCGTTGCCGACGAGCAGGTGGCCCGCAGCCGCGTCGGCCAGGACGTAGACGAGGGTGACGAGCTGCTCGCTGCCGAACGCCACCACCATCCGGTCCAGCTGGCCCAGCACCGCCGCCGGGTCTGGGTCGACCGAGGCGAAGGCGCGGGTGGCGGCGCGCAGCTCGGCCATCGCCGCCGCCGCGGCGACCCCCCGGCCCATCACGTCGCCGATGAACGCGACGTGCCGGCCGTGGCCGACGGTGAACGCGTCGTAGAAGTCGCCGCCGATCTCGGCCCGGCCCGAGGGCCGGTAGTCGCACGACACCTCCCACGAGTCGTCGCCGGCCAGGGTCTGGGGCAGCACCGCGCGCTGCAGCTGCTCGGCGGCGGCCCGGGTCTGGCTGTACAGCTCGGAGTTGTCGATGGCCGTCGCGGCCCGCCGGGCGACGTGCTCGGCGAAGCGGACGTCATCCTCGTCGTAGAGCCGGTCCTCGTCGCTGGACACCCACGACAGCACCCCGATCACCCGTCCCCGCACCCACAGCGGCACGAGCAGGGCGCTGCGCAGCTCGAGCTCGCGGGCGATGCGCAGCTGCTCGGGGTCACGGGCGCCCGCGACCAGCATCTCGTCGGTGATCTGCCGGATCAGCTCGGGCTGCCCCGAGAGCGCGACCGCCCGGGCCCCGCTGGGGCTGCCCGGGTCGGGGGGCCAGCGCTCCTGCAGGGCGACGGCCAGCTCGACCTTGCGCGGGTCGACGTGGGCGACCGCCAGCCGGTGCACCCGACCGTCGCGGATGACGTCGATGGCGCACCAGTCGGCAAAGGTCGGCACGGCCAGGCGCGCCACCCGGCGGATGGTCACATCGAGGTCGAGGCTGCTGGCCAGCTCGATGGAGGCCTCGGCGAGGAACTCCAGGCGCGCGGTCTGCCGGCGGGCCACGATGGACGCCTCGATGCGCTCGAAGGCCTGCGCGCAGGTGTCGGCCATGATGTCGAGGAAGTCGAGCTCGGTCGGGTCGAGCGGTTCGGCTCCCGGTAGGGAGAGGTGGATCGCCCCGATCGTGCGGCCTCCCGCCCGCAACGGCAGGGTGACCACGGTGCGTTCGCCGCGGTCGACCTCGGGGAGGTCCGGGAACGCCTGCGCGATGGCCGCCGCCCCCACCAGCACCAGTCGCTTCCCCGAGCGGATGACGTCGGTCGTCGACATGGACCGGGTGAGCGGCACGAGCTCCCACTTCGCGACCTCACTGGCCGGGATGCCACGCAGCCCGATGATCCGCGCGTTCTCGCCCTCGCGCAGCGCGAGCGCGGCGATCGTCGCGCCCACGGCATCCGCCATGTGGTAGGTCACGATCTTCACGACGGCGTCGACCGAGTCGGCCGTGACGAGCTCGCTGGTCACCCGCGCCAGTCGGGTCAGGCTCTCGCCGACCCGCGCGGCAATGCGGGCCGGGTCACGGGGGTGCGCGGAGGGGGTCGCCACGGGCCAATCGTCGCAGGTCAGCGACCGTGTTGTCGCTGGCCACTTCGAGGGGGCTCGCCACTGTCGAGCGCGACGCCGCCCGGACCGGTCGGACGAGGGTTTGTCGAAGGTTCGTGCAAGGATGCCCGCTGGTGTCTAGGCTCGGGCCACCACACCAGTGCTCTGGGTGGTTCCGGTGGAATCGATGCCCTAGGGGCGAGGGACGAGGCGGTTGAGTCGATGAGTGCCGAGGTGACCACCCTTGACCTCGACGCCCGGCGCCGCGCCCGGTCGGTCGACGCCACGCTGTGCGCTGCGGACGCCCTGCTCGAGACGACATTCGCCGAGCTGTCCGAGGCCCTGCGGGACGCTGCCGCGGGCACCGGTGACGGCGCCGGCGCCGACCCGCTGCGCGACCTGCCAGGTCACGACCCGGGCCCCCTGGGCGTCGACCTCGTCGGCGAGCTCGCCGACCGCGCCCGCAACCACGGCAAGCGGCTGCGGCCGGTGCTGGCCCACTGGGGGTGGGCCCTGGCCGGCGGTCGCAGCGACAGCCACCCGCAGCTCGTGCGGGTCGCCGCGGCCCTCGAGCTGCTGCACCTGTTCGCCCTGATCCAGGACGACGTCATGGACCGCTCGGCCTCCCGTCGGGGCCTGCCCACCCTGCACGTCGTCGCCGCGCAGCGGCACCACGAGCATGCCGGCCTCGGCGACGCCGCCCTCTTCGGCGACAGCGTCGCCACCCTGGTGTCCGACCTCGCCCTGAGCGAGGCCACGATGCTGGTCGCCGGCACGGCGTCGGAGGTCCGGGCCGCCTGGCGGCTGATGGCGGTCGAGCTCGTCGAGGGACAGCTGCTCGACGTCAGCCACACGGCCGGCCGGCGGCGCGACCTGCCCACCTCGCTGCGCATCGCCCGCTTCAAGAGTGGCCGCTACACGATCACCCGCCCGCTGCAGCTCGGCGCCCTGGTCGGGGGCGCCGACCCCGGTCTCGTCCGCCGGCTGGTCACCTGGGGCGACCTGGTCGGCGACGCGTTCGCCGTGCGTGACGACGTGCTCGGGGTGTGGGGTGACCCGTCCCGCACGGGCAAGCCCGCCGGTGACGACCTGCGCTCGGGCAAGCCCACCGCCCTGCTCACCTGGGCCGGGCAGCTGCTGCCCGACACCGCGCGCCCGCTGCTGGCCGCCTGCGACGCCGGCACCCTCGACGACGCCGGGGTCGACGCGCTGCAGCAGGCGATGGCCGACGCGGGTGTGCGGGAGCGCGCCGAGGATGCCGTCGCCGACCTCGTCTCCCGCGCGCACCGGGCGCTCGACGACCTCGACGTCGACCGCGAGGCGGATGCCGCGCTGCGCGACCTTGCCGATGCCGTCGCCTGGCGGTCGGCATGAGGGTCGTCGTCATCGGGGCCGGCCTGTCCGGTCTGGCCGCCGCCTGCCACCTCACGGCCGCGGGCCACGACGTCACAGTGCTCGAGCGGGAGGCGATCGTCGGGGGCCGTGCGGGTGAGCTGCGCCTGGGCGACTTCCGCATCGACACCGGCCCGGTCGTGATGACCATGCCCGAGCTGCTGCACGACCCCATCGCGGCGATCGGCGGCGACCCCGAGGCGCTGGTGCCGATGCAGCGCCTCGACCCGGCCTACCGGGCGGTCTACCCCGACGGCAGCGAGCTGCACATCCGCGCCGACATGGGCGACCTGCGCGAGGAGATCCGCACCAAGGTCGGCGAGGCCGACGCCGCCGGGTTCGACCGCTTCCTGGTCTGGCTCGAGCAGCTCTACGAGACCGAGTTCGCCACCTTCGTCGACCACAACTACTCCTCCCCGCTCGACCTCGTGCGCTCCCCGGCCACGGCCGCGCGGCTGCTGCGGCTCGGGGGGCTCGGCGGCCTCGGGGCTGCCGTCGACCGGTTCTTCACCGACGACCGGCTCACCCGCATCTTCAGCTTCCAGGCCCTCTACGCCGGCATCGCCCCGGCCAAGGCGCGGGCCGTGCTCGCCGTCATCACCTACATGGACACCGTGCGCGGCGTCTTCTACCCCCAGGGCGGCATGCACGCGGTGCCGCGGGGGATGGCGCAGGCGCTGGCCGACGCCGGGGTGCCGGTGCACCTGGGTGTCGAGGTGAGCGAGGTGCTGCGACGCTCCGACGGCGCCGTGGTCGGGGTGGCCACCAGTGACGGGGAGCGACTCTCCGCCGACGCCGTGGTGTGCACCGTCGACCTCCCGGTCGCCTACGACCGGCTGCTGCCCGGGGTGGCCGCGCCGCGGGCCGTGCGCACCGGCGACTTCTCCCCCTCGGCCGTGGTGTGGCACGTGGGCGCCTCGAGTTCGCCCGCGCCGCACCTGCGCCACCACAACATCCACTTCGGCGACGACTGGGACGGCGCCTTCGAGGCGATCATCGACCGCGGCGTGCTGATGCCCGACCCGTCGCGCCTGGTCACGGTGCCCTCGGTCACCGACCCCACGGCCGCCCCTGCCGGCTCAACTACGATGTACGTCCTGGAACCGGTGCCGCACACCGGTGCCGGGCTCGACTGGAAGCGCGAGGCCGGGCCGATGCGCGAGCGGCTGCACCGCTTCCTCGAGGCCGGTGGCTACCCGACCGACGTGCGCGAAGAGCTGCTCGTCACCCCCGACGACTGGCGCGCGCAGGGCATGCACCTCGGTACGCCGTTCGCCCTGGCCCACACCTTCCTGCAGTCCGGCCCGTTCCGGCCCTCGAACGTCGACCGTCGGGTGCCGGGCCTGGTCTTCGCCGGGTCGGGCACCCAGCCCGGCGTCGGCATCCCCATGGTCCTGGTGAGCGGGAAGCTCGCCGCGCAGCGCGTGCAGGAGTACGCCGGAGCCAGCCGCCCGGTACCGCGTACGGTGGTCCGGTGAGCCAACTCCCCCCGGTCACCTCGCCCGAGGTGCTCGCAACGGGCTATGCCCGCTGCGCGAAGATCACCCGCGAGCACGGCACCACCTACTACTGGGGTGCCCGTCTGCTGCCCGTCCCGAGCCGCCGGCACGTGCACGCGGTCTACACCCTGGCGCGGCTCGCAGACGACATCGTCGACCTCGCCGGCCCCGACCCCGGCCCGGAGACGGCGCAGGCACTCGACGCGTTCGAGCAGTCGTTCTGGGTCGCCCTGGCCACCGGCACGTCGTCCGACCCGGTGATGGCCGCAATCGCCACCTCGGTGCGCGAGTGCGGCATCGAGGAGGAGTGCTTCACCCGCTTCTTCGGCGCGATGCGCAGCGACCTCACCCGACGCACCTACGAGACCTGGGCCGACCTGCTCGGCTACATGGACGGCAGTGCCGCCGTCATCGGCGAGATGATGCTGCCGGTGCTGCGACCCGGCAGGGATGCCGTCGCACCGGCTCGCGCCCTCGGCCTCGCCTTCCAGCTCACCAACTTCCTGCGCGACGTCGGCGAGGACCTCGACCGCGGCCGCGTCTACATCCCGCAGGAGGACCTGCGCCGCTTCGGGGCCGACCCGCACGCCCGGGTCGTGACGCCCGAGTGGAGAGCGCTGATGGCGTTCGAGATCGAGCGGAACCGCCGGTTGTACCGCGAGGCGGACGACGGCATCCCTGCCCTGCCCGGTGCGTCGCGACGCTGCGTGGCCACGGCACGAGTGCTCTACGCGCGCATCCTCGAACGCATCGAGGCCGCTGACTACGATGTCTTCGCCTCTCGGGCAAGGGTTCCCACGCCCACCAAGGCAGCCCTGGCGGCCCGGATGGTGATCTCGCGCGAGCCGATGCGGCTCGTGCACGCCGACCGTGCGGCGCGCGACCCGCACAACGGCGCGTGGGTGTCCGACGACCCGGTCGTGCTGCTCGACGACACCGGGTCGCCCGTGGGCCAGGCCCCGAAGTCGGTCGTGCACCACGACGACACCCCGTTGCACCTCGCGTTCTCCTGCTACGTCGTCGACCCGGCCGGGCGGCTGCTGGTCACCACCCGGGCGGCGAGCAAGCCGAGCTTTCCGGGAGTGGTCACCAACACCGTCTGCGGCCACCCCCGCCCCGGTGAGGACCTCGCGGAGGCGGTGCGCCGCCGGGCCCGCAGCGAGCTCGGGGTCGACGTGCGCGGCCTGCGCCTCGTGCTGCCCGACTTCCGCTACCGCGCGGTGATGAACGGCCTCGTCGAGCACGAGCTCTGCCCGGTGTTCGTCGGGTTCGTCGACGACGACGCGACGGCGAGCGACCCCGCTGAGGTCGACGACGCGCAGTGGGTGCCGTGGCAGCAGTTCCGGGGCGAGGTGCTCTCCGGCGCGCGTACGGTCTCACCCTGGTGCGCGGAGCAGGTGCCGCTGCTCGACGCCCTGGGCCCCGACCCGCGGGCGTGGCCCGCAGGCCCGCGCGACGAGCTGCCCCCGGCCGCCGAGCTGGGCCCCGACGCCGAGGCGGCGTGAGCCTGCACCGTGGACGACCGCTACCAGTACCTCCTGCTCATGGCGGGCTGCCTGTTGATCACCCTGCCGCTGGAGTTCGTGCTCCGGGCCCGGGTCTACCGGCGTCCGCGCCGGCTGCTGCTGTCGCTGCTGCCCGTGCTGGTGATCTTCCTGGTGTGGGACATCGTGGGCATCGTGCGGGGGCACTGGTCGTACAGCCATACCTACACGACCGGCATCCACGTCCCGTTCGAGGTGCCGCTCGAGGAGGTCGTCTTCTTCGTCGTCATCCCGATCTGCGGACTGCTGACCTACGAGGCGGTCGGCACCGTGCTCGGCTGGTGGCGGCAGTGGCGGGGGCACGATGCCTGAGTACACCGCTCTCGCGGTGCTGTCGGTGCTGGGAACCGTTGCGGCAGAGGTCCTTTGGCTGCGTACCGGCATCTTCCGCCGCGCCCAGTACTGGATCGCGATGGTCATCATCTACTGCTTCCACGTGCTCGTCGACGGCTGGCTGACCAAGCTGTCGGCACCGATCGTCATCTACGACGGGTCACAGATCACCGGCCTCCGGGTCCCGTGGGACATCCCCGTGGAGGACTATCTGTTCGGGTTCAGCATGCTCACCCTCACCCTGATGCTGTGGGTGCGCCTCGGCGACCGCAGTGCAGGGCGCGACGGCAGTGCAGCGCGCGAGGGCAGTGCCAGACCCGACCGCACCGACCGCACCGACCGCACCGACCGCCCGACCACCCAGGAGGCACCGTGACCACCGCGCCACACCGCGACGAGTGGGTGCTCGCCGACGCGTTCGACCGGGCCGCCCCGACCTACGACGCCATGGTCGCCCTCTCCCCCGGCTACCACGACCAGCTGCGCACCGCCGCCGACGCGCTCGTCGAGCGGCTGGCGTCGACCCGTACCGGTGCCCCCGCCGGGGCCCCCGCCGGCAGCGCGCTGCGGGTGCTCGACCTGGGCTGCGGCTCGGGTGCCTCGACGCGGGCGCTGCTCGATGCGTGGTCAGCGCGCGGCGACCAGGCCGGCGAGCTGTCGGTCACCGGGGTCGACGCGTCGGAGGGGATGGTCGAGCAGGCCCGGGCCAAGACCTGGCCGCCGAACCTCACGCTGGTCGTGTCCGACGCCGTGAGCTACCTCGAGTCGCTGCCGAGCGGCTCGGTCGACGGTGTGCTCGCGGCCTACCTGCTGCGCAACGTTCCCGACCGGACCCGGCTCGTGCAGCAGGTCGCCAGGGTGCTGCGGCCCGGTGGCGCGTTCGTGCTGCACGACTACTCGGTGGCCGGCAACACGGTGGCCAAGGTGCTGTGGTCGGCGGTGTGCCACGGCATCATCATCCCGCTCGCGGCGCTGAAGCGCTCCGACGTGCCCCTGCACCGCTACCTGTACACCAGCGTGCGCGACTTCGACTCGGTCGAGCAGGTCTGCGAGCGCCTGCTGTCCGCCGGGCTCGTCGACGTCAAGCACCGGTCCTACCCCGGCTGGCAGAACGGCCTCGTGCACACCGTCGCCGGGTCGGCGCCGTGATCGGTCGCACCGCGCGCTGGACACCCGGGCTCGACCGGCGGGCGGTCTTCCACCCGCCGCCCGCGCCGCTGCCGATCGGCGACGGCGCCCGGGTCCCGGCATCCGACCGGCACGTCGTCGTCGTGGGCGGCGGCATCGCCGGGCTCACGTCGGCCCTCGCGCTGGCCGAGCGCGGCGTGCGGGTCACCGTGGTCGAGCGCGAGGAGCGGCTGGGCGGGCGGGTTCGGTCCTGGCCGGCCGACCTCGGCGACGGCGAGCAGGGCCAGATGAGCCGTGGCTTCCACGCCTTCTTCCGGCAGTACTACAACCTTCGCTCGGTGCTGCGCCGCACCGACCCGACGCTGGAGCGGCTGCGGCCGCTCGACGACTACCCGCTCGTGCGCGACGGCGGTGGCCGCGACTCCTTCTCGGACATCCCGCGCACCCCGCCGTGGAACCTTGCCGCCTTCGTGGCCCGCAGCCCGAGCTTCGACCTCAAGGGCCTTGCCGCCGTCGACATCGACGCCGCCCTTGGGCTGCTCGACGTCGACTTCCCGGCGACCTTCGCGGCGCTCGACGGCCGGAGCGCCGCCGACGTGCTCGACGAGCTTCGCTTCCCGGAGGCCGCGCGGCACCTCGCCCTGGAGGTGTTCGCCCGCAGCTTCTTCGCCGACCCCCGCGAGTTCTCGGGTGCCGAGCTGGTCGCGATGTTCCACATGTACTTCGTCGGCTCGGCCGAGGGACTGCTGTTCGACGTACCGCGCGACGACTACGACGCCGCCCTGTGGCGCCCGTTGGGGGCGTACCTGAACCGGCTCGGCGTCTCGGTGGCGACCCGGCGCGAGGTGCGCTCGGTGGCCGAGTTCGGGAACGGCCTGCGCGTGCTGCACGGGGTGCCCGGCGAAGAGGACCAGCACTGGCTCGAGGCGGATGCCGTCGTGCTGGCGCTCGACCCGGTCGGCCTGCGTCGCGTGGTGGCCGCGTCACCCGGCCTGGGCGGCGGCGACGCTGCCGGCGCGGCGTGGCGGGAGTCCGTGGCCGGCATCCGGTCGGCGCCGTCGTTCGCGGTCTGGCGGCTCTGGCTGAGCGGCCGGGTCGCAGCCGACCGCCCGCCCTTCCTCGGCACCAGCGGCTACGGCCCGCTCGACAACATCTCGGTGCTCGAGCAGTTCGAGGAGCACGCCACCGCCTGGAGCGCGGCCCACGACGGCTCGGTCGTCGAGCTGCACGCCTATGCCCTGCCCGAGGGCACCACCGAGGCCGACCTGCGGTGGCGGATGCTCACCGAGCTGCACCGGGTCTACCCCGAGACGGCCGCGTTCGAGGTCGTGCACGACGAGTGGCTCGTCGGGGCCGACTGCGTGCTGGTCGGGCTCGAGCCGTGGCGCTCGCGCCCGGGAGTCCGCACGCCCGACCCGCGGGTGCTGCTCGCCGGCGACGCCGTGCGCTGCGACCTGCCGGTGGCGCTGATGGAGCGGGCCGCGACGACCGGCTTCCTGGCTGCGGACCGGCTGCTCACCGCGTGGGGCGAGCGCGGGCACGGAGTCTGGTCGGTGCCGATGGGGTCACGGCTCGGGCCGGTGCCACGGCTCGCGCGGCGCGGCATCCGGGCTTATCGCTCTAGAGGCGCACGCAGAAGATAGGCCGCCACGCACTTATTCGTGCGTGCGCCCCGAAGTTCTGCGTGCCGCCTACCGCTCGGCGGCCGCGGCGCGGCGCAACTCGTAGAGCCGAGCGGCGTAGACGAGGTCGTCGGCCCACAGCTGGGTGGCCGAGGCGCGCATCCCCATCGTGACCAGCGGGGCGAGCCCGCGGGCGACCTTGAAGCCGAACCGGTCGGAGGTCGCGACGACGGCCTCGGTCATCACGGTGCGCGCGGGGTGCACGCCGGGCGCGGTGAGGGGCGTCGCGTGGGTCTCGACGACGCTTCCGGTGCCCTCGCCGTCGGTGATCGTCATGACGATGGTGTGCGAGTCGGGGCAGGCGAACTCCGCACGAACCGGCACCGCGAAGTAGCGGCCCAGCCGGTAGGCGACGTCGAGCACCAGCAGGTCGTCGGTGCTGGCGGCGTCGTCGACGGTGAGGTCGCTGAACGCGTACGGGTGCAGCCAGGCGCCGTGCCACGGGTCGAGCCGGTTCTGGATGATGTCGCGCGGCTCGCAGGTGACCGGCAGCGAGATGACCGAGGCGAGGGAGTCGTCCAGCGGCGGCCGGGCGGTGAGCACCGGGCGGTCGGTGGGCTGCACGCCCTCCTCGACCTCGCCGAGCCGCACCCAGAACAGGATGCCGTCGTCGTATGCCGCGTAGGTGCGCCAGGCCGGCGTGCCCTCGCTCCCGAGCGGCATCCCGTGCCAGCGGCAGAGCACCGTGCCGTCGACGACGTCACAGGCGTCGAGGCGGGCACCGAGGTGCGGGCAGGCGCCGGGGCCGGCGAGCGCGGAGCCGTCCGAGTCGCGCCAGAGCACGACCTCGCGGCCGGCGACCGTGCGCAGCAGGGTGCGGCCGGTCGGGACGTCAGCCGAGGCGGCGGCCACCAGCCAGCCGTGCGTGGGGCGGCGCAGCGCGGCCGCGAGGGAGGCCTCGATGCGGGGCACCTTGGCCTCGCGCCAGGTGCCGCGGAGGTGGTCGGGGGTGGTCTGGGGCAGGTAGCGCACCGGCACGCGATGGCGCACCTCCTCGCGCCAGGTCCGGTCGATGCGCAGCAGGCTCACGCCACAACGCTACCTCCCGTGGTGGTTCGGCCCGGAACATTCGACAGAGTCGAGACGACCGGGTCACCATCGACCCCCGGGCCGGTCAGTTGTACCGGGCCCCGCCGTCGAGCAGTTCGTTCGGCCGGGGCGGGACGGCGTCGTAGACGACGTGGCCGTCGGGGGCCCGCACCCGCAGGTGGAAGTCGGTGCCCGGAGGGTCCTGCGGAGCGGACAGCATGGCCAGGCCCGAGAAGATCGTCGCGCGGTCGCGTACCCGACCGTCGACCGTCACGAGCTCGGCGGTGGCGCCGTCGGGGGCGATCGCCACGAAGCCGGGGTGCGCACCGCTGGGCAGGGCGATCAGGGCGTGCGGGTCGGTGCTCGGCACGGCCACCAGACGCTCCAGGTAGATCCACGGTGCCTTGTCGGTCGAG
>Ga0302299_10001125_pt1 | contig 15907 bp, 14 predicted proteins | sample III_Fen_N3_4_FD_198795 | JGI IMG/M metagenome (GOLD analysis project Ga0302299, IMG submission 198795) | Peat permafrost microbial communities from Stordalen Mire near Abisko, Sweden - III_Fen_N3_4 | ecosystem: Environmental > Terrestrial > Soil > Wetlands > Permafrost | place: Sweden: Abisko... | reverse complement strand
CAGGGCGAACCAGGGGCGGTGAACGGTCCGACCGCGACGCGCGAGACCGCGCGATGGCTGCTCGCCCAGTTCCCGGACCTGCGGTTCGTCATCGAGGCCGTCGTCGCCGCCGACGACATCGTCGCGGTACGCGTCTTCGGGACCGGTACGAACCTGGGTCCGATCGGTCCGATCCCGGCCACTGGGCGATCCTTCGCGTCGCGCTCGAGCCACTGGTTCCGGGTGCGCGACGGCCGGCTGGCCGAGCATTGGGCGATCCGGGACGACCTGACCACGATGCTCCAGCTGGGCGTGATCCGGCCACCGACCGGGGCTGCCGGGGAGGCGTAGCGGACGGCCGCGGCGGACCATCGCCTATAATCCGGTCCGCGCCGACATAGCTCAGTGGTAGAGCAGCTGTTTCGTAAACAGCAGGTCCTCGGTTCAAGTCCGAGTGTCGGCTCCACAATACCTCCCTTGGTGAGCCGGTCGTGGGATCCGTCGAGTATCGTCTTGCGGTGCTCCGGCCCTCGTATCCGCTCAAGACCGCGCGGATGAGCCTACGACCGTATGAGATGGACGACCTCACGGCCCTGCACGACATGTTCGGTCGGGAGGACATATGCCGATACCTCCCCTGGGAACCGATGGACCTCGATCAGGCACGCGCGAAGATCGAACAGCGCGTCGGGCAGACGCACATCGAGGCGGACGGGGACCCGCTCGTCGTCGCGGCGGTGGAGGACGCGTCCGGCCGGGTCGTCGGTGAATTCATGCTCCGGCTCGCGAGCTCCTCGAGTCGACAAGGCGAGATCGGTTGGAGCCTGATCCCGGAGGTCCATGGGCGCGGGCTGGCGACCGAGGGTGCCCGGGAGATGCTTCGCCTGGGGTTCGACGAGCTCGGGCTCCACCGGATCGTGGCTACGTGCGACCCACGCAATCTCGCCTCGCTCCGGGTCATGGAACGGATCGGGATGCGGCGCGAAGCCGACTTCATCGAGAGCGAATTCCTCAAGGGCGAATGGATCGGGGAGATCGTCTGCGCCATCCTGCAGTCCGAGTGGCACGCCACGGGTCAGACGACCGCGTGACCCGCCGCCGAGTGTCGGCTGCACACCCCGCTGTCCGGTCCTCCCGGCGGGCTCGGATACGTCGGTCACGCACCGAGCAGGACGAACGCCTCGGTCGGCTCCACCCGACCCTTGACGTGGACGGGCCCGAGTGACGAGAGCTTGAAGCGGTCATCGAGGTCGGCCGCGGTCGCAGGCCCGATGACCACGGCGCCAGGCTCGGCGATGCCCTGCAGCCGTGCCGCCAGATTGGTCGTATCGCCGATGGCGGTGAAGTTCCGATACTCATCGCTCCCGATATTGCCGACGAGGGCTGGACCGGAGTTGACCCCGATGTGGAAGCGCGGACCCGCACGGGGCCCGGTCGCGAGGGGTTCGGTGCGTTCGAGGATCGCGAGTGCGGCACGGCACGCGCGCGAGGCGTGGTGCGGCTCCAGCTTCGGAGCTCCGAAGACGGCCATGACCGCGTCGCCGGCAAGCTGGACCGGCGTGCCGCCGAATTCGTGGATCGCCGGCAAGGCGATCCCGAAGTACTCGTTCAGCATCGCCACGACCTCGGCGGGCGACCGCTTCTCGGCGTAGGTCGAGTAGCTCCCCAGGTCCGCGAACAGGATGGTGACCGCCGCGACCTCGCCACCGAGCTCCGCCCGGTGCGGATCCCTGAGCAGGAGCTCGGCGAGATCAGGTGAGAAGTATCGGCGGACGGTGCGTCGCACGGTCGTGAGTGCCCCCTCGCGACCACCCGCGAACAGGCGCACGAGCAGCCAGGCGACGACCGGGGCCATCGTGAGGTTGAGTGGGAAGAACACGACCTGGAGCCACTCGGGCGGTCCGGGCGCAGGCGACGCCGGCAGAAGGCCCGACGCGACGATGAGGAAGGCGTAGGCGCATCCGAGCAGCAATGCCGCACGGCGATGGCCGAGGAGCAACGCGATGAGGGGCGCGACGCTGGCCCAGATCGCGACGACGCTCCCAGGCACGAACCCGCCCAGGGTCCACATCAGCACGAAGGGAAGGGTGATGTACGGGATGAACTGACCGATGGCGAACCAGTCGTAGTCGCGGGTCATCCGGAAGGCGGTCAGGGTCACGAGCGAGATGACGACGTACAGCCACGGGATCGCGGCGGCAGCGGGGAGCCCGACGATCCAGTAGATCGCGCCCCACACGACGGCGAGCGGGGTGATCGTGAGCGCCGCGACGAGCAGCAGGAACTTTCGAAGTCGGGTGTCCTCGTCGTCGCCCGCATCGGAACCGATCGTGAGCCATCGGCCGAGGGATCCACGGATGCTCGGCCAGGATCCCTGCCGTGGATGGCCGCCGCGCCTCATCGCTGCCTCCGCTCGAGCCCGAAGCTGGGGATCGGACCGACAAACCCGTGCGACGCAAGGCTTCCGCGGGCGCCGTCTATGGACGACCGCGCACAGTCATCCTTGCGTTCCTACACAGTAGGTCCTCGTTCAAGTCCGAGGGTCGGCTCCCCCCGACGGGCCAGGATCCGCCCCTCGGCTTGCGTCAGGTGGAGTCCCCGAGACCGACTGGCGTGCTCGCGGGAGTGTCGCTCGGCTTTGGCGCCTTGAGCCGCCAGATCGACCGGGTCAGGTCGGGCGCCGCCATCAACATGATGGCGAAGGCGACGACGACGATGAGCAGGGCGAGCGGGATGCCGGTCACGATGACCATGCTCTTGGCGCCGGTGGTGAGCGCGCTGTAGAAGAGGGCCGCCACGACGACGCCGCCGGGTCGCCGGCCGCCGAGCAGGGCGAGCGCGATGGCGACCCACCCGAAGTCGCTCACAGGCCCGCCGGAGAAGCCCTGGGCAGGCCCGAGGCCATAGAGCGCGCTGCCCATGCCGGCCAGGCCCCCGGACAGCGACATCGCCAGGATCGTGGTCCGGCCGGGCGGGATCCCGGCTCCGCGGGCGGCGGCGCGGCTGAGACCGGTCGCCCGGAACTCGAGGCCCTGGGTGGTGCGGAAGAGCAGGAACGACACGACCGCGGCCATCGCGAGCGCGACGATGAATCCGTAGTCGACCCGGATCGTCGGCAGGTCGAAGATCCGCGGCACGCTCGGCAGCACCGGCGGGGGTACCGGGAGGGCGATCGCCGCGAGGATGAGGAACGCGAGGTTCGGGGCGATCCCATCAAGCATCAGCGTGGTGATGACCTCGTGCGCCCCGGTCCGCGCCTTGAGGTAGCCGGGGATGAACCCATACGCGCCGCCGGCGAGGGTCCCCGCGAGTACCGCGGCCGCCAGGACGAGCGCCGGCGGCAGATGCCCCGTCGCGAACGTCGCCGTGAGATACGCGCCAAGGCCGCCGATGAGGAACTGCCCACCCACGCCGAGGTTGAACAAGCCGGCCTGGAACGACACGGCGAGACCCAGGCCGGCGAAGATGAAGGGCGTGGCGCTGACCAGGGTCTCCGAGATGGGTCGAAGGGCGGCCGCGATGTCCTCGGGCCGGCCGCTCTGGATCGCGGCGAGGATGCGGCCCGGGTCGCCGAGCGCCCCGCGGAACAGCACCGGGTAGCCGTCGATCACACCCGAGAGCGCACCGCCGATCGCTCCGATCGGATCGGTGGGGAACGTTCGCAGGTGGTCGAAATCGGTCAGTACGATGAGGACCGCGCCCAGGAGAAAGGCCGTGACCAGGGCGAGTGCCGGGTGACGGGCACGACGTAGCTCGTCGCGGATGCGCTGCATGTCGCTCAGTGTCGCCGCCGCGCGCCCCCAGCGTTCAGACCGGTTCGTCCCGCCCGAGCAACGTGATCAGGGCAGAGTGGTCCAGTCCCCCGTCGCCCTCGGCGATGAGGGTCTCCAGGGCCGCGGCGACCGGCTCGAATCCGGGCAACGCCAGCCCGACGCGCTTCGCCTGGTCGAGCACGATGCGCGCATCCTTGGCGTGGATATCGACTCTGGCGCCACCGGGCCCGAAGGCTCCATCGAGCATCCGCCGGCCATGGATCTCGAGGACGCGACTCGATGCATAGCCGCCAAGCAGGGCCTCACGCACCAGCGCCACGTCGAGCCCGCTCAGGCGCGCGAGGGTGAGGGCCTCCGCGACGGCCTCGATCGTCGAACCGACGAGGAGCTGGTTGCAGGCTTTGGCGACCTGACCCGACCCGACCGGCCCGAAGTGGACGATCGTCGATGCGAAGGTCCGGAGCACGGGTCGCGCGCGGTCCAGTGCGGCCACATCGCCACCGGCCATGAGCGACAGTGAGCCGGCGAGGGCCCCCTCGACACCGCCTGAGATCGGAGTGTCAAGGAAGATGCCGCCCGCGGCGCGGACGATGGCATCCGCCTCCAGCACGGCCGGGGGCGAGTGGGTGCCAAGGTCGCAGACGACGACGCGCGGCCCGATCGACGCGGGCCATCGACCCAGACCCGCGAGGACGCCTGCGAGGTCCGGCTCCGTGGCCACCACGATGAGGACGACCGCGGCACCGGATGCGGCCTCGAGCGGTGTCCCACACCAGCTGGCGCCAGCGGACTCGAACTCGTTGCGAAGGGTGTCGTGCCGGGAATGGACCTGGACCCGGGCTGCCGCATCGAGCAGCCGGTGGGCGATCGGGCGACCCATCGTGCCGAGGCCGATGACGCCGACGGTGGTCCCGGCCGGTCCAGCCGACATGGTCACGTCTCGTTCGATGGAGCCTGTCCCACGCTCCCCAGCTTGGCCATGACCTCGAGGGCGACCGCTTGCGCGGCATCGCGCATGGCCACCAACGACGTCAACGGATCGATCCGACGGCCGGCATCCTGCGAGCCGGCCCGCAGCGCGGTCGCACACGCCTCGCGGATCGCGGTCGACACGTTGACCTTGCTGCATCCGGCCGCGATCAGGTCGCGCATCGTGTCGTCCGCGATGCCGGTGCCGCCGTGGAGGGCGAGTGCGACTCGGGTCCCCGTGGCCAGCTGCCTGACGCGGTCGAGATCGAGCACGACGGGTGCCGCGCTCCTGCCATGCACGTTGCCGATCGCCGGAGCGAAGCAATCGATCCCGGTCTCGTCGATGAACCGCAGGTTCGCGTCCAGGGAGGCGCTCGGCCTCGTCATCACGGATGCACCGGGCTCGAAGCCGCCGATCGACTCGAGCTCGCCCTCGACCGCGGCACCGATCTCGTGCGCTCGGGCGACCACCGCGCGCGTCTGGCGGAGGTTGTCCTCCGGGTCGAGGCCGGCGCCGTCGAAGAGGACGGCATCCCATCCGGCATCAAGACAGGCATGGATCAGATCGAGCTGGTCGCAGTGATCGAGCTGCAGGATGGCGGTGGCACGCAGCTCGATCCGCAGGGTCCGGAAGGCGGCCGCGAGCGTGCCCGGACCCCACGTCCGCGCCGTGACTGCGGCCGTTTGCACGATGACCGGGGAGTCACATCCACGCGCCGCCCGAAGGACGCCATCCATCGTCGCGACGTCCACGACGTTGAATGCCGGGATCGCGTAGCCGCCCGCGCGCGCCGCGGCCAGGAGCGAGGGTAGCGTCGGCGTGGTCGCGGTCACCGCAGTCGATCCAGGACATCGGCGATCGCATCGGGTCCACCGACATTGCCGGGGATGACCACGTAGGGGATGGACCGGCCGCCGCCGAGGCGCAGGCTCCAGAGAGCGATGCCAGGTGCCAGCTGGCCCTCGACGCGAGCCACCTGCGCTCCGAGGGCGATCGCAGAAGACGCCGATGTGATGCCGCCCTTGGCGATCACCGCGTCCACAACGTCGCGCAGTCGATCGACGACATCGGTGAGCCGGTCCATCACGGTCGCTCCGGACCGGAGGCTGCCGTCGTCCGAGCGGGACCGCGCGGTCGCGACGATCGCGAGCCCGTCCGATTCGAGGCGAGCCTGGACGACCGCGACAAGCGGCTCGACCTGCGTGTCCGGACCGACCTCGGTGATCGGCCAGCCGCGGGCCGTGAGGGTCGCCAGCTGGGCGGTGCTCGCGGCCGTGTACGAGCCGCACACGATGAGGATCCGCCCCGGCCTTTGGCCAGGAGCCGCCTCGAGCCGCCGCGCCACGAGACCCGCTCGGACCGCGGCGAATGTGGAGGCGGACCGGATGACGACGGTGGCACCGCGGGCCTCGGCGTCGAGGAGTCCGAGCGCCACGCGACGAAGGTCGTCGTCCGTCTCGGCCTCGGGGATCACCACGCTACCCGCGGGGCCGGACTCCAGGGCCTCGGCGATGGCTGCGGATCCCCGGTCGCGGATCGCCTGCAGCGCGACCATGCGGGCCTGCCGGCCGTCACCGACCTCGGCGACCCACGACACGAGGTCCCGCGATGTGTACCCGAACGTCGGGTCCGCCGCGAACTCGGTGTCCGCGGCATTCCGCAGTCGTCCCTCGATCTCGACCAACTGTGCGCCGTCGACCGTGACGCGACCACCTTCCGGGAACGCCGGGACGAACAGGAGGACGGCGTATCGCGCGCCGAGGACGTCGGCTTCGGCGAAGACGTGACCGCGCAGCGTCGAATCACCGCGCAGGATCGCGAGCCACGCCACTCCGGCCCGCCGGGCGGCCTCGTCGATCAGGTCGACGACCCGGCGGAGGTGCGCCGTCGCGGCCGCTCGGGTCAATGCCCGCGTGTTGGTCAGGACGTAGAGCGACCGTTCGTCGGACGCGAAGAACGCATCGAAGTGAGGGCGGCTTGGCTCGAGGATCACGTCGACATCGCTGACCGACTGGGTCCCGGTCGGGTCATCATCGAGGACTACGACGCGCCGGTGATCCGCACTAAGGCGGGCGTCGAGCGGACCGGGAGCCCCAGACGGCATGACCAGCATTGGACAGATGATACTATGACCTTATGTCTCGCCGGACCCTACCGTAGATCGACCCGAGGAACACGATGACGACCGGACCTGCCAACGAGATCCATGGCCTTTCCCACATCGGGATCACCGTCTCCGATATGGACGCATCCCTCCGGTTCTATCGAGATGGCCTTGGCCTCGAGGTCTACATCGATCGGATCGCCGACCACGACTACCTCCGCGAGGTCACCGCGGTCCCCTCTTCGAACGTGCGGATCGTGTACCTGCGGATCCCCGGATCGCGCGTCCCTGTCGAGCTGCTCGAGCATCGCGGCATCGAGCGTGTGCCGGCACGCACCCGGCCCTGTGATCCCGGCAGCGTCCACTTCGGCCTCCAGGTCCCGGACATCGACGCGTTCCACGAGCGGCTGGTCTCGCTTGGATACCGTTCCCGCTCGGGCCATCCGGTCGACATCACGGCAGGTCCATTCGATGGTGCGCGGACCTGCTTCTTCACCGACCCGGATGGCTTCCTGGTGGAGCTCCAGCAGCCGCCCGCCAGCCGGCCGGATGCGTTCCTGAGCTAGATCGCTCGAGGGCGCTAACGGGAGGGAGCCGCTTACGGGAAGCGCAGGCCCTCCGCATGCTGGGTGAGCGACGCCCAGCCGCCGTCGACCGAGATCGTCTGCCCGGTGATGAAGCGCGAACGGTCATCAACCAGGAACCGAACGAGCGCCGCGGTCTCCGCAGGAGTCCCGAGTCGGTGGCTCGGTGCCCGAAGCAGGATGCGGTCCGAGGACTTCGACCCATCCGCGAGCGCACCGCGATCCGCCTCGTCGAGGACGACCCCCTGTGCGACCACGTTCACGCGTACCGGCTTTCGTGCCCACTCGACGGCCATGGCGCGACTGACGCCGACCAGGCCATTTGCTACGGCTGAGGCGGCGGCCCGGCCCGGGTACGCCTGGGCGAGATCGATCGAGGTCATGTGGACGATCGCGCCCCCTGGCTCGCAGGCCGCCGCGAACGCCCGGTCGACCGCCACGGCGGCGGTCAGGCGCCCGAGGTCGGCCGTCCACGCGTCCCAGTCCAGGTCGTCGATAGGGCCGCGATACGCGGTCGGCCGGTCCTGGACCAGGATGTCGAGCCGGCCGGTCTGGGCCAGCACCTGGTCGATGATCGCGCCGGCGGACGTCGGGTCCTCGGGAGGAGACTCGAGGCGTCCGACGTCCTGACCGGCACGATCCGTGAATGCGGTCCCATCGATCGATCCGATGAACACATGGGCGCCGGCCGCGGCCAGTGCCTCGACGATGGCAAGGTCTGCGTCCGTTCCCGGGCCGACGACGAGCGCGGTGCGGCCGATGAGGTCGCCCATCAATGCACCCTCAGATCCCGATCGGGTCGTCGCTGGTGAGCGAGCCCCAGGCCATCCAGCCACCGTCGATCGTGATCGACTGGGCATTGACATTGGACGACTCGTCGCTGGCCAGGAACAACACCGCATCGGCGATCTCCTCCGGTGAGCCGAACCGCCGCATCGGCGCCCGGTTGGTGAAGACCTCCCGATCGCCCAGCCCGGCCTTGAACGCGGCCTCGTTGAAGGGCGTCTCGATCTGGCCGGGATTGATCGCGTTGACGCGGATCCCGTACTTGATCCACTCGACGCCGAGGATCTGCGACAGCGCGACGACCGCGGCCTTCGATGTCCCGTAACAGGCGCGCTTGGCCCAGCCGCCGATCGCGGTCAACGAGCCGATATTGATGATGCTGCCCGACCCCTGCGGGATCATCACGCGTGCGACCGCCTGGCTGCACGCGAACACGGCCGTGAGGTTGATCCCGATGACCCGATCCCATTCCTCCGGCAGCACATCCTCGCTCGGTCCGCCGGCGAAGATCCCAGCGCAATTCACCAGCACGTCGATGCGGCCGTATCCCTCGGCAAGGTCGGCGACCATCGCATCGATGGCGGACCGGTCCCGGACATCGAATTCGTATGGCAGTGCGCGGAGACCGGCCGCCGTGAGTTCATCGACCGCCTGCTGACCGCGCCCCGGGACCACCTCGACGACGGCGACGGTGGCACCGGCCTCCGCCAGGACCTGCGCGAAGGCTCGGCCCATCCCCTGGCCCGCCCCGGTCACGATCGCGACACGGCCGTCTAGCGACCCGGTCATCCTCTACCTCAGCGCTGGTCCGGAAAGGAAGTCTACAGATGATACTATCATCATACGTCTTGAGGACTCACGATGCTCGTCCCGCTCGCTCCGCTCCTGGCTGACGCCCGATCGGGTGGCTACGCGGTCGCGACCTTCACGGTCTTCAACTTCGAGACCGCCCGCGGCGTCTTCGAGGCGTTCGAGCTCGAGCACGTCCCGGCCGGGGTGGCGGTCACCCGAAGGATGACATCGGCGATGGACTTCGAGGGTCTCGCCGCCTACCTCGTCACTCGAGCCGAAGCCGCAGAGACGGACGTCGCCCTCCACCTCGACCACGCGACCGATCTCGACCTCGTCCGTCGGGCCCTCGACGCCGGGTTCACCTCGGTGCAGTACGACGGGGTTGGCATGGAGGTCGCCGAGAAGATCGCGTCGACGCAGGTCGCCGTCGAGCTGGCGGCGCGATACGGCGCGTCCGTCGAAGCCGAACTCGACCACATCGGCCGGACGGGGGTCGAGGCCGGGGGCGCGATGACCGACCCGGCCGAGGCGTCGTCGTTCGTCGAGGAGACCGGCATCGACATCGTCGCGGTCTCGGTCGGGACGACGCACGGCCTCGGCGAAGGGCAGGCGATCGTCGACATCGAGCGTGTGGCGGCCATCCATGCGGCCACGCCGGCACACCTCGCGCTGCACGGTGGGACGGGCGTGACGCCGGACCAGCTCGTCGCGGCCATCGCCGCTGGGATCACCAAGGTCAGCTATTTCCATGGGATGGCCCACGACGCGTTGGAGGCGCTACGAGCCGGGATCGAGGCGACGCCGCATGGCATGCTGGCAACGGCGCTCGACGAGAGCCTTCGGACCGCATTCCGCGATCGCTGCCGGCAGATGATCCGCCTCTATGGCGGACCGGGACGGCCGCCGGGCGGATGACCGTGGTGCGTGGGGCGCCGCATCGGAGCGGACGGATCGATCACGTCATCGTCGCCATCGACCTCGGGACCACCAACGCCAAGGTGGGCGTCTTCGATGGCCCCCGCTTGCTCGCGACCGCGTCGCGCGCGATCCAGACCGTGCATCCCGGCCCGGGCCGGGCCGAACAGGATCCCGATGGCTGGCTGGCGACCGTCGGCCCGACCGTGCATGAGGCCTGCGCGGCCGCCGGTGCCGGATCGGTCGACGCGATCGGGCTGACCGCCCAGAGCGACAGCCTCGTGGTGGTCGGGAACGACGGACGAGCGATGGGACCCAGCCTCCTGTGGATGGACGACCGCGGCACCGCGGAGGCGGCACGCTTCGAACGCGACCTGGGCCGCGCAGCGATCCATCGACGGACGGGCCTTCGCAGTGCGGCCAACTACACGGCCGCGAAGGCCGCCTGGCTCAAGGAAGCCGACCCGGATCGGTTCGCGCGCGCCCGTTGGATGCTCCAGCCGAAGGACTACGTGCATCTCCGGCTCACCGGGGTGCCAGCGACCGATCCATCGAGCGCATCGCGAACGCTGCTCTACGACCTCGAGACCGGTGACTGGTGGCCCGACGCGGTCGCGGCAGCCGGGCTGTCCGCGACCCAGCTGCCGCCGCTGGCGCCGAGCGCGTCGTCGGTCGGCACGCTGACGGCCGAGGCGGGCCGGCTCCTCGGCCTCCCGTCGGGGATACCGGTGGTCATCGGCGCGGCCGACCGAGCCGCCGAAGCGCTCGGTCTCGGGATCGGCGGCCCCGAGTGCATGATCTCGACCGGGACGGCCACCGGGGTCGCGCTGGCCGTGCCGTTGGCCGAGCGGCCGGTCGACGACCGGATCACCAGCCCGGCGCACGCCATCGCGGGCGAGGCGCTCGCCCTTCTGTCCATCCCCACATCGGGGGCGACCGTCGAGTGGCTCGCCGGGATCCGCGGGTCGCGTGCCCGCGACCGGATCGGGAGCCTGACGGCGCTGGCCGCGACCAGCGAACCCGGCGCCCGGGGTGTCACGGTCGTGCCCACCTTCCATGGCGCCCGGTCATTCCGTTGGGAGCCGCGGGCCCGAGGAGCCATCGTGGGCCTCGATCTCGGAACGTCACTCGCGGATCTCGCCCGGGCGTTCATGGAGGGGATCGCCTTCGAGGTCGCCGCCTGCCTCGCGGTGCTGGAGCGCGCGCATGGGCCGATCGACCACTCCCGGCTCACCGGTGGTGGCTTCGCGTCGCCGTTCGCGAGTCAACTCATGGCCGACATCACCGGTCGACCGGCCCACCGGTCGACCGAGCGAGATGCAGCGCTCGTCGGGGCGATGCTCATCGCAGGCCAGGCCATCGGCCGATGGACCGACCCACGGGCCCAGGCCGTCGCGCGACTAGGAGCCGGTCGGGTCTTGGTCCCTCGTTCGGAACTGCAGGCGGCGTATGCCGCGGCGGCCGACCGCTATCGGGATACCGTCGATTCCGTGCTCGCGATGGCCGCGGACTGACGTCGCGCTAGTCGGGCGCCGCGTCGAGCGCCCGGTGCGCGAGCGGTGCGAGGACGAAGCCATCGGTCGCATCCTCGAGGGCGCGCCAACTCGTCGGGAGGGCCAGCCGGATCGTCGACGACTCGGCGTGCAGGTTGGCGACGATGACCCGAAGGCGATCCTCGGTGCGGATCGCAAGGGCCGCGCAGCCGTCGACCGGATCCACCCGCAACAGCTGACCGGTGCGCATCGACACGACAGCCTCGAAGATCCCGATGAGCGCGTCCGATCGCAGGACACCAGCCGGGCCGGACGCCTCGAGGATGGTGACGCGATCGGCGTGACCGGTCAGGACGCCCGCCAGGGTCCCGACCATCCAGGCTGAGCCAAGGTCAGTCTCGATCCGGTCGTCGTACCGGGTCGGGGCCAGCCGGCGCTCGGGCGGGGTCGCATAGGCCCCGAACCTCGGTCGGAAGGAGCAGCTGACGTCGAGGAGCCGTCCCTGACCGAGGACGGCTGCGCTTTCCATCAGGACCGGCAGGGTCGCGACATTCTCCATGACCGTCGCGGCATCCGCGGCGTGGACCTGGGGCGAGACGGCGAATGAAATGGTGTCGAGCGACCGGAGCGCGGTGGCCGACGCGGCGGCCAGTTCGGCGTAGTGGGCTCGCGAGCCGCCGCCGACCTGGATGCCGGGGGCGAATGCCCGGAGCCGGTCGCGCATGGCGCCCGCCGTGGACCCGTCGGATGTCGTCAGGCCGGCGTCGTCCGCGGTCCCGAAGACGAGCGCGCCCACGATCGGGACGGGCCACTCGCCGAGGGCCTCGACAAGCTCGTCCCGGGCGAGGCCATCGGCGAAGCCGACCAATTCGAGTTGGAGCCCGGTCCCGACCGCAGCTGCATCCTGCGCCGCGCGGTGCAGCTCCGGACGCCAGTCGTCACGCGTCCGGTCGACGACGACTCGGAGATGCGCCGGATGCAGCGACCGCAGTCGTGCAGCCTCGCCCGGTTCGAGCGGCGCGGACCAACCGAGGCCGACAGGCGGCAGCGGTCCGACGGCGTCGTCGTGGACCGTCACGTGCAACGACGTCGCCCGGCCACGCCCGCCCGCGCGCTCCGACGAGGTGCCGATCCGGGCCACTTCCAGGCGGACCCCCACTGCCTTGGTCGCTCCGGCCTGGAGCGTGACCGGGTGGGGCCACGCCAGCGGCGGTGCATAGCTCTTGAACGAGGCGTCGGTCCAGGCCCGCTGGTCCTCGGTCTCCCATGGGTCGCCCTCGAAGGCGAGCAACGCCCTGACGTCGTCGGCGGGATCCCAGCGCATCGCCCGGGTCTCGGTCATGAAGCGGTCGGCGGTCACCATGACCGGGAACACGCCACTGGCGGCACCCGTCTCGTGAGTCGCCTCGAAGGTCCGCCCGGCCGCGGTCGCCGGATGCAGCACGATCAGGCCGATGCGCTGGACGACGGTCTGGGCCGTCACCCGCGCCGTGAACCGGGCGTCGATCCGCCCGGTCCGGTCACCCTCGAAGGAGACGCGGCCGTCGACCGCGAACCGGTCGCCCGCCCAGCGTGTATCGAACGCGATCGAGAACCGGTCAGCATCGGTGCCGAGGTGCAGACCCGTGATGGCCGGCGCCAGGGTACGCCAGTCGGCGTCCCGGGCGGTCAGTAGGATGCCGCGCAGGACCTCGACGCCATCGAACGCGATCCAGCGGAGGCCACCGTCGTCCCATGTCGCTTCGAGCGGGCCGGCGCGGAGCCGGCGCGTCGCACCGCCCGACGGCATCAGGCCTCGCTCGGCGCTCGCGATGAAGCTGTCGCGACCTCGAGGATGTGGTCGACCTGCGCGGCGGTGGTCGGCTGGGCCTGGAACGCATGGTCGAACACGGCACTACCGACGGTGAATGCCCACGCCCCCGAGCGCCGGACCGCGTGGATCCGGGTATCCGAGTCGACACTGCCGGCGATGACCACCGGCCCGATCGAGGCGGCGACCACGGCCTCCATCAGTCGCGGCACGTCGCCAGCGAAGCGATAGGCGAGGAGGTCCAGGCCGTGGACGCCGCGCAGGCTCGTCAACTGCTCTGCGCTAGCGGCGATCTCGTCGACGGACCCTTCGAGGACACTGGGATGGTCGACCACGCGACCCGGGAACGGGAAGTACAGGACGTTGGTCGACGCGACGAGCGGCAGCACCGCCTCCGGGTGGACGCCACCCATGAGCAGGTCCACGCCGATCTCAAGGGCGGCGCTCGCCGAGCGGACCTCCGACCCCTGGTCGAGGCTCACGACCTCGAGCGCCACCTTGCGACCGTCCGCGTGGATCGCGTCGGCGAGGGCGCGCAGCTGATCGAACGGCAGCCCGACGTCCTTGAACCCCACCCAACGCAACCCCGACCCGCGCACTTCGGCGTACCTGTCCAGGGCGTCCCCGACGGTGACGTCGTCACGCGTCAGCATGAAGATGAACTCGCTCATGGTCGGGGGTCCGCCTGCTGCCGGCTCAGCGCGAGCTCGTGCGCGAACCGCGCGCGCCGGTGCCCTTGCGATAGACCTGGAACTTGAAGGCGTCGGCGAGGAAGTACTCCGTGGAGTTGATGATGGCCACGCCGTTGAGGTCGAAGTCGGTCTGGTCGAGACGCAGCAGCAGGACGCCCGGCTCGGTGGCCAGCGCCGCCGCGAGCTGCTTGTCGGCCTTCCAGGGCACGATCTCCGCGACGCCGTCGCGGACCTGGACACCCAGGCCGGCCATCGCCTCGTAGACCGACCGGCGGCCGCGAACGTAGGCCAGGGCCGCGGTGTCGGTCAGGCCCCGCGCTTCCAGTAGGGCGAGTGACACGATGTCGGTGGTCCGCGCCACGATCCGTTCGTCGGCCGTCCTCGTCCGGCGCAGGACGAGAACTCGGTCGGTCGCCGTCACGCCAAGGGCGCGCTGGACGTGGGCGTCGGGTGTCTCGATATCCACGGACATCGCCGAGGTGCCGGCCACGAACCCGGCCGATTCGATCAGGTCCGTGACCCCGAAGTTCACACTGAGGTTGTTGTGGAGCTCCAGCGCCCGGCCGACGATGAAGGTGCCCGCCCCTTGACGGCGTGAGAGCAGGCCTTCCTGCTCGAGGATCGAGACGGCGTGGCGGACGGACGCCTTGCTCACGCCGAGCTGCTGGGCGAGCATGGGCTCGGCCGGCAGGCGGCCATCGGGATAGGCGCCGGACCTGACCGCGTCCCGGATGTCCTTGGCGGCACGTTCCGGGAGACTGAGCTGGGGAGCTACCGAGCGGAGCAAGACGTCACCTCACTAGGCCGTGAACGCGCCGAGGCGGTCACGATCGACCAATACGAGGACCCAATCGAGGAGGGATGGCTTGGCCGGCGGCGCCCAGAAGCCGTCGGCCGCGGGATGGACCGGTCCGATGGGCGTCGTGTCACCCGTCCGCGGGTCGATCCAGGACGCTTCGAACTCGGCATCGGCATCGACCTTGATCGGCAACAGCGTCCGCCACCAGAAGTACTTGTTGTCACCGGCCTCGAGGATGCCGTGCAGCGATTCCGGCTCCAGGCCGGATGGCACGTAGTAGAGCGCGACGACGCCCGGGATGCCAGCCGCGAAGGACGATGCTCGACCGAGGTCAACGGCACGCGGTTCATCGATCCGTTCGAAGCGCCACCACGGGAAGCGCTCGAGGATCCGCTTGCCGATCCCGACCTGCGCCGAGCCGGGGAGATGCATGACGTCCTCCCATGGGCCGCCGCCGGCATCCTCCATGTACTCGGAGTCGCCGCCCTTGGAGTACGTCGTCCGATTCCAGAAGACCCAGAGACCGGCTGCCCCGTAACTGTATCCGGCGCCTCCGTCGAGCATGCAGGTCCAGAACTGGAATCGCTGCTGGTCCTGCCAGCACGACCCGGCGATGCCCTCGTAGTTGACCTCGCCGTTGACGAGGGGCATCGGCGGTTCCTGGGCGATCGCCCGCTGGACGAGATCGACCGTCGGCTCGAGGAGCTGATACCCGAAGTGCCCGCATTGCAGGAGGTCGAAGTCAAGCTCGGCATCGGCGTGCAGGACGGACCGCGAGCTGCCCGAGAGCGCCCTCGGGGCTGGTTCGGCCTGACCGTCGCCCTGCATCGACTCGATGTTGCCGATGGCGGCCGGGTGCGTGGTCACCAGGCTGTGGAACGGGTCGATCGACCGGAGGTAGTGCGACAGCTCGGTCCAACCGTCGGCCTGTTCGGCCAGGGCGTCGGCGTGCCCCTGTCCGCCCGCGCGGCTGACGCTATAGACGGACATCTGGACCTCTCCGGCGAGGCACCAGACGACCGGCATCGCTCCGTACCGTGCGACCAGGTAGCGCCAGTGTCGCCGGATCCGGTCGATGCCCATGAGGTTCATGTAGTAGCCCCACATGCCCACGATCATCGGCATCAATCCGCGTTCGACGTAGCCGGCGATCTTGAGGTCGACGGCCTCGTAGAAGTCGGGGTTGATGCGCGTCCAGCCCGGTTCCCAG
>Ga0302299_10001123_pt1 | contig 15922 bp, 10 predicted proteins | sample III_Fen_N3_4_FD_198795 | JGI IMG/M metagenome (GOLD analysis project Ga0302299, IMG submission 198795) | Peat permafrost microbial communities from Stordalen Mire near Abisko, Sweden - III_Fen_N3_4 | ecosystem: Environmental > Terrestrial > Soil > Wetlands > Permafrost | place: Sweden: Abisko... | reverse complement strand
TAGCCGCCCATGTCCACCGGCCGGCCCTGGGCGGCGATCAGTTCGGCGTTGATCTTCGCCTCGCTCTCCCCGAGCTGCCGGGCCACCGCGGTGAAGCGCGCCCGCAGCTCCGGGTCCCGGGTCTGCGCCGCCAGGGCCTCGGCCCAGTAAAGGGCGAGGTAGAAGTGGCTGCCGCGGTTGTCGATCTGGCCCACCTTGCGGGCCGGGTTGCGGTTGTTGTCGAGGAACTTGGCGGTGGCCTGGTCGAGGGTCTCGGCCAGCAGCCTGGCCTTGTCGTTCTGGAAGGTGCCGGCCAGGTGCTCCAGGGAGACCGCGAGCGCCAGGAACTCCCCGAGGGAATCCCAGCGCAGGTAGCCTTCCTGCTGGAACTGCTGCACGTGCTTGGGCGCCGAACCGCCGGCGCCGGTCTCGAACAGGCCGCCGCCGGCCAGCAGCGGCACGATCGAGAGCATCTTGGAGCTGGTGCCCAGCTCGAGGATCGGGAACAGGTCGGTGAGGTAGTCGCGCAGGGCGTTGCCGGTCACGGAGATGGTGTCCAGGCCGGCCTTGGCCCGGGGCAGGGTGAAGCGCATGGCCTGGACCGGGGTCATCGTGTGCAGCTCCAGTCCGGTGGTGTCGTGGTCCTGCAGGTAGCGGTCCACCTTCTTGATGATCTGGGCGTCGTGGGCCCGCTCCGGGTCCAGCCAGAACACCGCCGGCGCGCCGGTGGCGCGGGCCCGGGCCACGGCCAGCCTGACCCAGTCGCGGATGGGCAGGTCCTTGGTCTGGCAGCCGCGCCAGATGTCCCCGGCTTCCACCGTGTGCTGCAGCAGCACCGCGCCGTCGCCGTCCAGCACCCGGATGACGCCGTCGCCGGGGGCCTTGAAGGTCTTGTCGTGGGAGCCGTACTCCTCGGCCTTCTGGGCCATCAGCCCGACGTTGGCGACGCAGCCCATGGTGGCTGGGTCGAACTGCCCGTGCTCCCGGCAGAAGTCGAACGCCTCCTGGTAGAAGGTGGAGTAGCAGCGGTCGGGGATGACGCACTTGGTGTCGTGCAGCTGGCCGTCGGCGCCCCACATCTTCCCGGAATCGCGGATCACCACCGGCATCGAGGCGTCGATGATGATGTCGTTGCTGGCGTGCAGGTTGGTGATGCCCTTGGCGGAGTCGACCATGGCCAGGGCCGGGCGCTCCCGGTAGGCCGCCTGGATATCGGCCTCGATGGCCGCGCGCTCGGCTTCCGGCAGGAACTGCAGGCGGGCGTAGAGATCACCCAGGCCGAGGTCGGGATTGACGCGCAGCTCCCGGAAGATCGCGGCGTGCTTCGCGAACACGTCCTGGAAGAACACCGAGACGAAGTGGCCGAACATCACCGGATCGGAGATCTTCATCATGGTGGCCTTGAGGTGCACGGAGAACAGCACGCCCTGGCGCTTGGCGTCCTGCAGCTGCGCCTCGATGAAGGCGCGCAGGGCGCGCACGCTCATGAAGGTGCCGTCCAGGACTTCACCCGCCTGGAGCGGCAGCTTCTCCTTCAGGACCTTGACCCGGCCCGCGCCGTCGACGAATTCGATGCGCGCGGTGGTGGCCCGCTCCAGGGTGACCGACTGCTCGCTGCCGAAGAAGTCGCCCTGGTCCATGTGCGCCACGTGCGACTTGCACTCGCGGCTCCAGGCGCCCATCTTGTGCGGATGCTTGCGCGCGTACTGCTTCACCGAGGCCGCCACGCGCCGGTCCGAGTTGCCTTCGCGCAGCACCGGGTTCACCGCGCTGCCCAGCAGCTTGGCGTAGCGCGCCTGGACCGCCTTGTCGCCCTCGGTCGCGGGCGCCTCCGGGTAGTCCGGGACCGGGTGGCCCTGGGTCTGCAGCTCCAGGATGGCGGCCTTCAGCTGCGGGATGGAGGCGCTGATGTTGGGCAGCTTGATGATGTTGGCTTCGGGCTGCTGGGTCAGGGCGCCCAGGTAGGCCAGCTCGTCCGGGATGCGCTGGTTTTCCGCCAGGTATTCGGGGAAGGCGGCGAGGATCCTCCCGGCGACCGAGATGTCCCGGGTCTCCACCACGACGCCGGCGGCCCTGGTGAAGGCGTTGACGATGGGAAGCAGCGAATAGGTCGCCAGGGCGGGAGCTTCGTCCACGCCGGTCCAGATGATTTTGGCTGTTTCCATGGTCATGGATTTCTCCTGGGGATCGCATTTCAAAGGTGCGGCGCAGGCGCGCCGGAAGCGGCCGCTCACATCGAAAACTGGGGCCTAGTGTCGTTGTTTGTCAGGTTCAAGTCAACCGCTCATAGGGCGGCTTAATAGGTATCTTTAATGCCAGTGCGCGTCAGGGCAGGCCGCCGAACTGGCTGAAGAAGAGGGCCACGTCCTGGTCATCCACCTGCCCGTCCCCGTTCAGGTCGGCGGCGGCGCGGCCCGCGCCGCCGCCCCAGGCTTCGGCCAGGATCGCCAGGTCGGCGGGATTCATGAATGGTTTGCCGTCACCGCTGAAATTGGTCGTGCGCACCGTCACAGGCACCGAGGCGCTGGCGCCCCCGGCGCTGGCCGTGACGGCGTAGCTGCCCGGGGCGCCGGGGGCGGTGTAGATGCCGGCGCCGTCGATCGCCCCGGCCCCGGGCGGAACGCTCCAGGCCACGGGGGGGTCGCCGGCGGCGAAGGCCTGGAAGGCGACGGTGCCGCCGGTGAGGACGACCGGGCTGCCGGGATTGATGGCGATGGGGCCGGACTGCACCGTCACGGTGAGCCGGGCGCTCCGGGCCGGGTTGGCGCTGCTGGTGGCGACCAGGACGCAGGTTCCGGGGGTCGCGGGGGCGGTGTAGACCGGCGGGCCGTCGCCGGTGCCGGGGGTGAGGGTGCCCCCGGCGCCGTCCTGGAGGCTCCAGACCACGCCGGTGTTGCCGGCGCCGGTGACGCCGGCGAAGAGCCGGCAGCTGCTGCCGGGCGCCAGGGTCAGGGCGGCCGGGGTGACGCTCACCTGGACCGGCGCGATCACGGTGATGACGGCGCCGGCTTCCGGGCCGGCCGGATCCTGGGCCTGGAGGACCCAGGTCCCCGGCAGGGCCGGGGCGGTGTAGTCGACCGTGTTGGTCCCCGGCCGCCGGCTGAAGCTGCCGGCGCCGGCGCTGAACAGCGGGTGCACGGAGGGCGGGGCGACGGCGGTGAACGGCAGGGTGGCGCCCGCCTCCAGGGTGGCGCTCGCGGGCACGAGGGTGATGGGGCCGCGCACGCGGATGGAGGCCTGGGCGCCGACACTGGGATCCGCCACGCTGGTGGCGCGCACATGGTAGATGCCGGGCGCGTCGGGCGGCAGGTAGACCGGGGCGGCGCCGGGGCCCAGGCTGCCGCCCCGGTCCCCTTCGATGATGCTCCAGGTGACGTCGGCACTGCCGGGGCTGCCGGTCACCTGGGCGTAGAGCGGCCCGACCGGGCCGGAGCCCTGGAAGCGGTCGATGCTGCACGGGCCCGGGCCGAAGGCCGCGGGATCCAGGGAGACCCGCACCTGCGCCTGGGGCGCTCCGGCCGAGCAGGTCAGGTCGAAGTCGCTGCGCAGCCAGTCGGCCCGGTCCTGCGCGCTGGTCCAGGCGGCCAGCGTGACCGGGGCGTCCGCCCCGGCCGGGCGCAGCTGCAGCCGGAGGGTGTCCGGGGCGAGGGCCGGGTTGCCCTGCACCCGGAGCCAGAGGCTGAGCAGGGCGGAGCTGCCGGCCGGCAGCGCGACCTGCCGGGAGAGGCTCAGACGCTGCCGGCCCGCTTCGCGGTCGAACCGGGCGTAGCGGTAGCCGCCGTGGGCGACGGCGCCGCTGTAGTCGGTGCGCACCACCCGCTCCGGATCGCCCTGCCAGGCGCCGCCGCCGTCCTCGAAGCCGGGATCGGACAGGACCTGCTGCACCGGGTTGGCCACCGTGAACGGCACCTCCAGCGAAGTGCCGGCGTTGGCGTAGGCGTCGAAGGCGGAGGCGGTGAGCACGTGCCCGCCGTTGGCCAGGAGGTGGGCGGCGTCGAACCGGGGCACGTCGAAGGGGGGCTTGAAGGCGGCCGCCACCAGGATCCGGTCCACGAAGTAGTCCACCTCCGTGACCCCGGCGCCGACCGTGGCGGAAAAGGCGAGCGGGGTGCCGGATGGGGTGGCCGGGCCGGAGGGGGCGACGACGGCGCTGACGCTGGGCGGCTCGAACACGTCCTCGGCGGCCTCGGGGTCGCCCACCCGGATGGCGCCGAAGGCCCTGCGCACGGCGAGGGTCGCCGCGGAGGCGCGCCCGGAGGGGTCCGGGGGGAACAGCTCCCGGGCGGCCAGCAGGGCGGCCGTGCGCGCCTCCTTGTAGCCGCTGGCGGGGGTGAGGTAGGTGGTGAGGGCCCGGTACCAGATCCGGGCCGCGGCGTCGTTGCCGATCCCGGCCATGCCGCCGGGGAGCAGGGGCGCGAAGCCCGCGCTCGCCGGATCGGCGGAGGCGCCCTGGCTCAGGAAATAGAAGGCCCGGTTCATGGGCCCGGAGCTGAAGTGCATGTCGAGGGCGCCGATGCCGGGCTCCCAGGCGTCCCTGCTGGAGCCGTCCCGGGACGGCCGGTCCAGGTAGCGCAGCGCCTTGAGCTGGCCCGGCGGGCTGTTCGGGTAGACCGGGAAGATCCAGTTGGCGCCGGTTTCCGGGATGACCCCGGCGGGCCCGTGACCCCGGGCGTAGGTGTCCGCCATCACCCCGAAGATGTCCGAGGTGGCTTCGTTCAGGCCGCCGGATTCGCTCCTGCCGTAGATGAGCCCGGCGCTGGCGGCAGTCACCGCGTGGGTGAACTCGTGGGCCATGACCGTCAGGTTGTTCATGGGGCGCCATTCGGACCCGTCCAGGATGGTCAGGCGGTAGCTGTCGTCGTCCCAGAAGGCGTTGTCGGTGTCCCCCTGGCGGCCGCCGGCGTTGACCACGACGCTGGCCTGGCGGCCCAGGCCGTCGAAGCCGTCGCGGCCGTGGACCTGCCGGTAGTAGTCCCAGGTGGCCTGCAGGCCGTAGGCGGCGTCCACCGCGACGGTCTGCCCGGAGGCGCTGCCGGTGGGGGCCAGCGCCCCCGGGGCGCTGCCGTCGCCCCAGACGTTGTCCGGGCTGGCGATCAGGGCGGGCGTCCCCACGCTGTTGTGGTTCAGGTCGAGCACGGCGTTGCCGCCGAAGGCCCCGCCATGGCCCCGGGAGGTGTCCAGCAGGAGGAACTGCGTGCCGTCGAAGCTGGTGTTCAGCCCGACGGTGCCGCTGTAGAGGGACCGGCCCACGCCCAGCGCCGGGGTGCTGGCCGCCTGCTGCGCCGGCATGCGCTCGAGCAGCTTGCCGGTATGGGCATCCACCAGGCAGTCCCAGGCCTCGGCCGCGGGGCCGGCGGGGGCCGCTTCGGTGCGGATCAGGTAGGCCAGGGCGTATCCGGCCAGGTGCCGGTGGACCCGGGTGGCGTCCAGCGCCCTCCGGCCGTCCGCCCCCACCGGCAGGTCGATGAAGCGGGGGTAGATCACCAGCTCCGAACGGGTGAAGGCCACCGGCGTGGCGAAATCCGGGCGGGTGGCGGACTGGGCCTGCTCGAGGGGCACCGTCGGGGTCAGGTCCAGGTCGATGGGCCCGCCCAGGGGGACCGGGGAGGCCGCCGCGGACCGGGACGGGCCGTCGTGCAGCAGCACTTCCGCGCCCCAGACGCGCAGGCCCTGGTAGCGGTGCACCATCCGGGCATGGGACTGCCCCAGGGCGTCCGTGAAGCGGACCCGGGGCGTCAGCGTGTGGCCCGGGCCCAGGGCGGGGGGCTGCGGCGGGCCGGCGGCGAGCAGGGCGGAGCAGGCCGCCGCCAGGATCAGCGGGAACCGGTGCCGCGGGGCGGAGTGTGCAACCATGGGATGGACCTGAAGCTCATGCTCGGGTTGGCAAGGACAAATCAAAGGCTGGGTGGCCCTTCCTTGAAGCATAATTAAATAATATATTCGGGCCAACCCAGATCATCTCCGCAACCATCCCTCCGCCCGGGAGCCCCGCATGGTCAATCCGATCACCGCCCATCAGCTGAACCTGCTCCAGATCGTGGGCAAGCATCCCGGGGTGGAGAAGGAGCAGCTCGCGCGCCTGGCCAAGGCCACGGATGAAGATTTGAAGTACCTGGAGGAGCACGACATGATCCGCGAGCGGGAACCCGGGCGCTACCGCATCGCCCATTTCGGAGAGATGGTGCTGCGCCGGACCCAGGGTTAGCCCATGTCAGAGGTCCACTGCTTCCATATCCAGGAAGGCCGGGGCATCCGGCGCATGGCCAGTCCCAAGGCCGCCTTCGCCGCCCGGTCGGAGGGCGGCTACGTCTGGCTGGATTTCCTGGATCCCGTGCGGGCCGACCTGGAAGCCATCGCCCCGGTGCTGGACATCCATCCGCTGACGGTGGAGGACTGCCTGGACGAGGACCAGATCCCCAAGATCGAAGCCTTCGCCACCCACACCTTCATCATCTTCAACGAGTACGCCTACGAGGACAAGCGGCTCACCGTGGAGGAATGGGACTTCCTGGTGGGCCAGCAGTTCCTCGTCACCGTCAGCGGCCACCAGGCGCCCGGTCACGGGACCTTCGAAAAGATCGAAGCGTCGGCCCAGCGCCTGCTCAAGTCGGTGGAGAAGGGGCCGGATCATCTGCTGCACCTGATCCTGGACCGGATCGTGGACGGCAAGCTGCTGCCCATCGAGACCCTGGAGGCGGACATCGAGGCGGCCGAGGAGGGCATGCTGCGGACCGTGGCCGGCTTCAAGCTCGAGGACCTGGTGCTCCTGCGCCACGCGCTGCTGGCCATGCGCAAGAGCCTGTTCCACGAGCGGGAAATCCTCATGAAGGTCTGCCGCATGGACTCCCCGTTCATTTCCGAGCCGGCCATCTTCCATTTCCGCGACATCTACGACCACCTGGTGCGCTATTTCGAACTGTGCGAAATGAACCGGGATATCCTCACGAGCCTGATGGAGATGTACCTCTCCCTCATCAACAACCGGTTGGCCGACTTTGCCAACCGCACCAACAGCCATGTTCGGCGCCTGACCCTGATCACTACCATCCTCATGCCCATGAGCCTGGTTTCGGGCATCGGCGGCATGTCGGAGTGGAGCATGATGACCGGGCCGGAGCACTGGCGCGTGGCCTACCCGGGGCTCCTGGCGGCCATGGGGCTGCTCGGCTGGGGCACCTACCGGTTCGTGAAGTGGATCGAGCTGAGGGACCTGCGCCGCGAGAAGCGGCCCTTCCTCAAGTGAACGGCATGCCCCGGCTGGGGCTCAGGCGCGGACCGGCCTCCAGGAAGCGGCTGGCGGCCTCCCGGATCTCCTCCGGGTTGCGCGCCTTCTGGATGCCCTTGAACATCTCGTGGCCGAAGAAGAAGTTCTTGGCGAAGTAGAAGGTGAATTCCTTCAGCCGGCCGAAGGCGCGGTCCGCCGGCATGTCCTCCAGGGTGTAGCGGTAGAGCCGGTTCCACACTTCCAGATGGTCGATCGCCAGCGCCGGCAGGCCGGCGAACTCCCTGAAGATCCACGGCTTCACCGCGGCGATCCGGCCCAGCATGAGCCCGGCCAGGGGCTCGAAGCTGGCTCGGTTGGCCTCGACGTCCTCCGGGCAGCAGACGTCGCCGTTGCCGATGACCGGCAGCGCGGTCTGGGCGGCGATCCAGGGGAACTCGTGCCAGCGGGCCCGGCGCTTGAGCTTCTCGAAGGAGAAGCGCGGGTGCACGGTGACCGCGTGCACCCCGCAGTCCTCGAACAGGCGCAGGCGCTGGATGAAGCCGGCGCGCCAGGCCTCGGGGTCGTCGCCCAGGCGCACCTTGACGGTGAGCGTGCCGGCGTAGTGCCGGCGGATGCCCTCCAGCACCGAGCGCAGGGCGTCGAAGTCGCGGAACAGCGCGCAGCCGGAGGCCTGGGCCTGGATCCGCGGGGCCGGGCAGCCCAGGTTGAGGTCCACCCCGCAGCAGTCCACCAGCGGCAGCTTGCGGAAGAGCGCCCCGGCGTCCTCTTCGCCGGAGATCCGGAACTGGTAGAACACCTGGCCTTCGCAATCGCGCCGGCGGGTGAAGGGGGATTCGTCCGGCTGCTCGTGCAGGAAGGCCGAGGCCGAGAGCATCTCGGTGAACAGCGCCCCGTAGCCGCCGAAATCCGCCAGCAGGCGGCGGAAGGCGCTGTTGGTCACCCCCGCCATGGGGGCGAGGAAGAGGGCGGGGCTGAACACCCGGTCGTTGATGCGGGTCGTCTCGAACATCGAAGGGCCAGCTTATCAGGCTTTATGGGAACCCCGGGTCATCGAGGCCCAGGCGCCCATGAGCGCCAGCCCCGCCCCGGTGAGCATGGCGGCCCGGTAGCCCCAGGCGTAGGCGTCGGCGGCCGCGCTCGCGCCGCCGTGATGCAGCAGCATCTCCCAGCCGCCGGGGCCCAGGCGGCTGGCGGCGATGCTGCCCAGCACGCCGACGCTCAGGGACTGGCCGGTGACGCGCATGGTGCCGAGGAAGGCGCTGGCCACGCTGAGCTGCTGCCGGGACACGCTGCCCATGATGGCGCTGGTGTTGGGCGCGCTGAAGGCGGCCATGCCCAGGCCGACCAGGGCCAGGGCCGCCACCACCTGGCCGATGCCGGCGCCCCGGCCGATCAGGGCCAGCAGCGTCATCCCGGCGGCCACGATGAGCATGCCCGCGGTGGCCAGGGTGCGCGAGCCGATGCGGTCGCTCATGCGCCCGGCCAGGGGGCTCAGGCCGGCCTGCATGAGCGGCTGGCCGAGCATGATCCAGCCGGTGATCCGGGCCGGATGGCCCAGGACCAGCTGCAGCTGCACCGCGGTGAGCACGCTGATGGCGAACAGGGCGCCGTAGTTGAGCAGGGCGGCCAGGTTGGCCATGGCGAACAGGCGGTTGCGCCGGAGCAGGTCCAGGTCCACCAGGGGCGCCTGGGCCCTGCCTTCGACCCGGATGAAGGCCGCCAGCGCCAGCGGGGCCAGGCCCAGCAGCACCCAGGTCGCCGGCGCGCCCCAGCCCCATTCGGTGGAGAAGGTGAGCGGGACGATGAGGCAGCAGAGGAACCCACCCAGCAGGGCCGCGCCCGCCAGGTCGGCCTTCGGCGCCGGCTGCCGCGCCGGCGCGCGCGGCGCCAGCAGGCTCCAGCCCCAGGCGAAGGCGGCGGCGCCCACCGGCAGGTTGACCAGGAATATCCAGGGCCAGCCCAGGTGGTCCACCAGCAGGCCGCCCAGGGGCGGGCCCACGCTGAGGCCCAGGTAGACCGCCATGACGTTGATGCCCAGGGCCCGGCCCCGCTCCTCCGGCGGGAAGGTGGCGGTGACGATGGCGGTGGAGGTGGCGCTGAGCAGGGCGCCGCCGCAGCCCTGGAGGATCCGGCTCAGCACCAGGGTGGTGCCGTCGATGCTCAGGGCGGCGGCGAGCGAGCCCAGGGTGAAGATGGCGATCCCGGCCAGGTAGTAGCGCAGGCGGTCGCCCTGGTCGGCCAGCCGGCCCAGGGGGATGAGCAGGACCGCCATGGCCAGGAGGTAGGCGGCCTGCACCCACATGCTGGCGGCGAAGCTCAGGTGCAGCGCCGGCCCCATCTTGGGCAGGGCCACCGCGACGATGGAGCCGTCCAGCGGCGCCATGAAGGCGCCCACGCAGGTGAGCGCGAGCAGGGCCCAGCGTCGGCCGGGCAGGGTCAGGTCACGGGGAGGCGGCGCCATAGGTTTTAATCATGCCCGAGCCCGCCCGGTCCGAAAGGGATTACAAGCCAGTATTTTCCTTTCCCCGCCCTCCCCCCGCGACAGGACTGAACCCCATGAGGCAGCACCGCTTCCGATCCCTCCTCGCGGCCGCCCTGGCCCTGCCGCTGGCGGGTCAGGAGCCGACCGCCGAGGATCTCCAGGACCTCCAGCGCACCCTGGAACAGCCGGTCCAGGCCGCCAGCAAGCGCACCCAGCGGCTCAAGGAGGCCCCGGCCGATGTCACCGTGCTGCGCGGGGACGACCTGGCGGACCTGGGCTACCGCACCCTGGCCGAGGCCCTGGGCGGCGTGCTGGGCCTGCGCGACAACCAGGACCGGGCCTACGCGGGCCTGGGCGTGCGCGGGCTCTACGTGCTCGGCGACCAGAACACCCGGGTCCTGATCCTGCTGGACGGCCACGCCCTCAACAGCGCCGCCGAGGTGGGCAGCAGCAAGCTCGGCGAGGATTTCGGCATCCCCATGGACCTGGTGGAGCGCATCGAGATCATCCGCGGGCCCGCCTCCAGCCTGTACGGCAACAACGCCTTCCTGGGGATGGTCAACGTGGTGACCCGGGAGCCCGGGCGCCGGCCCCTGGGCGGCTGGGCCGAGCTGAGCGGCAGCAGCCGTTCGCTCAGCGCCCTGGACGGGAACCTGGGCGGCAGCGCCGGCCCGGCCCGCTGGCAGGCCACCGTCTCCGCCATGCAGCGGCGCGGATCGGAAACCCGGTTTCCGGAATGGACGCCCGCGACCCTGCCCGGCAACCTCGACCGGGAGGAGCGCCAGAGCGCCTACCTGCGGGCCTCCGGCCCGGACTGGAGCGCGGCCGGCTACACCATGGAGCGCACCCAGCGCCTGGCCAGCGCGCCGTTCAACAGCACCCCCGGCGGGGCGAACCGCTACCGCAACCGCCTGAGCTTCGCCGACGCCAGCTGGACGCCCAGCTTCGGCAAGGTGGAAACCCTCTTCCGGGTCCGCGGCGACCGCAACGAATTCGCCAGCGAGCTGGACTACGACGGCCTGCGCCAGGCCGGCACCCAGGGCCGCTACTTCGAATCCGACCCCAACTGGAGCCTCGGCCTGGAGCTGCAGGCCCGGGCCCCGCTCGGCGCCCACCTGCTCCTCACCCTGGGCCAGGAGCAGGACTGGCAGCACTACGGCGCCACCGCCGGGATCGCGCCGGCCATCGTCACCACCCAGGTGCGGCACCGGGTCAGCAGCACCTACCTCCAGGCCGAGTGGAGCCCGGCCGAAACCTTCACCGCCACCCTCGGCTTCCAGCAGTCGGCCTGGACCGTGGCCTCGGCCGAGCTGGACGTGGCCGGCACCCCGAAGTCCTATCCCGCAGCCACCCTGCGCGGCGCCACGCCCCGGCTGGCGCTGATCTGGCGCCCCACCGCGCTGGACATCCTCAAGGCGCTCTACGGCGGCGGCTACCGCAACCCCACCATCTTCGAGCGCTACTACACCGACATCAGCACCTTCATTCCCAACCCCGAGCTCCAGCCCGAGCGCATCACCACCCTCCAGGGCATCTGGGTGCGGGTCTGGGGCACGGGCCTGCAGAGCCAGCTGTCGGCCTCCCGCTCCCAATGGCGGCACCTGGCGCAGGCGGTGGACCTGGGCGGAGGCCAGCAGCAGTACCGCAACCAGGCCGAGGACCTGGTCGGCACGGCGCTGGAGGGCGAGCTCCAGGGCCACTTCGGCGGCTGGGGCATCTACGGCCAGGCCGGGCTCTACCGGTGGTCCCAGGCCGGGCAGCGCTTCCCCGATTCCACCGGCGCCCAGGGCGCGTTCCGGCTGACCCGGCACTGGGGCGCCTGGAGCGCCACCGGCGAACTGCGCTACGTGGGCACCCGGGAAGGGCCGCCCGGGACCGCCGGCGCCCCCGCCGCCGCGGTGCTGCGCCTGGCCTCGCGCTGGGAGGCGCGCCGCTTCTGGCTGCGCGCCGTGCTGGAGGACGCCGGGCAGGCCCGCCGGGTCGACCTGGTGGCTTCCGACTACCTGCCGGTCACCCGCATGCGCGCGGACGGCAGGACCTTCCAGCTCACCCTGGGAGTGCCCTTCTGATGGCGCCGCGGCGGCGCTGGCCGGGCCTCGCGGCGCTGCTCCTGGGCGCGGCCGTCTGCGCCTGCGCCCAGTCCACGCCGGAATCCCAGGCCAAGGTCGTCCTCATGGACAAGCTCACCCGCTTCGTGGACTGGCCCCCGGGCTCCGAGCAGCGCCCCTTCGTGCTGGCCGTGCTCGGGCGCACGCCGTTCGGCGACGAGCTGGACAGCTACTTCGCCACCCGCACCCTGAAGAACCGTCCGGTCGCCGTGCGCTACCTGCACCAGCCCTCGGAGCTGGGCGAATGCGACCTGCTCTTCGTCTGCGCCTCGGAAAAGCCGCGCCTGGCGGCCATCCTGGAGCAGATGAAGGGCCGCCCCGCGCTCACCGTGGCCGACACCGAAGGTTTCGCCCGGGCCGGCGTCATGGTCGGGCTGGTGCGCAGCGGCGCCCGCATCGGCTTCGAAGTGAACCTGGCCAAGACCCGGGAAGCCGGGCTGCGCATGGCCCCGGGTTTCCTCCAGCTGGCAACGCTGGTACCCTGAACGGCCCCATGCGATTCTTCCGCGCCGCCTCCATCCGCCAGAAACTCCGGGTCACGGTCATGGCGACGGTGGGGATCGCCCTGCTCATGGCCTCGGCCGCCTTCGTGACCTACGAGACCCTGACCTACCGCTCCGGGCTGGTGCGGGAGCTGGAGACCATGGCCGACCTGGTGCAGGCCAGCGGTTCGGCCGCGCTCACCTTCGAGGACGCCCAGCAGGCGGAAGCGGCCCTGAAGCCGCTGGCCGGCAACCGCGACATCCTGGGCGCCTACCTGTTCACCGAGAACGGCGCGCTCCTGGCCGCGCTGTCCCGGCCGGGCGCGGCCCGGGCGGCGCCGGCCAGCCCGGGCCCGGACCGGATGCTGTTCTCGCGCGACCGGCTGCTGCTGGTCCGGCCCATCATGCTCCAGGAGCGCCGGGTCGGGACGCTCTACCTGAGCGCCGTGATGTCCGGCCTGTACGTGCATTTCGCCTGGGCCGCGGCGATCGTCGGCGCCATCGCCCTGCTGGCCTTCGGCGCGGCGCTGGGCTTATCCCGGATGCTCCAGCAGGGCCTCACCGATTCCCTCGTGGCGCTGGCCCGGACCGCCCGCAGCGTCTCCCGGATGCATGACTACGGGCTGCGGGTGCGGCCCGGGGGCGAGGACGAGCTGGGCCTGCTCATGGCCGACTTCAACGAGATGCTGGCGCAGATCCAGCAGCGCGAAAGCGAGCTGCAGGTGCACCGGGAGCGCCTGGAGGAGCTGGTCCTGGAGCGGACCCGGGAACTGGGCGGGGCCATGCTCCGGGCCGAGGCCGCCAACCGCGCCAAGAGCGAATTCCTCGCCACCATGAGCCACGAGATCCGCACTCCCATGAATGGCATCATCGGCATGTCCAGCCTGCTCCTGGAGACCCCGCTGGACGGCGAGCAGCGGGAGTTCGCCGAGGCGGTCCAGCGCGCCGCCCACGCCCTGCTGGCGATCCTCAACGACATCCTCGACTTCTCCAAGATCGAGGCCGGGCGCATGGAGCTCGAGCAGGTGCGCTTCAACCTGCGCGGCATGGTGGAGGAGACCCTGGAGACCCTCGCCTTCACCGCCCGGGACCGCAACCTGGACCTCTGCGCCCTGTTCGAGGGCGACGTGCCGCACTGGGTGGTGGGCGACCCGGGCCGGCTGCGCCAGGTCCTCATGAACCTGGTCGGCAACGCCCTCAAGTTCACCGAGCGCGGCGAAGTGGTGCTGAGGGTGGCGGCGGCGCCGGCGGAGGGCGCGCAGGCGGTGCGCTTCGAGGTCAGCGACACCGGCATCGGCATCCTGCCGGCGGACCAGGAGCGCATCTTCCAGCCCTTCACCCAGGCCGAGGGCTCGCACGCGCGCCGGTTCGGCGGCACCGGCCTGGGCCTGGCCATCTGCGGGCGCCTGGTGCAGCTCATGGGCGGCGAACTGGGGGTGGCCAGCACGCCGGGCGCGGGCAGCACCTTCTGGTTCGCGGTGCGGCTGGGCGAGGCCGAAGCGCCCGGGCAGGCCCCGCCGCCGGCGCAGCTCGCCGGGCGCCGGGCGCTGCTGGTGGGGCGCGCCCTGACCAGCAGCCTGGCCCTGGAAGCCGAACTGCGCAGCCTGGGCCTGGAAGTGGAGCGGGCGCCCGAGACCGGGCGGATGCTGCCGGCCCTGGCCCGGGCCCTGGAGGAGGGGCGCCCCTTCGCCATCGCCGTGCTGATCCTGGCGCCCGGCGACACCGGGGTGTTCGATGCGGCCCAGGCGGTGAAGGCCGATCCGGCCTTCCAGGGGCTGCCGCTGATGCTGTTCAGCTACCTGGGCGTCAGCGGGCAGGCCCGGGACGCCCGGCTGGCGGGATTTTCCGCCTACCTGGTCCGGCCCCTGCGCCGGAGCCAGCTGCAGGCCACCCTCGAGCGGCTGCTGGCGCCCGGGATTCCGGCCGAGGAGCTGGTGACCCGGCACGTGCTGCAGGAGCAGGCCCAGGCCAGCCCCGGGGTCCTGGTGGTGGAGGACAACGCCCTGAACCGCAAGGTGGTGGTGACCATGCTGAAGAAGCTGGGCTACCGGGCCGACGTGGCCACCAACGGCAGGGAGGCCCTGGCCGCGCTGGACCTGGGCGGCTACCGGCTGATCCTGATGGACTGCCAGATGCCCGAGATGGACGGCTTCGAGGCCACCGGGCGGATCCGCGCCCGCGCCGACGCCGTGGCCCGGGTCCCCATCGTCGCCCTCACCGCCAACGCCATGGAGGGCGACCGCGAACGCTGCCTCGCGGCCGGCATGGACGACTACCTGGCCAAGCCCATCCAGCTGGATGCCCTGCAGGTCGCCCTGGAATCCTGGATCCATTGAAGCTCCCCGCCGGGGAAGCCTTCGCGCGATTTCCCGCGCGAAAGGGGAAACGCCCGGCGCTTTGGATCATCGAATGAGAATGCGGGCGTTCCGCCCGTGCCCCGAGGGGCCCGAACAGGAATAATCAGCTCATCACCCAATCGAGAGGTGCAACATGGACAAAAGGCTACATTCGCGCATCGCCGTCGAGTCCCAGTGCAAGGCCCGGTTCCAGCTCGGCGGGCAGTCCTACAACAACATCACCGTCTCCAACCTGGGGGCGGATGGCTGTTGCATCCAGGTCCCGTCCAAGTCGGTCAGCGAACTGAGCGACAGGTCCACCCTGGAAGGCTGGGAGCTCATCCACCCGAGCCTGCCCAAGGGCACCATCAAGGCCAAGGTCGTCTGGTGCCATGACCAGGACAAGCCCAGGACCGAGTACATCGAAACCGGCATCCAGTTCATGGACGTGCCCTCCGGCTACACCAAGGACCTGGACCGCTACGTGAACACCCTGGCGAAGTCCAATCCACCGAACTTCATGTGACGGGAATTTGCTGAGCCTTATCTGAAAAGATATTTAAATGCCCTTTTCCAGATCCTTATGGCGGCCGGCCGGATTGCTTTCCGGCCGGCCGTCCAGGTCATGCCGGCGGATTCACCAGCCGGTGGGTGCGCTCGAAGCGGGCCACGTCGGCCAGGGTCGTCGTCTGCAGTTCGGAGAGGATGCGCTTGCGCTCCTCGGTCCAGAAGGTGTGCACGGGGCAGGCCCGCTCGTCGGAGCAGGTGGCCAGGCCCAGCAGGCAGCTGGTCTGCCACTCCTCGCCGTCCATGGCCGCGGCGATCATGTCCAGGGTGATCTCCCGGGCCGGGCGCATCAGCACCACGCCGCCGTTGCGGCCGCGCTTGGTGGCCACCAGCTGGGCCTTGCCCAGGGCGTGGAAGACCTTGGAAAGGTAGGGGCCCGGGGCGCCGATCCATTCGGCCACGTGCTGGACCAGGATCGGCTCGCCGCCCGGATCGTCGAGGCAGCTCAGGGCGAGGATTGCGTATCCGGCGGACTGGGAAAGTGGGTGCAAAGGCGGATCCCGGGAAAGGTGAAGCACGAAGGCTCTGCATAGAAGATGAAATAGTCGGTTATCAAGCGCAAGGAATTACTTCATCTTGACCAGCTTGCCGGTGCGCCGGGCCCTGCCCAGGGCCCAGCTGGTGAAGAGCACGGAGAGGACCAGCCAGACGCCCAGGGTGACGCCGAAGCGCCCGGGGGTCCACGCGGCCAGGCCCAGGGTCGCCTTGAGCAGGCCGAAGGCGTGGGTGGTGGGCAGGGTTTC
>Ga0302299_10001122_pt1 | contig 15922 bp, 12 predicted proteins | sample III_Fen_N3_4_FD_198795 | JGI IMG/M metagenome (GOLD analysis project Ga0302299, IMG submission 198795) | Peat permafrost microbial communities from Stordalen Mire near Abisko, Sweden - III_Fen_N3_4 | ecosystem: Environmental > Terrestrial > Soil > Wetlands > Permafrost | place: Sweden: Abisko... | reverse complement strand
TCGCCGCTTGCGTGCTCACCGCCGGCGAGGCTGCGGCGTCACCCGCGGTACTGGCCAGGACGGCCCCGCCGGACGCCGCGGCCGGGGTGTTCTACGACCCCTTCGAGGACGACGGCGACGAACCCGGCCAGCGGATCAGCCCGGTGCTGCTGTCGGGGCCATCGACGAAGGCGACCGCGGAGACCTCCCGGTTCTCCGCGGCACTGGACGCTGCCGTCCCCAGGGCGTTTCGGATCGGACGCGACGAACTCCCCGAACCTGGTGCGGCCGCGCCGAACGGCCCCGAGCAGGCCGAGGTGGAGGGTTTCGCGTCCACCGTCCTGCTGATGAGCAGGCTCGATTTCACCGCCGTCTACGCGGGCCTGGCCACCAGGGCACGCCCGCCGGCGGACGTGCCCGACGGCCTGGGACGGCCAGGGCGCAATGCGCAGCATGTGTCGCCCGCGGTCGTTCCGTCCCCTTGGACCGAGAGTGAGCCCGGTTCGTGGAGCTGATGCATAACCGGATTCGGCCGTACGCCTGGGGCTCCCGGACCGCGATCGCGGAACTCCTGGGGGCGCCCAGCCCGTCGCCGCACCCGCAGGCGGAGTTGTGGATCGGTGCGCACCCGGCCGATTCCTCGACTCTGGTCGACGAGCGCGGCGAACGCTCACTGGCGGATCTCATCGCCCAGGACCCCATCGGCATGCTGGGTGAGCCCTCGTACTCGCAGTTCGGGCCGCGGCTGCCGTTCCTGCTCAAGGTGCTGGCCGCCGACGAGCCGTTGTCGCTGCAGGCCCATCCGTCTGTCGAACAGGCCACCAGGGGATTCGCCGCGGAGGAGACGGCCGGCGTCCCACGGACCTCGGCCAACCGCAACTACCGGGACAGTTCGCACAAACCGGAGCTGATCTGCGCGCTCACCGAGTTCGACGCGCTGTGCGGGTTCCGGGAACCGGAGGCCACCGTGCGGCTGCTCAGCGCGCTCGGGGTTCCGCAACTGGACCATTACCTCGGGGTGCTGTCGGGGCAGCGCGACGAGTACGGTACCAGGGCGCTGTTCTCCATGGTGATCACCATCCCGCCGGCCAAGCTGGGCCCGCTGCTGGCGGATGTTCTCTCGGCGTGCGTGGAGAAGGTTCGCAGCCTTACCGCGTCGGAGTTCGACCTGGAGTACCGCACCGCACTGTCCCTGGGGGAGCGCTACCCGGGCGATCCCGGGGTACTTGCTTCGCTGCTGCTGAACCGGTTCGTGCTCGCGCCCGGGGATGCCCTGTACCTACCGGCCGGCAACCTGCATGCCTATCTGCACGGCGTCGGCATAGAGATCATGGCCAACTCGGACAACGTGCTGCGCGGCGGCCTGACCCCCAAGCACGTGGATGTTCCCGAGTTGATGAAGGTGCTCGACTTCTCGCCCGGCGACGTGCCGGTGCTGCGCGGCGATCCGGTCGCCGACCGGCACGTCGTCTACCCGACGCCCACGCCCGAATTCCGGTTGTCCCGGCTGGAGTTGCGCGGCGAGCAGCGCGAGGTGACCCATCGCGGCCCGCAGGTGCTGCTCACCATCCAGGGCGAAATCGTGGCCACCGACGGCAAGGGCGCTGAGATCATCGTCCCCCGCGGCCATTCCGTGTGGTTCGCGGCGACCGACGGTCCGGTGTGGATCACCGGCAACGGCACGGTCTTCCGGGCGACGGACGGGCTGCCGGGCTGATCGGCGCACGGCCGCTGCGGACGACCCAGCGGAAACCCTGCGGAAAACCGCTGCGGAGAACCGCTGCGGAAACACCGCCGAACAGTCGACACCGTGCAGCTGCCGTGTCGCCGGCCGCTCTCGGCTCCCGCGTTTTGCCGATAGATCTTTCGGGCACATTGAGGCTGTCGTCGTCGGTCGGTTTGCCCTGTTCGGCGCGCATCTGCATCGACCCGGCGTCTGGATACGGCGGAATGGGAGCTGACATGGCATCTGCCTGGCGCACGAAATCGGTGGAGCAATCCATCCAGGACACGGACGAACCCGGCCACAAACTCAAGCGCAGCCTGTCGGCGTGGGATCTGACGATCTTCGGCGTCGCCGTGGTGATCGGCGCCGGCATCTTCACCCTCACCGCGCGGGTCGCCGCGACCACCGCGGGCCCGTCCGTCTCGATCGCGTTCGTGATTGCCGCGATCGCCTGCGGGCTGGCCGCCGTGTGCTATGCCGAGTTCGCCTCCACGGTCCCGGTGGCGGGCTCGGCGTACACGTTCTCCTACGCGACGCTCGGCGAATTCGTCGCCTGGATCATCGGCTGGGACCTGGTGCTGGAACTGGCGCTGGGTGCCTCGGTGGTGGCCAAGGGCTGGTCGTTGTACCTGGGGGACCTGTTCAGCCAATTCGGCGGGGCATTGACGACCACCGTCTCGCTCGGTCCCGTCGACTTCGACTGGGGCGCCGTGGTCATCGTCGGTCTGATCACCTGGTTGCTGGCGGAAGGCACCAAGCTCTCCTCGCGCGCCAACATGATCATCACCGCGGTCAAGATCGGCGTGGTGCTGCTGGTGATCGTCGTCGGTTTCTTCTTCTTCAATTCGGCCAACCTTTCGCCGTTCATCCCGCCCAGCGTGCCCGCGGCGGAGGGCACGTCCGGCGGCCTGGAGCAACCGCTGCTGCAGCTGATGCTCGGTGGCGCGCCGTCCAGCTTCGGAGTATTCGGTGTGCTGACCGCGGCGTCGCTGGTGTTCTTCGCTTTCATCGGGTTCGACATCGTGGCCACCGCCGCCGAGGAAACCCGCAACCCGAAGAAGGACCTACCGCGCGCCATCATCGGCTCGCTGGTCATCGTCACTGTGCTGTACGTGTTGGTCACCGTGGTGCTGACCGCGATGGTCCCGTACGACCAGCTGGGCCCGGTGCTCCCGGACGGCACCCACGACGGCGACGCCGCGACGCTGGCCAGTGCGTTCACTGCCGTCGGCGTCGATTGGGCCGCGAAGGTGATCGCGACCGGCGCGATTGCCGGACTGACCACGGTGGTGCTGGTGCTGATGCTCGGTCAAAGCCGCATCATCTTCGCGATGAGCCGCGACGGCCTGCTGCCGCGCGGGATGGCGCGCGTCAACGAGAAGACCGGCACGCCGGCCAGGATCACCGTCGGCGTCGGCGTCGCCGTAGCGGTGATCGCCGGGTTCTCCGAGATCGGTGTGCTCGAGGAGATGGTGAACGTCGGCACCCTGTTCGCGTTCGTGCTCGTTTCGATCGGGGTCGTCGTGTTGCGCAGGACCCGGCCGGATCTGGAGCGCTCGTTCAAGGTGCCGTTCATGCCGGTCATCCCGATCCTGTCGGTGCTGGCCTGCCTGTGGCTGATGATCAACCTGACGGCCATCACCTGGGTGCGCTTCGTCGTCTGGATGGCCATCGGGGTGGTGGTCTACTTCGTGTACGGCAAGAGCCACTCGATGGTGGGCCGGCGGAGACATGAAGGCTGGGAGTTCGCCCAGGAAGAGCTCGGGTCGACGTGGAAGGCAGAGTCGGAGAGCGGCTGGGTCGGTCCGCGGCAGGCTCATGCCGGTCGCGGTTCTGGCAGGCGTCCTCACCAACAGCCCGACCCAGGTGGACCGCCGTCAGCCCGGTCCGACACGCCCCCCGGCGATCCGACAGGCCGGAGCGGTATCCCGGGCGAGTGACCGGGTGTCCCTACCCTTGGCGGGGGCGGTCACCATGAGCTGCCCGAACGATCTGCCCGAACGACCCTGCGCGGGCGCCCGGCGAAAGGACGTGCCATGTTCGACTCGCTGTTGGTGGCCAATCGGGGGGAGATCGCCGGCCGGGTGATCCGCACGGCCACGGAAATGGGGATCCGCACCATCGCCGTGTACTCGGAGGCCGATGCCGGTCTGCCGTTCGTGGCAGCGGCCGACGAGGCCGTGCTGATCGGGCCGGCGAATCCGGCGCAGTCCTACCGCAACGGGCCGGCGGTGATCCAGGCCGCGCTGGCCACCGGCGCGCAGGCCGTGCACCCCGGCTACGGCTTCCTGTCCGAGGACCCCGCCTTCGCCCGGCAGGTGGTCGACGCCGGGCTGATCTGGGTGGGGCCGTCACCGGAGGCGATCACCGCGATGGCGGACAAGGTGGCCGCCCGGAACCTGGTGGCGGGCGTCGGGGTTCCCGTCGCACCCGGCACCGAGGAACCGGTGCGCACCCCGGAGGATGCCGCGCTGGCCGCCAAGGAGATCGGCTACCCGGTGATGATCAAGGCCGCGGCCGGTGGCGGCGGCATGGGCATGGCCGTGGTGACCGCTGCTGAGGCGTTGACCGCGGAGTACGAGAAGGTCACCGCGTTCGCCGGCCGGCTGTTCGGCGATCCTTCGGTGTTCATCGAACGGTTCTTCCCGCGGGTCCGGCACGTGGAGGTGCAGATCCTCGGCCTGCCCGACGGCACCGTGCTTGCCGTGGACGAGCGGGAATGCTCGGTACAGCGGCGCCACCAGAAGGTCGCCGAGGAGACCCCGTCGCCGGGCGTGGACGAGGCGTTGCTGGCCAGGATGCTGGCCGCGGCGCGCAGGGCCGGTGAGGTCGTGCACTACCAGGGCGCGGGGACGGTGGAGTTCCTGGTCAGCCCGGCGATCGAGGATGCTGACGGCAGGAAGCTGAAACCATCGGAGTTCTTCTTCCTGGAGATGAACACCAGGCTGCAGGTCGAGCACCCGATCACCGAGGCGGTGCTCGGCATCGACCTGGTACGCGCCCAGCTGCTGATCGCCGCGGGCGAGCACCCCGGCTTCGACGAGGACTCACTCACGCACACCGGCCACGCCATCGAACTGCGGATCAACGCCGAGGACTCCAAGCGCTTCCTGCCAGGGCCGGGCTTGATCACCCAGTGGCACGAACCGACCGGTGAAGGGATCCGGGTCGACGCCGGTTATGCCGCTGGGACCACGGTGACGCCGTCCTACGACTCGCTGATGGCCAAGTTGATCGTGCACGGGGCGGATCGGGCGCAGGCCCTGGCCCGGGCGGAGCGGGCGGTCGCGGACTTCACCATCGTCGGGCCGAAGTCCAATCTGGCCTTCCACGCCGAGCTGCTGGCCAACCCGGAATTCCGTTCCGGTGATTACGACACCGGAATTGTGGGAAGGATGCGTGCCTGACGATCAGTGCCGCCGGGGGCGGTGTTTGCCGCCGTGCGCGGGCGTGGGTAGGTTCGCATGCGGACCGTTCACCACCGCGGTGATCGGCGCCCGAGCTGGTCAGCCCTGACGACAGCGCGCGTGGTGATGGCTCTTGACGACAGTTCACGATCAACATCGAAAATGAAGTGAGGCCGACGTGGCTCTGCCCCAACTGACCGACGAGCAGCGCGCTGCGGCTCTGGAGAAGGCCGCGGCCGCCCGCCGGTCCCGCGCCGAACTCAAGGAGCGGCTCAAGCGGGGAGGTACCACCCTGAAGCAGGTTCTCGCCGACGCCGAGAACGACGAAGCTCTTGCCAAGCTGAAGGTTTCCGCGCTGCTGGAGTCGTTGCCTGGCGTCGGCAAGGTCCGCGCGGCCGCACTGATGGAGCAGTTCGAGATCGCGCCCAGCCGCCGTGTTCGTGGGCTGGGTGAGCGACAGCGGCAGGCGCTGCTGAGCGAATTCGGCTACTAGCCCGCCGTGGCGGCCACCGGCTCCGGGTCCGACTCCTCTGGATCCCGGCAGCCCGGCGCGGGGCCGCGTGGTCGGCTGTTCGTGCTCTCCGGTCCGTCCGGTGTCGGCAAGAGCACCGTGCTGAGCCGGGTGCGGTCGCTGATGCCCCGTCTGTGGTACTCGGTGTCGGTGACGACCAGGGCTAGGCGGCCCGGCGAGGTCGACGGAGTGAACTACCACTTCGTCAGCCACCACCAGTTCGCCGAACTCGTTGCCCGCGGCCAACTCCTGGAGCACGCCCACTTCGCCGGCAACCACTACGGCACTCCGCGGGCCGAGGTGGAACAGCGGCTGGCGGCAGGTCAGGATGTGCTGCTGGAGATCGAGGTGCAGGGCGCCCGGCAGGTGCGGGCCGCTCCGGGACTCGGGCCGGAGGCGGTGCTGATCTTCCTGGCGCCGCCTTCCTTCGAGGAATTGGCCCGCCGGCTGGTGGGGCGGGGAACCGAGGACGAGGCGACCCGGGCGGCCAGATTGCTGGCCGCCCGCGCGGAGCTGGATGCCGAACGGGAGTTCGATCACACCGTCGTCAACACCGATGTTCAGGCCGCGGCTGCCGGCTTGGTACAGTTGATGGCTGGGTCGCGCCCAGGTTCACCCGTGGGCTGAGTGCGACGATCGAAGTGTTGGGCCGACGGGGATGGTCATCGGCCGGGTTCGATCAATTCTTTCCCGTTCGAATTCTTTGCGAAGTCTCTCAGTACGCGGCACCGAGCCGCATGTGCCCCCGACGAACCAGGAGTCCTGTGCCGATGAGCACTGCAGCCGATAGCGCCGCACCGACGGCAGCCCAGATCGCCGCGGCCGGCATCACCTACCCGCCGATCGACGAGTTGCTGACCCGCACCAGCTCGAAGTACGGCCTGTCGATCTACGCCGCCAAGCGCGCCCGCCAGATCAACGACTACTACGCCCAGCTGGGCGAGGGTCTGCTGGAGTACGTCGGGCCGCTGGTCGAGCCGCTGCCCAAGGAGAAGCCGCTGTCGATCGCGCTCCGCGAGATCAACGCCGGGCTGCTCGAGCACACCGAAGGCGAGTGACCCCACTCGGTGACGAGATCCCGGCCGTAGTGCTGTCCGCCCCGTCCGGCGACGTTGCGTTGCCCGGCGCCGCCCCTGGTGCCGTCCGGGGCCTGGTGGTGGTCGGCGTCGGCGGTGGGATCGCGGCCTACAAGGCGTGCGAACTGGTCCGCCGGATGCGCGCCGACGGCTTCGATGTCACCGTTGTTCCTACGGCCAGTGCGTTGAAGTTCGTCGGCGTCGCCACCTGGGAGGCGCTGTCCGGACATCCGGTTTCCGGTGACGTGTTCACCGACGTCCCCGCGGTCACCCACGTGGCCACCGGACAGCAGGCCGATCTCGTCATCGTCGCGCCGGCGACCGCTGACCTGATGGCCCGCGCCGCCACCGGCCAGGCCGATGACCTGCTGACCGCGACCCTGCTGGTCACCCGGGCCCCCGTGCTGATGGCGCCGGCGATGCACACCGAGATGTGGACCCACCCGGCGACGGTGGCCAATACCGCAACGCTGCGCTCGCGCGGAGTGACCGTCGTCGATCCCGCGGTCGGCCGGCTCACCGGCGCGGACAGCGGGCCGGGGCGGCTGCCCGAGCCCGAGCACATCGCCGCGCTGGCCGACCTGCTGCACCGCGACCCGCAGTCGCTGCGCCGGGACCTTGTCGGGCGGCGCGTCGTCATCTCCGCCGGTGGCACCCGCGAACTGCTCGACCCGGTCCGCTACCTGGGTAACCGCTCGTCCGGCCGTCAGGGGTACGCGCTGGCGCTGGTCGCCGCCGCGCGCGGCGCGCAGGTGACGCTGGTGTCCGCCAACGCCCCCCTGCTCGAGCCGCCCGGTGTGGCCCTCGTGCCCGTCACCGACGCGCGCGAGCTGGAGACTGCGATGGTGGAGCTGTCGGCCGGTGCCGACGCCGTGGTGATGGCCGCGGCGGTGGCCGATTTCCGGCCGTCGAGCACGGCCACCATGAAGATCAAGAAGGTCAGCGGCCAGGATCCCGCTCCACTCACGCTGGTGAAGAACCCCGACATCCTGGCCAGGCTGTCGTCGGCGGGTCCGGCCCGCGCCCGGGTGGTCGTCGGGTTCGCCGCGGAGACCGGCGACGGATCGGCCGACCCCATGGCCTCCGTGCTGGCCTACGCCCGGGAGAAACTCGCCCGCAAGGGCTGCGACCTGCTGGTGGTCAATCGGGTCGACGACGGACGGGCCTTCGAGGTCGCCGACAACGCTGGCGTCATCCTGGCGGCGAGCGAGCGGCCGGGTGACTGGTCCGATGTCGTCGCGGAGGCCCCGATCGGACCCAAGACGGTGCTCGCCGCAGCGGTCTGCGACGCCATCGCGGCACGACTCGGACCGCCGGAATGACCGCAATGCGTCCGGAGCGGCGTTTCGCAATGAGAGAATGCACCGACCTTCTCGCCGGGACAGATCCCCAACCATCCAGCGGGTCAGCCCGCCGCACCGTAGGAGCTCTTTCGTGACGTCTCGCCTGTTCACCTCCGAATCCGTCACCGAGGGCCACCCGGACAAGATCTGTGACGCGATCAGCGACACGATCCTGGACGAACTCCTGCGTCAGGACCCCAGCAGCCGGGTCGCTGTCGAGACGATGGTGACCACCGGCCAGGTGCACGTGGCCGGTGAGGTCACCACCAGTGCCTATGCCGACATCCCGACCCTGGTCAGGGAGACGGTGCTGCGGATCGGCTACGACTCGTCCGCCAAGGGCTTCGACGGCGGCTCCTGCGGGGTCAACGTGGCCATCGGCGCCCAGTCGCCGGACATCGCGCAGGGTGTGGACACGGCGTACGAGACCCGAACGCATTCCGCAGAGGAGCTCGATGACGCCCTCTCTCAGCAGGGCGCCGGCGACCAGGGGCTGATGTTCGGGTACGCCTGCACCGACACTCCCGAGCTGATGCCGCTGCCGATCGCGCTGGCCCACCGGCTGGCCCGCGGACTGGCCACCGTCCGCAAGTCCGGCGCAGTGCCCTACCTGCGGCCGGACGGCAAGACGCAGGTCACCATCGAGTACGCCGGCGACCGGCCGGTCCGGCTGGACACCGTGGTGGTCTCCAGCCAGCACGCCGAGAACATCCATCTGGAGCAACTGCTGGCGGTGGACGTGAAGGAGCAGGTCGTCGAGCCCGAGCTGGCCTCACTCGACATCGACGTCAGCGGGTACCGGCTGCTGGTCAACCCGACGGGGCGGTTCGTCATCGGTGGGCCGATGGGCGACGCCGGGCTGACCGGCCGCAAGATCATCGTCGACACCTACGGCGGGATGGCCAGGCACGGCGGCGGCGCGTTCTCCGGCAAGGACCCGTCGAAGGTCGACCGGTCCGCCGCGTACGCGATGCGGTGGGTGGCCAAGAACGCGGTGGCGGCGGGGCTCGCGGACCGCATCGAGGTCCAGGTGGCGTACGCGATCGGCAAGGCCTCCCCGGTCGGGCTTTTCGTGGAGACCTTCGGCACCGAGCAGGTGGATCCGGTCAAGATCGCCGATGCCATCCGGCAGGTCTTCGACCTGCGGCCGGCCGCGATCATCCGTGACCTCGACCTGAAGCGCCCGATCTACGCACAGACCGCCGCGTACGGCCACTTCGGCCGCACCGACGTCGACCTGCCCTGGGAGAACACCGACCGCGCCTCTGACCTGAAGTCCGTCCTGGGCATCTGACCCGTCGGTGGACCATGGGCGCACCCACGTCGCCCCCACCCCGCGAGCGGCGCGCGCAGGTCGCCCCCCCGCGCCCCCTCATTCGGCGCGGATCAACGTCGCCTGCGCGGCTGAAGATCGCGGTTGTGGGACAGGTGGGGCACAAGCGCACCATTTCAACCGCGCAAATGGGTCAGCGGGTCGGAGGCTGCGGAATGGGCCGATGACCAAGCTCGGCGCGGTGGTGTTCGGGTAGGCGAGGACTGACGGTGCCGTCTGATATCCAGAACCCATGACGACCGCGCCTCCGGCGACCCGCGGCACCCGCCGTTCCGCGGCGGGCGCCCGGCAACCGGCGGTGCAGCTGCCGGTGGCCAGGGTGGCGGTCGAGGTCTCGCTGGCGCACCTGGATCGGCCGTTCGACTACCTGGTGGACGAGAAGGACAGTGCCGCCGCGCGGCCGGGGGTCAGGGTGCGGATCCGGTTCGCCGGACGGCTGGTCGGCGGTTATGTGCTGGCCAGACTCGCCGAGTCCGAGCACCAGGGGCGGCTCGGTTACCTGGAGCGGGTCGTCTCGCCCGAGCCGGTGCTGACGGCAGAGGTCGCGGACCTGGCCAGGGCCGTGGCGGACCGCTACGCCGGCACCCTGGCGGACGTGCTGCGACTGGCCGTTCCGCCGCGGCACGCCAAAACGGAAGCCTCGCTCGCTGAACCGTCAGCCGTCGCGCCGGTCGCCGATCCATCAGCCCCGCCCGGCGAGCACCCACAGTCCGCGGAGCCGGTGGCGCCGCCGGAGCCCGCGGCGCGGCCGCATCGACCTGCGGCGGCCGCGACAGAGGGCTGGGCCCGCTATCCCGCCGGCCCGGCTTTCCTGGCGGCGGTCCGCGACCGACGGCCCGCGCGCGCCGTGTGGCAGGCACTCCCCGGTGAGGACTGGCCGGCCAGGCTCGCGGACACTGCGGCGGACGCGGCCCGCGCCGGCCGTGGCGCGCTGATCATCGTGCCGGACGCCCGTGACCTGCACCGCCTCGACATCGCCCTGGCCACCGCGCTCGACGGCCATCCGCACCTGACGCTGGCCGCCGACCTGGGACCGGCAGAGCGCTACCGGAGGTTCCTGGCGATCCGCCGCGGTGACGTCCGCATCGTCGCGGGAACCAGGGCCGCGGTTTTCGCGCCGGTGGCCGACCTCGGCCTGGTGGTCGTTTTCGACGACGGCGACGACCTGCTGGCCGAGCCGCGGGCGCCGTACCCGCACGCCCGCGAGGTGCTGATGATGCGCTCGGCCTCCGATTCGTGTGCGCTGCTGGTGGCTGGTTTCGCCCGGACTGCGGAGGCGCAGTTGATGCTCGATTCTGGCTGGGCGCACCCCATCACCCCCGACCGGGCGGGGCTTCGTGCCGCGGCCCCGCGGATCGAGGCTGCCGGTGACGACTACTCGACGGGTGCGACGTCCGCCGCCGCGCACGCCCGACTCTCGCCCGCCGCCTTCGCCGCGGCCAGGGACGCCCTCCACGCGGGGGCGCCGGTGCTCGTGCAGGTGCCGCGCAGCGGGTACCTGCCCACCGTGGCCTGCGCCCGCTGTCGCCGGCAGGCGCTCTGCCGGCGCTGCCACGGGCCGCTGGCCCTGACCGCCGGCGCCGGACCGCCCAGCTGCCGCTGGTGCGGGATGCCGGAGGCCCATTTCCGTTGTGCCGCTTGTGGTTTCGGAAGTATCAGGGCGACGGCCGTGGGTTCGGCGCGGACCGCGGAGGAGTTCGGCAGGGCGTTCCCCGGGGTGACCGTACTGTCCTCGGGCGGGTCGAAGGTGCGGGCGACGATCCCGCCGCGGCCCGCCGTGGTCGTCGCGACGCCCGGCGCCGAACCGGTCGTCGACGGCGGGTACGGCGCGGCCCTGCTGCTGGACGGCAGTGCGATGCTCGCCCGACCCGATCTTCGCGCGGCCGAGGAGACCCTGCGCCGGTGGATGGCGGCGGCCGCGCTGGTCCGACCGGCCGGAGACGGCGGGCGGGTGGTGATCGGCGCCGACGGGTCACTGCCGACCGTGCAGGCCCTGGTGCGCTGGGATCCGGGCGGCCACGCCACCCGCGAATCGGCCGCCCGCCGGGAGCTGGAATTTCCGCCATACGTGGCGATGGCCTCGATCGAGGGTGACGCACCCGGCGTGCTGGCCGCGTTGGACATCCTCGCCATGCCGCCGGACGGAGAGCTGCTGGGTCCGGTCGAGCTGGAGGAACCCGGTCAGCAGCCCGAGCAGCCCGGGCAGTCCGAGCAGTCCGGGCAGTTCACCGCCGCCGCCGACCGGGAACCTCGGCTGCGGGCGCTGGTGCGAGCCCCGCTGGCGCAACGCAAGGCGCTGTGCGCGGCCCTGCAGGCTGTCGCCTCGTCGCGCTCGGCGCACAAGGAGCCCGGCGCGGTGCGCATCCGGGTGGACCCGTCGGACCTGTTCTGACGAGGCAATGGAACCGGCCGACCGACGCCCTGGGGCGAGCCTGCGCACTGATCCCACGGACTCACGGCGTGGCAGTCCTCCGATCCCCCGGAATTCGTCGGCGCACCCACCCCGGGACGTCAGCGCAGCCTGGAAAGCAGCCCGGCCTTCGCGGCCGGCCATTCCGAGGCCAGGATCGAGAAGACCACTGTGTCCCGGAACGTGCCGTCGGCCCGCACTTGATGCCGCCGCAGCACCCCCTCCCGGACCGCCCCCAACCGTGCGATCGCCGACTGCGATCGGGTGTTGAGCACGTCCGTCTGGATCTTCACCCGGCCGAAGCCGCACACCTCGAAGCACAGCGTCAGCAGCAGCAACTTGCACTCCGGGTTCACCGCGGTGCCCCACACCGACGGGGAGTAGCCGGTCCAGCCGAGGTGGATACGCTCGTCCGGCAGCGACGGATCACCGAGGCTCGAAGTACCCAGCACGGTTCCCGCGGTTCCCAACGCGCCGTCGGCGACCAGCCGCACCGTGTAGGCCAGACGTCCCGGCGAGGTGTCGGTCAGGCCGTCCTGCACGATCGCCTCCATCGCGGCAACGTCGGCAGGGCGACCGGCCGGGCCGCCGCCGAACCCGAACTCGTACACCCGGGCGTCGTCCAGCGCAGCGAACAATTCGTCGGCATCGCCGGCGACCGTCCGGTCCAGCCGGACGACGGACCCGATCAACGGGCGGCCATCGGGTGCCAGCGACGTCATCGCACTCCTTCGCAGAACGGGGCTGGGGGACCACACCCGTGTGACCCGCCCCGGCAGCGCTCCCGCACACTGTGTCAGGCGCCCGCGAGGCGAGCTGTCGGCAGGGCACTGCTGGGGGCCTCGCAACCACCACTTCGCAAGCCGAGCACTTGCATCGATCCTTGGAAAGGCCGATCCGCTGCGTATCGTCTTCGCCGGCACCCCAGAGGCGGCAGTTCCATCGCTGCGCGCCCTGCTCGACTCCCGGCACCAGGTCGCCGCCGTCATCACCAGGCCCGATGCCAGGCGGGGCCGTGGCCGCACGCTGTCGCGTTCGCCGGTCGGTGAGCTCGCCGACACCGCAGAGATACCGGTCCTCACCCCGGAATCGGCACGAGACCCGGAATTCTCCGAGAAGCTCGGCGCCCTCCGGCCCGACGCGGCGGTGGTGGTGGCCTACGGTGCCCTGCTGCCCGGCCCGGTGCTGGCCGTGCCGACCCACGGCTGGGTCAACCTGCACTTCTCGCTGCTCCCGGCCTGGCGAGGTGCCGCTCCGGTGCAGGCCGCCATCAGGGCCGGCGACCAGGTCACCGGGGCCAGCACCTTCCGGCTCGAGGAGGGCATGGACACCGGCCCGGTCTACGGAGTCGTCACCGAGACGATCCACCCGCGGGACACCGCCGGCGAGCTGCTCGGCCGGCTCTCCGAGTCGGGTGCCGCCCTGCTCGTCGCCACCCTGGACGGCATCGAGGACGGCACTCTCGCAGCGAAAACCCAGCCCGCCGAAGGAGTTTCCTACGCGGGCAAGGTCACGGTGGCGGACGCCGAGATCGACTGGTCAGTGCCGGCGTTCGCTGTGGACCGCACGATCCGGTCGGTGACGCCGGCGCCGGGAGCGTGGACCGGATCGCCGTGGGGACGTCTGGTCATCGGTCCGGTGGAGGCCACCGACGAACAAGGTCTGGCCGCCGGTGAACTGTCGATCGCCAGAAGGGAGGTCCTGGTCGGGACCGGGACAACGGCGGTCCGCCTCGGCAACCTGACGCCACCGGGACGTCGGCCGATGCCGGCGGGCGACTGGGCCCGCGGCGTCCGACCGGAGTCCGGACAGGTGCTCCGATGAGGTCGAACGAGCCGTCGAACGAGCCACCGATCGAGCCGTCGAACGAGCCACCGAACGATCCGCCGGGCGAGCCACCGGACGAGCCACCGGACGAGCCGTCGGGCGAGCCGCCGACCAATCGGACGGACGGTCCGCACGTGGCCGGCGACAACTCGGGACGGCACGACAACTCGGGACGGCACGACAACTCGGGACGGCACCGTCCGGCGGCCGGCCAACCGGACCGGACCAAGCGACGCGGGTCCAGCGGTCCGCCACGACGGCCGTCCACCCGCAAACCCCCCACCCCGGACGAGGCCAGGCGGGTCGCCCTGGACGTGCTGACCGCGGTCCGATCGCAGGGCGCCTACGCAAACCTCACGCTGCCGGGACTGCTCACCAAGCGGCGCATCACCGGCCGGGACGCCGCGCTGGCCACCGAGCTCACCTACGGCAGCTGCCGGGCGCTCGGTCAGCTCGACGCGGTCATCGGGGCGTGCGGCGACCGGGCCTTCGCCGACCTGGACGGCGTGGTCATCGACGCGCTCCGGCTGGGTGCCTACCAGTTGCTGCACACCAGGATTCCCCCGCACGCCGCGGTCTCGGCCACCGTCGACCTGGTCAGGGCCGGCGAGCGGCCGGGCGGCGCCGGGTACGTCAACGCGGTACTGCGCCGGGTCAGCGAGGCGGACCTGCAGACCTGGATCGACCGGCTGGCGCCCGATGAGCGCACCGACCCGCAGGGGCATCTGGCGTTCGCCCGGGCCCACCCACGGTGGATTGTGACGGCGGTCGGCGACGCCCTCGGCGGCGGCCCGACGAACCCCGAACTCGACGCGGCGCTGGAGGCTGACGACACACCGCCCGCCGTCCACCTGGTGGCGCGGCCGGGCCGCATCGACCGCGCGGAACTGGTGGAACTGTCCGGCGGCCGGCCCGCCGCCTACTCGCCGTACGGGGTCTATCTGGACGGCGGTGATCCCGGGGCGCTGCGGCCCGTGGCGGACGGCCGCGCCGGTGTCCAGGACGAGGGTTCGCAGCTGGTCGCCGTCGCGCTGACGCTGCCGATCGTCGACGGCCGGGACGCCAACTGGCTCGACCTCGCGGCGGGGCCGGGCGGGAAGGCCGCGCTGCTCGGAGCCCTCGCTGCGCAGCGCGGGGCGCAGTTGGATGCCGTGGAGATCACCCCGCACCGCGCAGATCTGGTGCGCGGCACGGTCCGCGGGCTGCCGGTCCGGGTGCACACCGGCGACGGACGGCACCCCGACCTGCCCGAAGCCGGATTCGACCGGGTGCTGCTCGATGCGCCCTGCACCGGTCTCGGCGCGCTGCGCCGCAGGCCCGAGGCCCGCTGGCGCCGTCAGCCCACCGACGTCCCGCCGCTCACCGCGCTGCAGCGCGAGCTGCTGGAATCCGCGGCCCGGATGGTCCGCCCTGGCGGCGTCATCGCCTACGTCACCTGTTCCCCCCATCTGGCCGAGACCGCCGGGGTGATCGGCAGGCGACCGCAGGGCCTCGAGCTGCTCGACGCCAGGGATTACCTGCCGGGTGTGCCCGATCTCGGCCCGGGTCCGACCGTGCAGCTCTGGCCGCACCGGCAGGGCACCGACGGGATGTTCCTGGCCCTGCTTCGCCGCACCTGACCGGGCAGCAACCCGACGGGTCCGGAACCCGGCCACAGTCGGGACCAAGGACCCGGATCGACTGTGCCCACAGCTGGATAGGCTCCAGCTGTGGCCCCCCTGATCGCTCCCAGCATCCTGTCCGCGGATTTCGCGCACCTGGCCGACGAGGCCGCTGCGGTCGCCGGCGCCGACTGGCTGCACGTCGACGTCATGGACAACCATTTCGTGCCCAATCTCACCCTGGGCCTGCCGGTGGTGAAGTCGCTGCTCAAGGCCACCGACATTCCCATCGACTGCCATCTGATGATCACCGACCCGGATCGATGGGCCGTCGCGTACGCCGAGGCCGGCGCCTACAACGTCACGGTGCACGCGGAGGCGGTCGCCGACCCCGTGGCGATGGCCGCGAATCTGCGTGCCGCCGGTGCGAGGGCGGGACTGTCGCTGAAGCCGGGGACACCCCTGGACGGCTGGGTCGACGTCCTGAAGCACTACGACACGTTGCTGGTGATGACCGTGGAGCCGGGATTCGGTGGGCAGGCCTTCATGGCCGACATGATGGGCAAGGTCCGGCAGGCCAGAACGCTGGTCGACACCGGCCACCTGACGGTGATCGTCCAGGTCGACGGCGGGATCAGCGCGGACACCATCGACCAGGCTGCGGAGGCCGGCGCCGACTGTTTCGTGGCCGGTTCCGCGGTGTACTCGG
>Ga0302299_10001121_pt1 | contig 15928 bp, 14 predicted proteins | sample III_Fen_N3_4_FD_198795 | JGI IMG/M metagenome (GOLD analysis project Ga0302299, IMG submission 198795) | Peat permafrost microbial communities from Stordalen Mire near Abisko, Sweden - III_Fen_N3_4 | ecosystem: Environmental > Terrestrial > Soil > Wetlands > Permafrost | place: Sweden: Abisko... | reverse complement strand
TCACCCGCGCGGGCTCGGTCCCGCGCCCGCGTGCAGGCCCACGAGACGGGTGCCCCGACCCGCGGCGATCACGCCGAGGGGGTCCTCGAGGAGCGGGGCGAAGGCTGACTCCGCGGCGCCGAGCAGGGTGGAGTCGTCCCCGAGGGCGGGCAGCGCCAGCACGACGTGCTCCCCGGGCGCCGTCAGCGCGCCGGACACCGCCGCGCTCACCGCCTCGCGCGTGGCGGGCAGGATCTCCCGCAGGGTGCCACCGAACACGACGACGTCCGGGTTGAGGATGTTCACGAGGTTCGCGACGCCCACCCCGAGCCATCCTCCCACGGTGCGCAGCCCCTTGGCCGCCGTCTTGTCCCCCGTCGCCGCGCGCGCCACGATCTCGGCGACGGGCATGCCGTTCGGGCACCCGGTCGCCAGCCGCAGGGCGGGCTCGCCGATCTCGGTCTCCCAGCAGCCGATCGCGCCGCACCGGCAGGCCCGACCGCGGGGGTTGACCCGCATGTGGCCGACCTCGCCGGCGTAGCCCTGGGCCCCCATGACGAGATTGCCGTCGATGACGATGCCGCCGCCGACGCCGACCTGACCGGAGAGGTAGATGACGTTGGCGGCGCCCACGGCGCTGCCGCGCAGCCGCTCGGAGATGGCACCGAGGTCGGAGTCGTTGCCGACCACGATCGGCACCGCCAGCCCGAGCGCGTCGGCGAGGTGCTCCCCCAGCGGCACGTCGACCCAGCCGAGGTTGGGCGCGAACCGCACGAGGCCGTCGGGCTGGCGCACCAGGCCCGGCACGCCGACGCCGACGCCGACCATCACGGCTCCCGGAGGCGCCGACCGCAGCAGGTCGTGGCACACCTCCACGAGCTGGGCGACGATGCGATCCTCGCGCGGCTGGCCCTTGCGGTAGCGGTGCTCGCGGCGCTCGATCACGACGCCACCGAACCCCACCAGTGCCGCGATCGTGCGGTCGACCCGCAGGTCGATCGCCAGCACGTAGGCGCTGTCGACCACAGGCTCCACGCCGTACGACGGCCGACCCACGCCGCGGCCGACCGGTTCGGTCTCCCGCACCAGGTCGGCCGCGACGAGGTCCGAGAGGAGCCCGCCGACCGTGCTCCGGTTCAGCCCCGTGTGGCTGACCAGCTCCGAACGCGAGGTCGACCCGTGGTCGTGCAGGAACCGGACGAGCGCCGCCAGGTTGTGGCGACGGACCTCGTCCTGCGTGACTCCCGCCAGAGACACGGGCCGACCTCCTTCCGCATGTCGGCGTCGGTCAGGACGCCACGGAGCGCTTGCGCGACAGCGCGTCGACGCTCGCCGCGACCAGGAGCACCAGGCCGGTGACGATGAACTGGATACCGGGCTGCTCGGTGATGAGCGGGAGGCCGTTGGCGATCACGGCGACGACGGCGCCACCGATGACGGCGTCCAGCATCTTGCCGCGACCACCGAAGAGGCTCGTGCCGCCGATAACGGCTGCAGCGACCGCGTAGAGCAGGGTCGAGGAGCCACCCGTGGACGGCGAGATCGAGTTGTCACGGGACGCGAACAGGATGCCCGCTACGGCGGCGAGCGTGGAACAGGCGATGAAACACGTGATCTTGACCATCGCCACGTTGATGCCCGCACGACGCGCGGCCTCGGTGTTGCCGCCGACCGCGTAGACGTGCCGGCCGAACGCCGTCCGCCCGAGCAGGAACGTCAACCCGACGAGCAGCACCAGGATCAGCACAACGACGTAGGGCACGCCCTTGATCGAGGTGATCTCCGGGTGCCGCGACCGCTCCTGGTTGAGGAAGAAGACCGAGAGGCCGCCGATGATGGCGATCCCGATGACCTTGAACAGCCACAGCGCGGTCACCTGCGCCGTGAGCCCCGCCTTGCGGCGGCGGGTCATGCGAAGTCCGGTCAGGAGCGCGTAGCCGCCCACCACGACCAGATAGAGGACCCATCCAGCGACGGGGCTCAGGTTGTTGTTCTCGATCGCCAGGATGGTCGGGTCGGTGATGCCGATGGTGCCGCCCTCGCCGATGATGAGAAGCAGGAGACCCTGCAGGGCGAGGAAGAACGCTAGCGTCACGACGAACGAGGGGATGCCCAGCCTCGCGACCAGCAGACCGATGAGCAGGCCGATGAGCGCGCCGGTGCCGAGGCAGGCGACGAGCGCGACCGGCAGCGACCAGCCCTTCGTGGTGAGCGCCACACCGAGGATCGCCGCCGACGTCGAGGCGCAGTACCCGGCCGAGAGGTCGATCTCACCGAGAAGGAGCACGAACACCAGACCCATGGCCAGCACGATGATCATGGCGCTCTGGGTGAGCAGGTTGGCGAAGTTGAAGGTCGAGAAGAAGGTATTCCCCTGGAGCACGGTGAAGATCAGGACGATGGCGATGAGGCCCAGCACGGCGGGAAGTGAACCAAGCTCGCCGCCGCGGAGCTTGTCGACGTAGGCGTTGAACGCGCCTCGGAGGCTGGTGTCCTCCTGGGGAGCCACCACGGTTGTCTCTGCGACGCTCATGCCGCGCCTCCGTTCGCCTGGATGCCGAGATCGCCGCTGCGCCCGGACGTGATGAGCTCGACGATGCGCCCGCTCGTGACCTCGGAGGACTTGACCTGCGCCGCCATCGTGCCGAGGTAGAGAGCCGCGATGTTGTCCGCGACCTGCATGACGTCGTTCATGTTGTGCGAGATCAGGATCACGCCGAGGCCGTTGTCGGCGAGGCGACGCACGAGGTTGAGGACCTGCTCGGTCTGCGCGACGCCGAGGGCGGCGGTCGGCTCGTCGAGGATGACCAGCTTCGAGTTCCAGAGGACGGCGCGGGCGATGGCGACGGTCTGCCGCTGACCACCCGACAGGCTCGAGACCTGCTGGCGAACGGACTTCAGGGTGCGCACCGACAGGCCGTCGAGGGTCTTGCGAGCGCGCTTCTCCATGTCGTCCTCGTCGAGCGCGAAGCCCTTCTTCTCCTCGCGCCCGAGGAACATGTTGTGCACGACGTCGAGGTTGTCGCACAACGCGAGGTCCTGGTAGACGACCTCGATGCCCAGCGCGTTGGCTGCTTTCGGGTCGTGCACGCTGACCGGCGCGCCCTCGAAGAGGTAGTCGCCGGCGTCGAACGAGTGGATGCCCGCGACGCCCTTGATCAGCGTGGACTTGCCGGCGCCGTTGTCGCCGACGAGGGCCGTGACCTGCCCCGGGTAGACGTCGAGATCGACGCCTTTGAGCACGTGGACGGCACCGAAGCTCTTGTCGATGCCGCGCAGGGACAGCAGGGGCGGCGGGTCAGCCGCAGCAGCTGCAGGGGACGACTCGGACGTGACGGTCATGAGACACCTCGTAGAAGACAGCCGACAGCGACGCTCGCATCAGGAGGATGGCGCGATTTGTCGTCCCGTGGGCGGGTTTCCGGCACACGGTCGACAGGGCGGACCAGGGGGGTCGTGACACCGGAGGGAGTGGCCGATGGTGTTGCCGGGGGGTGGCCGCGGGAGATCCCGCGACCACCCCCCGATCGCCTCAGATCAGGCGACGCCGTACTTCGTGCACGCGGCCTTGAGCGCCGCAGTGGTGCAGAGCTTGGCAGCGGTGGTGAAACCGTCAGCGACGACGTCCTTGACGCTGTCGTTGAAGATCGCCTGCGGCACCAGGAGCAGTGCCGGGACGTCCTTGCCGGTCTTCGAGTCCTTGACGGAACCGAACTGGGTCGTGGGCGCGTTGCCCTTGGCCAGGCTGATGGCGAGCGCCGAGGCGCCGTCCGCCTCCTTCTTGATCGCCTTGTAGACGGTCATGCACTGAGTGCCCAGGAGCACGTTCTGCAGACCCGTGTCCGTGGCGTCCTGACCGGTGACCGGGATCTTGCCGGCCAGCTTGTTCTTCGCGAGGACGGCGATCACAGCGCCACCCAGGCCGTCGTTCGCGGCGTCGACGCCGACGAAGTTGCCATTGGCCTTGGTGAACATCTGCTCGAAGATCGTGCCGGCCTTCGTGTTGTCCCAGTCCGGAACGGACTGGTCCGCGACGATGCTGTAACCGGCGGCCCGGATGGCGGCCTCGTAGCCCTGCTTGAACAGCGTGGCGTTGTTGTCGGTCGGCGAGCCGTTGAGCAGCGCCACCGGGCCGGAGGTCTTGCCGTTGGCCTGCATGCACTTGACGAGGCCCTTGCCCTGCGCGGTGCCGACGGCGACGTTGTCGAACGACACGTAGTAGGACGCGTTGCCACCGAGGGTCAGACGGTCGTAGTCGATCGTCTTGATGCCCTGGGCCGCAGCCTTGTTCTCGCAGGCCGCACCGGAGTCGCTGTCGAGGTTGACGATCATGAGGACGGCAACGCCCTCACCGATCATCTGGTCGCAGAGGGACGCGAACTTGGTCTTGTCGCCACCCGCGTTCTGGATGTCGGAGGCCACACCGGCGGCCTTGAACGCGTCACCGAGGAGTGGCGCGTCGTTGTTCGCCCAACGGGCCGAGGAGGCCGTGTCGGGCAGGATGACGCCGACCTTGGCGCCGCCACCGGCAGCCGAGCTTGAGGCTGGGCTCGAGGAGCCGCCTGACGCTGCAGGGCTGGAAGACGTGGAGCCGCCGGAGCTGCTGCCACAGGCAGCCAGCAGGAGGGACAGGGCCGCGGCGCCTGCCACTGCCAGGTAACGCTTGCTCATTCTCGTCCTTTCTCGCACGGGTCCGCCGTGCCTGAAGGCCCCGGGTGAGCCACCCGGGAGGGAGCACCGACCACGTCGGTGACGCGTCGGAGGAATGTTGCCAGCGCGAACATATTCCCTGCGGAGTGGCGCAGGCCACACCAACAGGTCACGAGTTCGTTGTGTCCGGTAACAATTACGTCACGCCCCCGCAACCTTGGGCGGCTATGTCCGGTTTCGCGCTCCGTGCAAGCGTTTACGGCGTCCGGACCCTCCACCGAGTCACGGGTCGAGGGTCACAGCCGCCGGCGCCAGCGCGTCCCCTGCAGCGCCTCCTCGACCAGCGCGACCTCCCGCGACGCGCGGGCCAGACGCGCTCCTTCGGCCTCGAGGGCGCGCAGGGCGGCGTCGAGGACCTCGGGGTCGACGCGGTCCCGCAGCTCGCGGCGCGCACCCGCGTAGGCGCCTCGTGCACCGTCCAGTGCCGCCTCGACGTGGTGCGCGGCGAAGCGTGCCAGGACCTCGGGATGGCGCCGCAGCACCTCGTGCGCCCGGTAGTCCGCCGGGCACAGGTCGAGCAGCCAGGGCACGGCCGACTCCTCCCAGCCCGGCACCCCAGGCGGACGCACACCTCGCGGCCACCCGGGCGGGGCGACGGCGGACGACGGCATCCCCCCAACCTACGCACCGCCTCCCTACCCTGTTGGCAGGACGACGGCCCCTCACCTGGCGAGAGGTGGGGGCCGCCGTCGTTCTGGGGCCGTCGCTGCGGACGGCATCCGGGCCCTAGCTCGGTGGGTCGGTACGCCGGTCTGGCGGTCAGCCGGCGACGAGGGAGCGGAGCACGTACTGCAGGATCCCGCCGTTGCGGTAGTAGTCCGCCTCGCCCGGGGTGTCGATGCGCAGCACCGCGTGGAAGTCGACCCTGCCGCCGTCGGACTTCAGCGCCGACACGAGCACCTTGGCCGGCGTGCGGCCCTCGTTGAGCTCGGTGACGCCGGTGACGGAGAACGTCTCGGTGCCGTCGAGGCCGAGGGAGCCGGCGCTCTCGTCCGCCGGGAACTGCAGCGGCAGGACGCCCATCCCGATGAGGTTGGAGCGGTGGATGCGCTCGTAGGACTCGGCGATGACCGCCTTCACCCCGAGCAACGCCGTGCCCTTGGCCGCCCAGTCGCGCGAGGAGCCGGAACCGTACTCCTTGCCCGCCAGGATCACCAGCGGCGTGCCCGCGGCGGCGTAGGCCTGGGCGGCGTCGTAGATGAAGGCCTGCGGAGCATCGGGCCGGGTGAAGTCACGGGTGTAGCCACCCTCCACGCCGTCGAGCAGCTGGTTGCGCAGCCGGATGTTCGCGAAGGTGCCGCGGATCATCACCTCGTGGTTGCCACGGCGCGATCCGAAGGAGTTGAAGTCCTTGCGCTCGACGCCGTGCTCGGAGAGGTACCTCCCGGCGGGGCTGTCCGGCTTGATGGAGCTGGCCGGGCTGATGTGGTCGGTCGTGACGGAGTCGCCGAGCTTGGCGAGCACCCGCGCGCCGTGGATGTCGGACACCGGGTCCGGCTGCGCCCGCATGCCGTCGAAGTACGGCGCCTTGCGGATGTAGGTCGAGTCGTCCTGCCAGTCGAACGTGCTCCCCGTCGGCGTCGGGAGCGACTGCCAGCGCTCGTCACCGGCGAAGACGTCGGCGTAGCGCGAGGTGTACATGTCGGCGTCGATGCAGCCGTCGATCGTGGTCTGCACCTCGGCCGGAGTCGGCCAGATGTCGCGCAGGTAGACCGGGTTCCCGTCCTGGTCAGTGCCCAGCGGCTCGGTCGTGATGTCGAGGTCCATCGTCCCCGCGATCGCGTAGGCGACCACGAGCGGAGGTGACGCGAGGTAGTTCATCTTGATGTCGGGGTTGATGCGCCCCTCGAAGTTCCGGTTGCCCGAGAGCACCGACACGACGGCCAGGTCGTCGGCGTTGACGGCGGCGCTGACCTCCTCGGGCAGCGGGCCCGAGTTGCCGATGCACGTGGTGCAGCCGTAGCCGACGAGGTCGAAGCCCATCTTGTCCAGGTAGGGGGTCAGACCCGCCTTGTCGTAGTAGTCGGTGACGACCTTCGAGCCTGGAGCCAGCGTGGTCTTCACCCAGGGCTTGCGCGTCAGGCCCTTCTCGACGGCCTTCTTCGCCAGCAGCGCCGCGCCGATCATGACCGACGGGTTCGAGGTGTTGGTGCACGACGTGATCGCCGCGATCGTGACTGCGCCGTGCCCGATCGTGACCTCCTCGCCGTCGATCGTGAACGTCGAGGTCGTGTCGGGTTCGGACGTGTACGTCGGCAGCGCCGCACGGAACGACTCCTGCGCGTCCGCGAGCACGACGCGGTCCTGCGGACGCTTCGGCCCGGCCAGCGAGGGCACGACGGTGCCGAGGTCGAGGGTGATCCGCTCGGAGTAGTGCGGCTCGTGCCTCGGGTCGTGCCAGAGACCCTGCGCCTTCGCATAGGCCTCGACCAGCGCGACTTGCTCGTCGGTGCGACCGGTGAGGCGCAGGTAGCGCAGCGTCTCCTCGTCGATCGGGAAGATCGCGACGGTCGAGCCGTACTCCGGGCTCATATTGCCGATCGTGGCGCGGTTGGCCAGCGGCACCGCGGTGACGCCGTCGCCGTAGAACTCGACGAACTTCCCGACCACTCCGTGCTTGCGCAGCATCTCGGTGATGGTGAGGACGAGGTCGGTCGCGGTCGCGCCCTCGGGCAGCGTGCCGGTGAGCTTGAACCCGACCACGCGCGGGATGAGCATCGACACGGGCTGGCCGAGCATCGCCGCCTCGGCCTCGATGCCGCCGACGCCCCACCCGAGCACGCCGAGGCCGTTGACCATCGTGGTGTGCGAGTCGGTGCCGACGCAGGTGTCGGGGTAGGCCTGAGCGCCCCGCACCATGACGACCCGCGCCAGCGACTCGACGTTGACCTGGTGCACGATTCCGGTCCCCGGGGGCACGACCTTGAAGTCGTCGAACGCGGTCTGACCCCACCGCAGGAACTGGTAGCGCTCGCGGTTGCGCTGGTACTCGAGCTCCACGTTGCGCTCGGCGGCGTCCGGCACGGCGAAGAAGTCCGCGATGACGGAGTGGTCGATGACGAGCTCGGCCGGCGACAGCGGGTTGATCTGGTCGGGGTCGCCCCCGAGGTCCTTCACGGCCTCGCGCATGGTGGCGAGGTCGACGACGCAGGCGACGCCGGTGAAGTCCTGCATGATCACGCGGGCCGGCGTGAACTGGATCTCGTCCTCGGGCTCGGCCTTGGGGTCCCACCCGCCGATCGCACGGATGTGCTCGGCCGTGACGTTGGCACCGTCCTCGGTGCGCAGCAGGTTCTCGAGGAGCACCTTGTGGGTGAAAGGCAGGTGCTTCGAGCCCTTCACGGCATCGACCCGGAAGATCTCGTACGTCGCGTCGCCGACCTGGAGGTCGGCGCGGGCGCCGAAGCTGTCCTTGCTCGCCATGTGCGGTGTCCCTTCGTGCGTGCCGGGTGCCGTCGTCGTCCAGCCGAGAATTTATCTTGACGTCAAGATACTTCATCGTAGCGGGCCGCGCCACCTTCCACGGGTCAGGCGTCCGGCACCAGCACCGCGACCGCCTCGAGGTGCTGGGTCATCGGGAACAGGTCGAGGCCGCGGACCGACGCGACCCGCCAGCCGGCCGCGCGTAGGAACCCGACGTCGCGACCCAACGACGCCGGGTCGCAGGCGACGTAGGCGATCGCGCGCGGCGCGAGGTCCAGGACGTGGTCGAGGACCGCCGCGCCGGCCCCGCTGCGCGGGGGGTCGAGGACGACGAGGTCGACGGTGTCGATCGTCGCCAAGTCCAACCAGGCCTCGACGTCGCCCTGGTGGATCCGCACCTGGGGCAGGTCGTGCAGGTTGCGCCGCGCGTCCTTGCACGCGTCGACCGAGAACTCCACGGCGTCGACCCGCCCGTCCGGGCCGAGGTCGGCGGCCAGGCAGCCGGCGAACAGGCCGACGCCCGAGTAGAGGTCGAGCAGGTGCTCCCCCGCGACCGGCGCCAGCCCGGCGCGCACGGCGTCCACGAGGGCGTCGGCCGCACCGGGGTGGACCTGCCAGAACCCGGAGCTCTGCACCCGCCACTCGCGGCCACCCGCCAGCTCGCGCACCCAGGTGCGGCCGCGCAGTCCGCGCACCGCGACGTCGCGCTCGAGACCGGTTGTGCGCGAGGCCGTCGCGGGTTCCACTAGGACGGCGAGCTCTCCGCCCGAGCTCGCGACGACCTCGACCTCCTCGGCGCCCGGCCAGGGCAGGCGGCTCGCACCGACGGCATCGACCTGCTCGGTCACCAGCGGGCAGTGCTCCACCGGCTCGACCCCGTGCGACCGGTGCCGGCGGAAGCCGGCTCGGCCGTCCTGGGTCACGGCGTAGCGGACCCGGGTGCGCCAGCCGAGACCGTCACGGTCCCCAGGCACGACCTCCACGGCGACGCACTTCGTCAGCGGCACGCCGTCGACGTCCTCGAGTCCGCCGAGCCGGTGCAGCTGCTCGCGCAGGATCTCGGACTTGATCGCACGCTGGGCCGGGAGCGAGGCGTGCTGCCAGTCGCAGCCGCCGCAGCCGCCCGGGCGGGCGTGCGCGCAGGGAGGCTCCACCCGGTGGGGCGACGCGACGACGACCTCGACGGCGTCCGCCCGGACGAAGCGGCCCTTGGCGCCGTGGCCGGTGACGACGGCCACGACCGACTCGCCGGGCAGTGCGTGCCGGACGAAGACGACGCGGCCCTCGTGCCGGCCGACGCAGTGGCCCCCGTGGGCGGCCCGCTCCACCTCGAAGCTGATCCGCGACCCCACGGCCGGCGGCCGGCTCGTGGCGGCGGCTCCGTCGGAGTCGGTCACGGACGAATGTCGCCGTCGTCGCCCGCCACGAACTCGGAGGCGACGACCGCTTCCTGGACCTCGGACCCCGGCTCGCCCCGGCGGACGGCGCCCACGGCCACAGACTCGGGCCGGTCGGCCACGAGCGCGCTCGACGCGAGCTGCCACGGCACGGCGCACACCATCACGCCCGGCACGAACAGCAGACGTGCCTTGAGCCGCAGGGCGCTCTGGTTGTGCAGGATCTGCTCCCACCAGCGACCGACGACGTACTCGGGCACATAGACGATCACGAGGTCGCGCGGGCTCGACCGGTGCAGGCCGCGCACGTAGTCGAGGATCGGCCGGGTCACCTCGCGGTAGGGCGAGTCGAGCACCTTGAGCGGCACCGGCAGGCTACGTCGTTCCCACTCGGTGGCGAGCGCCTGCGTGTCTGCCTCGTCGACGTCGACGGTGATCGCCTCGAGGCTCGAAGGTCGTGTCGCGCGGGCGAAGGCGAGCGCACGCAGCGTCGGCTTGTGCACCTTCGACACCAGGACGATCGCGTGGACGCGCGAGGGCAGCGTGACGGTCTCGGACTCCTCTGCCGCGAGCTCGACCTTGACCCGCTCGTAGTGCCGGTGGATCGACTGCATGAGCAGGTACAGCAGCGGCATCGCGATGCACACGATCCAGGCGCCGTGGGTGAACTTCGTGCCGAGCACGATGATGAGGACGGACCCCGTCATCACGAACCCGACCGCGTTGACCACGCGGCTGCGCATCATCCGCGCACGGTCCTTGCCGTCCGTCGTCTCCGCCAGCAGCCGCGTCCAGTGCCGGATCATGCCGAACTGGCTGAGCGTGAAGGAGACGAACACCCCGAGGATGTAGAGCTGGATCAGCGCCGTGACGTCGGCCTTGTAGACGAGCACCAGGAAGATCGCGAGGCCGGCGAGGACGACGATGCCGTTGCTGAAGGCGAGCCGGTCACCGCGGGTGTGCAGCTGGCGCGGCAGGTAGCCGTCGCGCGCCAGGATGGAGCCGAGGACCGGGAATCCGTTGAAGGCCGTGTTCGCGGCGAGGGCGAGGATCAAGGCGGTCGTGGCCGTGACCAGGAACGTGCCGAGGTGGAAGTCCCCGAATACCGCCTGGGCGATCTGCACCATCACGGTCTTCTGCTGCTGCGGGTCGGTGTAGGCCTGCTGGCCGCCGGGCAGCAGCAGGTCGGCGTTGCTCTCGGTGACCTTGACGCCGGTGTAGATGGACAGCCAGGTGATGAGGCTGAACATGGATGTCGCGATCAGGCCGAGGAGCAGGAGGGTCGTCGCGGCGTTCTTGCTCTTGGGCTTCTTGAAGGCCGGCACGCCGTTGCTGATCGCCTCGATGCCGGTGAGCGCGGTGGTGCCGGAGGAGAACGCGCGGGCCACGAGGTAGGCAAGGGCGAGACCGGTGAACGTGCCCTCCGCGACGACGGTCCAGTTCGCGCTCTCCGCCGTGAGGGTGTCCCCCCGCGCGATGCGGAAGATCGCGAAGGCGACCATCCCGTAGATGCTCAGGATGAAGCCGTAGACCGGGACCGCGAAGGCCGATCCGCTCTCGCGGACGCCGCGCAGGTTCATGAGCACGATGAGGACGATCAGCCCCACGGCCCAGAGCACCTGGTGCTCGCCCACGAGCGACGGCAGAGCGGACCTGATGTTCGCGACCGCCGAGGAGATCGAGACGGCGACGGTGAGGATGTAGTCCACGAGCAGGGCCGACGCGACGAAGACCCCCGCGCGGGGGCCGAGGTTGGTGCCCACCACCTCGTAGTCGCCCCCGCCCGACGGGTAGGCGTGCACGTTCTGCCGGTAGGAGGCCACGACCACGAAGAAGACCAGGACCACGAGCCCCGCGACCCACGGTGCGTACTTGTAGAGCGTCGCCCCGCCGATGGCGAGGGTGAGCAGGATCTCCTGCGTCGCATAGGCGTTCGACGACAACGCGTCCGACGCGAACACGGGCAGGGCGATGCGCTTCGGGAGCAGGGTCTCGTGCAGCTGCTCGCTGGACAGCGCTCGGCCGACGAGGATGCGCTTGCCGAAGCCAGACACGTTGGACACGTTTGCTGACTCTAGGCCCACACGGCCGCGCGGGAGGGCCCTGCCGCCGTGTAGCGTTCGCCAGCGTGCACGTCGTCATCATGGGTTGCGGCCGAGTCGGGTCCGCGCTGGCCCACACCCTGGACCAGGCCGGACACCACGTCTCGGTGATCGACCAGACGGCCTCGAGCTTCTCGAAGCTCTCCCCCGAGTTCCGCGGCGACACCGTCACGGGCATCGGCTTCGACCGCGACACGCTGCTGCGCGCCGGGATCGAGAAGGCCGACGCGTTCGCGGCCGTGAGCAGCGGCGACAACTCGAACATCCTGGCCGCACGGGTGGCTCGCGAGACCTTCGGCGTCGAGAACGTGGTCGCGCGCATCTACGACCCCCGCCGGGCCGAGGTCTACCAGCGTCTGGGGATCCCGACCGTCGCCAGCGTCGCCTGGCAGACCGACCAGATCCTGCGCCGCATCCTGCCTGAGGCGACCGGCGACGAGTGGCGCGACGGCTCCGGCAAGGTCGCGCTCACCCAGTTCCGGTTCGCCGAGTCGTGGGTCGGTCACCGGATCACGCGTCTGGAGAAGGAGTCGGGTGCGCGGGTGGCGTTCCTGACCCGCTACGGCGAGGGCGTGATCCCCGACGTCGACACCGTGATCCAGGCCGACGACATCGTCCACGTGCTCATCGACCCGACGAGACGCGACGAGCTCGCCGCCGTCTTCTCCCACGGACCGGAGTCACACTGATGCGCGTCGCCATCGCCGGCGCCGGCAAGGTCGGCCGGGCCATCGCCCGCGAGCTGCTGTCCAACGGCCACGAGGTCCTGCTCATCGATCGCGAGCCCGCGAAAGCCGAGCCCGACGTCGTCCCCGGCGCGCGAGTGCTGCTCGGCGACACCTGCGAGATCGCGGTGCTCGACGAGGCCGATCTCCCGACCTGTCAGGTGCTCATCGCGGCCACGGGCGACGACAAGGTCAACCTCGTCGTCTCGCTGCTGGCCAAGACCGAGTACGGCGTCCCCCGTGTCGTCGCGCGCGTGAACCACCCGAAGAACGAGTGGATGTTCGACGAGTCGTGGGGGGTCGACGTCGCCGTCTCGACCCCTCGGATGCTCTCCGCGCTCGTCGAGGAGGCCGTCAGCGTCGGCGACCTCGTTCGCCTGTTCTCCTTCCGCCAGGGCAACGCCAACCTCGTCGAGCTCACCCTCCCGCCCTCGGCGTCGGTCGTCGGCAAGCGGGTGGCCGACGTGAGCTTCCCCATCGACACGTCGCTGGTCGCGATCATCCGCGACACCCGGGTCATCGCCCCGAGCCCCGACGACTCGTTGGAGGCCGGGGACGAACTGCTGTTCGTCGCCTCGCCCGAGCAGGAGCAGTCGCTCGAGGACCTGCTCGGAGATTGAGCTACCGCCCCTCCGAGCGCACCCCCTCTGGGGGCGCGCGTCGGGGCCGGCTCCGCTGCGCGGCCTGGTCGGCGACCTTCGGTCGCCTCCTTCTCGCCCTCGCGGACCCCCTTCGGGGGGCCACTCCGGGCTCGGGCCGCTGCGCTTTGCCGTGCTGCCTCGGTTGCCGCTCCGCGTTGCCGTACTCCCTCGGTGCCGGGCCGCTTTGTTTCGGCGGAGTGCTTCGCTTCGGCGGGGTGCTTCGTCGGCCGGTCGGCTCAGGGCTCGGGGTCGGTCGCTTCCGGGATCGGGGCTTCGTCGCGGGCCTTGGTGATGACTCGATAGCTGAGATAGGCCGCGAGCGCGAACAGGGGCCAGCCCAGGGCCAGCTTCGCGACGCCGAGCGGGCCGACCCAGCCGGCGAGGTAGAGCGGCACCTGGACCACCACGCGCGTTGCGAAGACGGCGGCGAAGAACCAGGTCGCGAGCGAGTAGGCGCGCCGCTGCTCAGGGACGCGCCGCCAGCCGGTGACGTCGCCCGTGGCCGCGCCGACGCCGTAGCCGAGCAACGGGTGACCGACGAGGCACGAGGCGGACAGGCCGACGGCGTAGGCGATGTTGATGAGGATGCCGGGCAAGTAGAAGTCCTCCGCCCGCCCCGTCCGGGACGCGAGCCAGGCGCAGAAGGCGATGCCGACGAAACCGGAGAGGACCTGCTGGAGCGACTGGCGCCGCACGAGGCGCAGCACCGCGATCACGCCACCCGCCGCCACGGCGGCCCACACGGCCTGCGAGAGCTTGTTGCCGTTGACGACGTAGACGATCAGGAACACCGCGCCGGGCAGGCTGCTGTCGACCAGCCCACGCCATCCGCCGATGGCGCTGGCCATCAGCTGCTCGGCGGTGGCGTCGCCCGGCGCGCCCGTGCCCTCGTCGGTGCCGAGGAGCACCTCGGCGACGTCGTGGTGGTGGTGCTCGTCGGCGGAGCGGCCGTCGGGTGCGGGCTCGTCCGTCACGCGATCATTCCGGCACCGCGGGGAGCAGCTCGTAGCGCGGGTTCACCATCGCGGTCTCGCCGTCGCGCACGATCGGGCGGCCGTGCACGACGACGTGGCGGCCCGGCGTGATGCCGGGGATGCGGCGTCGACCCAGGAACAGCAGGGTGAGCCGTCCGGTGCCGTCCCAGAGCTCGGCCTCGACCGCGGGCGCCTTCGCGACGGGTCGCAGCGTGACCGACCGGAGTCGACCCGTGACGGTCGTGGTGCTTCCCCCGACGCAGTCCCGGATGTGGGTGGCACCGATGTGGCGCGCCTCGTCCTCGAGCCGGTCGGCGTCGACCTGGGTCTGGGTGCGGGTGAACCGCCGGAAGAACCCGGGACTCGACGCGGACATGGGCCCAGGCTAGTGCCCTGGGCTCCCGGCGCACCCCAACGCGCACCCGTCGCGTGGGGGCGCCTGGCACGATCCGCCCATGACCGACATCGCCGTGCTCGTCCACGGCGCCGGCTCGTGCCCGGCCACCGCAGCGCTGCTCCTGGCGCCGGCGGTCCCCGACGGCGCGACGCCGGTCGCCGTGACGGCGCGCGCGGACGTCGAGTCGGTCGTCGACGCCATCGCCGCAGCGGCGCACGGGTGCCGTGTGGTCCTGGTGGCCGGCATCTCGTTGGGAGCGCACGCCGCGGCCCTGTGGACCGTCCGAGGTGGTCGGACCGATTCACTCGTGCTCGCGATGCCGGCGTGGACGGGCGCCCCCGACCCCGTGGCAGCCCTGACCGAACGCAGCGCCGCGGAGATCGCCCGGCGCGGGCGCGCAGCCGTGCTGGCGGAGATCTCTGCTGCGGCAGACGGCGACTGGGTCGTCGAGGAGCTGCGCCGGGGGTGGGAGACCTACGACGACGGCGCCCTGGTCGCCGCCCTGCGGGCGGCTGCAGGCAGCACCGGTCCCACCCGCACGGAGCTGGCCGCGATCAGGACGCCCACTGCGGTCGTGGCCCTGGCCGACGACCCGCTGCACCCGGAGTCGGTGGCCAGGACCTGGTCGGCCGCGATCCCCGGCGCGGCGCTGGGCATCGTGGGCCGCCATGAGCCGGCGACGGACCGTGGCGCGCTGGGACGAACGGGGCGCACGCTCCTGCTGGGTGCCTGAGCGCAACGGCGTCAGCGGACCTCGGTGATCTCCGGTCCGCGCTGCGGAACGGCCAGCGGAGGCCGCTCGGCTTCCGCCGATCGGCTCATCCCCTCGGGCAGCTGGCCGGGGACGCTGAGCGCCAGCGGGTCCCCGGGGGCCATCGGGTCCGTTCCGCGTACGACGACCGTGGCACGCAGGACGGCCTCCAGCGGTGCCGCGGCGGCCGCGTCGCGGGCTGCGGCGCCGCTGAACAGCGCACGCAGGAACCAGCGCGGGCCGTTGATCCCGACGAACCGGGCCGGCTGCATGAGGGTCTGTCCCTGCGGTCCGGCCACCGTGAGCGTGGCTCGCAGCTCGGTGCCGAAGTTCCCCTCGGCCGTGTCGACGAGACCCTGGGCGGCCAGGCTCTTGCGGATCTCCTCACGCACGTCGTCCCAGATGCCCTCGGTGCGCGGAGCGGCGAACGCCATGAGCTGCATGGTCGAGTCGCCGCTCACCACGGTGACGGCCTGAACCGTCTCACCGGCCTCGTCGAGCTCGAGGCGCAGCTCCATGCCGTCGGCCCCGGGGACGCGCAGACCGCCGAGATCGAGCCGGGTGAGCCCGTCCTCGGGCTCCTCGCTGACGTCGTAGGGTCCGTCCCCGCGCACGTCCGGCGATGGGAGGGAGTCACCCTCCACGACGTCGGACCCGTCGGAGGACAGCTCCTCGGCGTCGACCGTCCCGTCGGCGAGCGGTGCGCTGTCGGACTGGTCGTTGCGACGGCGTCGGAACACCGGGACTCCTTCACGAGAGAGGCGGGACGTCGGGTCCCAGGACTGACGCTAGCGGCCGGACGAGCCGAATCCACCCTCACCGCGGTCCG
>Ga0302299_10001120_pt1 | contig 15933 bp, 13 predicted proteins | sample III_Fen_N3_4_FD_198795 | JGI IMG/M metagenome (GOLD analysis project Ga0302299, IMG submission 198795) | Peat permafrost microbial communities from Stordalen Mire near Abisko, Sweden - III_Fen_N3_4 | ecosystem: Environmental > Terrestrial > Soil > Wetlands > Permafrost | place: Sweden: Abisko... | reverse complement strand
TCGTCGGGCCTGGGATTCGCCTCCTCGCGGCTCGAGGCTTCGCGCCGGGGCCGGGCGCTCGAACGCGGTGACTAGGACGCCGTGAGCACCGCGGCCGAGGATGCGATCCGGGCTGAGATCGCCACGCACGGGCCGATCACGTTCGCACGCTTCATGGCGCTCGCGCTCGGCCACCCGGATGGAGGCTATTACACGGGGCCGCAGGCGCGCCCGACCCGCAGCGGCGACTTCCTGACCGCGCCGGAGCTCTACCCGATCTTCGGGGCCGCGCTCTCGCGGCAGCTGGCCGAGGCCTGGGAACGGGTGGGCCGGCCGGGCCGTTTCACGCTCTTGGAATACGGGGCGGGCGCGGGGACGCTGGCCCTTGCGATCCTGGCTGGACTCCGGGAAGACCGCTCACCGCTCGCCGACGCCCTGGTCTACGCGCCGATCGAGCTGAACCCGCACCGGCGAACCGAGCTGGCAGAGAGGGCCGGCGCCGCGGGACTGCGACTCGTCGCGCCGCGCACCGACCTCGCGCACCCGGAGGGCGGCGTCGCGGTCGCAGGCGCCGTGCTCGCCAACGAGTTCCTGGACGCGCTCCCGGTCCACGTCGTGGAGATCCACGAGGGGCGACCGCGCGAGGTCCACGTCTGTGTCACGGCGACCGGCGCGTTCGAGGAGCTGCTCCTGGCGCCCTCGGCGCCGGCGATCGGGGCCCGCCTCGATGCGCTCGCTACCGCCGGTGTCACGTTCGCGGAGGGGCAGCGCGCGGAGCTCTGCCTCGCGCTCAACGGCTGGGTCGCCGGAGTGGCCGCCACGTTGTCCCCGGGCCTCGTCCTCGTGGTCGACTACGGGGCGCCGGCGCCCCTGCTGTACGGCCCCCGCCGACGGGCCGGCACGCTCATGACGTACCGCGGCCACGCGGCCGACGGGTCGCCGGACGCGCCGTACCGCGAGGTCGGCGAGCGCGACATCACGGCCCACGTGGACACGACGACGTTGTCCCGGCTGCTCGCGGAGGCCGGCTTCGAGGTCCTCGGCGAGACCACCCAGGCCGAGCTACTCGCCGGGTGCGGGCTGGAGGACCTCCTTGAGCGGGAGCGGGCTCGGGCGGTCGACGCGGCGGCCGCACTCCTGCTCCGCTCCGCGGTGATGCGGCTCCTCGACCCGCGCCACCTCGGTGGGTTCCGGGCGGTCTTCGCGGGACGGGGCATCCCCGTCATGCCGCCGCTTCGCGGCCTCGCCTACCGGTCGACCGTCGGACGGCCCCGCGGCTGAGCCCCGGCGGGCTCTGGCCCGTCGCCACGTGCCCGGAACGCTCCTGCTAGGATGCCAAGGCGCGCCCGGGACCCTCCGGTCACGACGCGTGCGCCCGTCTCACCCGAGCCCCCCACCGGGTCGAGGGGACCGGCCGGCCACTCCGCATCGAGGAGGCCGGCGGGCCTGCCCGGCCACAGGAAGGTGCGATGCAAGGGATCTGGTACGTCGTCGGCTTCGGCATCGCCGGCGTCTCGTTCGTCTTCCTGACGATCGGCCTCTCGTGGCTCATCAGCCACCGGACGCGCGGCAGCCGGGGCAAGGGCCTGCCGTACGAGAGCGGGATCGACACCTACGGCGACACGCACGGCCGCTTCGGCGTCTCGTACTACCTCTATGCGCTGCTGTTCGTCGCGTTCGACATCGAGGTGATCTTCATCTTCCTGTGGGCGCTGGTGATCCGCGACCCGATCCCGGGCATCCTGACGACCATGTTCCTGTTCGTCGGGATCCTCCTGCTGGGGCTCGCGTACGCGTGGCGCAAGGGCGTGCTGACGTGGCGATGACGGAGCGCGGCGCGCCCGCAGTTGGCGCCGCGCAGAACCCGGACCTCCCGGTCGTTGCCGCGACCCCGGACGACGCCCTGACCGAGGCGATCGTCGTCCCGAACGCCCTCTGGCGGCCAGAGGACCCGGCGGGCTACGGCGGCGGCGCGCTGCCCGACGACCCCCGCCTGGAGATGCGGCGCTACGACGAGTCCGGTGAGGGCCGTCACAACGACGCACGCTGGGGCGCTCTCGACATCGTCCCCACCAAGGCCGACTACGTCCTGGACCTCATCCGGATGAACAGCCTCTGGCCGCTCCTGTCGGGGCTGGCGTGCTGCGCGATCGAGATGATGTCCACCGCCACGAGCCGCCACGACATCGACCGCTGGGGGATGTTCCCGTTCCGCGCCTCGCCCCGCCAGGCGGACGTGCTCATCGTGGCCGGGACGCTCACCACGAAGATGGCCGAGCCGCTGGTCCGCCTCTGGGCGGAGATGCCCGAGCCGAAATGGTGCGTCGCGATGGGCGACTGCACCTGCTCCGGGGGACGCTACAAGCGCAGCTACAGCACGGTCCAGGGGATCGACCGCGTCCTCCCGGTGGACGTCTACGTGCCCGGCTGCCCGCCGCGCCCGGAGGGCCTGATCTACGGGATGATGAAGCTCCAGCAGCTCATCAAGGAGCGCCGCGGCCACTGGCCCGAGCGCGCGATCGGCCCCACCGTGCCGGGCCAGGTGTAGCCCGATGGACCGTGCGTTCCGGGCGCTGATAGAGCGGACCTTCGGGGACCTCCTGACCGGTCCCGTGCGCCAGCGCCACGACGAGACCGAGATGCGGATCCGCCCGGGGGATGTCCCGCAGGTCATGCGGACGCTCCACGACGACCCGAGGCTCCGATTCGAGTACCTGAGCGACCTGGCGGGCGTCGACACCGGGACGGTCTTCCAGGTCGTCTATCACCTGTTCAGCGTGGTGACGCCGGACTGGCTCCGCGTCGTGGCAGACGGGATCCCGCGCGACCAGCCACGCATCCCCTCGATCACGTTCCTCTGGAAGGGAGCCGAGTGGATGGAGCGCGAGGCATACGACATGTTCGGCCTCGTGTTCGAGGGCAACCGCGATATGCGCCGGATCTACATGCCCGACGATTACGTGAGCTTCCCCCTGCGCAAGGACTTCCACCTCCCGGACGACGCGTCGCGCTCGCCAGGCGGCGGCGTGCGCCCGATGGAGGACGCCACCACGCCCGCCGACGCTGCCGCGGCCACGTCCCGCCGCACGGCCACGGCCCGCTAGCCCAGGAACCACCGATGACGTCTTCCACCCGCCCCAGCCTCGACGATCCCGCCCTCACGATCCCGCTCGAGCATGCCGGGATCTTCGAGCCGATCCCGCTGGCCCGGACCGAGCGGCAGCAGGAGTTCTACGGCCTCAAGGACGGCGAGATGCTCCTGAACATGGGGCCCCAGCACCCGTCCACGCACGGCGTCCTGCGGGTGGTCCTCAAGATCAACGGCGAGCAGGTGGTGGACCTGGACCCGGTCCTGGGCTACCTCCACCGGGGCGTCGAGAAGATCGCCGAGAACTCCGACTTCCACCACATCATCAGCCAGCTCGACCCGCTGGAGTACGTCAGCTCCCTCTTCTGCGAGTGGAGCCCGGTGATGTCCTTCGAGAAGCTGCTCGACGTGCAGGTCCCGCGCCGGGCCGAGTACATCCGGGTCCTGACCGGGGAGCTGAACCGGATCGCCAGCCACATGCTCTTCCTGGGCTGGTACGCCCTGGACCTCGGCGGCATCACGCCGATCCTGTGGAGCTTCGCGGAGCGCGACGAGATCGTGGAGATGCTGGCCGCGATCACCGGCGCCAAGCTGCTCTTCAACTACTTCCGGATCGGCGGCGTCAACGGCGACCTGAACCACGAGTTCATGAGCCGCCTCGGCGACTGGATGAGCCGCGCGGGCGCCCAGCTGGACGCCGGGATGGGCCTCCTCAACGAGAACGAGATCTTCGTCCGGCGCGCCCGCGGGCTCGGCGTCCTGGACCGCGAGACGGCCCTCCGGATGTGCGCCACGGGCCCGAACCTCCGGGCCTCGGGCGTCCCGTTCGATATCCGCCGCGCGCACCCCTACAGCGTCTACCCGGAGCTGGAGTTCGACATCCCGACGCGCCGCGAGGGCGACTCGCTGGCGCGCTACCTGCTGCGGATGGACGAGGTCCGCCAGAGCCTCCGGATCATCGACCAGTGCCTCCACCAGATGCCCGACGGGCCCGTGATGGCGCGCCTGCCGCGACTCCTGCGGCCGCGCCCGGGCCGCGCCTATAGCGCCGTCGAGGGGCCCCGCGGCCAGTACTCCTGCTACGCCATGAGCGACGGGACGGACCAGCCCTTCAGGCTGCGGATCCACGACCCAAGCTTCCTGCACCTGCAGCTGGTCGGGCTCCTCATGCCTGGGAACCTGATCGCCGACACGATGGCGATCATGGCGTCGCTGGACCCGGTCATGGGCGGGGTGGACAAGTGAGGACCGCCCCGTGATGGCCGCCTACTGGAGCCGGCTCTCGGTGGGTTCCAGGGCGTTCCTCGTGATCGTCCCCGCGCTGCTCGTCGTCGGCGCCGTGCTGACCGTGGCAATTGCTTTGCTTCTCGGGCCCGTGCTCGACTTCCTGGGCGCAAACATGCCGCTGGTCCGGTTCGTGGCGGCCGCAACGGCGATCATCGTGATGACGATCCCGATCGCGTTCGTGATCATCTTCATGGAGCTCAAGGTGATCGCCGCGATGAACCTGCGCGTGGGGCCGGACCGCGTCGGGCCGTACGGCACCTTCATGTCGGTGGTCCACGGCCTCAAGGTCCTCGCCAAGGAGGACTTCACGCCGCGCGGCGTTGACGTCCCGATCTTCACCCTGGCGCCGATCGTCGTCTTCGCGTCGATCCCGCTGACGCTCCTCGTGATCCCGTTCGCGCCCGGCGTCTTCGGGCAGGACTTCAACATCGCCCTGCTCTACTTCTTCGCGATCGGCGGGATGAGCGTGGTGGGCCTGATGATGGCCGGCTGGGCGAGCTTCAACAAGTACAGCCTGCTGGGCGCCCTTCGGGCCGCCGCCCAGGCGATCAGCTACGAGCTGCCCCTGACGCTCTCGGTGGTGGGGATCATCATCCTGGCCGGCACGATGAGCCTGAACTCTATCGTGCAGCAGCAGGCCGGGTCGCTGTTCGACTGGAACATCTGGAAGCAGCCGCTGGGCTTCCTCATCTTCTTCATCGCCGCCACGGCGGAGGCGAACCGCACACCGCTCGACATGACCGAGGCGGACCAGGAGCTGGTGGCCGGCTTCGCCACCGAGTACTCCGGCATGCGCTTCGGCTTCTTCTTCTTCGCCGAGTACGTCAACGTGTTCGTCGTCTCGGCGCTCAGCGTGGTGCTCTTCTTCGGCGGCTGGAACGCCCCCTTCGACTGGCCGTTCCCGGTCACGCTGAGCCTGGACCCGGGCGGGCTGGGCCTCGGGCTCGTCTTCCTGATCGCGCTCGCGCCGGTGGTCGGCACGATCGTGCTGGGGCTGCCGTTCTGGCTCCTCTCGAGCCGCGTGAGCACGCTGAAGGCCCTCGTGATCGGGTTCATCCTCTTCAACCTGCTGGTCGTGGGGGCACTTCTCGGCTGGGCCTTCGTCAGCGCCGCGTGGGTCTCCGGGCTCGCCTGGATGATCGGCAAGACGTTCGTCTTCGTCTTCATCTTCGTCCAGATGCGGGGCACGCTGCCACGCGTGCGCGTGGACCAGCTGATGAGCTTCGCATGGAAGTGGCTCCTTCCGGCCGCGCTCCTCAACATCTTCGTGACGGCGATTGCCGTCTCGATCCTGGCGAACCGGTGAGGGCGCGGGCATGAGCTTCATCCCCGGGATGGGCATCCTGAAGGGCATGGCGCTGACCATGCGGCGGTTCTTCGCGCCCAAGGTGACGATCCGTTACCCGGAGGTCACGCCCGACATCGCGGTCAAGTACCGGGGCCGGCTGCAGCTGCTGCACGACGAGCACGGCACGCTCAAGTGCGAGACCTGCTTCCAATGCGCCCAGGCCTGCCCGATCGAGTGCATCGACATGGGCGGCACCGATACCAGGGGGCGCTACGCCGTCCACTGGGGCGCCTCGGAGACGTACGGCGAGCGGCGCGAGGAGGCGGCCCTCCGGCGCGCCGGCCGCGAGGTGCCGGACCCGACATATGTCCGCTTCGAGGCGGTCGACACCGCTGCCGTCGATCGGATCCTGGAGGATCACGACTACGACCCACACCGGATGCTCTCCATCCTGGAGGCGATCCAGGCCGAGTTCGGTCGCCTGCCCGTCGCGGCCCTCAAGCAGGTCAGCTTCACGACCGGGTCGTGGTACGCGATGATCTATGGCACCGCCTCGTACTACCGCCACTTCAAGTTCGAGAAGACCATCGAGCAGGTGGCCGTCTGCCGCTGCACGGCGTGCCTCATGCAGGGCGGCGGCCGGCTCGCGGACGCGCTCGCGACCGGGCTGCGGACCGGGCTCGGACGGGTCACGCCGGACGGCCGGATCCGGCTCGCCTGGCTGCCGACCCATCCGGACGGCGCGCCGGCACCGGTCGTGGCGCTCGACGGCGAGCCCCAGCCGGAGGTCACGCCCGCCAACGCCGCGGCGTGGGCCCAGGCGCTCGTCGGGGAGCACCCCGCCACCCGGACGGTGCACTGAGCCGATGACGTCGATCCTTCCGACCCCTGTCGCCTGGCCGCGACCGCTCCTCGGCGAGGCGCCGGGCGGCGTTGCGCCGGGTGGCGATGCGCGGCCCGCCGATCCCGCCGACCTGGACGCAGCGGTGCGCGCCGGCGCGTTCGCCGGGCTGACCCGCGCGCTCCGCGATCTGGGCGCCACGCTCACGACCGCCACGATCGCCGAGTCGGGCCTCCGCGGACGGGGCGGCGCGGGCTTCCCGGCGGCGCAGAAGTGGCGCGCCGTCGCCGCGACGCCCGAGGGACTCCGGTACGCCGTCGCGAACGGCTACGAGGCCGACCCGGCGGGGGGCACGAACCGCCACCTGATGACGCGCCGCCCGTACGCGATCGTCGAGGGCCTCGCCATCGCCGCGCTCTCCGTCGGCGCCGAAGAGGCGATCATCGCGGTTCGGGCCGAGTACGCAGACGCGGTCGCCACCCTGGAGCTCGCGGTCTCCGCCGCCGAGGAGGCCGGGTACCTGGGCAGCGACGTGCTCGGATCCGGACGCGCGCTCCGGATGAACGTCCGACCGGTGCAGGGCGCCTACATGCTCGGCGAGGAGACGGTCCTGCTCAAGGCCCTCGAGGGGCGCCGCGGCCAGCCCGAGCAGCGCCCCCCCTACCCATCCGAGCGTGGCCTGTGGGGGCGGCCGACCCTCGTCCACAACGTCGCCACGCTCGCCGCGATCCCCTGGATCGTCGTCCATGGCGCTGACGCATACCGCGCCATCGGCGACCCGGGCGCGCCGGGAACGCTCCTCGTCCAGGTGAGCGGCGCCGTCGCGACCCCCGGCATCGCCGAGGTCCCGACCGGCACGCCGCTCGCCGAGATCATCGGGCTGGCTGGCGGCGTGGCGGACGGCCGGCCGCTCAAGGCGATCCTCGTCGGCGGACCGTCCGGCGGCCTCCTTCCGGCGAACCTCGCGGCCACGCCGTACACGTTCGGGGCGCTCCGGGCCGCAGGTGCCCACGTCGGCTCCGGGTCGCTCGTGGTGGCCGACGACCGGACCTGCGTCGTGGACCTGGCGCGCCTCCTGACCCGCTACTGCGCGGACGAGGCCTGCGGGAAGACGATCCCGTGCCGGATCGGGCTGCGCCGCATGTCCGAGATCGGCGAGCGGATCGCGTCCGGACTTGCCCGCCCGACCGATCCGCAACTCGTGGCGGACCTCGGCGCGGACATCGCCGGGAGCGCGCTGTGCGACCACGAGCGTCTCGCAACGGGGCCGCTCGCGACCGCGATGCGATACTTCGGGCCCGAGATCGATGCTCACCTCTCGGGCGTCTGCCCAGCCGGCGTCTGCGCCCCCGCCGGGGTCGTGGCCGCCGGGACCGCGCACGGAGGATAGGCACGACCGCGATGGCCGACCTCATCTCCCGCCCACCCGACCGCATCCCCGGCCCAGCCGACCTCGTGTCGACGGCCCGACCCGAGCCGGTGGTCGACTCGCTGGCGGAGCGGCTCTTCCGCACCCAGTCGCCGCAGCGCCCGCAATCCACGCCGGTCATCCGGCTGGAGGTCGACGGGCGCGTCGTCGAGGGCCGCGATGGCCAGACGATCCTCGAGGTCTGCCGCGACAACGGGATCGAGATCCCGACCCTCTGCTACGAGCCGAAGCTGCCCGGCTTCGGCGCCTGCCGCATGTGCGTTGTGGACGTGGCGGGCGAGGAGCACCCGCCGATCTCGTGCTCGCGCCTGGCCGAGGCAGGGATGGTGGTCCAGACCCAGACCGAGGAGGTCCGCCGCCTGCGCCGGACCAACCTCGAGCTGATCTTCTCCGACCACAACGCGTACTGCCTGCCGCCCTGCCAGAACAAGTGCCCCAGCCACATCGACATCCCGGGCTTCCTCAAGGCGAACGCGGAGGGCGAGTTCCGCGAGTCGGCCCGGATCTTCAAGCGGACCATCCCCTTCCCCTCGATCCTGGGCCGGGTCTGCCCGGCGCCGTGCGAGGAGCACTGCCGCCGCGACGAAGTCGACGAGGCGATCGCGATTCGCGACAGCCACCGGTACGCGGGCGACCAGGTGATCCGGGCGATGCGCGAGCAGGACATCGACCCGCCGCTCCCCTTCGAGTTGCAGCCGACGTCGGGCAAACGGGTCGCGGTGATCGGCTCCGGCCCGGCCGGCGCGTCCGCCGCCTACTACCTGCTGATCGCCGGCCACGACGTGACGATCTACGAGCGCGACGCGGCGCCCGGCGGGATGCTCCGCTATGGCATCCCGGAGTACCGGCTGCCGAAGGAGAAGGTCCTCGACCCAGAGTACGAGAGCATCGTCAGGCTCGGCGGTCGCTTCGTCTGCAACCAGGGCCTGGGACGCGACTTCAGCCTGGACGACCTCCAGAACCAGGGCTACGACGCCGTGGTGGTGGCGATCGGCTGCTACGACACGAACAAGCTGGGGATCCCCGGCGAGGACGCCGATGGCGTCATCGACGGCCTGGAGTACCTCAAGATCGCGACGCTCGGCCTGACCTACCCGGGCCACGCTGGAACGCGTGTGGTGGTCATCGGCGGCGGCTTCACCTCGATGGACTGCTCGCGCACGTCGGTGCGCCAGGGTGCGTCGGAGGTGACGCTCGTCTACCGCCGCGACATGAAGGACATGCCCGCCTCCGGCGAGGTCCATGAGGCCATCGAGGAAGGCGTCACGACGATCTTCCAGGCCGGCCCGACGCGGGTCATCGCGAACGAGGCTGGCAAGGTCACGGGGGTCGAGTTCATCCGCATGCAGCTGGGCGCGCCGGATGCATCGGGCCGGCGGCGACCCGAGCCCGCCCCGGGCACCGAGTTCACGATCGAGTGCGACCGCGTCCTCCTCGCGATCGGGCAGGGTCCGGACCTGACGTGGATGGGCGGCGGTTCGTCCGGCGTGGAGGCGACGAAGTACAAGCGCCTGCGGGCCGACGCGGTCACGTTCCTTACGCCGCGGCCGGGAGTCTTCGGCACCGGCGACGTCCGCAACGGCGCCCAGACCGTGGTCCAGGCGATCGCCGACGGGCGGCGGGCGTCCTACGCGGTGGACGCGTTCCTCAAAGGCATGGACCTCGGCGAGATCCGGACCCGCCAGACGCTGGCGGAGCCGCAGCCGGAGTTCCTCAGCATCGTCCCGTTCACGTCGGAGGTGAAGGCGCCCCGCAATCGGCTCCGGAGCATGCCGGCCGAGGAGCGGCGGACGAGCTACATCGAGTACGAGATCCCGTACACGCCCAGCGAGGCCGTGGCCGAGTCCACCCGCTGCCTCCAGTGCACCTGCGAGGCCATCGGCTTCTGCGATCTGCGCCGCCTCGGGATCGAGTACGGGACCACGCTCAAGACGCTGGAGCCGCAGAACAACCGCGGGGCCGGCTTCCGGAGCGTGACGGAGAACCGGTTCACCGGTGCCAACCACGACTACATCCGCGACGACAGCCACGCGTTCATCCTGCGCGAGCCGTCGCGCTGCATCGACTGCGGCCGGTGCGCCAACGTCTGCGCCGAGGTCGTGGGGGCGGCCTGCTACGACTTCATGCGGATCGGCTTCGACACGCTGGTGACCACGCCGCTCGACATGAGCCTCAACGACACGCCCTGCGTGTCGTGCGGACGGTGCGCGGAGACGTGTCCGACGGGCGCGCTCATGCCGAAGCCACGGATCCTCGAGAAGTACGAGGTGGACGAGAGCCGCTGCATCCTGTGCGGCATCTGCGTCGACGCATGCCCGTACGACGCGCTCCGCTGCGGTCCCGACTTCGAGCTTGCCCACGTGAGCCGCGAGGAGCCGATGATCGACCTCATCGCCATCGCGGCCGTCGACCGTGAGACGGAGATGACCTACGTCCGTCGCGAGCGCGACTGGCTGGAGCGGGCGATCGCCTCGGGCCGCGACATTGGGCCGCGGCAGCTCCCGGTGCTCCCCGCCGTGCTCGCCGGAAGCGGGAATGGCAGCGGCAGCGGTCACGCGAGCGGCCCGGTGAACGGCCACAATGGGCACGGCCCGGCCGGCGGTGGCCCCGCCGGTCACGCGCACAACCGGTAGAGCACGCGGCGGAGGGAGAGGAACAGGTGCCGATACCGGATACCGTCCCGATCCTCGGGGCCAGTTGGAACGACGTGCTCTTCGCGGTCCTGGCGGCCGTGCTGCTCGGCTCCGCGCTCCTGGTCGTGACGCTCCGCGACATCATCCGCTGCGGGCTGGCCCTGATCGTCGCCTTCGGTTCCCTCGCCGGGATCTACGTGCTGCTGGGCGCCCCGCTCGTGGCCGCTGCCCAGGTGCTCGTCTACATCGGCGCGATCGCCGTCCTCATCCTGTTCGCGGTGATGCTGACGCAGGCGAAGAACGCGCCGGTGCGGCTCGTCTTCCAGGCCCAGGCGCTGCCCGCCGCGATCGCGGCGATCGTGCTGGCGGTCATGATCGCGCTGACGGCCAGCGCCACGGACTGGGGCGCGGTGACGAAGCAGATCGCCACCGGGACCGATGCGCTGGCGCGCCTCCTGTTCACCTCGTACATCCTCCCGTTCGAGATCGTGAGCGTGCTCCTGCTCATGGCGGTGGTCGGGGGCATCTTCCTGGCCAGGCGAGAGGGCCGGGACGCGTGAGCCAGAGCCTGGACGCCTACCTCGTCGTATCGGGGATCCTGTTCGCGATCGGGACCTTCGGCTTCCTCGCCCGGCGCAATGCGATCAGCATGCTCATGTCAATCGAGCTGATGCTCAACGCGGTCAACCTGTCGATCGTGGCGTTCGGGGCCTTCATCCCCGCCCTCAACGGCACGGCCTCCGTCATCGCCCTGATGGTGATGGCCGTGGCGGCGGCCGAGGCGACCGTTGGCCTCGCGATCGTTATGGCCATCTACCGGAATCGCCGCACGCCCCTCGTCGACGAGTACGACAGCATGCGCCAGTAGCCGAAGAGTCCGAGCCTCCTCCGTGTTCGCATCCATCACCCCGAGCGTGCTCGCCGTCGCGGCGGCGGGTGGCGACGCGCCCAACAGCCTGATCAACCTGGTGCCGCTGATCCCGGCCATCCCGCTGGCCGGGTTCGTCTTCACGGCGTTCTTCGGGCGACGGATCGGGCGGCCCGCGTTCGTCCTGCCGCTGGTTGCCGTCACCGCGACCTGGCTGCTGAGCATGGCTGTCGTCTACCAGGCGCTCACCGGCGGGTTCGGCGAGAGCGGCGCGGGGATCACGCTCTGGCGCTGGATCCCGGCCGGGGCGTTCAACGTGGACGTCGGCTTCTTCGTTGACCAGCTGACGGCCTGCCTGCTCATCGTCGTCTCGACGATCGGGTTGCTGGTCCACGTCTACTCGGTCGGCTACATGGCCCACGACCCGGGTCGCTGGCGCTTCTTCGCCTATCTGAACCTCTTCATGTTCAGCATGCTGCTGCTCATCCTCGCGGACAACTTCCTGGTGGTCTTCGCGGGGTGGGAGCTCGTGGGCCTGTCGAGCTACCTCCTGATCGGCTTCTGGTACCCGCGGCGCTCCGCGGCGCTGGCCGCGAAGAAGGCCTTCATCGTGAACCGAGTCGGCGACGTCGGCTTCGCGCTCGGGATCATGCTCATCTGGGTCTCGACCGGCACGCTGAACATGCGCGAGGCGTTCGACCGGATTGCCGGGCTGGACCACGGAACGATCCTCGCGATCGCGCTGCTGCTCTTCTGCGGCGCCGTCGGGAAGAGCGCCCAGTTCCCGCTCCACGTCTGGCTGCCCGACGCGATGGAGGGCCCGACGCCCGTCTCGGCCCTCATCCATGCGGCGACCATGGTCAACGCCGGGGTCTACTTCGTCGCCCGGACGAACCCGATCTTCAGCCACGTGCCGGAGGCGATGGTCGTCGTGGCGGCGATCGGGATCTTCACCGCGATCCTGGCGGCCTCGATCGCGTTCACGCAGACCGACATCAAGCGCGTCCTGGCGTACTCGACGCTCAGCCAGCTTGGCTACATGTTCGCGGCGCTCGGCGTGGGCGCATACGTCGCGGCGATCTTCCACCTGATGGCCCACGGCTTCTTCAAGGGCCTGCTCTTCCTGGGCTCCGGCTCGGTCATCCACGCGGTCCATGACGAACAGGACATGAACAGGATGGGCGCGCTCTGGCGGAAGATCCCGATCACCCACGTGACCATGCTGATCGGCACGATCGCGATCGCCGGCATCCCGCCGTTCGCCGGCTTCTTCTCGAAGGACGAGATCCTGGGGGAGGCATTCAAGCTGAACTTCGGCTGGGTCTGGGCGATCGGCGTCCTCGTGGCCGGCATGACGGCGTTCTACATGTGGCGCCTCATGGGCAAGACGTTCTACGGCGAGAGCCATGTCGACCCGGCGGTCGAGCCGAAGATCCACGAGTCGACCTGGACGATGACGCTGCCGCTGATCCTCCTGGCGATCCCATCCATGCTGCTGGGCCTCGCGCTGGGCCTGCCGTTCGGTGATTCGCTGATCACGCGCTGGCTGCACCCGGTCTTCGCCGGGGCGGAGCAGACCCTGGGCCAGTCCGCGGAGCCGTTCGCGCTGTTCGGCATCGACGGGGCGCTGATCCTCGTCAGCGTGGCGGTTGCCACGATCGGGCTGGTGGTCGGGATCTGGCTCTTCGGGTTCTTCCGCCGCAGCGGGCGGCGGACGACGGTGGAGACGATCACCGCATCGACGGGCGCGACCCGCTTCCTGTACCGGGCGTCGCTCAACAAGTGGTGGTTCGACGACCTCAACCACCTCCTGTTCATCGTGATCGGCGGGCGGATCGCGAACGCGCTCTGGTGGTTCGACCGGACGGTCGTCGACGGCACCGTCAATGCCGTCGGGCGGATCACCGTGGACGCCGGCGGCGGGCTGCGCCGGATCCAGACCGGGCGTGTCCAGAACTACGCGCTCGGCATCGCCATCGGCCTGATCATCATGGCCGGCTCCTACCTCGTGATCGCGGCGCGGTAGGAGGAACGCCCATGGACCTCTCCTCCTTCCCGATCCTGAGCCTGATCATCTTCCTGCCGCTCGTCGGCGTCCTCGTGATCGCGCTCATCCCGCGGCGCAACCTGGGCGCGATCCGCGTGACCGCCCTGCTTTTCGCCCTGGCGACCTGGGTGGCGAGCCTGTTCCTGGTTCTCGGCTTCCTGCCAGGACGCAACGTCGTCGCATCCGCGGCGGGATCCTTCCAGTTCGTGCAGGCCATCGACTGGATCCCGCTCTTCGGGATCCAGTACAAGGTGGGCGCCGACGGCCTGTCGGTCGCGCTCGTCGTGCTGACCACGACGCTCTCGTGGATCTCCATCCTGGCCAGCTTCTCGCCGATCAGGGAGCGGGTGAAGGAGTACATGATCTCCTTCCTGATCCTCGAGGTCGGTATGCTGGGCGTCTTCCTGGCCCTTGACCTCTTCCTGTTCTACATCTTCTGGGAAGTCGTCCTGGTCCCGATGTACCTGATCATCGGGATCTGGGGCGGCGCGAACCGGATCTACGCCACGATCAAGTTCGTCCTGTACACGCTTGTCGGGTCGCTCCTGATGCTCGTGGCGATTCTCGCAACCGCGTTCACGTTCCAGGCGGCCACGGGGTCGTGGGTCGGCGCCTTCGACCTCGAGAAGCTGGCGGGTGCGGGCTTCGAAGGCACGTTCCAGGTCTTCGCCTTCGCTGCGTTCGCGCTTGCCTTCGCGATCAAGGTGCCGATGTTCCCCTTCCATACCTGGCTCCCCGACGCGCACGTGGAGGCGCCGACCGCAGGTTCCGTGATCCTGGCGGGCGTGCTGCTCAAGCTGGGCGCCTACGGCTTCATCCGGTTCGCGATCCCACTCTTCCCCCACGGCGCACAAGTCTTCGCGCCGCTCCTGATCGCGCTATCGGTGATCGCGATCATCTATGGGGCGATCGTGGCGCTGGTCCAGCCGGACCTCAAGAAGCTGATCGCCTACAGCTCCGTCAGCCACATGGGCTTCGTCACACTTGGGATCTTCATCTTCCAGCAGCAGGGCCTCCAGGGTGCGATTCTCCAGATGGTGAATCACGGCCTGATCACGGGAGCGCTGTTCCTCCTGGTCGGCGTGATCTACGAAAGGACGCACGACCGGACGCTCGCGAAGATGGGCGGCCTCGGCGCGGTCACCCCGGTCTACTCGGCCGCGTTCGGGTTCTTCGTCTTCGCGTCGGTGGGACTGCCCGGCCTGGCCGGGTTCGTCGGGGAATTCCTGGTCTTCCAGGGCGCCTTCGCCTACAACCCGTGGGTTGCCGTCACCATCACATTCGTGATGATCCTCGCGGCGGGCTACCTGCTGTGGATGATCCAGCGGATGTGCTTCGGGCCGGTCTCGGAGTTCCTCGCCGGACTGGGCCACCACCTGACCGACATGCGCCCGGTGGAGATCCTGACGCTCGCGCCGCTCGGCGCCCTCACCGTGGTCCTGGGCCTGTACCCCGCCCTCGTCCTCGACCTCATCGCCGGCCCCGTCAAGGCGATCCTGGCCGCGGTCGACCCGGCCGTCGCGCTGTCCATCGGCCGCTGACGGGAGCTGCCTTTCCCATGACCTGGTCGGACCTCACCGTCATCGCCCCCTTCGCCGCTGCCGTGGTCGTGGCGGCCCTCGTCATCCTCGCGGACATCGCGAAGCCCGGGAATCGGCACCTCGCGCTGGGCGTCGCGCTCGCGGGCCTCGTGATCGTGGGGGGTCTGGTCCTCTGGGCCGGCCAGGCGCCCGGCACCGCGTTCGGCGGGATGTACAAGGTGGACAACCTGACGACGTTCCTCGACGTCGTGTTCGTCGCGATCGTCGCGATCTCGTGCCTCTTTGCGCCCGACTACCTGGAGCCGCGCGGGCTGCCGATCGCGGAGTTCGCAGCGATCATCATCTTTGCCCTCGGCGGGGCGATGCTGGTGGCGGCGTCGGCGGACCTCCTGGTCCTGTTCCTGGGCCTCGAGCTGATGGTCATCCCGGGCTACCTGCTCGCGGGCTATCACAAGCGCGACGCGCTCTCGACCGAGGGCGCCGTCAAGTACTTCCTGCTCGGCTCGTTCTCGAGCGCCATCTTCCTGTTCGGCCTCGCCTACATCTGGGGGCTGACCGGGTCGACCCGGATCGCGGACGTGGCGGCCCGCGTCGGCGAGGTCGTGGCCGGCCAGGCGACGCTCTCACCCGGCCTCGCGATGGGCCTCGCCTTCCTCACCACAGGCGTCGCCTTCAAGATGGCTGCCGTCCCGTTCCATTACTGGACGCCGGACGCGTACCAGGGCTCGCCCACTCCCGTCACCGGCTACCTGTCGGTTGGCCCGAAGGTGGGGGCGTTCGCCGTCGTCCTGCGCGTCTTCGCGGAGGCGCTCCTCCCGCTCCGGCAGGAGTGGCTCATCGTGATCTTCGTCCTGGCAGCGCTCACGATGACGCTGGGCAACCTGGTCGCCCTGACCCAGGACAACGTGAAGCGGATGCTCGCCTACTCGTCG
>Ga0302299_10001119_pt1 | contig 15937 bp, 16 predicted proteins | sample III_Fen_N3_4_FD_198795 | JGI IMG/M metagenome (GOLD analysis project Ga0302299, IMG submission 198795) | Peat permafrost microbial communities from Stordalen Mire near Abisko, Sweden - III_Fen_N3_4 | ecosystem: Environmental > Terrestrial > Soil > Wetlands > Permafrost | place: Sweden: Abisko... | reverse complement strand
GGTCACCGCACGAGCAGCCACGCAGCAGGCCGCCGGGGGCCTGCGCGAACCAGGCGATGCACCGTCAAGTGGGGGCGCCGGAGAGCACGAACAACCCGATTGACAATCAAAGAAGGAATGCCATGCACAAGCGCACCATGCTCAGTGCCGCCGCGATCGTTGCGGTCGGCTGCATCGCCATCCCCACCGGGGCCTACGCCGCCAACGGAGGGTCGTGGCTGCTCGGTCGCAGCAACTCCGAGACCGCAACCACAACGGTCACCAGCTCCGCAGGCACCCCGTTGACCCTCAACTCCGGCTCCGGCACTCCGCCGCTGGTGGTCAACCGCAACATCAGGGTCACGAACCTCAACGCCGACCTGCTCGACGGTCTCTCCTCCGGCTCGTTCGCTCGCAACACCGCGAAGACCGGCGTCGTCAACGACAAGAACCTCACTGACACCTACGGCGCGAGGTGCCCCAGTGGCACGGTGGCGACCGGCGGTGGTGGGTACGCGCCCTACTACGGCTACGAGATCGCTTACTCGGGACCCGACTTCGACACCACCGGCGCGATCATCCCGAACTCGTGGGTCGTCTTCGACGCCGACGGCTGGGTGGGCCTCTCCTACGTCAATTGCATGAACATGACTGGCGGCTCGATCTCCGGCGCGATGACCTACACCGACCTCCCCTCGACGGCCTCGTCGCAGGCCTCCGGCGCGAACGGCGTCGCCGCCGAGCCCAAGCACACGCCGGGCACACAGAAGCGCTGACGCGCTCGGCGGAAACACCGCGAGAAGCGCCCCTGAGGCACTGGTACTCAAGAACCAGTATCTCGGGGCGTTCCTCGTCCATCCCTCCGCAGGCGAACCCTGGAGCTGAACATCTCCCGATTCCAGCCGACACTCCCCCGCCGGACCGCGGACCGCGCCGGCGTCAGCGCCCCGTCATCCCCCACCTGTCGCGGTCGAGTCCGACGTCGCCGCCGAGGTCAGGGCTCGAGACCCAGCTCGTCGAGCAGCTCCTGCGGTACCCGCATCCGCCAGGCGTCGCTGACGAGCTCACCGAGCCGCTCGACGTCCACCAGGTCGAGCCGGAGCAACACCAGCGGCGCGTTCTCGTAGCCGGGCGCGGTGAAGAACAGGTCGGGCTCCCCCAGCAACAGCGCCTGCTGCTCCTCGAGATCACCGACATAGAGGACAGCGATGTCGGTGCGGATCACCCGCGGCTGGCCGGGACGACGCTGCGGGTAGGACCACACGAACCCCCGATCGGCCACCCGGAAGTCGAACCCCGCGCTCGGGATCTCGACCACGGAGGGCAGCGTCAGGGCCAGCCGGCGCACGTCGTCGGCGTCAGCCACCGGACCGGCCTCTCGGGCGCAGCGCTGCCGTCATCCGGCAGAGGCTACCGAGGACTCCCGACAGGGCGCCCCCATCTCGCACCGGATGCCGACCGGATGCCGACAAGTGCACCCGGGCAGCGCTCCCGGACCCGCCGCCAAACCGTCAGCCCGAGCCGCCGATGTCGACGGCATACGCCTCGTAGATCAGGTCGGACGTCCGCTGCCGGTGACGCACCAGCCGACCCAGCAGCTGGATGCACGCCTCCCGGTGCGCCTCGACCGCCTCGGCGTCCGGCATCCCCTCGTCGCGCTGGGCGAGCAGCCGCTCGACCTCGGCGAGGGCCTCGGCGTGCTCACCGAGCTGCCTCTGCACCCCGTGGGTCAGCCGCGGCGCGGTCAGCCCGATGTCGGCATAGAAACCGCCGTCGGACCCGGTGAGCTCGGCGTGGTCGCGCAGGTCGTGGCACAGCTCGGTGAGGGCGGCCCGCACCCGCCGCCGCCACACCGGTCCCACACCGGCGGGAAGGGTCAGGGCGGCCTCGAGTGCCGCCATCGACTCACCGAGCTCAGCCCGCTGCTGACGGGCCTGCTCAAGGTATGCCGGGAACGTCTCGTCCATTGCGCCACCTCCTGCCGTGGGCCCATGGTCCCGCACCGGCGCGCCGGACGCGACCCATACGGATTCCGATTTCCTTCCGCGCCGGACGCGGCCGGCTCTAGGGTGAGGCTCGACCCCAGCCGAAGGAGCGCGGATGCCGCAACGGGCGACGATCCTCGCCGTCGACGACGACCCGCAGGTGTCCCGCGCCATCGTGCGCGACCTGCGCTCGCGGTACGGGTCGGACTACCGCGTCGTGCGGGCCGAGTCCGGGGACGAGGCCCTCGGTGTGCTGGCCGAGCTCGCGCTGCGCTCGCGACCGGTCGCGCTGCTCGTCTCCGACCAGCGGATGCCGGGCATGACCGGCATCGAGCTGATGGCGCGGGTGCGCGAGGTCTCCCCCGACACGCGGCTGCTGCTGCTCACTGCGTACGCCGACACCGACGTGGCCATCCGGGCGATCAACGACATCGGCCTGGACTACTACATGTTCAAGCCGTGGGAACCGCCCGAGAGCCAGCTCTACCCCGTGGTCGACGACCTGCTCGAGGCCTGGCGCCGCGACCACCCCGACGCCAGCTCGGTGGTGCGCGTCGTCGGGCACCTGTGGTCCGACCGTAGCTACGACGTGAAGATGTTCCTCGCGCGCAACCACATCCCGTACAGCTGGGTCGACCTCGAGCGCGACGAGGAGGGCGGCCGCCTGCTCGAGCTCGCGGGCGCCGACTCCTCGGACCTGCCGCTGGTCCTGCTTCCGGAGGGCGACCCGCTGCGCCACCCGACCAGCGTCGAGCTCGCCGACGCGCTCGGCCTGCGCACCCGCGCCCAGCAGCCGCTCTACGACCTGTGCATCGTCGGCAGCGGGCCGGCCGGTCTGGCGGCGGCCGTCTACGCGGCATCCGAGGGCCTGCGCACCGTCATGGTCGAGCGCGACGCCCCCGGCGGCCAGGCCGGGCAGAGCGCCGCCATCGAGAACTACCTCGGCTTTCCCAAGGGGGTCTCCGGTGCCGACCTCACCCACCGGGCCGTCGCCCAGGCGTCGCGGTTCGGTGCCGAGACGGTGCTGGCCCGTGAGGTCGTGGGGCTCGAGCAGCGTGGCCCGGTGCAGGCGGTGTGCTTCGCCGACGGCGGTGAGGTCGAGAGCCGGGCGGTGCTCATCGCCACCGGCGTGTCCTACCGGCGGCTCGAGGCCACCGGTGCCGACTCCCTGGGTTCGCGTGGCGTCTACTACGGCGCCTCGGCGAGCGAGGCCGCCCAGTGCGCCGGTCAGGTCGTGCACGTCGTCGGTGCCGCCAACTCCGCCGGCCAGGCGGTGCTCAACTTCGCGAAGGTCGCCAGCCGGGTCGTGCTGCTGGTGCGCGGCGCCCGGCTCGAGGACTCGATGTCGGAGTACCTCGTCGAGCGGATCCGGGCCGCCGACAACGTCGAGGTGCGCTTCCACACCGAGGTGGTCGCGGCCCACGGCACCGACCACCTGGAGTCGGTGAGCCTCGCCGACCGCGAGTCGGGCGCACGCACCGACGAGGACACCAACTGGCTGTTCGTCTTCATCGGTGCCCTCCCCCGCACTGACTGGCTCGGCGACGCCGTCGTGCGCGACGCCAAGGGGTTCGTCGTGACCGGGCCCGACCTCCAGTTGCCCGAGCACGCGGGGCGGTGGCCGCTCGCCCGCACCCCCTACGCCCTCGAGACGAGCATCCCCGGCGTCTTCGCGGCCGGCGACGTGCGGCTCGACTCGATGAAGCGGGTCGCCTCCGCGGTCGGCGAGGGCGCGATGTCGGTCTACCTCGTGCACCGCTACCTGGCGAGCGTGTGATGGACCTCCCCGAGCTGCGCCGGCTGTCGATCTTCGACGGCCTCGACGATGCCCAGCTCACCGACCTTCTTGCCGTGGCGTTCGAGCGGCCCACCCGGCGCGGAGAGCTGCTGTTCCACGAGGGCCGGCCGGCCGACGCCTGGTGGGTGCTGCTCGAGGGCACGGTGGCGCTCGTCCGGCAGGTCGGCACCGAGCAGTCGGTGCTCGGCTACATGACCGAGCCCGGGCAGTGGGCCGGCGGTTTCGCAGCGTGGGACGAGTTCGGCGTCTACTTCGCCACCGGCCGCGCCGAGAACCCCGGACGGGTCCTTCACCTCGAGGCGGCCGAGCTGCGCCGGCTGTCCGAGCAGTGGTTCCCCTTCGGCCTGCACTTCATCAACGGCCTGGTCACCACCGTGCGCCGCATCGAGAACACCACCCGCCAGCGCGAGGCGCTCGTGGCGCTGGGCACGCTGTCCGCCGGCCTCGCGCACGAGCTGAACAACCCGGCATCCGCCGCGACGCGGGCCGTCGACGCGCTGGGCAGCACGTCCGAGCTCGTGCTGTCCTCGCTGGCCCAGCTCGCGGGCACGGGCATCACGGCCGAGCAGTTCACCGTGCTCGACGGGTTGCGCCTGCAGGTGAGCGGCCCCGAGCCGGGGCTGACCGGGCTGGCCCTGGCCGACCGCGAGGACGAGCTGTCCGACTGGCTCGGCGACCACGACGTCGCGCGCGACTGGGTGATCGGGCCGGCGCTGGCCGCCGCCGGCGCCGACGTCGCGTGGTGCGACGAGCTCGCCGCGACCCTGCCGCCCGAGACGCTCGCGCCCGCGCTCGAGTGGGTCTCCGCCTCCCTGTCGACCGCCGCGCTGGTGCGCGAGGTGAAGGAGGCCACCCGGCGGATCTCCGCACTCGTCGCCGCGGTGCGGTCGTACTCGCAGATGGACCGTGCTTCGCTGCAGAGCACCGACCTGGTCGAGGGTCTGGACAGCACGCTGGTGATGATGGGCCACAAGCTCGGCACCGGCATCACCGTCGAACGCCGCTACGCGCCGGGGCTGCCCCCGATCGACGCGATGGCCGGCGAGCTCAACCAGGTGTGGACCAACCTCGTCGACAACGCCATCGACGCGATGGACGGCACCGGCACCCTGACCCTCTCGGCCCGCCCGGAGGCCACCGGCTGGGTGGTCGTCGAGATCGGCGACACCGGCTCCGGGATGCCGCCCGAGGTGCGGGCGCACGCCTTCGAGCCGTTCTTCACCACCAAGGAGGTCGGCAAGGGCACCGGCCTCGGCCTGGACATCTCGCGGCGCATCGTTGTCGAACGTCATTCGGGGGACATCGACATCGAGTCAGGTCCCGGTGGCACGCTGGTGCGGGTACGCCTGCCCCAGCGGCACCGGGGCAGCACCTGAACCGATCCGGCCCTGAACCGGCACCGACACCGACCCGGCGCGAGGAGCGACGAATGAGCGACACGGCACCTGAGGGGTCCATCGACCCGGCCGTCCCCCCGAGCGGCACCGGGTGCGCCGACTGCGAGGCCGCCACGCCTCCGGGCTGGTGGGTGCACCTGCGCCGGTGCACCGCCTGCGGCCACATCGGCTGCTGCGACAGCTCGCCCGCCCAGCACGCCACCGCCCATGCCGCGGCCAGCGGGCACCGCGTCATCCAGAGCTTCGAGCCCGGTGAGGACTGGTTCTGGGACTACGGCGACGAGACGATGGTCGACGGCCCGGCCCTCGCGCCGCCCACGGCACATCCCGCGGACCAGCCGGTGCCCGGTCCGCGTGGACGGGTGCCGGCCGACTGGCGCGACCACATCCACTGATGCCGTCGCCGGAGCCGCTCGCCGTGCCGCTGGGGCCGGCCTCCCTGGACCTCCTGCCACGCCTGGCGGCCGCCGTGGCCGGCGACGCACCGGTGCTTCCCTACGCCGCGTCCGCCCCGGCGCCCGTCGTGCCCGCGCACGACCCGGCCGACCTGCCCGCCGGTCTCGCGGTCGCCGTCGGCACCTCGGGGTCGACCGGCACCCCCAAGCGCGCCCTGCTCACCGCGGCGGCGCTCACAGCGAGCGCGCGAGCCACCGCCGAGCACCTGGGCGGCCCGGGGCAGTGGCTGCTGGCCCTGCCGGCGCACCACGTGGCCGGCCTGCAGGTGCTGCTGCGCTCGCTGGAGGCCGGCACCACCCCCGTGGCCATGGACCTCTCCGACGGCTTCCTCCCCCAGTCCTTCGTGGCGGCGACCGCGCAGCTCGAGCCCGGCCGACGCCGGTACACCAGCCTGGTGCCGACCCAGCTGCTCCGGCTGCTCGACTCCCCCGGTGGCGGGCCCGACGCCCTGCGCACCTTCGACGCCGTGCTCGTCGGCGGTGCCGCGATGCCGCCACGGCTGCGTGCCCGCGCCGAGCGGGCGCGGGTCAGGGTCGTCGCGACCTATGGGATGAGCGAGACCGGCGGCGGCTGCGTCTACGACGGAACACCGTTGCGCGGCACCGACATCGCCTTCGACGACGAGGGCCGCATCCACCTCGGCGGCACCACCGTGGCGCACGGGTACCTCGGCCGGCCCGACCTCACCGCGCAGGCCTTCGGCGTCGATGAGGACGGGGTGCGCTGGTTCCGCACCGACGACGTCGGGCACACCGACGCGCGGGCCAGGTTGCGCGTCGACGGCCGGATCGACGACCTCGTCAACACGGGTGGGCTGAAGGTGGCGCCGCGGCTGGTCGAGGAGGCCATCATCGAGCACGTCCCGGGCGTGGCCGAGGTGGTGGTGGTCGGCAGCCCCGACCCCGAGTGGGGCGAGGCGGTGTGCGCCCTGGTCGTGCTCGAGCCCGGAGCGGTGCGCGCCGGAGTCACGGCCGCAGACCTGCGAGCGCACCTGCGCGGCATCCTGCCTGACCACGCCCTGCCCCGGCGGGCCGCCACCGCCAAGGGAATCCCCCTGCGCGGACCGGGCAAACCCGACCGGCGCGCGGTGGCCGCTTTGTTCAGCATGGGATGATGGACGAGTGCTTCGATACGTGCCGGGACTGCTCAGCATCGCGCTGACCGTGTACTGCGTCATCGACGCGTTCCAGACCGACGAGGCCGACGTCCGCAACCTGCCCAAGATCGCCTGGATCCTGTTCGTGGTGCTCGTCCCGGTCATCGGCCCGGTCGCCTGGCTGCTGGCGGGCCGGCCCACGCGCAACTCGGTGCCGTCGCAGCGCGAGCGGCAGCGCTGGCAGGACCAGCACCGCGACCGCGACCGTCGCCGCCCCCGCGGTCCGGACGACGACCCCGACTTCCTCAAGGACATCTGACCCCTCCCATGGCCTCCCTGTCCCAGTGGGTGGCGGGCGCCCGCCCGCGCACCCTGCCCGCCGCCGTCGCGCCCGTCGTGCTCGGCAGCGCCGCAGCCCACCTGGTGGGGCGCGCCGACGTCGCGCTCGGCATCCTCGCCCTGGTCGTCGCCCTCGCCCTGCAGGTCGGGGTGAACTATGCCAACGACTACTCCGACGGCATCCGGGGCACCGACGAGGCCCGGGTCGGCCCGGTGCGACTCGTGGGCCAGCGGCTCGCCGCTCCCGGCAACGTCAAGCTTGCCGCCCTCCTGTCGTTCGCGGCGGCGGGCGTCGTGGGGCTCGCCCTCGTCGCCCTGTCCGGGGCATGGATCATGCTGCCGCTGGGGGCACTCGCCGTGCTCGCCGCCTGGCGCTACACCGGCGGCGACAACCCCTACGGCTACCGGGGGCTCGGCGAGGTCTACGTCTTCGTCTTCTTCGGCCTGATGGCGACGCTCGGCACGCAGTACACCCAGGCGGATGCCGTGACCTGGTTCGGCCTGCTCGGCGCGGTGGGTGTGGGTGCGGTCGCCTCGGCCATCCTCGTCGTGAACAACCTGCGCGACATCCCCACCGACACCGAGCACGGCAAGCGCACACTGGCCGTGCGGCTCGGCGACCGGCGCACCCGGCAGCTGTACCTGGGGTTACTCGCGGTCTCGGTGCTGACGCTGGCCGGGATGGCGTTCTGGGAGCCTGCCGTGCTGCTCGGGCTGCTCGCCGTGCCGGTCGCGGTCAAGGGCGTACGCGTCGTCGTCGCCGGCAGCACCGGCCGCGACCTGGTGCCGGTGCTCGCCGCTACCGGGCTGTACGAAGTCGCGTACGCCGTGCTGGCCGCCCTCGGGGTCGTCGTCGGCGTCGCCCTCACCTGACCCCTCCCCTTCCCCTTCCCAGCCCCTCGCAGTCAGGAGCACTTCGCCGAGTCAGGGCCGTATACGGTCCTGACTCGGAGAGAATCTCCTGAGCCTGCGAAGTGCTCCTGACTTCGCGGAACGCTTGGCCGGATGCCCCTGGGCCGGGGCGGCGTTCGACCTCACCGGCCGCCCGGCATCCATCGGGTTGGTGCTGGGGTGGTCTCCCCGGCGACCTCTTGAGCACCCGACTCCGGGAGGCCGAGATCGGTCAGTGGGCGGGAAGGCGGACCAGGCGGGGCTTCCCGGCCGGGTCCTCGAGGACGACGTAGTCGCCGGAGGCCGTGCGAGCCGTGGAGCGCACGGCTCGCGCCGGCGGTCCGGTCTGCTGCCGGATGCCGTCGCGCCCCCCGCCGCTCGGGCCGCCACTGCCGCCGGTGCTTCCCCCGCTGCTGCCGGCCTCGGCGCCGCCGACGGTGAGCACCTGCAGGGTGCCTGCGGAGGCCAGGATGACCGTCGCCTCCTCGCCGCGCAGCAGCGGTGCCGTCAGCAGGTCGTGCTCGCCCACGGCCAGGGCCGGCAGGGCGAGCGCCGAGACCGAGCCGTCGGACGCGAGCACCCAGCCACGCAGCCTGCCGTCGACCACACCGACCACCGTGCAGCGCCCCCCGGCATCGCAGGATGCCGCGTGCGCCTCCCCCAGCGACCCCGCACCGGCCAGGTCGGTGCGGGTCCACGGACCGTCCGGCCCGGGCGCCTGCCACACCGCCGCACGCTGGAGGACGCCGTCGCCGAGCAGGGTCACCGACCCGACGACGAGCACCCCGTCGCGGTCTGCCGTGGCCCCGCGGGCCGACACCAGGGCCTTGGCGGTGCTGGCCAGCGCAGTGCCGGCCGAGGAGGCCCGCACCCAGCGTTCGCCCTGCGGATGCCAGAGCGCGATGTCGAGCCCGGCCCCACCGCTCTCCCACGACCCCACGATCACCGGCTCGCTCGGAGTCTGCACCAGCGACACCAGCGCCCCGGCCCCCCATCCGCCGAAGGTCGCGAACGGCTGCGGCAGCTCGCGCACGCCCGAGGCGTTCCCGCGCCAGGTGCTCCACCGGGTGTTGGAGTGCGCACCGGCCGGGGCGCCTCCGACGAGGTCGACCGTCGCTCCCCGGGGGGCGGCCACCAGCCACTTCGCCGAGAACGCCGTCGGCGACACGGGTGTCACCGCCACCTCGCGCGAACCGCCGCCGGCGGACAGCACGGTCAGCCGAGGCCGCGACGCCGACCCCGCCGGGGCCCGGGAGCCCACGAGCAGGTCGGCTCCCCACGCCGTGACGACCACCGGCTCGTCGCCCTCCGGCAGTGCCACGTCAGCCGTCCGCACAGCAGCGGCCGAGGCCCCCGTGGCGGCGGAGGCCCCCGTGGCGGCCGAGGACGACGAACCAGTGGTGTCCCCCGACCCGGCCCCGTCGCACGCTGCTGACAGCAGCAGCACCGCCACGAGCGGCATCCCCCAGCACCTCCGGCCCCGGACCACCCCCACCACCGTCCGCTCCCCACAGACGTCGATGGTCAGGCCGACGGTCACCACCTCGCCGAGGTCGACCTGCTCGCGTCGCCGCACGTCCTTGCGCAGCGGCACGATGTAGCCGCCGTCCTTGGGCCACAGCGACGTCGTCCACTCGCTGGCGCCCAGGCGCACCGTCACCGGGACCATCCCCCAGCCGTAGGTGACCAGCGCAGAGTGATCCTCGATGCCGCCGCACAGCTCCTCGGGCACCGACAGGAAGTGGTGCGGCGCCGGGCCGCGCCAGAACCACACCTCGCCGGTGAACTCCAGGTCCATCGGCTCAATATACGAGCAGCCGCCGACCTGGACGGCTGCCCAGAAAGGCGACGGAGCCGACACCGGCAGGTCAGCGGTAGGTGCCCTCGTCGCCGGAGACCTCGGCGTCCTCGGCCTCCTCGTCGGCCGAGCGCGCGGGCACGGCATCTCGCTTGGCCGCCGATCGGGCCTCGATCTTGTGCGCGAGCTGCGCCGAGTAGTCCTCGCGGAACCGGCGCAGCGCGAAGTACGAGATCACTGCGGACAGCAGGGCGGCGCCGAGGACGAGGTAGGGCAGCTCGGTGCGGCCGCGCAGCCCGAGCAGCCAGAGCAGGCTGATGCAGCCGAAGAAGACGAGCAGGCGGAGCAGGCTGTACCGGAGCACGGTGCGTTCACAGCCCCGAGTAGGAGTGCTGGCCGACGAAGAAGACGTTCACGACGGCGAAGTTCATGATGATGCAGCCGTAGCCGACGAGGGCGATCCACACGGCGTTCTGCCGCTTCCAGCCGGTGGTGGCGCGGGCGTGGAGGTAGGCGGCGTAGACCACCCAGATGACGAAGCTCCACACCTCTTTGGGGTCCCAGTTCCAGTACGACCCCCAGGCCTGGCGGGCCCAGATCGCCCCGGCGATGACGGTGAAGGTCCACAGCGGGAACGCGACGATGTGCACGGCATACGTGAGCCGCTCGAGCGAGCGGGCGTCGGGCAGCCGGCCCATGAAGCTGCGCGGCCGCTCGGGCGCTGCCTCGAGCCGGTCCTGGATGAGGTACATGACGCCGAGCGAGAAGCCGATGGTGAAGATCGCCACCGACAGCGTCGCCACCGTGACGTGGATGGCGAGCCACACCGAGCGCAGCGACGGCATCAGCTCGGACGCGTCGGTGTACCAGACGGTGATCGCGAGCCCGAGGTTCAGCAGCACCGGGATGACGACGAACAGCCCCAGCCAGCGCAGGTCGCGCTCGGAGCGGATCACCCAGCCGCAGTAGGCCAGCAGCACGAACATCGCGCCGAACACCGCGAACTCGTACATGTTGCCCAGCGGCCAGCGGTGCACCTCGAGCGCCCGCAGGACGACGCCGGCGACGACCAGCATCGTGCCGAGGAGGGTCAGGGTCCAGCCGATGCCGGCGGCTTTGCGGGCCGCGAGCGGCTCGGCCGCGCGACCCGCCGCAGCATCCGCCGATCCCTCGGATGCCGCGTCGCCCACGTCGCCGTCGACGGTGCCGGCGGGCACCAGCTCGCGGTCACGGACGCCCTCCCTGGCCGCCTCGCGAGCGGGCACCAACCGGGCGAGGTAGACGGCATCCGCGAGCATCGCCAGGGTGAGCACCGCCATGGCGGAGTAGATCGCCAGGTTGGACAGCTGGGCGAGGGACTGGTCGGTCATCGGGTTCCTTCGAGTGTGCTCAGGACGGCCTCGATCTCGTCGGGCATACCTTCGTCGTCGTCCTTGGCCAGGCCGCCGACGGACACCACAGTACGACCCGGTTCGGGCCCCGGACGAACCCGGACGAACACCCTTCGACGGCGGATGACCAGCGAGCAGACCAGCCCGGCGAGCATCAGCAGGGCCGCGGCGAGGGTCAGGCCCTTGCCCGGGTCCTCGCGGATCGACAGGCCCGCGAACCGCTCGACCTTGTCGAAGGTGATCGAGCCGCGGCCGCCGGGCAGCTCGTAGGTCTGGCCGGGGCGCAGCAGGATGCGCAGCTGGGCGGCGCCGTCCTTGCCGGGCACGGGCTTCATCCCGGCGGTGTCGAGCGAGTAGACCGACTGCGGCCGTCCGCTGGGGAAGAGGTCGCCCTCGAAGGCGGTGAGCGCCAGCTGCGGGTCGAGCGCGTCGGGGAAGACCGAGTGGGGGCCGGCATCGTCGATCTGGCCGGTGGGGAGGAAGAACCCGGCGAAGCCGAGCTGTTGGGGCGAGGCGCCGGGCACCTTGACCGCCCCCACCGAGGTGTAGTTGTTGTCCTGCGCGAGGAAGGGCGTGGCGTCGGAGTAGAGCACCGTGCCCGCCGCGTCGCGCACGGTGATCACCGGGGCGTAGCCGTTGCCGAGGAGGAAGACCGAGCCGGCGCCGGTCTCGAGGGGGCCGTTGACCCGGATGCTGCGCGGCTCGCTGTGACCCTCGGCGTCGGTGAACGTGGTGAACGCCTCGAAGTCGCGGGGCGCCCCGAACTGGCCCGGGCTCTTGGCCTTGGTCTCGAACGTCGCGTCGAGCCGGTCGACCTTGATCGTGAAGGGGTCGAGGGCGTTGACGTCGACCCACGGGCCGGGGCTGAACGTGTCGTAGCGCGACAGGGTGTTCGCGAAGGTCTTGCCGACGGGCACGATGACGTCGCCCTTCCAGCCGAGCAGGTGTCCCCAGGCGACGCCGATCAGCACCCCGATCAGGGCGACGTGGAAGACCAGGTTGCCGGCCTCGCGCAGGTAGCCCTTCTCGGCCGACAGCGACTCGTCGTCGTGCGCGTGCACCCGGTAGCGACGCTTCTTCAGGGCGGCGTGCAGCCGCTCGCGCACCTCGGCGGCCGCGCCGTCGACGGTGACCTCGCGGGAGGCCGCGAGCCGGTCGAGGCGTCGAGGTGCCCGCGGGGGCGCGGCGCGCACCTGGTGCCAGAGGATCTTGGTGCGCGGCAGCACGCAGCCGATGAGCGACACGAACAGCAGGAGGTAGATGGCGGCGAACCACGGGGAGGCGTAGACCTCGAAGAACCCGAGCCGGTCGAGCAGCGGGCCGGCGGTCGGGTGGTCCGTGATCCAGGCGGTCGTGCGGGCCGGGTTGATCGAGCGCTGCGGGAAGGTCGAGCCGGGGATGGCGCCGATCGCGAGCAGCAGCAGCAGGAACAGGGCCGTGCGCATGCTGGTCAGCTGGCGCCACGTCCAGCGCAGCCAGCCCACCGGGCCGAGGCGCGGCTGCACGACCTCGGGCCGGGTCTGGGTGTCGGCGGCGCTCACACCGACACCTGGAAGCCGTTGACGAGCTCGGTCTGCACCCACCGGTTGAGGTCCTCCCAGACCCCGGTGACCATGAGCAGGCCGACGAGCACGAGCAGCACGCCGCCGACGACCTGGATGGTGCGCGTGTGGCGGCGCAGCCACCCCGACGCCCGCCCGGCCCGGTCGAGCCCGGCCGCGATGAGGATGAAGGGCAGGCCGAGTCCCAGCCCGTAGGCCACCGCGAGCACGACCCCGCGCCAGACCTGCGGGTCGATCGACGTGCTGGCCAGGACGAGCACGGCGGCGAGGGTGGGACCGGTGCACGGGGCCCAGCCCAGCGCGAACACGGCGCCGAGCAGCGGGGCGCCGACCAGGCCGGCCCGGGGCCGCCAGGCGATCTTCGCCTCGCGCTGGCTGCCCACCCCCAGGAAGACCAGGCCCATCAGGATGACGACCACGCCCCCGAGGCGCATCAGCAGGGTGCGGTGCTCGACGAGGGCCCGGCCCGCGCTGGTGAGGAAGATCGAGCCGAGCACGAAGACCGCAGTGAAGCCGACGACGAACAGCAGCGCCCCGGTCACCGTCCTGCTGCGGCGCTGGTCGGCGAGCGGCTCGCCGGTGAGCCCGGTGACGTAGCCGAGGAAGCCCGGAACGAGCGGCAGCACGCACGGGCTGGCGAACGACACGAACCCGGCGAAGGCCGCGACCGCCACCGCCAGGGGCAGCGCCCCTGAGGTGACCGTGTCGCCCGCGGTGAGCACGGCCGCGGTGCCGGCGACCGGGGTCACGACTCGGCTACGACGTCGTCGACGAGGCCGCGCAGGGTGCTCGCGGTGGCGGGGCCGTTGACCCGGGCGGCGATCCGGCCCTGGGTGTCGAGCACGAGGGTCGTGGGCACCGTCGGCGCCTTGCCCTGCAGGGCCAGGATGGCGACCCCGGACTCGTCGCTCAGGCTGGGGTAGGTGACGCCGGCCTTCTTCGCGAACGCGGCCCCACGGGCGGGGTCCTCCCGGAAGTCGATGCCGACGAACTCGGCCGGCGCCTTGTCGCCCTGGAGATCGGTCCAGGCCTTCTGGAGTGCGGGCGCCTCGGCGACACAGGGTGCGCACCACGAGCCCCACACGTTGAGCACGAGCACCTTCCCGCGGGTGGCGGCGGCATCCCAGGGCGATCCGTCGAGCAGCGTGCCCTTCAGCTCCACGGGCTTGCCGCGCTTCTCGGCGGGAATCGACTCGATGGCGCCGTCGCCGGAGACGTACCCCTTCTGGTCTCCCGCTTTGGCCTGCGCCGCAACCGAGTTGGGGTCCTCGCCGCATCCCGAAGCTCCGAGGAGGAGGAGCGCCGCGGCCGCCATCCCGGCAACCCACCGCGCGGTAGGTCGAACCGTCATGCGCCCGCCCCGGGCTGGGCCTGGTCGAGCAGCGACGCGGCCGGCTCGCTGTAGCTGAGCGAGAGCAGCTCGTCGTCGAGGAAGGTCAGCGAGGTGAGCGAGGCCAGCGAGCACTCCCGGTTCGCCGGGTTGTGCCACAGCGGACGCCCCTCGGTGGCCAGGCGGATCATCCAGATGGGGGCCTGGTGGCTCACGACCACGGCCTCGTGCCCGCGGGCGGCGGTGCGGGCGTCGATGATGGCCAGCCGCATCCGCTGCACGAGGTCGGTGTAGGGCTCGCCCCACGACGGCCGGAACGGGTTGAGCATCTTCGGGTAGAGCCGCGGGTGCCGCAGGATGCCGGAGCCACCCGCGACGGGCAGCCCCTCGAAGGCGTTCTCGGCCTCGACGAGCCGCTCGTCGAGCACCACCTCGAGGCCGTGGCTGTCGGCGATCGGCGCGGCGGTCTCCTGGGCGCGCTCGAGCGGGCTGGACACCAGGTGGGTGACGTCGTGGTCGCCGAGGTGCTCGGCGGCCAGGTCGGCCATCCGGCGGCCGAGCTCGGACAGGTGGTAGCCCGGCATCCGGCCGTAGAGCAGCCGGTGCGGGTTGTGCACCTCACCGTGGCGCAGCAGGTGCACCACGGTGCGCTGCGGGTCACCGGGGCCAGGGCCACCGGCCTCGGGGGACGACGTCATGCGCAGATTGTCGCAAACCCCGCTGGGTGCTCAGGCACGCGTCCCGGCGCCCGCCGCGGCAGCGGCGCGGGCGGCCGCCGGCAGGGCGTTGACGACCCGCTCGACGGCCTCGTCGTCGTGCGCCCCCGAGACGAACCACGACTCGAACGCGCTCGGCGGGAGGTACACCCCGGCATCCAGCAGCGCGTGGAAGAACCGGCCGAACGCGGCGGTGTCCTGGTCGCGGGCGTCGTCGTAGGTGCGCACGGCGCCGGCGCGGAAGTACACGGAGAACATCGACCCGGCCCACTGGATGCGGTGCGGAACACCGGCATCCGACAATGCGGTGGATGCCGCGTCGGCGATCGCGCTCGACACCTCCCCGAGGCGCGCGTAGAGCGCGTCGTCGCAGGCCCGCAGCGTGGCAAGGCCGGCGGCGGTCGCGACGGGGTTACCGGACAGCGTGCCTGCCTGGTAGACCGGGCCGTCGGGGGCGAGCAGGGCCATGACGTCGGCGCGACCACCGAAGGCCGCGGCCGGGAAGCCGCCACCCATCACCTTGCCGAAGGTCATCAGGTCGGGGGTGACGTCGACGCCCTCGTGCCCCCACCAGCCGGCCGGGCCCACCCGGAACCCGGTCATCACCTCGTCGGAGACCAGCAGTGCGCCGTGCTCGGCGGTGACCCGGCGCAGCGCCTCGGTGAAGCCGGCATCGGGGGGGACGACGCCCATGTTGCCGGCGGCCGCCTCGGTGATCAGGCAGGCGATCTCGTCGCCACGGGCCGCGAAGACGGCCTCGAGCGCCTCGACGTCGTTGTAGGGGATGACGAGGGTCTCGGCGGCCATCTCCTTGGGGACGCCCGCCGAGTCGGGCAGGGCGAGCGTGGCGACGCCCGACCCGGCGCTGACCAGGAGGCTGTCGACGTGGCCGTGGTAGTGCCCGGCGAACTTCACCACCAGGCTGCGGCCGGTGAAGCCACGGGCCAGCCGGATGGCGCTCATCGTCGCCTCGGTGCCGCTGGAGACCAGGCGCACCTGGTCGACCGGGTCGACCCGGGCGACGATCTCCTCGGCCAGCAGCACCTCGTTCTCGGAGGGTGTGCCGAACGAGAAGCCCCGGCCCACGGCGTCGCGCACCGCCTCGAGCACGTCGGGGTGGGCGTGGCCCAGGATCATCGGGCCCCAGCTGCACACCAGGTCGACGTACTCGGTGCCGTCGACGTCGGTGAGGTAAGGGC
>Ga0302299_10001118_pt1 | contig 15954 bp, 17 predicted proteins | sample III_Fen_N3_4_FD_198795 | JGI IMG/M metagenome (GOLD analysis project Ga0302299, IMG submission 198795) | Peat permafrost microbial communities from Stordalen Mire near Abisko, Sweden - III_Fen_N3_4 | ecosystem: Environmental > Terrestrial > Soil > Wetlands > Permafrost | place: Sweden: Abisko... | reverse complement strand
TTCCAGCAGATGGGGGCGAAGATCCCCAAGGGGGTGCTGCTCTTCGGCCCACCGGGCACCGGCAAGACGCTGCTGGCCAAGGCGGTCGCGGGTGAGGCCGGCGTTCCGTTCTTCTCGATCAGCGGATCCGACTTCGTCGAGATGTTCGTGGGCGTGGGCGCCTCCCGTGTGCGTGACCTGTTCGACCAGGCCAAGAAGGCCGCGCCGGCGATCATCTACGTCGACGAGATCGACGCCGTGGGCCGCCACCGCGGTGCGGGCCTCGGCGGTGGCCACGACGAGCGCGAGCAGACGCTCAACCAGCTGCTCGTCGAGATGGACGGGTTCGACACGCGAACCGGGGTGATCCTGCTCGCGTCCACCAACCGTCCCGACATCCTCGACCCCGCGTTGCTGCGCCCGGGCCGCTTCGACCGCCAGATCGTGGTCGACCGCCCCGACCTCGCCGGGCGCCGTCAGATCCTCGCGGTGCACTCGCGTGACAAGCCGATCGCGCCGGGCGTCGACCTCGACGTCATCGCGCGGCGCACGCCCGGGTTCACCGGCGCCGACCTCGCGAACCTCGTCAACGAGGCCGCGCTCCTGTGCGCGCGGCGCGGGCTCACACAGATCGGGCTGCCGCAGCTCGAGGAAGCATCCGAGCGCGTCATGGCCGGGCCCGAGCGCAAGAGCCGCGTCATCTCCGAGCGCGAGCGGCGCGTGATCGCGTACCACGAGGGCGGGCACGCGCTCGTTGCCCACGCGCTGCCCAACGCCGACCCCGTGCACAAGATCTCGATCATCCCGCGTGGTCGCGCGCTCGGTTACACGCTCACGCTGCCGACGGAGGACAAGTTCCTCGTCACCCGCAGCGAGCTGGTCGACGAGCTCGCGATGCTGCTCGGCGGGCGCGCCGCGGAGGAGCTCGTGTTCGGCGACCCCACCACCGGCGCCCAGAACGACATCGACCGCGCCACCACGATCGCCCGGCAGATGGTCACCGAGTTCGGCATGAGCGAGGAGCTCGGCCCGCTGCGGCTCGGCCAGCCCCACGGCGAGGTGTTCCTCGGGCGCGACTTCTCGTCCACGCCCGACTACTCAGAGGAGATCGCGGCGCGCATCGACGCCGAGGTGCGGGTCCTCGTCGAGGGTGCGCACCGGGTCGCCAACCAGATCCTCGTCGACAACCGTGACGTGCTCGACCGCCTCGCCGACGAGCTGGTCGCGCACGAGACCCTCGATGTCGGCCGGGTGCAGGAGATGTTCGCGGGAGTCGAGCCGTTCACGGGCACGGGCTCTGGACGGGGCACCGCTGCCGCGGCATCCGACGTCGCCGACCCACGGAGGAGTTCATGAAGGAGCAGGAGGTCGGCGCGCCGGTCGACAAGGCGCGCATCGAGCGCGCGGTGCGCGAGATCCTCGCCGCAATCGGGGAGGACCCCGACCGCGACGGCCTGTTGCGCACTCCCACGCGCATCGCCCAGATGTACGAGGAGATCTTCTCCGGCCTCCACGACGACCCGTCCCGTCACCTCACGGTCACCTTCGAGGCCGACCACGACGAGATGGTCATGGTGCGCGACATCGCGTTCGCGAGCCTGTGTGAGCACCACTTCGTTCCCTTCACCGGCCGGGCGCACGTGGCCTACATCCCGGGTGACGACGGTCGCATCACCGGGTTGTCGAAGATCGCCCGGCTCGTCGACGGCTTCGCCCGCCGGCCCCAGGTGCAGGAGCGGCTCACCAGCCAGGTCGCCGACGCGCTCCAGGACGTGCTCACGCCCCGCGGCGTGTTCGTCGTCATGGAGGCCGAGCACTTGTGCATGTCGATGCGGGGTGTGAAGAAGCCGGGCTCGCTCACCGTCACCTCGGCCGTTCGGGGCCTGTTCAAGACGAACGCCGCCACCCGGGCCGAGGCAATGAGCCTCATCACCCACCCCGGCAACCGGCTGTAGCCCACCCCTCCCGCGGGTTCGAAGGCCGCCCGCGGGGTCGCGCAGACCCTCCTATGCTGCGGAAATGTTCTCATGGGCCGAGGTGGGCGAATCGCGCCCCGCGGTGATGGGCGTGGTCAACGTCACCCCCGATTCCTTCTCCGACGGCGGCCGGTGGCTCGACGCCGACGCCGCGGTGGCCCACGGCCTGGCGCTCGTGGCCGCGGGGGCCGACCTCCTCGACGTGGGCGGTGAGTCCACCCGCCCGGGTGCCGCGCCGGTCGACGCAGCCGAGGAGCGGCGCCGGATCGAGCCGGTGATCGCCCGTCTGGCCGCCGATGCCGGGGTCCCGGTCAGCGTCGACACGACCAAGGCCGCGGTGGCCGCCGCCGCGCTCGACGCCGGTGCCCGCATCGTCAACGACGTGTCGGCCGGCCGCAACGATCCCGACCTGTTCGCGCTGGTGGCCGAGCGGGGTGCCGGCCTGGTCGCCATGCACATGCTCGGCGACCCCCGCACCATGCAGGACGACCCCCACTACGACGACGTGGTGATCGACGTGGGTGACTTCCTGGTCGAACGGGCCGATGCCGGCCGGGCAGCCGGCATCGCCGACGCCGCGCTCGCGGTCGACCCCGGCATCGGGTTCGGCAAGACGACCGCACACAACCTCGACCTCCTCGCCCACCTCGACGCGCTGATCGCCCGGGTCGGGCTGCCGGTCGTGGTCGGCACCTCGCGGAAGCGCTTCATCGGGCGCGTCCTCGCGGACCTCGCCGGCGAGGCCGGCGAGCCCCCGGCCGAGCGGCGCGACGACGGCACCCTGGCCACCACGGTGTGGGCGGCCGAGCTCGGTGCGCGGGTGATCCGCGTGCACGACGCCAAGGCCGCGTCCCGCGCGATCGACCTGTTGGACCTGATCGTCACGGTGGAGGCCGCGTGAGGGGTCGCTGGGCCCAGGGCCTCGAGCCCCGGGGTTTCACCTGGGTGATCAAGGACCGCCTTGCCGCGTCCGAGCGGCCGGGCGGCTTCTCGCGCAACCACCGCAAGGTCCGCCGCCAGGAGGAGCTGATCTGGCTCGCGGGCAACGGGTTCACCCGGGTGCTCTCGCTGCTCGACTCCCCGCACAACCTCCACGCGTACGACGAAGCCGGGATCCTGTACGAGCACGTCCCGCTGGGCCGGCGCGAGGAGTGGCCGTCGCAGCTGCGCCAGACCTACGCGCTGCTCGGGACGTGGTTGGCCGACCCCGAGGAGCGGGTGCTCGTGCACCACGAGGAGTTCGGGGAGCGGCTGCTCGGCGTGCTCGCCGGATACCTGCTGTACGGGTTCCCCGACGTGTTCACCACCGGGCCGCGCGCCGCCGTCGCGATCGAGCAGATCACCGGCCGCCAGCTCGGGGCCGCCGGCCGCGAGATCGTCGCCGTCACCGTCGAGGAGGGCCTCGTCGGCAAGGCGTGAGCGCCCACGCGACGAAGCCCGGAAACGGACCCCATGGATCGCATCCTCATCACCGGGCTGCGCGAGCTCGGCATCCACGGCGTGCTGCCGGAGGAGAAGTTGCGCCCCCAGCCGTTCGAGGTGGACGTCGAGCTCGAGGTGGACCTCGGTGCGGCGAGCGAGTCCGACGACCTCGACGACACCGTCGACTACGGCGCGGTGTGCGAGGCGATCAGCCGGGTCGTGAGCTCCGAGCGCTACGACCTCATCGAGCGGCTCGCCGCGCGCATCGCCGAGGTGTGCGCGGTCGACACCCGGGTGATCCGCACGAAGGTGACCGTCCGCAAGCTCCACCCGCCCGTGCGCGCCATGGTCGACCACGTCGCGGTCTGCATCGAGCGGTGACCCCGGTCCGCGCGTACCTCGGCATCGGGTCGAACCTGGGGGAACGGCTCGGGTACCTGCAGCTCGCGGTCGACGGGCTGGCCGCGACCGACGGCGTCGAGGTGGTCGCGGTGTCGGGGGTGTTCGAGACCGACCCGGTCGGCCCGGCGCAGCCCGACTACCTGAACGCGGTCGTGGCGGTCGACACGACGCTGACCCCGCGGGCGCTGCTCGAGGTGGGTCAGCGGCTGGAGGCCGCGGCCGAGCGGGTGCGCACCGAGCGCTGGGGTCCCCGCACGCTCGACGTCGACGTGCTCCTCTACGGCGACGAGCAGGTCGACGAGCCCGACCTCGTGATCCCGCACCCACGCTGGGACGAGCGCGACTTCGTGCTGGCCCCGCTCGCCGACCTGGGCCATCCGGGCGTCGAGCCGCGCGAGTGGACCGGAGTGCGCCTGACCGGCCTAACATTGCAGGTCCCGTAAGGCCCTCAGACCGGCACCCCCAGTGGGCTGGAGCGAAAGGCCGTTCGTGAATCCTGCACCCGTGCGGAGCTTCGCGCTCGTCGGACCCGGTCGTGCCGGGTCCTCGATCGCGCTCGCGCTCGTGGCGCGGGGTTGGCGGGCCGTCGGTGTGGCCGGCCGCTCGGCCGACGCGCCGGCCACCCGGGCTGCGGTTGCCCGCCTGCTCTGCCCCCCGTGCGACCTCCCCGCGGTCGGCCGGGGCGCCGCGGTCGTGGTCATCGCCACGCCCGACGCGACCATCGACGCTGTCGCTTCGGCCATCACCCCCGGGCTCGAGCCCGGCGCGCTCGTGGTGCACTGCTCCGGTGCCCACGGCCTCGACGCGCTCGCTCGACTCGTGGCCGTTCGGCCCGACGTCGAGATCGGTGCGCTCCACCCGCTCCAGACCTTCGCCGCGCCCGACCCCACTCGCCTCGCCGGTGCCTGGGCCGCGGTGGCCGGCCCGCCCGCGGTCACCGAGCTCGCGCTCGACCTCGGCCTGCGCCCGTTCGTCGTCCCCGACGATCGCCGCGCCGCCTACCACGCGGCCGCAGTGGTCGCCTCCAACCACCTGGTCGCGCTCCTCGGCCAGGTGGCCCGCATCGCCGACGCCGCGGGTGTGCCCGTCGACGCGTTCTGGCCGCTGGTCGAAACGACGATCGCCAATGTCGAAGCACGGGGAGCAGCCGACGCGCTCACCGGCCCGGTCGCTCGGGGCGACCTCGCCACCGTGGCCGCCCACCTCGACGCCATCGACCCGGCCGAGCGCGGCGCCTACACCGGGCTCGCCCTGGCCGCACTCGCGCTCACCGGCCGTGACGACCCCGCCCTGCGCGACCTGCTCGCCGGCGCCCGCGGGGAGGTTCCCGCGTGATCACGGTGTCCACCGTCCGTGAGCTGCGCGCCCAGTGTGACGCCGCGCGGGCCGTGGGCAACCGCGTCGGCTTCGTCCCGACGATGGGCTACTTCCACGCCGGCCACCGCTCGCTCATGCGCAAGGCCCGCCACGAGAGCAACCTCGTCGTCGTCTCGCTGTTCGTGAATCCGCTGCAGTTCGCGCCCACCGAGGACCTCGCTGCGTACCCGCGCGACCTGACGGGCGACGCCGCGGCCGCGGCGGCCGAGGGTGTCGACGTGCTGTTCACGCCCACGGTCGACGAGATGTACCCGCAGCCGATCCGCACGACCGTCCACGTCGAGGGCCTCACCGAAGGCCTGTGCGGCAACACCCGCCCCACCCACTTCGACGGCGTCACCACGGTGGTCGCGAAGCTGTTCTCGATGGTCGGGCCGTGCCGCGCCTACTTCGGGCGCAAGGACGCGCAGCAGCTCGCGGTGGTGAAGCGCATGGCCGCCGACCTGAACCTCCCGGTCGAGGTGGTCGGCTGCGCGCTCGTGCGCGAGCCCGACGGTCTCGCGATGTCGAGCCGCAATGCGTACCTCGATGCCGACGACCGCCGCGCCGCGACCGTGCTGTCGCGTGCGCTCCACGAGGCCGCGGCCGAGGTCGTCAACGGCGCGCGCGACGCCGACGCCGTGCGCCGCGTGCTCACCGGCCTCATCGGCACGGAACCGCGAGTACAGCTCGACTACGCGGAGGTCGTCGACGCACTCGACCTCGCGCCGGTCGACCGGATCGACGGCGACGTGCTCGTTGCCGTTGCGGCCAATGTCGGCCGCGCCCGCCTCATCGACAACATGGGATTGTCGGTGGGCTCCACCAGTGTCGACGTCGACCTCGGCGTCGTGGCTCAGGAGAGTGGTAGCTAGATGCGCCGGACCATGATGAAGTCCAAGATCCACCGGGCCACCGTCGTCGGTGCCGATCTGAACTACGTCGGCTCGATCACCTTGGACCCGCACCTGATGGAGCTCGCGGACATCCGTGAGCACGAGCAGGTCCACGTGCTCGACATCGACAACGGTGCGCGGTTCGAGACCTACGCCATCAAGGGCGGTCCCGGCGACGTGATCCTCAACGGTGCCGCGGCGCGACTCGTCCACCCCGGCGACAAGGTGATCGTGATCACCTACGCGGAGTACGACGAGGAGGAGCTCGCGACCTACGCACCGCAGGTGGTGCACGTCGACGGCGACAACCAGCCCATCCACGTCGGGCTCCACGCCGTCAACACCGACTGACGGTCCGCACTCCATGGCGGGTCGCAATCCGGTGACGGACGTCCTCGTATTGGGCAGTGGCGTCGCGGGACTCACCGCGGCGATCCACGTGGCCCGGCGCGGCCTCACCACGATCGTGCTCACGAAGGCCGAGCTCGACCAGTCCGCCACGGCCTGGGCGCAGGGCGGCGTGGCCGCCGCGCTCGAGGAGGACACCGACTCGCCCGACCTCCATCTCGCCGACACCGTCACCGCCGGTGCGCATCTCTGCGACGTCGACGCCGTGCGGGTGCTGGTGACGGAGGGTCCCGACCGGATCCGCGAGCTCATCGGCTTCGGCGCCCGGTTCGACCACCTCGGCGCCGACCTCGCCACCACCCGCGAGGGCGGCCACTCGGTGCCCCGTGTGATCCACGCGGGCGGCGACGCCACCGGCGCCGAGATCCAGCGGGCGCTGGCGGACACCGCGCGCGACCTCGGCATCGAGGTGCGCGAGCGCTGGCGGGTCACCGACCTGCTCGTCGAGGGCGGCCGTGCAGTCGGAGTCCGTGCGCTCGACGCCGCCGGCGCACCGCGCCAGGTCCGGGCCCGCCACACGGTTGTGGCCACCGGTGGTGCGGGCCAGTGCTTCGCGGTCACCACCAACCCGGTCGTGTCCACCGGCGACGGCATCGCCATGGCTCTGCGGGCCGGGATTGCGGTGGCCGACGTCGAGTTCATGCAGTTCCACCCCACCGCGCTCGACTCGCCGTCCACACCGCGTCTGCTCCTCTCGGAGGCGCTGCGGGGCGAGGGCGCGGTGCTGCGCGACGACGACGGCTTCGCGTTCATGACCGAGGAGCACCCGCTCGCCGACCTCGCGCCGCGCGACGTCGTGGCCCGCGCGATCACCCGTCGCTGCATCGCCCGGGGGACCGACCACATGTGGCTCGACGCCACCGCGATCCGCGGCTTCCCCGAGCGGTTCCCGACGATCTGGCGGTTCGTGCGCAGCGTCGGCCTCGACCCCACGCACGACTTCCTGCCCGTCGCGCCCGCCGCGCACTACCTCTCGGGTGGGATCGTCGCCGACCTCGACGGCGCCAGCAACCTTCCCGGCCTCTGGGCCTGTGGTGAGGCCGCGTGCAGCGGGGTGCACGGCGCCAACCGCCTCGCGTCCAACTCGCTGCTCGACGGGCTGGTGTTCGGGTCGCGCATCGTCGAGGCGATCGTCGCCGGCAAGGACGGCCCGGGCGCCACCGGTGTCATGCGGGGCGTGTCGGCGTGGGCCGAGGGCCCGGTCGTCACGCCGCAGTTCGGCGGGCCCACGCACCGCGAGGAGTTCCAGCGTGTGCTCACCCGCGACGCCGGCGTCCTGCGCGACCACGACCGGCTCACCCGCGCGACCGGCGAGCTCGCGGCGATGCACGCCGACACGCTGGAGGACGCCAACCTGCTCGCGGTCGGTCGCGCGCTGGTTGCCGCCGCGCTCGCGCGCTGCGAGTCGCGGGGCACGCACACCCGGCTCGATTACCCCGAGCGCTCGCCGGAGTTCGACGGCCGCTTCGTCTTCGGTCACGGCGCAGTACCCGTGCTCGTGTCGCTGCCCGCACCGGAGCCCGCGGGGACGGCGCCGTGAGCCACGACACCACCTTCGAACCGCCCCGGCACACCGTGACCGACGCGGTCGCCCGCGCGATCGCCGAGGACCTCGGCCCGCTCGGCGACATCAGTGCGGCGCTCCTGCCCGACGACGCGGTGACCATCGCCGACTTCGTGCCCCGCGTCGCCGGCGTGCTCGCCGGCACCGCGTGCGCGACCGAGGCGTACGCCCAGCTCGACGGCCGCATCCGCGTCACCTGGCGCGCGGCCGACGGCGACCGCATCGAGCCCGACGTGGCCGTGGGCCGGGTGGAGGGACCGCTGCGCGCGGTGCTCACCGGAGAGCGCACGGCGCTCAACTTCCTCTGCCACCTGTCCGGCATCGCGTCGCTGACCCGTCGCTTCGTCGACGCCGCGGCAACCGGCGGGAGCGCTCGGATCGTCGAGACCCGCAAGACGCTCCCCGGTCTGCGAGCGCTGGAGAAGGCCGCGGTGCGCGCGGGCGGCGGGGCAAACCACCGCGGCTCGCTGTCCGACATGGTGCTGGTGAAGGACAACCACCTGGTGGGCCTGACGATTGCCGACGCGGTGGCGCGGGCGCGGTCGGCGTGGCCGGGCCGCGGCGTGGAGATCGAGTGTGACCGTTCCGACCAGGTCGAGGAGGCCCTGGCCGCGGGGGCCGACGTCGTGATGCTCGACAACATGACTCCCGAGGCCGCCAGGGTGTGCGTGGCGCTCGTACGTGGCGGCCCCCGGCCGTGGACGCTCGTCGAGATCTCCGGGGGCGTCACTCTCGAGACGGTCGCGGCCTATGCGGCCACCGGCGCCGACGTCATCTCCACCAGCGCGATCACGCAGTCCGCTCCCGCGGTCGACCTCGGTCTCGACCTCGCCCCGGAATAGCCCCGACCAGCCCGCTGTCCACACGACGATCCCCCGTCGTCCCCGAAAGGCACGTCCGCAATGCTCCTCTGCATCGACGTCGGCAACACTCAGATGGTCATCGGGCTGTTCGACGGACCCGAGCTGGCCGATCACTGGCGCATCGCCACCGTGGCCGAACGCACCTCCGACGAGCTCGCCCTGATGATGCAGCAGTTCCTGGGCTTCCACGGCTTCGCCTTCGACGAGCACGTCACCGGCGTCGCGATCGCTTCGGGTGTCCCCCGCGTCACGGCCGCCCTGCGGGAGATGACCGAGCGCTACTTCGGCTACCCGCCGCTCGTGCTCGAGCCGGGGATCCGCACCGGCATGCCGATCCTCTACGACAACCCCAAGGAGGTCGGGGCCGACCGCATCGCCAACGCGGTGGCCGCCTACGACCAGTACGGCGGGCCGTCGATCGTGGTCGACTTCGGCACCGCCAACACGATCGAGGCGATCAGCGCGAAGGGCGAGTACCTCGGCGGCGCGATCTTCCCCGGCATCGAGATCTCCATGGACGCCCTGTTCGGCCGGGCGGCCGCACTCCGCCGGGTCGAGCTGGTGCCGCCCCGGCACGTGATCGGGAAGTCGACCGTGGAGTCGATCCAGTCCGGCGCGGTCTACGGCTTCAGCGGACAGGTCGACGCCCTGGTCGACCTGTTCCAGAAGGAGCTGGGGGAGTGCACCGTGATCGCCACGGGCGGCCTCGCGGAGAACATCATCCCGTTCTCCCGCACCATCCAGCACCATGAGCCCTGGCTCACCATCCAGGGACTGCGCATCGTGTTCGAACGAAACCAGGCGACGTGACGACCGAAGAACCCGAGACCACTGGCCAGACCGCGGGCGAGCCGACCGCGAGCGAGGAGCCCGCGGTCAGCGTCGCGGGCGACCGCGCCCGGCGGCTGGCCAAGATCGACCTGCTGCGGGCGCAGGGGGTCGACCCCTATCCCGTGCGCTTCGACCGCACCCACACGTCGGCCGAGGTGCTCGAGCACTGGGGTCACCTCGATCCCGGCGTGGAGGTGGGCGACGTCGTGCGCGTGGCCGGGCGCGTCATCCTGCTGCGGCGCCAGGGCAAGCTCACCTTCGCCACCCTGCGTGACGGTGCGGGCACGATCCAGCTGTTCGTCTCGCGGGCCGAGATCGGCGAGGCAGAGCACGCGGCGTTCGACGAGCTCGACCTCGGCGACTGGGTCGGGGCCGAGGGCGCAGTGATGAAGACGCGTCGGGGCGAGCTGTCGGTGAAGGTCGCGTCGTGGCAGCTGCTGGCGAAGGCGGTGCGCGCCCTTCCCGACAAGTGGCACGGCCTGTCCGACACCGACACCCGGTTCCGCCAGCGGTACGTCGACCTCATCGCGAACGAGGACGCGCGGCGCATCTTCGCGACGCGCTTCGCGGTCATCGCGACGATCCGCGAGTTCCTCGCGTCGCGCCACTTCGTCGAGGTCGAGACCCCGGTGCTGCACGTGCAGGCCGGGGGTGCCGCGGCGCGCCCGTTCGAGACGCACCACCACGCGCTCGACATGCCCCTCACGCTGCGGATCGCGCTCGAGCTGCACCTCAAGCGGCTGCTCGTCGGCGGGATGGAGCGCGTGTTCGAGATCGGGCGCGTGTTCCGCAACGAAGGGCTGTCCACCCGGCACAACCCCGAGTTCACGATGCTCGAGCTGTACGAGGCGTTCGCCGACTACACCGACATGATGACGCTCACCGAGGAGCTCGTCGCCGAGTGTGCGCGGGTTGCCACGGGCGACTCCGTGGTGCAGATCGAGGAAACCACGATCGACCTCACCCCGCCGTGGCCGCGCCGCACGATGATCGAACTGATCGCCGAGCACGCGGGGGTGCGGGTGCACCCGGCGATGCCGGTCGCCGACCTCGAGCGCGCGTGCGACGCCGCCGCGGTACCACGCGAGACGGGCTGGGGTCCGGGCAAGCTCGTGCTCGAGCTCTACGAGAAGACGGTGGAGCCCAACCTCACCGGCCCGATGTTCGTGCTCGACTACCCGCGCGAGGTCTCGCCGCTGGCGCGCACGCACCGGTCCGATCCGGCGCTGGTCGAGCGGTTCGAAGCCGTGGTGATGGGCCGGGAGCTGGCGAACGCGTTCAGCGAGCTCAACGACCCGATCGATCAGCGTGAGCGGTTCGAGGCCCAGGCCGCGCTCGCCGCCGCGGGCGACGAGGAGGCCCACGGCGTCGACGACGACTACGTGCGCGCCCTCGAGTACGGCCTGCCGCCCTGCGGCGGCCTCGGCATCGGTGTCGACCGGCTGGTGATGCTGGTGGCGGGGGTGTCGTCGATCCGCGAGGTGATCCTCTTCCCGCACCTGCGCCCGGAGAGCGGCGAAGCCGAGGGTGCCGACCCGGAGGGCTGAACCGGTCGGGCCTAGGCTGACGGGTATGCGAGTGCTGGTCACCGGCATGGGCGGCCACCTGGGTACCCGGGTTGCACAGCTCCTCGAAGCACGCGACGACGTCGAGGCGGTCGCCGGCTTCGACTTCGTGCCGCCGCGCCGCCGGCTCTCGCGTTCGGTGTTCAAGCGGATCGACCCGCGCGACCGCGACCGGCTGATCGAGTTCGTCCGCAACTTCGCACCCACGGCCGTCGCTCACTTCGGGGTCTACGAGCCCGCCGCCCGCATGGGGGTGCGCGCCGCGGTCGCCGCGTCGGAGGACTGCACCGTGAACGCGCTCGGTGCGGCCATGCGGGCGGGCGCGCTCGACCGCGTGGTCGTGCGCAGCGGCCTCGAGGTCTACGGGCGCGGCGCCGGCCGGCCCGAGGTCCCCGACGAGCACGCGCCGCTCGGTCCCACCACCCCGTACGGGCGCATCTGCCTCGACGTCGAGGCCCACGCGGCCGGGCTCGCCCGCCGTCACGGCGTCCCGGTCGCCGCGCTGCGGCTCGCACCGGTGTCGGGGTCACGGTCGCCGAGCCCGATCGGCCGCCTGCTGCGCCTGCCCGCGGTGCCGGTGCCCGCGTTCGCCGACCCGCCGTTCCAGCTCCTCCACACCGACGACGCGGCCAAGGCGATGCTCGAGGCGCTCGTACGCCGGGCCGAGGGCGCGTTCAACGTGGTGGGTCCGGGCGCGGCGAGTCCGTGGCAGGCCGTGCGTCTGGGAAACCGGATCCCGGTGCCCTTCATCGGGCCGGGCTGGCTCGTCGCCACGCGGGTGGCCGAGCTCGCGGGCTCCCCGGTGCCGCCGCACGTGCTCGAGCTGATCCGCAAGGGGTGCGTGGCCGACGCCGGCCGGGCCGAGGCCGAGCTCGGCCTCACCAACCTGGTACCCACCCAGGAAGTGGTGACCGACCTCTACGCGTGGGCGAGCGTCACTGCGCTGCCCGGCGCCGCGAAGCCCGCGGTCGCGGAAGGGACGGGCTGAGCCGTGGCCGACGGGATCGCCGTCACCCGCCCCGCCGTGCCCAACTACGGCATCGACAACGACCGCCTCCTCGCGCGCGACTCCCTGGTCGATGCGCTCCGGCGCCGGATCGACGGGCGCTACGCGGTCGACGAGTTCGGCGGCGACCCCCACCTCCAGGACTTCCTGCTCGCCCCCGTGGTCGGTCGGATCCCGCTCCACGTGGAGGGTGGCGACCGCCTGCCCCGCATCGGCCCGGCGCTGCTCGTGGCGAACCGCGGGCCCGGGTTCGTCGAGCCGTTCGTGCTGTCTGGCGCAGTGCAACGTGAGACGCGCCGTCGCCTTCGCATCGTCGGAATGCCCAACCCGCCGCTGCTCGGCACGCTCACCCACAAGCTCGGCGGTGTCGGGCGGCGGGCGGGCGATGTCGCCGCCGTGCTGCGGGCGGGCCATCTCGCCGCCGCCCCCCTGGCGATGTCGTTCTCCCCGACGGGTGTGGGCGAGGCCCCGCGAGCGCTGATCGCCGCGACGCTCGGCTTCCCGCTGATCCCGGTGGCGGTGAAGGCGGGCGGCCCCGCCGGTCTGCCGGTGCGGCCGTGGGTGGTGTCGGTGGGCGCGCTGCTCGCGCCGCCCGACGGCACCGAGCCCGGCGACCCCCTCGCCGCGGCCGAGCTGTCCGAGGCCGTGCGCGCCGCGATCGCCGAGATGCTGGCATGAGACACGGAGCGGGAGCCTGCGGGAGCGACCATGAGACACGGAGCGGGAGCCTGCGGGAGCGACCAGTGAGACACGGAGCGGGAGCCTGCGGGAGCGACCAGTGAGATACGTCACGGCCACCGACGGCGTGCTCATCGGGTACGAGACGTTCGGCCAGAAGGACGGCGTGCCCCTCCTGCTCATCCAGGGCCTGGGGACCGACTCGCGCGGGTGGGCGCTCCAGCGGATTGCGCTCGGTCGCCGCTACCGCTGCATCGCGTTCGACAACCGCGGCGTCGGTACGTCGACCAACGCGCCGCACCCGTTCGACCTCGAACAGATGGCGCGCGACGCCGTGTCGGTGCTCGATGCCGAGGACGTCGACACCGCCCACGTGATGGGCGCATCCATGGGTGGTGCGATCTCGCAGATCGTCGCGGTGCGCCACGGCGAGCGCGTCCGCGGGCTCGCGCTCGCGTGCACCGCGTGCCGTCACCACGAGTGGCGGCGCGAGCTGCTCTCCGAGTGGGCGGCCAACGTGCGCGCGAACGGGATGTCGGCGATGTCGGGCGAAGGCATGCGCTGGCTCGTGGGCCCGCGGTTCCACCGCCGTTTCGGCATGTGGATCAACCTGCTCGGCCGGCTGGTGATGCAGGGCGACCCCGAGCACTTCGCCGCTCAGGTCGACGCGATCCTCGCCATGCACGACGACCTGCGCTTCGAGCTCGCCGACGTGCGCGCCCCCACGCTCGTGCTCACCGGCTCGCAGGACATGCTCACGCCGTTCGGCGACGCCGAGGAGCTCGCCGAGATGATCCCGGGCGCCCGCCTGCGCGAGCTGCGTGGTGCCGCGCACGGCCTCATGGTCGAGCAACCCAACGCCTTCAACAACGCAATCCTCGAGTTCCTCAAAGAGGTCGACGCCAAGTCCGCCGTCACCCACTAGATGCGTCCCTCACCCACTCGGCGCGTGGGGTGGGGGACGCACAGTGGGACTGTGCGTCCGGCGATGGGAGGCTCCGGCCGTTCGAACGCGGGCGGGCCGCACGCGAACATGGGACGGTGGACCGGGTGATCGCCGAGGAGGACCCCCGCACCCCGGAGGTTGCCGCGCTCCTCGGGCGTCATCTCCGGTTCGCGGGCGAGGTCACCCCCGAGGGTCACGTGCACGCGCTCGATGTCGACGGGCTCGTAGATCCTGCGGTCACGTTCTTCGCGGCCCGTGACGACGGCGCGCTGGTCGGCGTCGGCGCACTGCGGGCGCTCGACCCGAGCCACGGTGAGATCAAGTCGATGCACACGGCGGTCGAGGCTCGCCGCTCGGGCGTCGGTCGCGCGGTGCTCGACCATCTCCTCGCCACGGCGTGGGCCCGCGGCTACGAGCGGGTGAGCCTCGAGACCGGAACGATGGACGCGTTCGCTCCGGCCCGCGATCTCTACACCGCTGCGGGGTTCACGATGTGCGCGCCGTTCGGTGACTACACCACGAACCCGCACAGCGTCTGCATGACGCTGACGCTGACGGCGGACCGTCGCCGCGGCGGCTAGCTGTCGCGGGTGACGAGGGAGTCGACGAGGCGGCAGAGGCCGCTGGTGACGCCAACGTCGAGGCCGTCGGCGCCCGACAGCGCCTCGTTGGCCTTCTTGGCGTGGTCCTGGGCCACTTCGAGCGCGGCGTCGATCGAGCCGTTCGCCGAGATGATGGTGCGGGCCTCGACCAGCCGGTCGCCGTCGAGCGGTGATCCGAGCATGTCGCGCAGCTCACTGCTCCCCTGGATCGCGTAGATCACCGGCAGCGTGTAGATCCCCTCGAGGAGGTCCTGCCCGGCGTGCTTGCCGAGGGCTTCGTCGGTGGAGGTGAGGTCGAGCACGTCGTCGACGACCTGGAAGCACATGCCGAGGTGGTGCCCGAACCGCGTCAGTGCGTCGAGCGTCGGCTCGTCAACGGCACTCACCATCCCGCCGATCCGGCACGACGTGGCGAACAGCGCGGCGGTCTTGCCCTCGATCGCGGACGCGTACACCTCTTCGGTGCGGCCGGTGTCGAAGAGGTGCTGGAGCTCGAGCACCTGGCCCCGGCACAGCTCGCCGATGGTCGCGGCGAGGAGTCCGGCCACGTCGGCCCCGAGCGAGGCCGCGAGCGCCGACGCCCGGGCGAGGAGGTAGTCGCCGGCGAGAATCGCCACGATGTTGCTCCAGCGGGCGTTGACCGAGGGGACGCCGCGGCGGGTGTCGGCCTCGTCGATCACGTCGTCGTGGTACAGCGATCCGAGGTGCACGAGCTCGCAGGCCACGCCGCCGGTGACGGCGGCGGCCGAAGCGGCCACGGCGCCCTGGGCGGCGTAGGTCGCGCACAGGGTCAGAGCGGGCCGCAGCCGCTTGCCCCCGGCGGTCACCAGGTGCTCGGCGACCTCGCCCAGGAACCGGTCCTCGCTGTCGACCGAACCGCGCAGCTCTGCCTCCACGCGCTCCATGTCGTCGGACAGCGGAGCCAGCTCGAGGGCGGACAAGGTGACCACGGGGGCCCACGGTACGCACCAGGGCCGTCCCCGACAAAACCCGGAGGACGACTCGTGTATCAGTTCACCCAGCCGTGGCCGCAGGGAACATCGGCGTTCGTCCGCGGGTTGAAGCCTTTCCGCGCTCCCCACCCGGTGAGCTCGGGTCGATGCCACTCGCACGGTGCCCGAAGAAGCCCCGAAACCGGGGGGTACACTCGTCAGAAGGACTTTGCGAGACCTGTTTCGAGACCTATCAGTAGCCGTGAACTACGCCCCGAGAGAGGCGGTCAGGTGTTCGAACGCTTTACCGATCGAGCCCGCCGAGTGGTGGTGCTGGCGCAAGAGGAAGCGCGCCTGCTCAACCACAACTACATCGGTACCGAGCACATCCTGCTCGGGTTGATCCACGAGGGTGAGGGAGTCGCGGCCAAGGCCCTCGAGTCGCTCGGCATCTCGCTGGAGGCAGTCCGCGCGCAGGTCGAGGAGATCATCGGCCACGGTGGGCAGGCCCCGTCCGGCCACATCCCC
>Ga0302299_10001116_pt1 | contig 15957 bp, 16 predicted proteins | sample III_Fen_N3_4_FD_198795 | JGI IMG/M metagenome (GOLD analysis project Ga0302299, IMG submission 198795) | Peat permafrost microbial communities from Stordalen Mire near Abisko, Sweden - III_Fen_N3_4 | ecosystem: Environmental > Terrestrial > Soil > Wetlands > Permafrost | place: Sweden: Abisko... | reverse complement strand
CCTGTCCGAGGACCGGGTCGAGCTGCGCTACACCTTGCCGCTCGCCGAGATCGTGTTCGACTTCTTCGACAACCTGAAGTCCCGCACCCGCGGCTACGCCTCGCTCGACTACGAGCCCGTCGGCGAGCAGGCGGCCGACCTGGTCAAGGTCGACATCCTGCTGCAGGGCGAGGCGGTCGATGCGTTCAGTGCCATCGTGCACAAGGACAAGGCCTACGCGTACGGCGTCCTCATGACCGGAAAGCTGCGCGAGCTCATCCCGCGGCAGCAGTTCGAAGTGCCCATCCAGGCGGCGATCGGCTCGCGGGTGATCGCTCGCGAGAGCATCAGGGCGATCCGCAAGGACGTCCTGGCCAAGTGCTACGGCGGTGACATCACCCGCAAGCGCAAGCTGCTCGAGAAGCAGAAGGAAGGCAAGAAGCGGATGAAGATGGTCGGCCGGGTCGAGGTGCCGCAGGAGGCGTTCATCGCCGCCCTGTCGACCGACGACCAGTCGAACCGGTCGAAGTAGTCCAGCCGATGCGCGCGCGGTTCGCCGTTCATGCGATGGGCGAGGTGCTGATCACCCTCGGGGTGATCGCGCTGTTGTTCGTGGGGTACCAGGTCTTCTGGACCAACATCGAGGCCAATGCCGCATCTCACTCGGTCACCGAGCGCTTGCGGGACGACTGGGGTACGTCCAGCCCCGCCGCCTCGACGTCCGGGTCCGTAGTCGGGTCGCCGACCGCCGCGATCCCGGCGGGAGCATTCGCCTTGATGCGGATCCCTCGGCTGGGGGCCGACTGGCAGGAGCCGGTGCTCGAGCCGGCGGGCGCGACGATCAGTCTCGACGACCTCGCCCAGGGCGTCGTCCACTACAAGCAGACCGCGCAGCCGGGGCAGGTCGGCAACTTCGCGGTCGCCGGCCACCGACAGACGCACGGCCAGCCGTTCCGTCACCTCGAGCAGCTGCGCCCAGGTGACCAGGTCATCATCGAGACGCGCACGGCCATCTATACCTATGTCATCGACAACGACCCGAACAGTGCGGCCGCCACGGTGCTGCCCAACGACGTGTGGGTGCTCGACCCGGTTCCGGGCAAGCCCGGCGCGAAGCCGACGCAGGCGATCATCACGTTGACCACGTGCACGCCCTGGTGGACCTCCACGTACCGGATGATCGCTTTCGGACATCTCACCACCACCGTGCCCAAGCACTGATCCGCGTTCGACGCCCTCGCTCGGCTCGCGTGCGGCAGGATGGACCCATGGCTGAACCGGGCACCGTGGTGAGCATCAACGTCGTGCACGCCCTGGTCGTCGACCCGGTCGGAACGATCGGTCGTACCGCGATCGACAAACGGCCCGCGCCCGGTCCGGTGGCGGTCGACGCGTTCGGAGTCCATGGCGACACCGTCCTCGACCGGCAGCACCATGGCGGACCGGACAAGGCCGTGTACGCGTACGCGAGCGAGGACCTGGACTTCTGGGCTGCCGAGCTGGGCCGCCTGATCACCCCCGGCATGTTCGGCGAGAACCTCACGACCCGCGGGCTGGACGTGACCGGTGCGGTCGTCGGCGAGCGGTGGCGGATCGGCGACGACGTGACCGTCGAGGTCGCCATGCCGCGGATGCCGTGCACCACCTTCCAGGCGTGGATGGCCGAGCCGCACTGGGTGAAGCGGTTCACGCTCCAGGGCGCGCCCGGTGCGTACCTGAGAGTGCTGGACGGCGGACCCGTCGAGGCCGGCCAACCGATCACGGTGGTGCACCGTCCCGCCCACGGGGTGACCATCGGCGAGGCTTTCGCGGGCCGGGCCACCGATCCTGACCGGCTGCGACTGCTGCTCGAGCAGCCGGAACTGGCGGACGATCTGGCCGCCGCACTGCGCAAGACCTTGGGTATCGACTCGATCGTGCGGAGGTAGGCAATGGCAGCAAGCGTGGACGTCCTGACCGAGGGGTACGCCGACGACCGGGTGGCCAGCTCTGTGGTCCTGATCCGCGACGGTGGCCTGGTGGCGATCGTGGATCCCGGGATGGTGAACGACCGCACCACCGCGATCCTCAAACCCCTCGCCGGGCTGGGCATCGACCCGAGCGATGTCACCGACGTGGTGTTCAGCCATCACCATCCGGACCACACCGTCAACGCGGCGCTGTTCCTCAACGCCCAGATCCACGACTTCCAGGCCATCTACGTGGGCGACGTCTGGACCGACCGCGAGGCCGAGGGGTATCGGTTGTCGGAGTCGGTGTGGCTGCTCGAGACGCCGGGACACACGCCGCAAGACATCAGCACCCTTGCCACCACGGCCGACGGGCTCGTCGTGTGCACGCACCTGTGGTGGTACGAGGGTGGGCCCGACGAGGACCCGTATGCCGCTGACGCGTCGCTGCTGATGGCGTCCCGGCAGCGGATCCTCGACCTGCGTCCGGCTCTCATCGTCCCCGGGCACGGCGCCGCGTTCTCGCCGACCTGACGCACCGCACCCTCGACTGACGAGGGCATAGGTTGGGTCGATGCCTGCGCCTGCCCGTCTCGAACGACTGCTGCCTGACCCGGGGCCCGCCCGGGTCCTGGCGCTGGCGACGTTCGTCAACACGACCGGCAACGGCCTGTTCCTGACCGGCAGCGTCTTGTTCTTCACCCGCGTGATCGGGCTCTCTCCGGCCCAGGTCGGTCTCGGTCTGTCAGCAGCGGGCCTCTGCGGGATGGTCGCCGGCATCCCGCTCGGGCACTTCGCCGACCGCCGCGGGCCACGCGAGGTACTGATCGCCCTCACCCTCGCGGAGGGGATCCTGATGGCGGCGTACCTCCTGGTCGGGTCGTTCGCAGCGTTCGTGGTGCTCGTCTGCGTCGAGACCGCGGTGGACCGAGGGGCCAACGCCGTGCGGCAGGCGCTGATCGCCAACATGTCGCAGGGCGAGGACCGCGTCCGGGTACGCGCGTACCTCCGGTCGTTCAGCAACGTCGGCCTCTCCTTGGGGTCGCTGTTCGCCGGGGTCGCGATCCACCTCGACACCCGGGCCGCGTATTTCGCCCTGCTCCTCGGCAACGCGGTGTCGTACGTGGTGACCGCGCTCGTCCTTCGCCATCTGCCCCACGTCGCACCGCTGCCTCGCAGCGACGGCCCGCGAATGCCGGTGTTCCGCGACCGCCCGTACCTGGCGTTCGCCGCCCTCAACGGCTTGCTGTCGATGCACTTCTTCATGCTGGAGATCGCAGTGCCGCTCTGGATCGTCCGCGACACGGCCGCACCCAGGTGGATGGTCGCGGTGGTGTTCCTGGTCAATACGGTCGTCGTAGCGCTGTTCATGGTGAAGGCGTCGGGCGGCACCGACACGGTTGCCTCCTCGGCCCAGGTGGTGCGGAGGTCGGGGCTGTACATCGGTGGGGCGTGCGTGTTGTTCGGGCTCGCGGGGCACCGGGCCGTCGGTGTGACGATCGTGCTCCTGCTGCTCGCCGCGCTCGTCCACGTCGTCGGCGAGATGCGCCATTCGGCCGGGTCGTGGGGGGTGTCGTTCGGGCTCCCGCCGGACCACCTCCAAGGGCAGTACGCAGGGGTGAACTCCGCGGCGTTCGGGCTCTCGGCGTCGTTCGCGCCGCTGGTGATGACGACGGTGGTGGCCGCAGGGGTCGCCGGCTGGCTCGGGTTGGCGATGCTCTTCGTGACCGTGGCAGCGGCACTCGTCCCGGTGGTCTCGTGGGCCGAGCGCAACCGGCCGGTCCTGGTGGGGGGCTGACGGCGGTGCCCAGCACCTTGCCCGACGGCGAGCTCGTCCCCGACGACGGAGCGCTGCCGGACGCCGCCGTCGCCGAGGTCGGACAGTGGCCGTTCGGCATCTACCTGCACGTGCCGTTCTGCTCGACCCGGTGCGGGTACTGCGACTTCAACACGTACACCTCGGAGGAACTTGGCGGCGGCGCCAGCCGGTCCTCGTACGCGACCACGGCCACGGCCGAGCTGCGGCTGGCAGGCGACGTGCTGACCCGGCGCGGGGGATCTGGGCCAGGGCCGGTGCAGACCGTCTTCGTCGGCGGTGGCACGCCGACCTTGCTGCCGAGCTCAGACCTGGTCGGGCTGCTGGGGGTGGTCCGGGAGGTTTTCGGGCTGGCCGCCGACGCGGAGGTCACCACCGAGGCCAATCCCGACTCGGTCAGCCCCGCGTCGCTCGCGGAGCTGCGGGCGGGTGGCTTCACCCGGGTCAGCTTCGGGATGCAGTCGGCCGTGCCGCACGTGCTCGCGACCCTCGATCGCACGCACACGCCCGGCCGGGTTGCCGAGGCGGTGGCTTGGGCCCGCTCCGCAGGGTTCGAGCAAGTGAGCCTGGACCTGATCTACGGCACACCGGGGGAGTCGTCGGGCGACTGGCTCCGCTCGCTCGACACTGCCGTCGCCCTCGAGCCGAACCACGTGTCGGCGTACGCGCTGATCGTTGAGGACGGCACCCGGCTCGCCGGGCGGGTCCGCCGCGGGGAGCTGCCGATGCCCGACGACGACGCCCTTGCCGACGCGTATCTGCAGGCCGAGGCCAGCCTGTCGGACGCTGGTTTCGGCTGGTACGAGGTGAGCAACTGGGCCCGCGACGCCGCGTCCCACTGCCGCCACAACGTCGGGTACTGGCGTAGCGACGACTGGTGGGGCATCGGTCCGGGCGCGCACAGCCACGTCGCTGGGGTCCGCTGGTGGAACCTCAAGCACCCGACCGCGTACGCCGGACGGCTGGCGTCCGGGCGTTCGCCCGCCTTTGCCCGAGAACGGCTGTCCGCGGACGAACGGCAGGTGGAACGGGTGCTGCTCGGCGTCCGGCTGGCCGAGGGGCATCCGACGTCGGACCTGTCCGGGGCGGGGCTGGCTGCGGTGCCTGACCTGGTGGCCGACGGGCTCGTCTCGGCCGAGGGCGCGGCGGGCGGCCGGGTGGTGCTGACGCTGCGTGGCCGGTTGCTCGCCGACGCCGTCGTCCGCTCCCTCACCCCCTAAGCCAACCCGCCCCCTCCCATGTTGATCTTGAGCATTGCAGGGGTGAAATCGGCGTGTCCCCCCCGTGTTGCTCAAGATCAACATGGGAGGGGGGTTAGGGGGTGGGGGTGGTGACGAAGTCGATCAGCTCTTCGACCCGGGCGAGCAGGGCCGGGTCGAGGTCGGCGTAGGAGTGGACCGCGCCCAGGATGCGACGCCAGGCTGCGGCCAGGTCGGTCTGGGTGTCGTGCGGCCAGCCGAGAGCGGCGCAGATCCCGACCTTCCACTCGACAGCGCGGTCGACGCGGGGCCAGGCGCGCAGCCCGAGCAGCTCGGGGCGTACGGCCTGCCACACGTCGACGTACGGGTGGCCCACGACGAGCACGTGCGGCGACCGGACCGACGCCGCGATGCGGGATTCCTTCGAGCCGGCCACGAGGTGGTCGACCAGGACGCCGAGCCGCCGGCCGGCAGCGGGGCGGAACTCGGCGATTGCGGCCGGCAGGAGGTCGACCCCGTCGAGCTGCTCGACGACGATGCCCTCGACGCGCAGGTCGTGCCCCCAGACCTTCTCGACCAGCTCGGCGTCGTGCTTGCCCTCGACGTAGATCCGACTGGCCAGCGCGACCCTGGCCCGGTGATCGACGACCACCCTCGACCCGGAGGCCGTACGGGCCGGGCCGGACGCTGACCCAGCCGCGACCGGACGGACCAGGGAGACGCGTTCGCCGTCCAGGAGGAAGCCGCCCCGGACCAGGGCGAACGCGCGCCGGGCCCCGTGCCGGTCCTCGAGCCAGACCGCGTCCTTCTCCAGCGCCACCACGGCTCCGCAGAACCCGCTGTCGGCGCACTCGACCACCAGGTCGCGCTCGGCTTCGACCTCGGGCGGCGGCGCCGGCCGTCGTTGCCAGGTGGCCAGGACGTCGGGCCCGTAGTCGCGGCTAGAGGTCATCGGCGTCGCCCAGGTCACCCGGGTCGTCTAGCTCATCCGGGTCGTCCGGGTCGGTGCCGGACTTCTTCGCCCGCCGACGCTCGGCCATCTGTTCGTCGAACGCGTGCGACTCCACGACCTCGTGCCGCTGGATGTAGCTGCTCACGAAGGCCTGCACGGTCGCGGTGACCGGAAGGGCCAGCAGCGCGCCGACGGGTCCGACCAGGGTGACGCCGACCAGGACCGCGCCGAACGCGACGGCCGGGTGCAGCTCCATCGTCTTGGCCGACAGCGGTGGCGTCAGGACGTAGTTCTCGACCTGCTGGTACAGGATCGCGAACACGATCACGGCCAGCGAACGCAGCGGGCTGATCGGCAGGGCGACGAGGGCGGGCAGGGCGGCCCCGATGTACGTGCCGACCGTGGGGATGAACTGCCCGACGATGCCGACGAAGATGCCCAGCGTGAACGCGTACGGGATGCCCAGGGCGAAGAAAGCGATGCCGTGCGCCACCGCGGAGATCGCCGCGAGGATCGCCCGGGAGTAGAGGTACCCCGCCGTCTTCTCGATCGCGAGCTCCCACACCTGGAGGAACACCCGCTGGCGCTGCGGCGGCATGAGCGAGCACACGCTGCGCCGGAAGTCCGGTCCCTGCGCTGCGAAGTAGAAGGTGAACAGGGCCACCGTGAGCAAGTTGAAGATCGAGCCGACGATGGTGCCGCTGATCGACAGCGCGTTGCCGGCCACCGAGGTGCCGATCGTGCCGAGGTTGGACTCCAGCTTGCTGAGCTGCTGGTTCAGGTTGACCTTGAAGTGCTGCTGCAGGAAGTCGCTGAGCGAGTTGATCAGGTCCGGCAGGGTCTTGGCGAGACTGGCGACCTGGTCGACCACCAGTGCGCCGACCGACGCCACCACCACGAGCAACGCCAGCAGGATCAGCCCGTAGATCACCCCGGTGGCTGCCCCTCGCCGCCAGCCCCGCCGCGCCAGTCGGTTCACGCCGGGCTCGATCGCGAACGCGATGAACAAGGACGAGACGAGGATCACCGCGAGGTCGTGCAGCTGGCTCAGGGTGCCCCAGGCCACACCGACGGCGATCCAGACGACGGCAACGGTCGCTGCCGCGCGGGGGAGCCAGCGCGGCGGCCGGGAGTGGCGCCAAGCCGTGGGGGGCCGCCGCTCCGTGCCGTCGGCCTGCGCGCCGTCTGCCGGCAGGCTGTTCATTGCCGACCTCCGGTTCGTCGTGGGCTGACGCCGCTGCTGGCACCGCCGACGCTACCTGCTGGTCCGGCTGGACGTCGTCGGGCGCGCGTCGCACTCGCAGCGCGATCCGACGTCCCCCCGTACACTTGGCACTCAGCCCAGGGGAGTGCCAGAGCGGAGGTGGAACTAGTGACGGACGACCGCAGGCTCGCCGTCCTCGGCGCCATCGTCGAGGACTACGTGGCCACGCACGAGCCCGTTGGCTCCCGCGCGCTGGTCGAGCGGCACAGTCTCGGCGTGTCTCCCGCCACGATCCGCAACGACATGGCCGCGCTCGAGGACGAGGGCTACATCGCGCAGCCGCACACCAGCGCGGGGCGGGTGCCCACCGACAAGGGCTATCGCCTGTTCGTCGACCGGCTCGCCGGGGTCAAGCCGTTGTCTCAGGCGGAGCGTCGCGCGATCCAGACGTTCCTCGAGGGCGCGGTCGACCTCGACGACGTGGTCGGCCGGACGGTGCGCCTGCTCGCTCAGGTGACCCGCCAGGTCGCCGTCGTGCAGTACCCGTCGTTGTCCCGCTCGACCGTCCGGCACGTCGAGGTGCTCTCCATCGGCCCGACCCGGGTCATGCTCGTGGTCATCACCAACACCGGTCGGGTCGAGCAGCGAGTGATCGAGTGCCCGGGCTTGATCGACGAAGCCGCACTCGCCGACCTGCGGGCCAGGCTCAACACCCTCGCGGTGGGCCAGCGGCTCACCGAGGTGGCCGGTGCGGTGGCCGAGCTTCCGGCGTCGTTCGCGCTGGGCGACCGGCCCGTTGTGGCTGCGGTGGTGGCCACGCTGGTCGAGACGCTGGTCGAGGAGGGCGAGGAGCGGGTCATGCTCGGGGGCACGGCCAACCTCACCCGCTTCGGGCAGGACTTCCCCGAGACGGTGCAGCCGGTGCTCGAAGCGCTCGAGGAGCAGGTCGTCCTGATGCGGTTGCTGGGCGAGGCCACGGCCCCCGAGCACGTCACGGTACGGATCGGGCACGAGAACACCCTCGAGGGCCTGGCCGGTGCGTCCGTCGTGACGGTCGGCTACGGGGGCGGCGAAGAGGTGGCGCGGCTCGGCGTGGTCGGCCCCACCCGCATGGACTACGCGAGCACGATGGGCGCGGTCCGAGCCGTGGCCCGGTACGTCGGTCGAATCTTGGCGGAGTCGTAGTGGCAGCGGACCTGTACGAAGTCCTGGGCGTCGATCGGGGGGCCGGCCCGGACGAGATCAAGAAGGCGTACCGCAAGCTGGCGCGTGAGCTGCACCCTGATGTCAATCCTGACCCCGCGACGCAGGACGCCTTCAAGGAGGTGACCGCTGCCTACGAGGTGCTGTCCGACCCGGCCAAGCGCGAGCGGTACGACCTCGGTGGCGACCCGTTCGGCAACGGTGGCGGCGGCTTCGGGGCGGGCGCGAACTTCGGGTTCGGCGACATCATGGACGCGTTCTTCGGCGGCCAGGGCGCTCGCGGCCCCAAGTCGCGCCGACGTCGCGGACAGGACGCCCTGATCCGGATCGACGTCGACCTCGCCGAGGCCACGTTCGGGACGACGCGTGACCTCCAGGTCGACACCGCCATCGTGTGCGCTACCTGCGAGGGCGCGGGCACGGCGCTGGGCACGTTGCCCACCACCTGCGAGATGTGCAAGGGCCACGGCGAGATCCAGCACGTCCAGCGGTCGTTCCTCGGCCAGGTCATGACGGCCCGGCCCTGCCCCCAGTGCGGCGGATTCGGTTCGGTCATCCGGCACCCGTGCCCCGAGTGCTCGGGCGACGGCCGGGTCCGTACCCGCCGGTCGCTGTCGGTGCGCATTCCCCCCGGAGTCGACACCGGCACCCGGATCCAGCTCACCGGCGAAGGCGAAATCGGGCCCGGTGGCGGCCCGCCCGGTGACCTCTACGTCGAGATCGTCGAGACCGCGCACCCGACCTTCACCCGTCGCGGTGACGACCTGCACTGCTCGGTCCCCATCCCGATGACTGCTGCGGCGCTGGGCACGGTCCTGCAACTCGAGACGCTCGACGGGATCGAGGCGATCGACATCCGGCCGGGCACGCAGGCAGGGCAGACGATCCCGTTGCGGGGCAAGGGCGTGGCCCACCTGCGTGCGGCAGGGCGGGGTGACCTGCTGATCCACGTCGACGTACAGACCCCGACCAAGCTGGACGCGGAGCAGGAGGAGCTGTTGACCCGCCTGGCTGTGATCCGCGGTGAGGAGCGGCCGGTGGGGCAGTTCTCGCCTGGTCAGCACGGCTTCTTCGCTCGCGTTCGAGACGCGTTCAACGGCCGGTGAGCCCGCCGGTCTTCGTCGCTGACCGTGCGGTGCTGGCCGCCGGTACCGAAGTCCGGCTGACCGGCCCCGAAGGCCACCACGCTGCGGCTGTCCGCCGGATCGCCGTAGGGGAGCGGGTGATGCTGACCGACGGTGCCGGGCTCGTGGTGCGGGCCGAGACGCTCGAGGTACACCGCGACGAGGTGCTGTTCTCGGTGCTGGGTCGGAGCGAGGTGCCCGCGGGGGAGCCTCGACTCGTCGTCGTGCAGGCGTTGCCCAAGGGCGAACGGGGCGAGGTCGCCGTCGAGACGCTGACCGAGGTCGGCGTCGACGTCATCGTCCCGTGGGCCGCCTCGCGCTGCGTGACGCGCTGGCGGGACGAGCGCGGCGCGAAGGCGCTCGGCCGCTGGCGGTCGACTGCGCGCGAGGCGGGCAAGCAGTCGCGCCGGCCGTGGTTTCCCGAGGTCAGCGACCTTGCCTCGACGGCCGACGTGGTCCGGCTTCTGGCGGACGCCGCACTCGGCATCGTCCTGCACGAGGAGGCTGACCTCCCGCTGTCTGCTGCCGTGCTGCCGACGTTCGGGACAGTTGTGGTCGTCGTCGGGCCCGAGGGCGGGCTCAGCGCGGAGGAGCGCGAGGCCTTCGCGGGAGCGGGCGCCACCGCGTACCTCCTCGGGCCGACGGTGCTCCGTACCTCCACCGCCGGCACGGTCGCGGCCGCCGTGCTCCTCGCCGCCACCCCCCGCTGGTCCCCCTCCCCCCACCCCTAACCCCCCCACCCACAACCCCCACCTATGTTGATCTTGCAAAGCAGGGTCGAATCCGGCGAGTCTTCCCCGTGTTGCTCAAGATCAACATGGGTGGGGGAGGGGGTGGCGTCGGTAGGGTCGGCGGATGAGCCAATGCCTGTTCTGCGCGATCGTGGCGGGCGACATCGCGGCGGAGGTCGTCGACGAGTCCGAGCACTGCATCGCGTTCCGTGACATCACCCCGCAGGCGCCGACACACGTGCTGGTGATCCCGCGTGAGCACTACGCCGACGCAGCCGAGCTGTCCGGGGCCGACCCCGCTCTGGCCGCCGCGCTGCTCGCCGACGCGACCCGGGTAGCCGGCGACCTCGGCCTCGCGCCGGGCGGCTACCGGATGGTGCTCAACACCGGCGACGACGGCGGTCAGACGGTCCACCACGTCCACGTCCACCTCCTCGGCGGGCGCCGGATGGGCTGGCCCCCCGGATGAGCGCCCCACCTCGCCCGCTGTTACCCAGCACCGAGACCTCGTTGCGTCGCCAGGTCGATCAGGCCCAGCGTGACTGGCGCGCACCCTCGGTGTGTGCGGCCGTGATCCGCGACGGCCACCGACTGCTCGACCACGTCGCCGGGTGGGGTGGCCCCGATGCGCCCGCGCCGAGCGCACCCACGAGCGACATCGCGGCCGGGGACGTGCAGTACCGCATCGGGTCGATCACGAAGACCTTCACCGCCGTACTGATCCTCGCGCTGAGGGACGAAGGTCGGCTGACCCTCGACGACCCGCTCGGCCGGCACGTGCCCGGCGGCAAGCACGGCGGGCTCACGATCCGCCAGCTGCTCACCCATCTGTCCGGGATCCAGCGCGAACCGGTCGGTGACGTCTGGTGGACGTTGCAGACCCCTGACCATCCCGACTTCCTGGCCGGGCTCGAGCTGGCCGAGGCCGTGCTCCCGCCGCAGCGTCAGCTGCACTACTCGAACGTCGCGTACGCCATCTTGGGCGAGGTGGTGGCCCGCCTCGATGGCCGGTCCTGGGCCGAGTCGCTCAGCCAGCGGATCCTGCAGCCGCTCGGCCTGAGCCGGACCACCCTCGACCCCGCGACTCCGCACGCGCGCGGATGGTTCGTCGACCCGTACGCCGACCGGTTGCTGGCCGAGCCCGACTTCCCGACCAGAGCGCTGGCCCCCGCGATGCAGCTGTGGTCGACGGCGACCGACCTCACGCGCTGGGCGGCCTTCATCGCCGACCCGGTCGCCGAGGTGCTGGCGCCGGCCACCGTCGACGAGATGTGCCACCCGCAGGTCATGTGGGACATCGATGCGTGGAACCTCGCCTGGGGGCTGGGCTTCATGCTCCTACGCCAGGGCGATCGGATCCTGGTGGGGCACGAGGGCGCGATGCCGGGCTTCCTGGCCGGCTGCTACACCCGGCGCAGCGACTCGGTGGGTGCAGTGGCGTTCGCCAACTGCACTTCCGGCGCCGATCCCGGGGGCCTGGCCGCGGGGCTGATCACCACGTTGCTCGAGGCGGAGCCGACGCCGGTGCGTCCGTGGCGGCCCGGGGCCGAGGTCGACCCGAACGCCCGACCACTGCTCGGCCGCTGGTGGTCGGAGGGCTCCGAGTTCGTGTTCGGTTGGACCGACGGCGCCCTGACGGCATCGATCGCCGGCGCTCCGCATCGCCCGCCCGCCGTGTTCGTGGCCGCCGGTCCCGACGAGTGGCGGGTCGCCTCTGGTCGCGAGGCAGGCGAGCGGCTGCGAGTGGTCCGCGACGAAAGTGGCGCCGTGGTCCGGCTGCACTGGGCCACGTACGCCTTCACCCGTGACCCTCGCGTATTCGGCGCGACCGACCCCGCGTCCGCCCCGTACGATGGGCCCGATGTCTGAGAGCCCGCGCCCCGCCGCCCCCGTACCCGCTACCGCGACAGAGCACCGCATCGTGGTCCCGGTCAGCGTCTCGATGGCTGGGTTGCTCGGCTCGGGTGACGAGCACCTGCGGGTGATCGAGGCCGCCTTCCCAGGCACGGACATCCATGCCCGCGGCAACGAGATCGCCCTGATCGGTCCCGCCGGCGACGTCGCGCTGGTCGAGCGGTTGCTCGACGAGCTCGTCGTGGTCCTGCGCACGGGTCAGCCGCTGTCGGCCGAGGTCATCGATCGGGCGCTCGGGCTACTCAGGGCCACGGGGTCAGCCGCTGCGACCGCCGAGGTGCTCTCGTTCAACATCTTGAGCAACCGAGGGCGGACGATCCGGCCCAAGACCTTGAACCAGAAGCGATACGTGGACGCGATCGACCAGAACACGATTGTGTTCGGCATCGGCCCGGCAGGCACCGGGAAGACCTACCTCGCGGTCGCCAAGGCCGTGCAGGCACTGCAGTCCAAGCAGATCAGCCGGATCATCTTGACCCGGCCGGCGGTCGAGGCGGGTGAGCGGCTCGGCTTCCTCCCCGGCACGCTGTACGACAAGATCGACCCGTACCTGCGGCCGCTGTACGACGCGTTGCACGACATGATCGACCCCGACTCGATCCCGCGCCTGATGACAGCCGGCACCATCGAGGTGGCCCCGCTCGCGTACATGCGCGGTCGGACCCTCAACGACGCGTTCATCATCTTGGACGAGGCGCAGAACACGACCGCCGAGCAGATGAAGATGTTCCTGACCCGGCTCGGCTTCGGCTCTCGCATGGTGGTTACGGGCGACGTCACCCAGACCGACCTGCCCGGGGGCACGCGCAGCGGCCTCGGCGAGGTGGAGCAGATCCTCGCCGGGATCGAGGACGTCGCGTTCCTGCGGCTGACCAGCGCCGACGTCGTGCGGCACCGTCTGGTCGGCGACATCGTCGACGCGTACGGCCGTCACGACGAGGTGCGTGCCAGTGCCGTCCCTCCGAGTCGACCTGGTCATCGGGCGGCCGAGCGCTGATGCCCGGGAGCCCGCTCGCATGAGCATCGAGGTCGCGAACGAGAGCGGCGTTCCGGTCGACGAGGAAGCGTTGGCTGCGTTGGCCCGTTTCGTCCTGGACCGGATCCGCATCCATCCTCAGGCTGAGCTGTCCCTGCTGCTCGTGGATGTCGCGACGATGGAGCAGCTGCACGTGCAGTGGATGGACGAACCAGGTCCGACCGACGTGCTGTCGTTCCCGATGGACGAGCTACGGCCGCCGAAGGACGACGAACCGGTCCCCGAGCCGGGCCTGCTCGGCGACATCGTCCTGTGTCCTGTCGTGGCCGAGCAGCAGGCTGTGGTCGCCGGACACTCCACCGCCGACGAGCTGCAGCTGCTCACGACCCATGGCATCTTGCACCTGCTCGGGTACGACCATGCCGAGCCGGCCGAGGAACGCGAGATGTTCGGCCTGCAGGACGATCTCGTCCGCGCCTGGCGTACGTCGCGTGGTTAGGCCGACGCCATGATCGGCCACGATCTCGCCCTCTTGCTCCTTGCCGTGGTCCTCGTGCTGCTCGCGGCGTTGTTCGCGGCGGCTGACACGGCCCTGTCGAGGGTCTCGCGCGTCAGCGTCGAAGAGTTGGCCAAGCAGGGTCGCCGCGGAGCCGGGCGGCTTTCGATCGTCGTGGCCGATCCGGCGCGGTACCTCAATGTCGCTTTCTTCTTGCAGGCCTTGTGCGAGGTGTCCGCGACCGTGATCGTCGCCGCGATCTTCCTCGATCGCATGTCGTCACCGGTGCCGGCGGCCCTGCTTGCGATCGCGGTCATGGTGGTCGTGTCGTACGTCGCCGTTGGCGTCGCACCGCGCACGCTGGCCCGCCAGAACGCCGAGTCCGTCGCCCTCGCCGCGGCCGGGCCCATCGCTGCGTTGGCCACGGTGCTCGGTCCGATCACCGCGCTGCTCATCCTGGTCGGCAACGCACTTACACCGGGTCGCGGCTTCCGGCAGGGCCCGTTCACGTCCGAGGCAGAGCTGCGCGCACTCGTCGACCTGGCCGAGCGAGACCGCCTGATCGAGGACGGCGAGCGGCAGATGATCCACTCGGTCTTCGAGCTCGGCGACACGTTCGTCCGCGAGGTGATGGTTCCTCGACCCGACATGGTCGTCGTCGAGCGCTCGAAGACGTTGCGGCAGTGCATGTCCTTGGCCCTGCGCAGCGGGTTCTCGCGCATCCCGGTGGTCGGCGAGAGCATCGACGACGTCGTCGGGATCGTCTACCTCAAGGACGTCGCCCGACGCATCTACGAGTACCGCGAGGCCGAGCAGACCGAGCGGGTCGAGGACGTCATGCGCCCGGCGACGTTCGTGCCGGACAGCAAGCCGGTCGACGAGCTGCTGCGGGCCATGCAGGCTCAGCGCATCCACGCCGCCGTGGTCGTCGACGAGTACGGCGGTACGGCGGGTCTGGTGACGATCGAAGACATCCTCGAGGAGATCGTCGGCGAGATCAGCGACGAGTACGACACCAGCCGGCCCGAGATCGAAGAGCTGGACGACGGCGACGTGCGGGTGAGCGCACGGCTGCACGTCGATGATTTCGCGGAGCATTTCCGCATCGACCCCGACGAGTCGGAGATCGAGGATGTCGACAGCGTCGGTGGGCTGATGGGGGCGCTGCTCGGCAAGGTGCCCATCGCGGGATCGTCGGCGACGTTCCACGGGTTGCTGCTCACGGCGGAGTCCACGGCCGGGCGACGCAACCGCATCGGTACGGTGCTGGTGCATCGGCCTCAGCAGCTGTCCGTCGACGGGGCCCCCGAGCCGCAGCAGCGAGAGGCATCCGGTGACTGACCAAGCGGCGGATCCGCTCGACGCCGAGGACCGCAAGCTGGTCACCCTCGCGCGATCCAGCCGGGCCAGGGGGCAGGCACTGCAGGGCGCCGCGGTCCGCGACTCCACCGGGCGCACCTACACGGCGGCAACGGTCGACCTCACCTCGCTCCAGGTCTCGGCTCTTCGGCTCGCCGTGGCGATGGCCGTCTCGAGCGGCGCGCAGGGGCTGGAGGCTGCGGCCCTGGTCACGGCCGATCCCGCGCAACCCGTTGTCGAGCTCGACCTGTCTGCCGTTCGCGACCTCGGCGGCACGGGGGTCCCCGTGCTGGTCGCCGATCCGACGGGTGCGCTGCGGGCCAACCTCGAGACGTAACTCGACCTCTCCGCCGGGTGGGAGACTCGTCCCCATGACCTTCCGCTCCGGGTTCGCCTGCTTCGTCGGACGTCCCAACGTCGGGAAGTCAACCCTCACGAACGCGCTCGTCGGCGAGAAGGTCGCCATCACTTCGTCCCGACCGCAGACCACGCGGCACACGATCCGCGGGATCGTGAACCGGGACGACGCCCAGCTGGTGCTGATCGACACGCCTGGCTTGCACCGACCTCGCACCCTGCTGGGCCAGCGGCTGAACGCGCTGGTGCGAGAGACGCTGGCCGAGGTCGACGTCGTCGGGTTCTGTGTCCCGGCCAACGAGAAGGTCGGGGCAGGCGATGGATTCATCGCTCGTGAGCTGGCCGAGCTGAAGCGCACGCCGAAGTTCGCCATCATCACCAAGACCGACACGGTCGGCCGGCAGGAGCTGGCCGAGCAGCTGCTCAAGGTGAGCCAGCTCGGAGACTTCGTCGAGGTGATCCCGGTGTCAGCAGTGGCCGGCGATCAGGTCGACCTCCTCGCCGACCTGCTGGTCGCGCGACTGCCCGAAGGCCCTGAGCTCTACCCGGGGGGCGAGCTCACCGACGAGCCCGAGGCGATCATGGTGGCTGAGCTGATCCGGGAGGCGGCCCTCGAGGGCGTTCGCGACGAGCTGCCGCACTCCCTTGCGGTGGTGGTCGACGAGATGAGCCCGCGCGCGGGTCGTCCGCCGGAGCGG
>Ga0302299_10001115_pt1 | contig 15959 bp, 17 predicted proteins | sample III_Fen_N3_4_FD_198795 | JGI IMG/M metagenome (GOLD analysis project Ga0302299, IMG submission 198795) | Peat permafrost microbial communities from Stordalen Mire near Abisko, Sweden - III_Fen_N3_4 | ecosystem: Environmental > Terrestrial > Soil > Wetlands > Permafrost | place: Sweden: Abisko... | reverse complement strand
TTGGCGATGGCCTTGCCGCTGACATCAGGAACGCTCATGCCGAGCAGCAGCGAGTAGATGTAGTTGCCCACCACGACGTTCTTGCCGAACTCGGTCGTCTCCGCCGCGAAGTGGGCATCGAGGTGCAACGGGTGATGATTCATCGTCAGCAGGCAGAACAAGTGGTCGTCGTACTCGGTGACCGTCTTGCCGGGCCAGTGCTTGTAGATCGCACCGACCTCGAACTCCTCGAAGTACCGCCCGAACTGCATGGTCGTCCCTTTCCGATGGTTGGTTACAGGCCGTGGGGTGGTGCAGTGCCGAGGAGCCGCCCGCGCTCCCCCGGCCAGGTGTCGAGGCTGAGCTCGTGGTGCCGGTCGCCCGCCGCCGCCGGCTCGAACCGCACGTGCGCGAACCGCTGCGTCTGGCTGGCCTCGGCGCCGAGCCGCTCGATCGCCTCCCGTACTCGCTGGCGCTCGGGCTCACCGACGTACTGCCACATGACCGAGTGCCACAGCACGGTCACCGTGCCCGCCTCGAGCCGAAGCCCTTCGACGAGGTCGGCCGCGCCCACCCGCCGCAGGTCGACGGGCACGTCACGCGCCACGTCGAGAGCGACCCGAAGCCGCTCGAAGCGGACCAGGTCGTCGGGCCACACGTAGGACGTCAGCGTCGTGCGCCCGGCCGGCGTCGTCGGGTCGATCGGGTGCAGGTCACCACCGACCCGGCTCACGACGCGGTACGAAGGCGCGTCGGGGCGCGGCAGACCGTCCGGCCCCGGGTCGATGAGTCGGCCGGCACCGATCGGGAGCTGGTCCACGCGCAGGTTCAAGCCGGCGCTGGTGCCGATCTCGACCAGCCGGACCGGCAGGCCGCCGGTCCAGACGGCGATCTCGCCGAGTCCTTTCAGCAACGGTGCGGCCCGGCCGACCTCGTTGGTCTGAGGCGGCTGAGCCAGGCCCTCGCGCAGCTCGTCGGCGTGGGTCAGCAGGGCACCGCGCACCACCGGCCAGGCGTCCCGCACGTCGCCGGTCCCGCCGACCGAGGGGTAGAAGAGGGCGAGCTCGGGCGCCCGCCGGGTGAGCACCAGCCGGTGCAGCCCGCCAAGCAGCCGAAGCCCTGGCACCTCTCGCCGCAGCTGGTCGAGGCCGAACGTCGGCGCGGCCCATCGCTTTAGCAGCTCCGCGACGACGCCGCCCGCCGCCACGTCGTCAGCCAGGAAGGCACAGAGCTGCCCGTACATCGGCGAGCCGTGGCCGGCGCAGAACGCACCCTGGCCGTGCAGGTGCTCGACCAAGGGCAGGGGCACTGAGGTCGGCGGCACTGGGTTGGGCGTCACTGAGGTCGGCGTCACAGCAGAGCCACCGCGGCCCGGTCGGGATCACGCAGGTCGGTGCCGGCCGCGAGCCATCGTTCCTGCAGCGCGTCGGCACCGTTGGCGCGCTTCCACGCCGTCTCGTGCGCCGTCATCGGCAGCAGGGGGAAGAACTGCACCGGTGCCGTACCGTCGGGCTGGCCACCGAGGGCACCGGCCAGGGCCAGGTCCGGGACCAGCCCGCCCGGCTCGGCCACCAGGACCGCCGAGAACCCGGCGCCATCCCAGAGCGGCAGTCCCAGGTCGAGCGACGCACCAGGCACCACGACCAGACCTTCGACGAACGGGACGGCGGCCAGCACGGCGAGGCGACGGAACACGTCGTCATGCGGGCGACCGAGAGAGAGAACGAGCTCGGCCCGGGGAGCCCCGACCTGATCGGTGACCAGGGCTGCCGGGTCGGTCATGGGATGACGGGCCATGCCCAGGGTTGCGTACCGGGTCAGCTCGCTTCCCTCGGCGTCCACCCCGGTGAAGCGCAGCACCTCGATCCGGTCCGTACCGACGAAGGTCACGGACGCGCGACCCGACACCGGTCCGAGCCGGGCAACCAGCTGCTGCTCGACTGCCTGCGTGACGGTCACCGTTCGGTCAGGCGTCCATGCGGGCGAGCACCGACTTGGCCTCGTCGAGCTTGGCCCACGAGCACACGACGTCGTAGGTGGTCGCGACGATCTGGCTGCGCGAGGTGAAGTCGCGGCGACCGCCCGTCAGGGCATAGCCCACCAAGCCGAACACCAGACCGAAGACGGCGCCGTACGCCATGCACGCCAGCACGAGCGCCAGCGTGTTGATCGTGCTCGTCGTGAAAAGGCTGATGATCAGTCCGACGAAGGCACCGAACCAGGCGCCGGACCCCACCCCGCTCAGGGCGGCCCGGCCCCAGGTCAGCCGGCCCAGCACCGTCTCGGCCATCTTGAGGTCGCTGCCGACGATGCCGACGTTCTCGACGGCGAACTTGTTGTCGGACAGGAAGTCCACCGCTCGCTGGGCGTCTTCGTAGGTTGCGTAACGAGCCACGAGCGGCCGCATCTGTACGGGCTGCTGGCCCTCTTGGCCGGGGAGCTTCTGGGACGAGAACTGAGACATGACGGCCTCTTTCGGTTGCCGGGGGCGGCCCTTCCATTGTCTGCCTCAGCCCCGCAGCTTGTACTCCTCGAGCAGTCGGCGTCCGATGATCATGCGCTGGATGTCGGCGGTGCCCTCGCCGATCAGCAGCATCGGCGCCTCACGGTAGAGCCGCTCGATCTCGTACTCCTTGGAGTAGCCGTAGCCACCGTGGATGCGGAACGAGTCCTCGACGACGTCGCGGCAGAACTCGCTGGCGAGGTACTTCGCCATGCCCGCCTCGAGATCGTTGCGTTCACCGGAGTCCTTCTTGCGCGCGGCCATGATCATCATCTGGTGCGCCGCCTCGACCTTGGTCGCCATGTCGGCCAGCCGGAAGCTCACCGCCTGGTGCTCGGCGATCGGCTTGCCGAAGGTCACCCGCTGCTGTGCGTACGCGATGCCGAGCTCGAACGCGCGATGCGCCAGCCCGCAGGCCCGGGCGGCGACGTTGACGCGCCCCACCTCGACGCCGTCCATCATCTGGTAGAAACCGCGACCGGCCGCGCCGCCGAGCAGAGCGCTGGCGGGCAGCCGTACGCCGTCCATAACCAGCTCGGTGGTGTCGACCCCCTTGTAGCCCATCTTGTCGATCTTGCCGGGGATGGTGAGGCCGGGCAGGACCTCGCCGAAGCCGGGCGCCTTCTCGATCAGGAACGTCGACATCCGGCGGTAGACGCTGGCGTCGTCGGGCACCTCGCCGTCGGTCCGGACGAGTACCGCCACGAGGGACGAAGACCCACCGTTGGTGAGCCACATCTTCTGGCCGGTCAGGACCCACTCGTCGCCCTCGAGCACCCCCTTGGACGTGATCGCCGAGACGTCGGAGCCGCAACCGGGCTCGCTCATCGAGAAGGCGCCGCGCAGGTCTCCGGTGGCCATCCGGGGCAGGAGGTCGGCCTTCTGCTCGTCGGTCCCGTGCTGGAGCACCATGTACGCGACGATGAAGTGGGTGTTGACGATCCCGCTGACGCTCATCCAGCCGCGCGCGATCTCTTCGACCACCAGGGCGTACGTCAGCAGGGACTCGCCCAGACCGCCGTACTCCTCGGGGATCATCAGGCCGAAGATCCCCATCGCCTTCATGCCCTCGACGATCTCGGTCGGGTACTCGTCGGCGTGCTCCAGGCGCTGGGCCTGGGGGATGATCTCGGCGTCCACGAACTCGCGGACCGCCTTGAGGATGTCGCTCTGGATCTCGGTCAGGCCCTCGGTCTGCGCTAGCCGGGTCACGGGGTCTCCTTGGCTGTCCGGGTCGCGTACGGGTCCGCGCCCTGTCGCTGTGACGATGCTGCTCGCGATTATGCCGCGCCTGTCACACCCTTGGCGCCACTGGGGCAGTCGCCGCGATCGGAGGGACCTCAGGAAGTGGGCGCCTCGAAGGCGGTCGTGCGGGCCATCCCGGCCGCGCGGCCCTTGGCCGAGATGACCAGCGCCATCTTGCGGGACGCCTCGTCGATCATCTCGTCACCGATCATCGCGGCACCGCGCGCGCCGCCGGCGGCCGAGGTGTAGTAGTCGTACGCGTCCAGGATCAGCTCGGCGTGGTCGTAGTCGGACTGACGCGGCGCGTAGACCTCGTTGCAGGCATCGATCTGGCCCGGGTGCAGGCACCACTTGCCGTCGAAACCCAGGGCAGCCGAGCGGCCGGCCACGCGGGTGAAGCCCTCGACGTCGCGGATCTGAAGGTACGGGCCGTCGATCGCCTGCTTGTCGTTGGCCCGGGCGGCCATGAGGATGCCCATCAGGATGTGGTGGTAGGCATCGCCGACGTCGTAGCCGGGGGGCTGCTCGCCGACGACCAGGGACTTCATGTTGATCGAGGCCATGAAGTCGGCCGGCCCGAAGATGATCGTCTCGACCCGCTGCGACGCTGCGGCGATCGCATCGACGTTGATCAGGCCCCGTGCGTTCTCGATCTGGGCCTCGATGCCGATCCGGCCCACCTCGTAGCCCATCGTCTTCTCGATCTGGGTGAGCAGCAGGTCGAGGGCGACCACCTGGTCTGCGGTCTGAACCTTCGGCAGCATGATGCAGTCGAGGTTCGCGCCGGCGCCCTCGACCACCTCGGTGACGTCGCGGTAGGTCCACTGGGTGGTCCAGTCGTTCACCCGCACGACCCGGAGCTTGTCGCCCCAACCGCCCTCGTTCAGCGACTCGACGATGGTGCCGCGGGCGGCCGGCTTGGCCAGCGGGGCGCACGCGTCCTCGAGGTCGAGGAAGACCTGGTCAGCGGGCAGGCCGCGGGCCTTGTCGATCATCTTCTGCGAGCTGCCGGGGACGGCCAGGCAGGAGCGACGGGAACGCAGGGCACGATCGGCCATGGCTGTGACCTCATGAGCTCGTCGGGGCAGCGGGATGTAACAGCGGTTCGAGCGTAGCGACGAACGGCTACGGCTGGTCCGCCGGGGTGCCCGGCTCGGCCCGGATCACCACGGCCACGCCGACGAGCACGAGCGCGGCAGCGGGGAACACCCCCTTGGGCGGGACCTGCCCCAGCCAGAGCGCCGCGATGATGGCCGCGCCCGGCATCTCGAACAAGATGAGCAGCGAGAGCAGCATGGGCGAGACCCGCTTGAGCACCACGTTGAACAGCGAGTGCCCGAGCAGCTGGGCGCCGAGAGTCAGCAGCACCAGCTTGGCCCAGGTGTTCGCCGAGAACCCGACGACCTGCTGCCGGCCGATCAGGCAGGCGCCCAGGAGCGCCAGCGCGCACACCCCGTAGCAAAGCAGCGTGTACGTGGCGGTGCTGACGGTGCGCCGGACCTGCGCCCCGACGGTGACGTACGCAGCGGCGAAGAAGCCACCGACCAGCGCGAGCAGGTCGCCAACGACGGCCCGGCCCGACAGCGTGACGTCGACACCGGTGATGACCAGGACGCCGGTGAAGGCGATGGCCATACCGGTCCAGGCCTGCCGCGGGACCCGGTGCCCGCCGGCTCGGGCGATCAGCGCCGCCCAGATCGGCTGGGTCGCGACGAGCGCGGTCGACGAGGCGACCGACGTCAACATCAAGGACGGGACCCAGGTCGCGAAGTGCAGTGCGAGCAGCACCCCGGAGACGACGGCAAGCCGACGCTCCCGGCTGCTGAGCCCGAGCAGCTCGCGGCGATGGCGGAGCAGGACGTACGGACCGATCGCCAGCGTGCCGAAAGCGGTGCGCCAGAACGCGATCGCCAGCGCAGGGGCGGCGGTCGCTGCGATGAGCGGTGCCGAGGTCGAGATCGCGAGGATCGCCACCGTCATCAGGACCAGGTCGAGCCCCTGCGGCCGCGCGAGCGAGCTCGGGGACGGGGCAGGCGCGGTCACCGGCCCATCCTGGCAGGATGGCGCGCATGACTGATCCCGCCCGACTGGCCGAGGATGCGTTGCCCGCCTTGGTCGCCGAGGCCGGCCGCAAGTCGAGCGTGCTCTGGATCGACCTCCCTGGCCGGTCGCAGCCGTACGCGGCCTGGCACGTCTGGCTCGACGACGCGGTGTGCGTGGTGCACGGCGGGATCGAGCAGCCGCTGCCCGGGCTCACCGAAGCTGGTCGGGTCACCGTCAGCCTGCGCAGCAAGGACAAAGGCGGGCTGCTCGTGCGGTACGTCGCCACGGTGCTGCCGGTCGTGCCCGGCGACGACCGGTGGGAGCCTGCGGTCGCTGCCCTGCACGGGGCTCGGCAGAGCCCGCCCGACGGCGAGGCGCAACCCGATCGATGGGCCACCGAGTCGCACGTGACGCTGCTCGTGCTCGAGTCGGTCGTCGAGTCGCCGGGCGAGTACGACGAGAGCGCGCGGCGGACGACGCCGGCCGACTCGGCGGAGACGACCCTGGGGCCACTTCCGCGGGTGATCGGCCGGCGAGCCCGACGCAACCCCAAGCTGTGACGGCCCCCTAGCGCGGCGAGAGTAGCCAAGCCGCCGCGGCGAGCAGGGCCACGACGTCGCCCCACGCTTTGCGGCGCGGCGGCACGGGGACCGGGCAACCAGGCGGCTGGCTGAGCCGTCCGAGCACGATCAGCCGCCCGGGCTCGGCTGCGGCGCAAGATCCCCGCCGGTCCGTTGCGGGTGCACGGTCACCACGTCGCGACCGGCGGCGTCGTACCCGTGCACGGCGACGGGGTCGGCTCCCGACGGCCACCACGCGAGGAACTGGCCGTCAGCTGCACTAGCCGTGAGGTGGCGACGGTCGGCCGTCTCCAGCCGAACCGTCACGATGCCGGCGCCGATCCGGCCGTACAGCGCGCGCGTCGCGTCAGGGCCGTTCAGGGCACCGGGCACACCGTCGACCACGAGGGCGTCGCTGGCTACGGGGCCGCCGGCCACGCCCGTCCCCGACACCCGCCAACTGCCGGTGCCGACACAGAAGGCGACCCGACTGGAACCGGAGATCAGCACCGACTCGGTAGTCCCCCTCGCCTCGCCCAGCATCCGAAGATGCGGGTCAGCGGGCGGGGCAATCGGCAATCCGGACAACGAACCGAGGCAGCGTTCAGCCGCCGTTTGCAGCGCGGTGCCGGTGAGGGCGTCCGGGTTCGCTGACCAGGCCGCAGCCGGTGCAGCGAGCAGTAGCCCCGCGCCCACAGTCACCGTCGCCGCGCCAGCCAAGGCGGGAATCCACCGCCGCCGTCGACGGGCCGTCGGATGTCGCAGTGAGGGCACCGGCGGCGCTGTCTCGGCGGTCGGAGCGGGGGCTGACCCGGCGAGCACCGCCGCGAAGATTCGGACTTGTTGATCGCGGGGCACGTCGAGAACGGTGCCCAGCAACGGGTACTCAGCCATCAGAACTCCTCACAGACAACGGCGGGATGGTCGTGCAGCGCCTCGCGGAGCTGGCTCCGGGCTCGGGACAGTCGGGATTTCACGGTGCCCTCTGGGATATCGAGGGCGAGGGCCACGTCAGCGGTTGAGGCTCCGGCGATCAGGCAGTACTCGACGACGACCCGGTGGTCGTGCGACAGCGCCTCGAGCGCCGCCTGCACCGCCAGCAACGTTCCAGCGGCGTCCAGTCGGTGCGCCGCGTCGTCGGCGAAGTCGGGCCTATCAAGCTCGACCGGTGCGCGGGCGTAGGCACGATGTTCTCGCCCGCGCGCCGTCCGGTAGTGCGAGCAGATGTTCCGGCTGATGCCGAAGAGCAGCGGGAGGGCTGACGGTGGGGACACCGTCAGCCGCTCCCGCGACTTCCACAGCTCCAGGAACACCTGGGCCGCCAGATCTTCAGCCGCGGCGTACGACCCGACCCGGTGGGCGCAGTAGTTGACCACTGCCCCCACGTGCCGGTCGAACAGAGTCGCGAAGGCCGCACTCTCGCCCACGCCAGCCGAGCTAGCGCCGCCTACCCGCTGCCAGAGCTCGACATCAGTCGTCTGCCTAGCCACCGAGCTTGCCCACTCTGTTTGGGTCACATCTGGTATATACCCGAGCAGCTGATCTGGTTCCACGGTGCCCGTCCTGCTACATGTGCCGGGACAGGAGGGTGTAGGAACCGTTCGGGTGGAACTGGTAGAACGCCTCCGGGAACTGATGGCTCGCGCAGTACCACGGCAGGTAGTAGATGCACATCGTCCAGTGCCCAGCGACCTCACTGACGTTCCAGCCCTTGCCATAGGACGTGCTGAGCGTGCAGCCCTCGTAGTCGTACGTCGGGTAGTACCCGCTATCGCCGGAGCAGTAGGTACCCCCGGTGTACGACACCCACTTGCCGTCGTTGCTGCAGACGTTCTGGCCGACCTTGCCCCACGAGCCGAGCTGCCAGTCGTACGTCACGTTGAAGCCAAAGCAGTGCGGGTAGGTGGTGGCGGCTTGGGCCGCTGCGGCGGTGAGCGGCGCAGGCGTCGCAAACCGCGACAAGCCAGCCGCCTTGAGCTCCGCGTTCGTCAGCCGGTGCACGGTGACCGTCGTCTTCGTCGGTGCTTCCTGCCAGGCTCGCATCGCGGCAGCAACGGTTGCCTGCGACACCGGGTCAGCTGCCTGCGCAGGAGCCGCGGGCAAGCCCACGAGCAGGGCGCCGAGGGCGGCGAGCGCGACGCCAACCCAGCGGGGCGGACGGGTGGATCGAGTGGATCGAGTAGTACTCCGCATTGCAGTCTCCTCCGTACGAATGGGATGTACCAATCATGTCCCATCTCGGCACCGAGATCCCCGATCAGCGTGGGGACTTGTAGCCATGGCCGAAGGTAGACACGCGCCCTCGCGAGCGGACAGGGTGCGAGCAGATCGGCCGGTCCGGCCCTGGACGCAGGGTGCTGGCCCGAAATGGCGCCGATTGGCCCGCCGGCCGGCCAGGGCGGCCCGCTAAGGGCCAGGAAGGCGCGCTGGAACGCGACGAAGCACCGACAGCGCACCAGCGAGCGGCAGGCTCAGGGCGCGGGGATCTCGATCCAGCCCTGCGCGACCGCGGCGACGTCGCCACTCACCCGAGCTATCGCGACCGCGCCGCCCACCGCCTCAGCCGTGCAGCTGAGCGTCGACGCCCGGCCCATCTCGACGCCTTGCCGAACGGTGTACGCACTCGGGCCGTCGGCCGGCAGCAAGCCGGACTCGACCAGCCACACGCCCAGGCCCAGCGCGGCCGACCCGGTGGCTGGGTCCTCGCCCCCGGCGACGTCGTCGCTGAACATCCGAGCCCGAGCCGTCCGCGTGGCGGGGTCCCAGGCGAGTGCGTACACGCCGATGGGACCAGCGCTCGCCCCGGAGTCGAGCCGCCCCAGCGCCGCCAGGTCGGGTCGCGCCCGGTCCAACGCCTCTGGCTGCACCGGCAGGTACGCGAAGTCCAGCCCCATGCCGGCCAGACGCGGTGGCGGGCTCCCAGCGGGCTGATCCGCGTCGACCAGGCCGATGGCTGCCAGCAGAGGTGCCGGGTCGATCGGGGCCGAAACGAACGGCCGCCCGCCGGTCAGCTGGACCGGCCCGCCACCCGGCTCGACCGTCAGCGGCAGCTCTCCTTCGAGGCAGAGCTGGACGATCGGCCCCGGCTGCACCCGTCCGAGCTGGGCCATCACCCAGGCGCTGCCGACGCTCGGATGCCCGGCGAAGGGCAGCTCGGCCGTCGTCGTGAAGATGCGCAACCGGTAGTCGACGCCCCGGGCGATCTCCTCGGGAGTAGCTACGAGCGGGAAGGCGGTCTCGGACAGCTGGAACTGGCGCGCCAACGTCTGCAGCTGGACGGTGCTCAACGCCTCTGCTCCCAGCACCACCGCGAGCGGGTTGCCCGCGAACGGGACGTCGGTGAAGACGTCGACGATGTGGTACTCCAGCCGCGGGCTCATCCGCCCAGGGTCTTCACGTCGACGATCTGGTCGGCCGTCGGCGCGGTGATCGTCACCGGGACGTTCCAGTCGGTGAAGTCGATCTGGCCGCCACTGGCCCCGGCACTGCTCACCCGCATCGGGAACGGCTCACCGTTGAGCGCGACGAAGAGCAGGCTGCCGTCGATGTCCTTGAGGGTGATCACCTTGGCGCCATTCACCGTCGTCGTCTCGCCCTTGGTGGTCTTGCTGGACTGCGACGTCGTCGCGAAGAATTTCGAGACGCTCGAGAAGCCGTCGAACTGACCGGACTGGCCGCTCACGTCGACGTACTTGCCGTTCAGCTTCGTTGCCGAGGCAGCGGGAACCCCGTTCTTGGCCCAGAAGGCCGCGTCAGCCTTGATCCAGGACTTGGCGCCCAGCCGGACGAGGTCGACCTTGCCCCCCTCGACGCCGACCGTGCCGATGGTCCCGTTCTGTCCGATGCTCAGCTCGATCTCGGTGGTCCCCGCCTTGCCCTTGACGTGGACGCTCTTGGCGCCGAGCGCGGCAGCGTGCGCCGCGGCACTGATCTCGGGGCCGGTCTTCAGCTCGATGCCCGAGGCGACCGCGGTGGAAGCCGCGGGGCCAGCGGGCGAGGTCGACCCGCCGCAGGCACCGAGCAGGACGGACGTGGCGAGCGCGACGACAGCAAGCGAGGAACGGGTCGCAAACGACCATGAACGGAGCACGAGAACAGCCCTTCGAGGAGAGTCCGCTGCGTCGGCAGCGACTTCAAGGGTAAGCGGCACCATTCGGCAGGTTCGGCACGCCGCGTCGAGACCTCGCTCACGCGCTCGCGCCCGGTAGCCTCACGTCCGTGAGCGGTACGCCATGGCGGGTCTTCATCGCACGCCTGGCCGGAGTCGCGGTGTTCGATCCCGGCGGCGACCAGGTCGGGCGAGTTCGTGATGTCGTGGTGACCGTGCGAACCAGCCGCGCCAACCCCCGCGTCCTCGGCCTGGTGGTCGAGATCCCGATGCGCCGGAGGGTGTTCATCCCGATGACCAGGGTGACCGCGCTGGACGCCGGCCAGGTCATCACGACGGGCGTGCTCAACCTGCGCCGGTTCGAGCAGCGCGCGGGCGAGACGCTCGTGCTGGGCGAGATGTTCGACCGCAAGGTCACCCTCACCGGCAGCGAGGGCTCCGGTGAGGCCGTGGCGGTCGTCGACGTCGGCATGGAGCAGACCCGCACGCGCGACTGGGAGGTCACCCAGCTGTACGTCCGCCGTGGAGGTGGCAGCTTCCGCCGCCGCGGCGAGACGGTCGTCGTCGACTGGGACGAGGTCACCGGCTTCGCGCAGACCGAGGCCAACCAGGGCACCGCGAGCCTGCTCGCGGCCTACGAGAAGATGCGTCCCGCCGACCTGGCGAGTGCCTTGCACGAGCTCAGCCCGAAGCGCAGGTCCGAGGTCGCCTCTGCGCTGGACGACGAGAAGCTGGCCGACGTCCTCGAGGAGCTGCCCGAGGACGACCAGATCCAGATCCTGAGTCAGCTCGACCAGCGCCGGGCCGCGGACGTGCTCGAGGCGATGGCGCCCGACGATGCCGCCGACCTGCTCGGCGAGCTGCCCCCCGACCAGGCCGAGGCGCTGCTCAAGCTGATGGAGCCGGACGACGCCGAGGACGTGCGCCGACTGCTCTCCTACGACGAGTACACCGCGGGCGGGATGATGACCACCGAGCCGGTGATCCTGTCCCCCGACGCCACCGTGGCCGAGGCGCTGGCCCGGGTGCGCAACGCAGATCTCTCACCCGCCTTGGCCTCGCAGGTGTACGTGTGCCGCGCCCCGCTGGAGACACCCACCGGCCGGTTCGTCGGCATCGCCCACATCCAGCGGCTGCTGCGCGAGCCGCCGTCCTCGCTCGTGTCCGGCATCTGTGACACCGACCTCGAACCGTTGCGGCCGACGGCGACGCTGCCGGAGGTCACCACCTACCTCGCGACGTACAACCTGGTGGCCCTTCCCGTCGTCGACGAGAACGACCACCTGCTCGGCACCGTGACCGTCGACGACGTGCTGGACCACCTGCTGCCCGACGACTGGCGCGAGCGCGACGCCGACCACAACCACCACGGGGCGCCCCATGCCTCGTGAACGCCGGCAGCAGCGCGCGCACCGCCTCGACCTGCCCTACGAGCCGCGTCGCCGGGTCCCGCGTCCCGCGTACGACCCCGACACGTTCGGCCGGTTCAGCGAGCGCATCGCTCGCTACATCGGCAGCTGGCGCTTCATCGCGTGGATGACGTTCGTCATCTTGTTCTGGTTCGGGTGGAACGTCTTCGCCCCGGCGAATCTTCGCCCGGACCCCTACCCGTTCCTGTTCCTGACGCTCGCCCTGTCGTTGCAGGCGTCGTACGCCGCGCCGCTGATCCTGCTCGCGCAGAACCGGCAGGCCGACCGCGACCGCGTGCAGTACGAGCAGGACCGCAGCAGGGACGAGCGGTCGATCGCCGACACCGAGTACCTCGTCCGCGAGGTGGCTGCCCTGCGGATCGCCCTCGGTGAGGTCGCCACCCGTGACTTCCTGCGGTCCGAGCTGCGCGACCTCCTCGAGGAGTTCGAGGAGCTGCACGACGACCGCGCGTCAGCGACCCGGCCACCGACCGACGGCGGCTGAGTCGCGCCTGAGTTGCGGCTGGGTCAAGGCGGCCCCGGTTTCCGCCGAAATGACCAGCATGCTCAACACGGCTGCGGCCTCGGACACCGGCCCGCCCAACACCAGCCCGCCCAACACCAGCCCGCCCAACACCAGTGCGTCGAGCTCCGCCCCACCCACGGAGGCCGCACTGCGCCGACGGTTGGGCGACATCCTGGTCGAACGAGGCACGCTCACGCGGGCAGCGCTCGACGGCGCCATCAAGCGGCAGCAGCGCCAGCAGAGCGACCCGAGCACCCGGCGGCTCCGGCTGGGCGCGCTGCTCGTGGATCTGGGCCTGGTGGACGAGCACGAGGTGGCGCAGGCTCTCGGCGAGCTCCTCGACAAGCAGGTCGTCGACCCGCGAACGGTCGAGATCGACCTCGCGTTCGCCCAGCTGATCCCCCGCGCGTCGGCCGAGCGCGACCACCTGCTGATCCTTGGTACCGGGCCTGCGGGCATCCGGATCGTCGCCGCCGACCCGACCGACGTCGTCGCGCTGGACGACGTGCGCCGCGCCACCGGGGTGGCCAAGCTCGAGATCAGTGTCGCCACGCCGTCGGTCGTCCAGGAGCTGATCCAGCGGGTCTGGGCGATCAGCGACCAGAGCACGCCGGTCAGCGAGCTGCTCATCGAGGACGCCGAGCCGGTTCCCGACGACGACATCGCGGTGGCGGACGCGCCGACGGTCCGGCTCGCCGACTCGATCCTCGCCGACGCCGCCCGAAGCCGGGCCAGCGATGTGCACATCGAGCCGCAGGCGGCCGGCGTCAGGATCCGGTACCGCGTCGACGGCATGCTCCGAGACGCCATGACCTTGCCGAAGACCGCGGGTCGTCCGTTGGTCTCCCGGCTCAAGATCGTCGCGAACATGGACATCTCCGAGCGCCGGGTCCCCCAGGACGGGCGGCTCCGGCTGACCATCGACGGTCAGCACGTGGACGCGCGAGCCAGCTCGCTCCCGTCCCTGCACGGCGAGAAGCTGGTGATCCGGCTGCTGCCGGGCAGCCAGTCGCTGCAGACCCTGGACACCCTCGGCCTCGACGAGGACCAGCGGGGCGTGCTGCTCCGGGCGCTGACCGCGTCGCAGGGCCTGATCCTGATCACCGGTCCGACCGGCTCGGGGAAGACCAACACCCTGTACGCCGCGATCAACGCGGCCACCACGCCCGAGCGCAACGTCGTTACCCTCGAGGACCCGATCGAGATCGAGCTGCCGGGCATCACCCAGGTCCCGGTCGACGAGCGGTCCGGGATGACGTTCACGCGGGGTCTGCGGGCGATCCTGCGGCAGGACCCCGACGTGGTGCTGGTCGGTGAGGTACGCGACCCCGAGACCGCCGAGCTGACCTTGCGCGCCGCACTCACCGGGCACCTCGTGCTCACCACGTTGCACACCAACGGCGCGCTCGCCGCCCTCCCCCGGCTGGTCGACATGGGCGTCCCGGCGTACCTGGTCGGGTCGGCGCTCTCGGTGATCGTGGCCCAGCGGCTGGTCCGGTCGACGTGCACCGAGTGCGTCGAGCCGTACGAGCCGGACGAGGCGACCCTGCTGGCTCTGGACGTGGACAGCGGTGAGCTCGAGGGCGCACAGCCCGCCCGCGGACGGGGCTGCCCCCGCTGCACCCAGACCGGTTTCTACGGCCGTACCGGTGTCTTCGAGGTGCTCGAAGTCACCCCCGAGCTGCGTCGGGCCCTGATGACCGGGACGACCGAGGTCGCGCTGCAGCCGTTGGTCGCCGCCCAGGGGTTCCGCGACCTGCGGTCTCAGGCGCTCGCGCTCGCCTGTCGCGGGGTGACGACGTACGAGGAGGTCCTCCGCGTCACCCGGGCCGCGGGCTGACTCGGCCCCGGTCGCAGGGTCGTACGATCGAGGCATGCCTGCACCTTCGCTCGAGCTGATCCATGCCGCCCTCGCCACCGTCGACGACCCCGAGATCCGCAAGCCGATCACCGAGCTCGACATGGTGAAGTCCGTGGTCGTCGGCGGCGACGGAGCTGCGGAGGGTCACGTGCGCGTCGAGATCTGGCTCACGGTGGCGGGCTGCCCGATGCGCGACGAGATCACCCAGCGCGTCACGACCGCGGTGTCGGCGGTCACCGAGGTCAGCGGCGTCACCGTCGAGCTGGACGTGATGAGTCCCGAGCAGCGCACCGCGTTGTCGAGTCGCCTGCGGGGCGGGCAGGCCGAGCGCGACATCCCGTTCGCACAGCCGGGTTCGTTGACCAAGGTGTTCGCGATCGCGTCCGGCAAGGGTGGGGTCGGCAAGTCGTCCGTCACGGTCAACCTGGCTGCGGCGATGGCCCAGTCCGGCCTGTCGGTCGGCGTCGTCGACGCGGACATCTACGGCCACTCGATCCCGCGCATGCTCGGCGTCGACGGGCGACCGACCCAGGTCGACAACATGATCATGCCGCCGTCCGCGCACGGCGTCCGGGTGATCTCGATCGGCATGTTCACCCAGGGCAACACCCCGGTCGTGTGGCGCGGCCCGATGCTGCACCGCGCGCTGCAGCAGTTCCTCGGCGACGTCTACTGGGGTGACCTGGACGTTCTGCTGCTCGACCTCCCGCCCGGTACGGGCGACATTGCGATCTCCATCGCCCAGCTCGTCCCTACGGCCGAGATCCTCGTGGTGACCACCCCTCAGGCCGCTGCTGCCGAGGTGGCTGAACGCGCCGGGACGATCGCCCTGCAGACCCACCAGCGGATCGCCGGCGTCATCGAGAACATGTCCTGGCTCGACCTGCCGGACGGAAGCCGGATGGAGCTGTTCGGCTCCGGCGGCGGGGCGCTGGTCGCGGCGGCGCTCACCCGGGCGATCGGGTCCGACGTGCCGCTGCTGGGCCAGATCCCGGTCGACCAGGCGCTGCGCGAGCAGGCCGACCTCGGCGAGCCGCTCGTCCTGAGCGACCCGCGGTCGCCCGCTGCCGTCGTGCTTCGTTCGCTGGCCGCCACGCTCACCGCCAAGCCCCGCGGCCTGGCCGGCCTGTCCCTGTCCCTCACCCCCCGCTGACCCCCTTCCCCGTGTGTTGATCTTGAGCAAAGCCGGGGCCTCACCGGCGTGTCGTCCCCGTGTTGCTCAAGATCAACACGGTGGTGGGGGGAAGGGGGGTTAGGTGGCGTCGGGGTCGAAGGCTGCTGGGGGGGCGCTGGGCGGCGCCGGGTCCGTCGATGGCGACGCGAGGGGTGCGGGGGCAGGCGCTGGGCTCGCTGGGCTCGCCGGCGTCGCGGGGTCACCCGTACCGAGCAGCACGCTGCTGATCGTCTTGCGCGGGTCGAGCGCACGCAGGTTGGTCAGGTCACGCAGCTCGCCCAGCCCGAGGTCCTTGCCCAGGTCGCCGAACTCCGGCCCCAACGCGTCGGTGAGATCAGCCCGAGCGCCGGCCGCCATCTCACGCATCTGCCGCAGCGCCCGAGCCGCTTGCGCCGCCACCTGCGGCAACCGGTCGGGTCCGAAGATGAACAGCGACGCGAACAGGACCAGCAGGATCTCGCCCAGCCCGATGTCGAACACCGCTCACCTCCCCACCCGTCAGTCCGCCCCGCGCGGGCCGGTCCGGTCAGCGTAGACGGCGGCCCGCCGGC
>Ga0302299_10001114_pt1 | contig 15959 bp, 14 predicted proteins | sample III_Fen_N3_4_FD_198795 | JGI IMG/M metagenome (GOLD analysis project Ga0302299, IMG submission 198795) | Peat permafrost microbial communities from Stordalen Mire near Abisko, Sweden - III_Fen_N3_4 | ecosystem: Environmental > Terrestrial > Soil > Wetlands > Permafrost | place: Sweden: Abisko... | reverse complement strand
CGCCAGCCTAGGCCGCAGTGCCGCCCCGCTCCCCGCATGAAGGTGCCCCGGCGGGCGACAGGGGCACCTGCGGTTCCGCCTCAGCCGCGACTTGACAAGGTTACGGAACCGTAGGTTACGGTTGCGTAGCCGTAGGTTAGGACCACGGCCGCAGACCCCGAGGAGACCCGTGACCGCCAGCCCCGACCTCGCCCTCAGCAGCGAAGAGCTCGCTGAGGAGCAGGCGTTGACCGGTCAGGCGTACGCCGCCGCCCGTGCCGACGGCAGCGCCCCGATGTTCACCGGAGCCGAGCGCCAGACCCTCGCCGAGCAGCTCGCCGTCGGCACGTTCGTCGCCGTGCCGCTGGTCGCCGTCGCCCTCGCCGTCCCGGTCGCCTGGGGCTGGGGCCTCGGATGGCTCGACCTCGCGCTCGGAGCCCTCTTCTTCGCAATCGCCGCGCACGGCATCACGATCGGTTTCCACCGAGCGTTCACCCACGGATCGTTCACGCCCAACCGACCGCTGAAGATCGCCCTCGCGATCGCCGGCAGCCTCGCCATCGAAGGCCCGGTCGCCCGGTGGGTCGCCGACCACCGCAAGCACCACGCGTTCAGCGACGCCGAGGGCGATCCGCACTCCCCCTGGGCATACGGCGAGTCCGCACGTGGCCTCGCGAAGGGATTCCTCTTCGCCCACACGGGATGGCTGTTCGACGTCGAGCAGACGCCGATCGAGAAGTACGCGCCGGACCTGCTCAAGGACCGCGACATCGCGCGCATCTCGCGGCTGTTCCCCCTCTGGGTCGCCGTATCGCTGCTCGCCCCGGCCCTGCTCGGCGGGGTGCTCAGCTGGTCGTGGCACGGTGCGCTCACCGCCTTCTTCTGGGCCTCGCTCGTGCGGGTGGCCCTCGTGCACCACGTGACGTGGTCGATCAACTCCGTCTGCCACATCTGGGGCACCCACCCCTTCCGCACCCGTGACCGCTCCGGCAACGTCGCGTGGCTCGCGCTGCTGTCCGGCGGCGAGTCCTGGCACAACCTGCACCACAGCGACCCGACCGCCGCCCGCCACGGCGTGCTCCGCGGCCAGGTCGACACCAGCGCTCGACTCATCGAGCTCTTCGAGTGGCGCGGCTGGGCCACGGACGTCCGGTGGCCCCGCGCGACGCGACTGCGCGCCCGTCTCGTGGACCCCGAGAACACCCGCCTGTCACGGAAGGTGTCGTGACACGGGCGGTCCGGCGTACACCGGAGTCCGCAGGCACGGCAGGATGACTGACGTGACCGAGGACCCGAACGCCGACGGGACGAGCGAGACGGCCGTCAGCGCGGTGCCGGCGCGCAGTCCGCGCACCGAGCGGGTCCGCACCGAGCGCGTCCGGATGTCCGGGCGCGAACGTCGCGAGCAGCTCGTCGACGTGGCCCGGAGTCTGTTCGCCGAGAAGGGCTTCGAAGCGGTCACGATCGAGGAGATCGCGGCGAAGGCGAGCGTCTCCAAGCCCGTCGTCTACGAGCACTTCGGCAGCAAAGACGGCCTCTACGCCGTCATCGTCGACCGCGAGATGAACATCCTGCTCGGGATGGTCAGCGACTCGCTGACGGCCGACAACCCGCGCGCGCTCCTCGAGCAGGCAGCGCGTGCGCTCTTCGACTACATCGAGGAGCGCAGCGACGGCTTCCGCGTGCTCGTCCGCGACTCGCCGGTCGCGCAGAACACGGGCAACTTCGCCTCGCTGCTGCGCGACGTCGCGAGCCAGGTCGACGAGCGGCTCGCGCGCGAGTTCGACCGCTCCGGATTCCCGTCGAAGTTCGCGCCGATGTACGCCAACATGCTCGTGGGCATGGTCGCGCTGACCGGGCAGTGGTGGCTCGACGTCCGCAAGCCGAAGAAGGACGAGGTCGTGGCGCACGTCGTCAACCTCGCGTGGAACGGCATCGTCGGCCTCGAGAAGAAGCCGCGCCTCGTCACCGAGCGGGGCGGCTCGTCCTGACCACGCCGGCCCTGCGCACCGAGCGGCTCGACCTCGAGCCGGTGTCGGCGTCACACGCCGAGGAGATGGTCGGACTCCTCGCAGACCGGGCGCTCTACGCCTTCTACGAAGACGAGCCGTCGCCGACCCTCGAGGAGCTCCGCGAGCGCTATGCCCGCCAGGCCTCCGGTCTCTCGCCGGACGGCCGCGAGGTGTGGCATTCCTGGATCGTGCGCGAGCGGGAGTCGGGCACGGCGATCGGCTTCGTTCAGGCCACCGTGGGACCCACCGCCGGGTCGTCGTTCGCGGCCGCCGACACCGTCGCCACGCCGTACCACGGGCTCTCGAGCGCCGAGCTCGCCTGGGTGATCGGCGTCCCGTGGCAGGGCCGCGGCTTCGCGACCGAGGCCGCGGCGGCCGTCCGCGACGGCGTACGAGGTCCAGGGTCGGCCACGGGCGACGACGTCACGCGCGTGCACGCACACATCGCGCCCGGGCACGTTGCGTCCGAGACCGTCGCACGCCGTCTCGGGCTGACGCCGACCGACGTCACGCACCACGGCGAGACCCGCTGGCTCCTCACCCTGAGTGACTGACCGTTCTCACTGAAGGACGCCTTTGCCGTTCTCTTCGCATCTAAGGCGTCCTTGAGTGAATTCGGGTGGGGGGTGGCGGTTGCTGAGGATGACGGGGCGGGGCAGGTATCTCGACGTCGAGAGATTCTCGCTAGGCTCAGGTCATGAGCGACCGGCAGGCCGAGCGGACGCTCGACGAGGTCGACGTCCTCGTCGAGGCGTGGCGGCGTGAGCGGCCGGACCTCGACGTCGCACCGCTCGGCGTCCTGTCGCGGGTGAGCCGCCTCGCGCGGCACCTCGACCTCGCGCGCCGCGAGGCCTTCGCGGCTCACGATCTCGAGCCGTGGGAGTTCGACGTCCTCGCGGCGCTGCGCCGCGAGGGGGCGCCGTACACGCTGTCTCCCGGCCGCCTGCTGCAGGTCACGCTCGTGACGAGCGGGACGATGACCAACCGCATCGACCGGCTCGCCGCCAAAGGACTCGTCGCCCGAGTGCCGGACCCGAACGACGGACGCGGCGTGCAGGTCGTGCTCACCGACGCCGGACGCGGCCGGGTCGACGACGCCCTCACCGACCTGCTCGCGCACGAGCGCGACATCCTCTCGGCCCTCCCGGCGGACGACCGCGAGGAGCTCGCGGACCTGTTACGCCGGCTCACCGTGCCCTTCGACCGCGCCGGCGACGCCTGACGCCGGGCCGCGGCCGCGAACGTGCGCAGCCACTCGCGTCAAGCGGAGGGTGCCGCCCACGTGAAGGCCGACGGGACCGCCGACCTGCGGCGGACCCGAGACGGGCGGGTCGACGACTCGGCGGCTACTCGAGGGCTTCGGCGATCGCGAGCCAGCGGTCCTCGAGCTCCTCGCGCTCGGTCACGACCGCCCGCAGCTCGGCGTCGAGCGCGAGCACCCGCTCGTGGTCGGTCGCGGCCGCCGCCAGCTCCGCGTGCAACCGATCCTCCTCCGCGTGCAGCCGCTGCGACCGGCGCTCCACCTTGGTGAGCTCCTTGCGCAGCAACCGGGTGTCGGCCGCCGACAGGACCGCAGGTACGCCGTCGGCACCGGCGGAATCGCTTGCGTGCAAAGCGGTTCCGAGGCTCGATGACACCGCCGCACGGGTCGCCGCGCCCGTGGCCGCGTCGAGCACACCCTTGCGGCGCCGAAGGTACTCGTCGACGCCGCCGGGCAGGTGACGGATCGCTCCGTCGCCGAGCAGCGCGTAGATGTCGTCGGTCGTGCGCTCGAGGAAATAGCGGTCGTGGCTCACGACGACGAGCGTTCCCGGCCAGGTGTCGAGGAGGTCCTCGAGCACCGTGAGCATCTCGACGTCGAGGTCGTTGGTGGGCTCGTCGAGGAGCAGCACGTTCGGACCGTTGACGAGCAGCCGCAGCATCTGCAGCCGGCGGCGCTCGCCGCCTGAGAGGTCCCCGAGCCGGGTGAAGAGCTTGTCGCCCGTGAACCCGAAGTTCTCCAGCAGCTGCTGGGCGGTCAGCGTGCGTCCTCTGCCGAGCTCGACGTACCTCGCCTGACGCTGCAGCGACTCGAGGACGCGCTCGTCCGGGTCGATCTCCGCGAGGGCCTGCGACAGGTGCGCGACGTGCACGGTCTGACCCACGCGGACCGTGCCCGCGCGGACGTCCGGCGGCGCCCACGGGTCGCCGACCGCGGCGCCCCCGACGTCGGCGCCGAGATCGAGCCTGCCGTCGTGCGCGGCATTGAGAAGGCGCAGGATCGTCGTCTTGCCCGCGCCGTTCGGGCCGAGCAGGCCGACGCGATCACCGGGTCCGAGCCGCCAGGTCTGCCGCGTGATGATGGCGTCGGCGCCCGGGGCCGGCGCGAGCGTGACGTCCTCGAGGTCGTAGACCTGCTTGCCCAGCCGCGCTGTCGCGAACTTCTCAAGCGCCAACCGGTCGCGCGGCGGGGGCTCGTCGGCGATGAGGACGTTGGCCGCGTCGATGCGGAACTTGGGCTTGCTCGTGCGGGCCGGTGCGCCTCGGCGCAGCCACGCGAGCTCCTTGCGCAGCAGGTTCTGCCGGCGCTCCTCGCTGGACGCCGCCTGCCGCGAGCGCTCAGCCTTCGCGAGGACGTACGCCGCGTAGCCGCCGTCGTAGCGCTCGACGCCGCCGTCGATCACCTCCCACGTCTCGCTCGCGACCTCATCGAGGAACCAGCGGTCGTGGGTGACGGCGACGAGCGCGCCACGGCGAGGGGCCAGGTGCGCGGCGAGCCACGACACGGCCTCGACGTCGAGGTGGTTGGTCGGTTCGTCGAGGACGAGGAGGTCGGGATCGGTGACGAGCAGGTGCGCGAGCGAGGCGCGGCGCCGTTCGCCGCCAGACATCGTGGCGACGACCGTGTCCAGCCCTTCGCCGTACCACGACGCCGAGACTCCTCCGAGCAGGCCGTCGAGGACATCGCGCACGCGAGCGTCACCGGCCCACTCGTGGTCGAGCCGGTCGCCGACGACGACGTCGCGCAGCGTCGCGGTCGGCTGGAGGTCGTCGGTCTGCGCCAGCAGCCCGATCGTGAGGCCGCCGTAACGGATCACCCGGCCGGTGTCGACCGGCTCGATCCCGGTGAGCACACGGACGAGAGTGGTCTTCCCGCCGCCGTTGCGCCCGACGACGCCGATCCGGGCGCCCTCGGTCACGCCGACAGTCACGCCGGAGAGCAGCGTGCGGGTGCCGAGCGCCTTGCCGACGTTCTCGAGCGCGACGTAGGTGACCGGCGGCATCAGGCTCCGGCCCGCTGGTCGACGACGCGCGCTCCGGGCACCGGGCCGACGGCGCGCTTGACCGTGCGGCACACACCGGACGCGGTGAACGCGACGGCGAGGTCGACCGCGTGCTCGTCGTCGCGCGCGAGGAACGCGCAGGTCGGGCCGCTGCCCGAGACGATGCCGCCGAGGGCGCCGTACTCGTGGCCGATGCTCAGCACCTGAGCGAGGTGCGGCCGCAGCCTCACCGCGGGCCGTTGCAGGTCGTTGTGCAGCGCCTTGCCGAGGGCGACGGCGTCACCTGCGCGCAGCGCCGCCATCAGCTCGTCGGGCACGACGGGCTCGCGCAACGGTGCACCCGCGGTGAGCCGGTCGAACTCGCGGTAGACGAGCGGGGTCGGGAGCCCCTCCTCGGCCAGGACGAACACCCAGTGGTAGGTGCCACGCACGAGCGCCGTGGTGAGCTGCGTGCCGGTGTCCGAGCCGATCGCCGTACCGCCGTGCAGGGCGAAGGGGACGTCGCTGCCGAGGGCGGCGGCGATGTCGAGGAGGTGGTCCCTGCCGAGGCCGAGGTCGAACAGGGCGTCGATCGCGACGAGGGCGGCGGCCGCGTCGGCGCTGCCACCTGCCATGCCGCCCGCGACCGGGATTCCCTTGCGGATCGCGATCGAGACGTCCGGCGAGGCGCCGTAGACCTCGAGGGCCGCGGCAGCTCGCGCTGCGAGGTTCGAGCGATCGAGCGGCACCTCGGCGGCGCCCTCCCCCTCGACCACGAGCTGCAGGCCGGATCCTTCCGGGAGCGGGGTGGCGACGAGGTCGTCGTAGATGCCGACAGCGTGGAAGACGGTCGCGAGCCCGTGGTAGCCGTCCGGGCGCAGCGGCCCCACCCCGAGCGCGAGGTTGACCTTCGCGGGGGCTCGCACGGTGACCGATGCCAGCACGCGCCAACCCTATGCGTCACGTCCGGTGCCGGTCGCCACGGCCAAGATCACGAGTTGTGGACGCTCTGAGCGAAGATGTTGCTCTTGATCGTCCCTAAGGGACGATCACGAAGGGTGGTGTTCGGCGATTCTGGCGAAGTCGGCGACGGTGAGGACCTCGCCGCGGGCTCCTGGGTCTACGCCGGCGGCTCGCAGGGCCCGCTCGGCCTGCGGCGCGGAGCCTGCCCAGCCGGCCAGGGCGGCGCGCAGGGTCTTGCGACGCTGGGAGAAGGCGGCGTCGACCACGGCGAAGACCTCTGCGCGCGACGCCGTCGTCACCGGCGGCGACGTGCGGGTGATCGCCACCAGACCGCTGTCGACGTTCGGCGCGGGCCAGAACACGGTGCGCCCCACGACGCCGACCCGCGCGACCTCGCCGTACCACCGCGCCTTCACGCTGGGTACGCCGTAGACCTTGCCGCCCGGCCCCGCGGCCAGCCGGTCGGCCACCTCGAGCTGCACCATGACGAGCACCCGGCGGATCGACGGGAAGGCCTCGAGCAGGTGCAGGATCACCGGGACGGAAACGTTGTAGGGCAGGTTCGCCACCAGCGCGGTCGGGTCGGGCCCGGGCAGCGACCACACCACCAGCGCGTCGGCCGTCACGACCTCAAGCCGGTGGGAGAGGTCGGGACGTCGCGCAGCGACCGTCTCCGCCAGCGCACCGGCGAGCACCTCGTCGATCTCGACGGCCACCACGCGCGCCACGCGGGGCAGCAGCGCGAGCGTGAGCGACCCCAGCCCTGGTCCGACCTCGATCACGACGTCGTCCTCGCGCAACTCGGCCGTGCGCACGATGCGGCGCACCGTGTTGCCGTCGATGACGAAGTTCTGCCCCTTCTGCTTCGTCGGGCGGACGCCCAGCCGCTCGGCCAGCTCGCGCACGTCGGAGGCGCCCAGCAGGCCGTCGCCGGTGGCCTCGCCCGCCGCCGTAGCGTCACGCGGAACAGCCGCGTCGGAACCTCGCAGCGCGTCGTCGGTCATGGCGCGACCGCCCGGTGCAGCCGCACCGTGAAGCGCTCGCGCAGGGTGCCGTCGGGCTCGGCGAGTCCGGCGACGACGTCGCACGCGGCCGCCTGCGCCGTCACGAGGTCTGCCTCGGGCACCCGCTCCCAGATCACGCGAGCGCCGGCGGACCACGTCCAGTCGAGCCACTGCTGCACGTCGCGGTAGATGTTGACGTGCTCCACCAGCACCGTGTCGACGTCGTGATAGCCCGCGTCGCCGAGGAGCTCCTCCACCCCGACGGTCGAGGAGAAATGCGACTTCGTGGCCGGGTGCGAGGGCTCGTCGGTGGGCGGCCAGAACGGCCGTACCCTCGCCTCGACCCCCCTCCACCGCTCGTCGGCGACGTCGAAGGTCGAGAGCACGAACCGGCCGCCGGGCCGCAGCACCTCGCGCACGCGGGTCGCCGTCGCGACCGGGTCGGGCAGGAAGAACAGCACGAAGGACGCGACCACGGAGTCCCAACCGCCGTCGCGGACCGGCGGGTGGTCGGCGTCGCCGAGCTCGACCCGCACGTGCCCGAGCCCGCGTGCAGCGGCGTCGTGAGCGGTCCGCTCGACCATCCCGGGCGCCAGGTCGACCCCGAACGCGTGGCCGTTCGGGCCCACCGCGTCCGCAGCGGCGAACAGCGCTGCGCCGCGACCGCAGCCGAGGTCGAGGACGGCGTCGCCCGGCGCGAGGTCGGCGCGCGAGACGAGGGCGCTCGCCAGCGGCGCGAAGAAGTCGACGCCGACCGCGTCGTAGGTCTGCGACGCGCGGTGGAACACGCCGGAGAAGTGCGCCTTCAGCGGGTGGTCCGGCTCGGTCATGGGAGCACTCTCCCGCACGTCGTGGCGCGGACTGGAACGGGCACGCGGATCCGCCCACGAACTGCGGGCGCCGGGCAGCGCCGTCGTGCCACGATCACGACGTGCTGACCCGTGACACGTACTTGGCGTCGTTGACCCGCGACGCCGACGCGTTCGCCGCGATCCTGCGTGACGCGGACCTCGCCTCGCCCGTCCCGGACTGCCCCGGCTGGGACGTCGGCGACCTCGCACGCCACCTCGCCGGCGTGCACCGCTGGGCGCACGGCATCGTCACGACCGGCTCGCCGGGCGACGAGCCTGACGGACCGCACGACCACGACGAGCTGGTCGACTGGTTCGTGTCAGGAGCCGCGCTCCTCGTCGACGCGCTGCGCACCACCGACCCCTCCACACCCGTGTGGACCTTCGGTCCGAAGCCCCGCCTCGCCGAGTTCTGGCTACGCCGCCAGCCGCACGAGACGTCGATGCACCTCCGCGACCTCCAGCGAGCGCACGGCGTGCCGCACGTGGTCGACGTCGCATTCGCGGCCGACGGAGTCGACGAGGTCGTCACGATGATGACCCCGCGGCAGATCCGCCTCGGTCGCATCCCGCCGATCGAGCCCGGCGTACGCCTCGTCGTGGCCGACGTTCCGTCGACGTCCTACGTGCTCGCCAGCGACTGCACCGACTCGGACGCGCCGACGGTCGCGACCGTCACCGGCACCGCCGAGCAGCTCCTGCTCGCGCTGTGGCGCCGTGCACGCGTCGATGTCCTGGCCGTCGACGGCGACGCCGCCGCTTCGCGAGCAGTGTTCGCGCTCGCCCTCACGCCCTGAGCCACGCGTCGCCGATCCGCATGTCGCAGAGTGCGCGGGTCTTCAGTTGATCGAACCGACCCGTAGCGCCGTGAGCTCGGGGTCCTCGGTGTACCAGGCGTCTGAGGCGACATCCCCCTTGCAGCTGAGCTTGATCGTGGTCGTGCTGCCGAGCGTGACGTATCCCTGTCCGGTGAGGTTGAGCAGACCAGGCACCGAGAGCCCGGTCCGGTGTCGGTCGAGCAGCTCGCTCGTGCTCTGTCGCACCGTGCAGCTCAACGGCGTGGCGGTCGCATTGAGGCCGGGCCACGTCGCCCCCACGCTCCACGAGATGAGGTAGCTGCCCGCAGGCACGGTCAGCGCTGCCGAGGTGACGTCGACCATGGCGGATCCGGTGACGACGGTCTGGCTCGGGATTCCCTGGACGCTGAACGCCGCGCTGGGACCCGTGGCACCCATCGGTCCGGTGGCACCTGTGGTTCCGGTGGGGCCGACAACGCCGGTCGCTCCCGTCGAGCCGGCGGGACCCGCCGGTCCCGTCGTCCCGGTCGAGCCGGTGGGACCTGTCGCACCGGGCGCGCCGGCGGTCCCTGCCGCACCAGCGACGCCGGTCGCACCGGTCGGTCCAGCTAAGCCCCGTGGGCCGGCGGGCCCGGTCGGTCCGGTGAGCCCGGCACCCGACGGCGGGGTGAGGAAGAACTTCCTCTCCCCGGTCGCGCAGGCGTTGAACGACCAGACCATGCGCATCGCGTGGGGGCCGCTGCAGTACCAGAAGCCCGTCACCGTCGTCGCCGGAGGGGGTGCGGGGTTCCCGGTGGCCGCGGTCACGCTGCCGACGATCGCGACGGCCGACGCCCCCGCCAGAACGATCTTGTGCATGGCTCGCATGGAACGGCTCCTCGTCCGGCGACGCGCTGGTGCAGACACCTCGACGGTAGGGCTGTCGCGTATCGGGTCACGCGTTCGTTGAGCAGATCGAGAGGCTGCCGATCGGCCGGCTCTCGGCACCCTCACCAGGGGCCGAAGACCCGCTGGGCGTTGTCCCAGAGCGCGGCAGCCATCTCGTCCTCCGGCAGACCGGCGGCCTCGGCCATCACTCGCACCGTGAGCGGTACGAGGTAGGACGCGTTCGGCCGGCCGCGGAAGGGCATCGGCGTGAGGTAGGGCGCGTCCGTCTCCACGAGCACGCGGTCGATCGGCGCGACCGCCACCAACTCGCGCAGCGGGCCCGCGTTCTTGAACGTGACGGTGCCGGCGAAGGACAGGTACCAGCCGCGATCGGTGCAGTAGCGCGCCATCTCGGCGTCGCCGGAGTAGCAATGGAACACGACCTGCTCGGGTGCTCCCTCGCTCTCGAGCACCCGGATCACGTCGTCGTGCGCATCGCGGTCGTGGATCACGAGCGCCTTGCCGAGGTCCTTCGCCAGCGCGATGTGCCGGCGGAACGACTCCTCCTGCACGTCGCGGCCGTCCGCGCCGGTGCGGAAGTAGTCGAGCCCGGTCTCGCCGACCGCGCGCACCTGCGGCAGCGCCGCGAGCTCCGAGATCTCGGCGTACGCCGCCTCCAGCGCGTCGCGGCCCTCAACAGCGAGGATCCGCGGCGCCTCGTTCGGGTGCAGGGCGACGGTGGCGACGAGCACCGGGTGCTCGGCCGCGGCGGCGACCGACCAGCGCGCGCTCGGCAGGTCGCAGCCCACCTGCACGATGCGCGTCACGCCCACGGCCGTGGCCCGTGCGACCGCGTCGTCGACCCCGAGCCACTCGGCCCCGTTGTCGCCGTCGGCGATGTCGAGGTGGCAGTGGGTGTCGATCACCGGCGTACGCAGCGGCTCGGGCAGCGGCGGACGCTGGAGCTCCCGGGAGTGGCCGGACTCCTGGGTCGTCGCGCGCGAGCGGACCGGCTCGTCGGTCGAGGACATCAGCGAGCCCGCGTCAGGACGCGGTCTCCTCGATGCGCGGGAAGAGGTTCGCACCCTTGGTGACCGTCGCACCGGCCGGCAGCTGGCCCCAGAGTCCCGCGTCGGTGACGTCCTGGTCGACGAGCCGCCCGATCGCGACGTCGGCGCCGAGCTGCCCCCAGAGCGACGCCGTGGCCTTGGGCATCACGGCGTGGTGCAGCACGGCGATCGCACGCAGGCTCTCGCAGATCGTGTAGAGCACGGTGTGCAGCCGCGCGACGTCCCCCTCGTCCTTCGCCAGCACCCACGGGGCCTGCTCGGTGACGTAGAGGTTGACCGCGTCGACGAACTGCTTCACCGCCGTGATGCCGCCCTGGAAGTCCAGCGCGAGCATCGCCTCGTCAGCCGCCACGACGGTGTCGGAGAGCAGGGTCTGCAGCGCGACCTCCGCGTCGGAGTACGCCGCCGCCTCGGGCAGCACGCCGTCGCAGTACTTCCCGACCATCGCCGCGCCGCGCGAGGCCAGATTGCCGACGCCGTTGGCGAGTTCGGCCGTGTAGCGGGCGCTCATGTCCTCCCATGAGAACGAGCCGTCCGAGCCGAACGTGATCGAGCGCAGGAAGTAGTAGCGGAACGCGTCGGACCCGAACGTGTCGATGATCTGCTCGGGTGCGATGCCGGTGAGCTTGGTCTTGCTCATCTTCTCGCCGCCGACGAGCAGCCAGCCGTGGGCGAAGACCTTCTTCGGCAGCGGCAGGCCGGCTGCCATCAGCATCGCCGGCCAGATGACTGCGTGGAACCGCAGGATGTCCTTGCCGACCAGGTGGACGTCAGCCGGCCACGTGGACGCGAACTTCTCCGCCCCCGGGGTGCCCGGCTCGTCACCGAGGCCGACGGCCGTCGCGTAGTTGAGCAGGGCGTCGAACCAGACGTAGACGACCTGGTCCGGGTCCCACGGCACGGGGATGCCCCAGTCGAAGGAGGATCGGGAGATCGAGAGGTCCTGGAGCCCGCCGCGGACGAAAGAGACGACCTCGTTGTAGGCCGACTGCGGCTCGACGGCGAGCGGGTTCGCCTCGTAGTGCGCGAGCAGCTTCTCGGCGTAGGCGGAGAGACGGAAGAACCAGTTCGTCTCGCTGACCTGCTCGACCGGACGGCCGTGGATGGGACAGACCTTCTGGCCGGCGAACTCGCCCTCGCCGTCGAGCAGGTCGGCGGGCAGCTTGAACTCCTCGCAGGCCACGCAGTAGGGACCGTCGTAGCGGCCCTCGTAGATCTCGCCCTTGTCCTTGAGCCCCTGCAGGAAGCGCTGCACGCGCTCCTTGTGCCGCACCTCGGTGGTGCGGATGAAGTCGTCGTTGGCGGCGTCGATCGTCTCGAGCACGGGGATCCACGCCGTGCCGACGAGGCGGTCGACCCACTCGGTCGGCGAGACGTCGTTCGCCTCCGCGGTCCGCATCACCTTCTGGCCGTGCTCGTCGACTCCCGTGAGGAACCAGACGCTCTCGCCGCGCTGGCGGTGCCAGCGAGTGAGGACGTCGCCGGCCGTCGTCGTGTACGCGTGCCCGATGTGCGGGGCGTCGTTGACGTAGTAGATCGGCGTCGTGAGGTAGAAGGCCTTGGTGTCGGACACGCGCCAATCCTAGGGGCGCCGGGGCAGACCACTCTCCGGAGTAACCGCCGGGCCTGCCTGCTGCGCCTTCTTCGCCGCCACCACCGCGTCGTAGACCGCCTTGCGGTCGAGCCCGTACGCCGCGGCCACGGCCGCCAGCGCCGCCTTGCGCGGGTCGCCACCCTCGGCCGTCACGGTCGGCGTCGATCCGGCCGAGGCACCGGCGACGACCACCGTGATCTCGCCGCGCAGACCCTCGGCCGCCCAGATCGCGAGCTCGCCCAGCGGCGCGCGACGCACCTCCTCGTAGGTCTTGGTCAGCTCGCGGCACACCGCGGCGGGACGGTTCGCCCCGAACGCCTCGGCCATCGCCACGAGCGTCTCGGCGATGCGGTGCGGCGCCTCGAAGAACACGAGCGTGCGCGGGTCGTGCGCCAGGGCGGCGAGCACCCGGGCCCGCTCGCCCGCCTTGCGCGGCGGGAACCCCTCGAAGGCGAAACGGTCCACCGGGAGGGCGGAGAGCGCCAGGGCCGTCAGCACCGCGCTCGGTCCGGGTACGGCGGTCACCCCGATGCCGGCCGCGGCCGCCGCCGCGACGAGCCGGTAGCCCGGGTCGCTCACGCTGGGCATGCCGGCGTCGGTGACGAGCACGACGCGATCCCCCGCCTCGAGCGCTGCGACGAGCTCCGGCAGCCGCTCGCGCTCGACGGCGTCGTAGTAGGACACGACCCGCCCGCGCAGCGTGATGCCGAGGTCGGCCGCGAGCCGCCGGGTCCGGCGGGTGTCCTCGGCGGCGACGACGTCAGCCGCCTCGAGCTCGGCGCGGAGTCTCGGGGAGGCATCGGTCGGGTCACCGATCGGTGTCCCCGCCACGACGAGCACGCCGTGAGTCCCGTCAGCCACGGTGATCAGCGTGCCACGTCCCTATGCTGTGCGGGTGACGGCGACCCTCGAGCACCGGCCTTCCCCGGTCGGTCAGCCGTCCGGTCGTCGCGCCTCGACGGTCGTGGAGCGCCTCGTGCCGCCGATGCCGACCGATCGCGCCACCTCGTGGCTCGTCGCCCTCGGCATCACCGTCTTCGGAGGCCTGCTCCGCTTCGGCGACCTCGCCCGGCCGCACGCCGTCGTCTTCGACGAGACCTACTACATGAAGGACGCCCTCTCGCTGCTGCGCTGGGGCTACGAGCGCTCGTTCCGCGAGGGAGCCGACAAGACGATCCTCGCGAGCGACGGCAACTGGCGCACCATCGACGTGTTCGCGAACAACCCCGCGTTCGTCGTGCACCCGCCGGTCGGCAAGTGGACCATCGCGCTCGGCGAGTACGCCTTCGGCCTCACGCCGTTCGGCTGGCGGTTCACCCAGGCGCTGCTGGGCACCCTGGCCATCCTCGTCACCGTGCGCGTCGCCCGGCGGCTGACCCGTTCCACCCTGATCGGCGCAGTGGCCGGCTTCCTGCTCGCGATCGACGGCATGGCGATCTCGATGTCGCGCACCGCGCTGCTCGACGGCACTCTCATGTTCTGGGTGCTCATCGCGTTCGCCTGCGTGCTGCTCGACCGCGACCGCACGAGGCGACGGCTGGCCGAGAAGGTGCTGACCTACCGCGACGACAAGGCCGCGATGGTGTCGCTCGGGGCCGGCGTCGGACCGTTCACCGGCCTGCGTCCGTGGCGGTGGGCGGCGGGCCTCGCCCTCGGCCTGGCCTGCGCGACGAAGTGGTCCGGCGTCTGGTTCCTGCTCGCGTTCGGGCTCATGACGGTGGTCTGGGACGTCGGCATGCGCAGAGTCGTCGGCGTCCGGTCGTCGCAGGCCTGGCTCGGTGCGGCCCTCGAGGGGATCCTCGCCGCGCTCGCGATGGCCGGCACCGCCGTCGTCGTCTACGTCGCGTCCTGGACCGGCTGGCTCGTGACCGACGGCGGCTACGACCGCCACTGGGCCGACACCAACCCGGCGTCGACGCTGTGGGGCTGGGTGCCCGGCGCGCTGCGGTCGCTGCTGCACTACCACGCCGAGATGCTCAACTTCCACACGCACCTCACCTCTCCGCACAGCTACCAGAGCAACGCCTGGAGCTGGCTGCTGCAGACCAGGCCGACGAGCTTCTACTACGAGTCGCGCGACCTCGGGGTCGACGGGTGTACGGCGTCCAAGTGCTCCACCGAGGTCCTCGCCCTCGGCAACCCGATCATCTGGTGGGCGGCGGCCGGCGCGCTCGTGCACCAGTCCTGGCGCTGGTTCTCCCGGCGCGACTGGCGCTCCGGCGCCGTCGTCGTCGCGGTCCTGGCGGGCTGGCTGCCCTGGCTCGGCTTCCAGGGCCGCACGATCTTCACGTTCTACTCCGTCGCCTTCGTGCCCTTCCTCTGCATGGTGCTCGCGTTGACCCTCGGCACGATGCTCGGGCGCTCCGACTCCTCACCGCGCAGACGGACGATCGGGGCGTCCGTGGTCGGCTCGCTGGTCCTTCTGGCGCTCGCGGCGTCCTGGTTCTTCTACCCCGTGTGGTCGGCCGAGGTGATCCCGTACACCGCGTGGCAGATCCGGATGTGGTTCCCGACCTGGGTGTGACCGAGGGTCGCTCCCGCGCGGAGGGAACCGACGGGTCGTCCCCCGCGTCGGAGTGGTCGACCCATGCCGATGTGGCCCGTGGGCGCCCCGTGACCTACCGTGGTGATCCTCACACCACTCGAGAGCCAGGACCGTGAAGCGGCAGCCCTTCCCCAGGATCGTCGCGCTCGTCGCCGCAACGGCGTCCGTAGCGCTGCTCTCGGGGTGCGCGGGACTCCAGCTGCACGCCGGCTCGGGGGCCGGTGGAGCAGGCGGCGACGCCGCCCCCGCAGCCACCCAGAAGGCCGCGCCCAAGCTGTCCGTGGCCAGCCCGGCCCCCTGGGACTCCCCGCTCAAGGTGGCCGTGACCACGGGAGCGCTCACGTCCGTCGCCGTCACGGACAAGGCCACCGCCGCGGCCCTCCCAGGAGCGGTCGACCCGTCGTCCGGGGTCTGGACCAGCACCGACCGCCCGAGCCCGGGCGCGGTCTACCGGATCGCCGTAGTCGTCGCCGACGGCGACGCCACCGCCAACCTCGCCGGCGCCGTGCGCGTCGCGCAGATGCCCGACGCCGCGAAGATCCACTTCGGGATCCTGCCCGGATCGGGGCAGACCGTCGGGGTCAACGCCCCGGTCGTGATCCGCTTCGACCACAAGGTGACCAACAAGGACGCCGTGGAGAACGCCCTCACGGTCGAGTCGACGAGTCCGGTCGTCGGAGCCTGGCACTGGATCAACGCCTCGGAGATCCACTTCCGTCCGAAGACCGCGTGGCCCGCCCACACGAAGGTGCAGGTCACCTTCAAGCTCAACGGGGTCCAGGTCAGCGACACCCGCTACGGCACGCGCGACGCCGTCTCGCTGTTCACGATCGGCGACGCGCACCAGACGATCGTCGACGACACGACCCACACCTTCGTCTTCAAGGTCAACGGCAAGGTCGTCTTCAACTGGGTGACCAGCCTCGGGAAGGCGCAGTTCGAGACCCGCACCGGCAACTACATCGTGCTGGAGAAGGACGCGCTGCGGGAGATGACCTCCTGCCAGGCGCAGATCACCTGCGACAAGGCCGACCC